>Ga0070706_100001915_pt1 | contig 21471 bp, 21 predicted proteins | sample KBSK5501metaG_FD_65476 | JGI IMG/M metagenome (GOLD analysis project Ga0070706, IMG submission 65476) | Corn, switchgrass and miscanthus rhizosphere microbial communities from Kellogg Biological Station, Michigan, USA - KBS K5-50-1 metaG | ecosystem: Host-associated > Plants > Roots >... | reverse complement strand
ACCCCGGCCAGGCCCTCGGTCGCCGAGTACTGCAGGGCGACGGCCGCGTCCTGAGCGATCAGCTTGGCCGCGATGCTGGCCAGGATCTCGGCCGGGAACGTCTGCGGGTCGGGGAACCCGCCGCTGAACGTGATGACGTCGGTCGCCCCGGCCAGGGCGAGGATGGCGGTGATCTCCCCACCGCCCAGGGCCTGCGCCCGCCGGGCCAGCCTGGCGCTCCAGTCGTGTTGCTCAAGGGCTGCGGTCATCTGCCTGCTCGCTCCCGCCGATCCTCTCTTGACACCAGAATTTACAAATGTAAAAATCCGACGTGCAGTGATTTACATTGATAAATTCTGTAGCGCAACTATACCCCACATCCCCAGGATTCACGACAGGCCCCCTGGCAAATGACAACCAGCTCAGCTCCCCTCGCCAAGCTGACCGAGGTCTCTGCACCGCCCACGCCGAAGGCCGACGTCGACGAACTCGACCTCGCGTTGCTGCGGGTGCTCGCGGTGGACGCGCGCCAGTCGCAGCGCGCCCTGGCCCGCGCCATAGAGATGTCCCCGCCGGCGGTGGCCGACCGGCTTGCCCGGCTGGAGCGCAGCGGCGCCATCCGCGGCTACCGGGTGGACATCGACTGGGCCGCGCTCGGCTTCCCCGTCGTCGTCTACCTCGCCGTGACGGCGGGACCCGGGATGGACCTGAGCGAGATCATCCGTGCGATCCGGGCCATACCCGAGGCTCAGGACATGAGCGTCGTCACCGGCGGCCTTGACCTGCTGGTCCGGCTGCGGGTCCGGGATCACACGCACCTGCGGGAACTGCTGCTCGCCAAGATCTTCCAGATCAACGGCGTGCAGCGAACCGAAACGTTCATTTCGCTCGCCGACGTGGAGCCGGAGAACTTTGCCGCCGCGATGCTCGATGTCATGATCGGCCAGAAAAGGTGAGCACCGGACAGGAGGGTAGCCAGATGGGAAGCACCTCCCCGAATGAGTTCCGCAGCGGCCCGGTCAACGGGGTCGGCCAGCACGGCTTCGTGGCCCGCCACGGCCTGTACACCGAGGAGCAGGCCGCGGCGGCCGCGGCGGCCGCCCGCCGGATAGGCGAGCTTGACCTGCGCACCGTCCGCCTCACCGTCGTCGATCAGCACGGCATGCCGCGCAGCAAGTCGCTGTCCCCCGAGGTGGCGATCGCTGCCATGTCGAACGGGCTCGACTTCTCCGGGGCGATCTACAGCCTCGACACCGGCAACCAGGTGTTCGTTCCGGCGTTCGCGGCCGGCGGCGGATTTGGCATCGACGAGTTCACCGGGTTCCCGGATGTCGTGCTGGTACCGGACGCGACCACCTTCCGGGTCTTGCCGTGGGCCGACCGTACCGGCTGGATGCTCTGCGACGTCTATTTTTCAAACGGCCAGCCGATGCCGCTGGACGGTCGCGGCCTGATGCGCCGGATGCTGGGCGAACTCGGCGAGGCGGGCTACGACTACCTCGCCGGGATAGAAATCGAGTACTACATCGTGCGGCTCGGCACCGATCCGGTCCTGCCGGAGAACGCCGGGTTTACCCCGCCGCCACCGCAGGTGAGCGTCTTCGAGCTTGGCTACCAGTACCTCTCGGAGGTACGGCTGGACAGCGTGGCCGGCACGCTCGAGGCGATCCGGGACGGGCTGTCGGCGATCGGGCTGCCGCCCCGCTCGATGGAGGACGAGTGGGGCCCGGGCCAGATGGAGTTCAGTTTCAACCCGATCGGCGGGCTTGCCGCGGCGGACGCCGTGGTGTTGTTCCGTTCTGCTGTCAAACAAATCTGCCAGCGCCGGGGCCTGCTCGCGACCTTCATGTGCCGGCCCGCCCTGCCTAACTTCTTCTCTTCCGGGTGGCACCTGCACGAGTCGCTGCTGTCCCCCGGGGACGGGCGCAACGCGTTCGCCAGCGAGGACGACTACCTGTCGGAGGTCGGCCGGCAATTCGTGGCCGGCCTGCTCGAGCACGCGATACCGATGACCGTGTTCGCCACTCCCACCGTGAACGGCTACAAGCGGTTCCGGCCGTACTCGTTCGCCCCGGACCGGGTGTGCTGGGCGCTGGAGAACCGGGGCGCCCTGGTGCGGGTCCAAGGCTCGCCCGGCGACGTGAACAGCCATGTGGAGAACCGCATGGGCGAGCCCGCCGCCAACCCGTACCTGTACATGGCGGCCAACATCGCCGCCGGGCTGGACGGGATCCGGCGCAAGCTGAAGGCGCCCGCCCCGGTAGAGGCAGACCCGTACGCCGCCGAGGCGGTGATGCTGCCCACCTCCCTGTCCGGGGCCGTGGACGCTCTCGCGCAGGACGGTTTCTTCCGCAAAGCCTTCGGCGACACGCTGGTTGACTATCTGCTGCAGATGAAGCGGGCCGAGTTGGCCAGGCACGACGCGGCGGTGGCCCAGAACCCGCCGCCCGAGGGGCAGGACGTGACCGACTGGGAGATGCATGAGTACTTCGAGTTCTACTGACCCGCCGGGGGCACCGGCGCCGCCGGGCGCGGCCGGCGGCAGGGACCGGCGATGACCCTGCAGCACGTCGTGTTGTTCAGCTTCCCGCGCGAGCTGAGCGAGGACGAGGCCGACGAGATGCGCGCCATGGTGGCGTCCTGGCCGGGCGAGATCGGGCTGATGACCAAATGCCGGTTCGGCACCGACCTGACCGGGGCGCGGACCCGCGGCTACAACTATCTCCTCTACACCGAGTTCCCCGACGTCGCCACGATGAACGAATACCGCGCCCATCCGGTGCACCTGCGGTTCCTGGACTGGCTGGTGGAGCGTGACTGCACGCCGCTGGCCTTCGACTATCTCCTCGACGACCACACCGTCTTGATGACGGAGGAGCACCAGCCCTGATGACGGAGGAACACCGGCCCCCGGGGGAGCAACACCAGCGCTCCACCTTATGCGGAGCCCCAGCCCGGGACCGGAGGTGAGGCCGGCCACCCGGAGTGAGAGGAGCACGTTATGGCCAAGACCAGTCCCGATCTGATACCAGGCGCCGGTACCGGCGAGCTTGCGCACGGCACGCTGCGCCTGTGGGATGCCATCGCCATCTCGGTCTCGGTGATCGCGCCCGGCATGGCAATGCTGCTCAACGTCACCGGCGTCGCCGCGGTCAGCGGCGGTTCGACGCCGCTGGCGTTCCTGCTGGGCGGCATTGGCTGCCTGGCTTTGGCGTTCGTCGTCATCGGGTTTACCCGGCGGATGGCAGTTGCCGGCTACGCCTACACCTACGCCAGCCGGAGCCTCGGCAAGGAAGCGGGCTTCATGGCGGGCTGGCTGTACTTCTTCGGCTTCATCTGCTTCGTCCCGATGACCATGTCCGGGGTTGGCTTCCTGGCCGCCGACCTGCTGGGGCTGAACCCGAAGCTGTGGATCCTGTTCTTCTTCATCGGGATGGCCCTGTTCCTCATCCTCTCCACGATCCACATCAAGGTCACCACGCGGGTGCAGCTCATCGTCGGCATCGTCACCGTGGCCGTCATCCTGATCGTCGACCTGGCAACAACGGCGAAGGGCGGCAGCCACGGGCAGGCCCTGTCCGCGTTCAGCTTCGGCCACTCGCTCAAGGGCGGCTTCAGCGGCGTCTTCTACGGGATTATCCTGGGCGTGACGTCCTACATCGGTTTCGAAACCGCCGCCGACTTCGGCGAGGAGACCTCCAACCCGCGGCGCAACATCCCGATCGCGATCATCGCGGCGACGGGCTTCGCGGTCGTCTTGTACCTGTTCACCACGTACTCCATCGACATCGGCTACGGCGTCAACAACGGGGCGAAGTTCGGTGCCGACCCGATCGCGCTGAAGACGACGGCCACCACGTTTGTCGGCCCCTGGCTCGGCACCCTGGTCGAGATCGGCGGCATGGCTGCCGCGTTCATCGTGTGCGTCGCCTGTGCCACGGCCGCCGCCCGCACCCTCTTCGCGATGGGGCGCGAGGGCGTCCTGCCCGCGGCGTTCGCCCGGACGCACCCGCGCTTCCGTACGCCGGTCAACGCCACGATCGCGGTGACCGTGGTCGCGACCCTGATGGCCCTGCTAATGGGCTACCCGCTGTCGGACTCGACCTTCGGCCAGCCGTTCAGCAACTACTACTTCTGGGCCACCGTGGGCACGCTCGTCATCATCCTCGTGTACATCATGCTCTGCATCGGAGGCATCGTCTTCTTCTGGCGGACCCGTGACTCGCGGAAGTGGAACCCGATCTGGCACGTGGTGCTCCCGGTGGTCGGCGCGGTGGTCTTCGCGGCGGCGTGGTACGGGTCGGTGCATCCGACTCCACCGGGCATCCTCAAGTGGACCCCGTATGTGGCGGTCGCCTGGGTGGCCATCGGCGTTGTGGTGCTGCTCTGGCTGCGCGCGAAGCGGCCCGAATCGGTGGCAAAGATCGGCTCGATCCTCGGTGAGGAGGGCGGCACGGACGCGGCGCTCCTTGACCGGTGACCCCGAGTCGGCCCTATGACCGGTGACCCGAGTCGGCCCTATGACCGGTGACCCCGAATCGGCTCCTTGACCGGTGACCCCGGGTTGGCTTGTTGACCGGTGACCCCGGCCAGCGGGGTGAGTTCGAGGACGGTGGCCCGGGGGTAGCCTGGCCCGGTGAGCACCCTGGTCCGGCCCGCCACGAAGGCACGGTTCAGCGACGTTGCCACCGTCCTCGGGCCCAAGAACCCCGAGTCCTCGGTGTGCTGGTGCCTCAGCCACCGGCTGGACTGGAAGGCCAACCGCGCGCTGGTCGGCCCGGCTCGGGGCGAGTACGTCAGGAAGTTGTGTAACCGTAGGGTCGCGCCCGGCGTCCTGGCCTACTGCGACGGCGAGGTCGCCGGGTGGGCCGCGGTCGCACCCCGGTCGGAACTGCCGTTTGCGCGGTCGGCCAAGATCCCCCACGTCGACGCCCTGCCCGTCTGGTCGGTATGGTGCATCCGCGTGCGGCCCGGCTACCGCGGCCGGGGCGTCTCCCATGTCCTGCTCGACGGTGCCGTCGGGTACGCGCGTGCCCAGGGCGCGCCGGCGATCGAGGGCTACCCGGTGGACAACCAAGGCGAGAAGGTCGACCTGACGATGGCCTACGTGGGTACCCGCAAGCTTTTCGAGGACGCCGGCTTCACCAAGGCCGCGGACACCCGCTCGGTCGCCGGCGGGTTCCCGCGCGTGCTGATGCGGCTGGACCTGCGCTGACCGGTTCGCCTTTCCCGGCCCGTTACGGTTGTCCTGCCCCTCGGTCCGGTTGTCCCGCCCCGGCCGGGGGCAAGCGGCCCCCGCTCAGGCTCAGTCCGGGCCGGCCGAGCGGCGCCCGACCGGGGACAGCGGGCCGAGGTGGGCCAGCTTGTCGGGGTTGATCACGGAGCGGACGGTCTGCACGGCGCCGTCGGCGATGTCCAGGCTGATGACGTTGACCAGCCGGCCGCGGGGGTCGAGGATACGCGCTCCGGGCTGGCCGTTGACCGCCACCAGCTCGATGCGGATGCCCAGCCGTTGCCCTTGCCGGAACCAGGTATCGAGCATCCTCGCGACGTCGCCGCGGCCGTGGATCGGCCGGTTGATGCCGGTGCCCTTGGCGCCGCCGTCACCGTAGAGGACCGCGTCGGCGGCGAGCATGCTGACCAGGCTCTGCATGTCCCGGCCCTGGCACGCGGCGAAGAACCGCTCGGCGAGCCGGTCCCGTTGCTCGCGAGACGCCTCGAACCGCGGCCGCCCGGCCCGCACGTGCCGGCGGGCCCGGCTGGCGAGCTGCCGGCAGTTCACCTCGGACTTCTGCACGATCGCGGCCACCTCGTCGTATCCGTAGCCGAACACGTCGTGCAGCAGGAACACCGCGCGCTCCAGCGGGGTGAGGGTCTCCAGCACGACCAGGAACGCCATGCTCAGCGAGTCGGACATCTCGGCGGCCGCGGCCACGTCCGCGCTTAGGTCTCCGGCACCGCGGGTCAGCAGGGGCTCAGGCAGCCACGGCCCGACGTAGCTTTCGCGGCGGGCTCGCGCCGACCGTAGCTGGTCGATCGCCAGCCTGGTGGTGATGGTCGCCAGGTACGCCTTCGGCGACTCGATGGGCTCCTGACCGACCTGGGCCAGCCGCAGGAACGCATCGGATACCACGTCCTCGGCCTCGCTGACACCGCCGAGCATCCGGTAGGCGACGCGAACGCGTAGGGGCGCAGATCGCGGTAGGCCTGTTCCAGCGCCTCGGTCACCGGTCACCTCCGCCTGCGCCGCCCGCCCCGATGATCGTCCGGATCGCGGCAGGTGCCCACCCCTCCAGCCGCGCGCCGGTGAGCCGCCGGCTCAGATAGAAACCGGTCAGCGCGTCGGCCAGCTCGTCCGGCCTGCGGTCGCCGGCCAGGTCACCAGCTTGCAGCATCGCCACCAGCCTGTGGTGATGCTCGCCCAGCACCGCATGATACGGGTCACCCAAGGGCTCGCCCGCCGCGCCGGGCCGGGCCAGCCGGAGCGCGAACCGCTCGGCGAAGCCGGTCACGGCCCACAGCCTCTGGTAGTCCTCGACCAGGAACAGCAGGCTCTCCATGACCGGCTTCCGCCCGCAGGTCAAACGCCCGCCGGGAGCGGCCCGAAGCCGGGCACCGGCACCTCGCTCAGCCCGTCCCGGAAGCCCTCCCGGCAGGTCCGGTAACGCGGCGCCCAGTCCAGTTCCGCCTTGGCCTTCGCGTTCGCCGTGCCACGGATCTGCGTCATCATCGACACCCCGACCTCGCCTGCGGCCAGCCGTCCCAGCCACACCGGCACCCGCATCGGTCGCTTGGCGCCAACGGCCTCAGCCAGCAGCGGCAGCCATACCGACACCGGCAGTGGCTCGTCGTCGACCACGTTGTACACACCGGGCCCGCCGTGCCCGATCGCGGCGATGGCCGCGGCCGCCGCGTCGTCCATGTGCACGAACGACCACACACCCGACCCGTCGCCCACGATCGGGAACTGGCGCTTGCGGACCCGCGTCACGATGGCGCCGTCCACCGCGAACCCCGTCCCGGGCCCGTAGAAGTTGCCGTACCGCAGCGCGATTCCCTCGATTCCCTCGGCGCCTGTCACCGCGCTCTCCACGTAGCGGATCGCCGCCAGCGACTGCTTCTGGTTCGCCGGGGGAGTGGCGTCGAACGGGTCCTGTTCGGTCTTCAGGCCGGTGCCGGTCCGCGCGTAGTTCCAGTTGCCGTAGCTTTGCGCGATGAAACGCCGCACGCCGGCCGCGCGGGCACCCTCCAGCAAGTAGTCGGTCCCCTCGGTGCGCAGCCGGTTGGTGAGGGCGAACTCCCGGTCGAACCGCTTGTAGTCGCGCGCCCCGCCCAGCGCGGTCAATTGGTGGATCACCACCTCCGGCTCCGCGCCGGCCACGGCCGCGCGTACGGCGGCCCGGTCCAGGGCGTCGGCTATCACCGGCTGAGCACCGACCGCGCTCAGCCACGGCGCCTTGCCCGCATCCCGCGTCATGGCGACGACCTGGTAACCCTCGGCCACGAGCCGCGGCACGAGCCGCCGTCCCATCGCGCCGCTGCCGCCAGCTACAAACACCTTCATCACCGTCTCCTTTCCGGGTGGATATCCCGTAGACGAGGCACCCGCACCGGCTGTGACACCCGCGGGCCGGCCAGGCCCGCTAGCGGATGAGCGGCGCCGAATCTCGGTGGCGCTGGCCGGGGTGGCCGCTGCGCCTTGCGCCGCCGCCTCCGAACGCTGCCATTAGCTGCTGGAACACCCCTGGAACGGCGCTGAAATGGCATCAGCGGGCAGTGCTGCCCGCAAGGCCCTTCCCGGCTTCGGAAAGGGCCTTGCGAACTGCGCTTTTAGGAGCGAGAGCGGGCGCTCAGGGGTGGTCCAGGCGGGCCCGGTAGAAGCTGCGGAGTGCCGCCCAGTGCCGGGCGTCCGCCTGAGCGTCGAAGGTCGGGTTGTCGGGCACGGCGAACCCGTGGTGGGCGGGGTAGAACTCGATGGTGTGCTCGACCCCGGCGTCGGTCAGTGCGGCTTCCAGCAGCGCGGCCTGCTCGGTGGTGAACAGGCGGTCATCCTTGGCGCCGGCCACGTAGACCGCGGCGGTGATGCGCCCGGCGCCCAGGTGCGGGCTCGACGAGTCGCCCGCGACGGCCAGCCTGCCGCCGTGGAACGACGCCGCCGCGGCGATCTTGCGGCCGAGCCCGCCCGCGGCGATCAGTGACATGCGCCCGCCCAGGCAGTAACCGGTGGTGCCGATCGCCGGCCCGGTCACCTCCGGCCGCGCCAGCAGGAAGTCCGCGTAGGCACCGGAGTCAGCGACGATCCGGTCATTAGTGAGCACGCTGGCCAGACCCGACATCCGGGCCCGCTCCTGCTCGTCGGTGAACACGGTGTTCACATCGAACGGTGCCCACTGCCCCGCGCGGTAATAGATGTCCGGGATCAGCGCGACATAGCCCAGACCCGCCAGCCGGTCGCCCATCTGCCGGAATGTCTCCCGGGCTCCGCCCGCGTCGGGGAAGACCAGCACGCACGGCCACGGGCCATCACCTTCCGGGACGTGCAGCGTCCCGTTGCCCTGGCCGTCGGCCGCCGGGATCCGGACATCGATGCGCCGCATTCAGTGGCCTCCCTGCGATCGGCCCGGATCAGGGCGGATGGCGAACCTGCGCTGGAGATAGGAGGAGAAGTAGTCCCCGTAGCTGCGTTGCAGGTCCGGGCGCTGCCAGTCGCGGCCGCTGATCGTGCCACGGCACGGGGGCATGCCGCACTGGCACTGCATCGTCTCGTCGTTGTCGTCGAACAGCGCATAGTCGGTGGTCAGATCCTCGCCGGGGGCGATGCCGCTTGCCGCGCCGTTGCGCGCCTTCGGCATGATGTGACTAGAAACCAGCACAACCCAGTCTTAGCTGCTCTCGGCGGTTCCCGCCGCGCTGTGGTGAGATCCGCAGGCCAGGGGGGCGTAGATGGCCTGGTGCTCGGCGGCGGTCGCCTCCCAGGTGAACCTCGCGGCCACGGCCAGGCCGGCCGCCCGCAACCGTCCCGCCAGCCGTGGGTCGCCGAGGACCGACGCGAGCGCGCCCGCCAGGGCGGCCGGATCGCCCACGGGGACCAGCAGGGCGTCCCGGCTGGGCGTCAGGTACTCGCGGAACACGGGGAGGTCGGAGGCGACCACGGGGAGCGCGGCGCTCATCGCCTCCAAGACGGCCAGCCCCCATCCCTCCTTGGTCGAGGGGAAGGCGAACACGTCCGCCGCGGCGAACCAGGAGGGAAGCTCGGCATCGGCGACCGTGCCGAGCAGCGCGATGTCCCGGCCTACTTCCAGGCCCAGCTCCGGGAGCAGGGAGAACAACCGGTCCCGGTAGGCGCGGTAGTCCTGGAAGGAGTGCCCGCCCACGACGGCGAGCACCGGGTTCCGTCCGCCGTCCCGCAGCAGAGCGACCGCGCGGACCAGCGTGTCGCTGCCCTTGCGCGGCTCGATGCCGCCGACGGTGAGGATCAGCGGCCGCCTGGCCGCGCCGGCGCGATCCCGCAGGGCCACCGCCAGGCGCCGGTCGGCCGACCGGTAGCGGCGGAGGTCGACTCCGTTGCGGACCACCGTGGCGCTGACCGCGTAGTCCGCTTCCAGGATGCGCCGCCACTGGTCACTGACCACGAGGACCTTGTCTGGCTCGATGATGGCCTGGCGCTGGCAGTCGATGAGCGCCTGGGTAGTGAAGTCGTCGACGTGATGCACGGTCCGGACCACGACGGGCGCAGCGTCGCCGGAGCCGTCCCGGATCCGGCAGGCGGCCCTGGCCGAGATGCAGTCCTGGGCATGCAGGATCGGGTAGCCGGCGGCCAGCCCGGACAGGCCCGCGGCGAGCGCGTCCACGCTGGCGAAGACCCGCTCTTCCAGCGTCGGCAGGTGCGGCGGGGCGGGCACGATGGTGTACGGGGCCCGGACCGGGCGGAAGAAGCCCTCGGCCGGGTCGCCAAGGGCCACGACGCGCACCGGGTACCCGGCCTCGTGCAGCGCCTCCGCCAGGTGCAGCGTGTGCACGACGCCGCCACGCGGCTTGACCGAGTAGGTCAGCAGGGCGACCGGCGGCGGGGTCACGGGCTCGCCGTGGCCAGGTCCGGCCGCCGGCCGGCGATCGCCGCCGCGACCCTCGCCGCCTGTGCCGAGGTCTGGGTGACGATGGCCCCGGCCTCGCACAAGGTGCGGCGCTGGGCGTCGAGATCCTGCGGGTCGCCGCGGGTGCCCAGCACGTAGGCGACCACCGCCGCTCCGCCGGCGACGAACTCGGCGCAGGTATCCGCGATCTCGCCGGCCGGATCCGGATGGGATCCGTAGCCGAGCACCACATCGAGCAGGACCACGGCCACGTCGTCGTCGCCGGCCTGCTCGCGCATGATCTCCCGCCGGGCGGACGGATCGATCATCGGGTGTGGCCGGCCGCGCGTGTACTCCTCTTCCCCCAGGTCCAGGCAGACGTGGGCACCCGGGGGAGCGGGCAGCCCCAGGTCGGGCCGGAGCGGGATGTTGGAGTACACCGGGCCCAGGGACCGGGACAGCACTATCTGCGCCTCGTAGCACAGCGTGCCGCCGGTGAAGAACCCGCGCACCGCGCCGCGGGAGTCCCCGGTCCGGGCCAGCGCCGCTTCGACCGCGTCGGCCAGCCCCTCGGCCAGGTCCGGGACCGGCATCGCCAGCGCTCGTGCGACGAGCATCACGCCTGCCTCGAGGGTGGCAGCGAGCGGGACCTCCGCTGGCAGGCCGTCCAGCTCAGGCAGCCCGAGGCAGGCCGCGATAACCGCCGTGTGCTTGCTCGCGCCGATGACCCAGCGGGCCACCGCCGGGTCGGGAGGCTTGGACACCAGCAGGATCACCTCGGTGCCCGGGTCGTTGTCCAGCACCCGGACGGCGTCGGCGGCCATCCGCCCGCCGACGCCGCTGGACAGGTCCCGCCCGCCCACGCCGATCACGCAGGAGACGCCGATCTCCCAGCGGTCGAGCAGCGTCATCACCTCCTGGGCGCCGGTCCCGGCGGCGGCCACCACGCCGACCCGGCCGGGCCGGACCACGTTGGCGAATCCGAGGCCGACCCCGCCCAGCATGGCGGTGCCCGCTCCCGGCCCCATGACCAGCCTGCCCAGGCGGCTGGCCCGCTCCTTGAGTATCACTTCGTCGGCGAGGGGGACGTTGTCGCTGAAGAGCAGGACATGCAGGCCCGCGCTGAGAGCCTGGTGTGCGGTGATCGCCGCGTACGGACCGGGGACCGACACCACCGCCACGTTCGCCTCGGGCAGCCTCGCCGCGGCCTCGCCGACGCTCCGTGGGTCTGGCTGGCCCGGCTCCGCGCTGCCCCGGCTCTCGCCCGCGAACAAGGCATCGTGGCCGCGCTGCAGGGCCGCGCCGGCCGTCGGCGCGTCCGGGGCCTGGACCGCGAGCACCAGCGCGTTGGCGTCGGCGCCGTCGAGGTCCGCAGCGCTGATCCCGCGGTCGGCCAGGTCTTCGACGTTGGCCGGGGTCGCCATGACCGCGGCCGCCCAGCTCACCCCGGATTCGTCCTGCATGGCACGGGTCGCGCTGAGCAGGAGCAGGGAGTCGCGATAGGTGCCGGGGAAGACCCGGACCTGGGGGATAGTCACTGACCCTGCACCACCCGGGACGGGGAACGCTCGATCCGGGTGCCCGCCCACCCCTCACCGGACAGCGTCGCCGCGACCAGGCCCGGGGAGGTGATGGCGGCCCATTCCCCGCCCCCGGCCAGGAACGACAGGGCCGCCTCGACCTTCGGGCCCATGCTGCCCGGCGGGAACTGGCCATCGCGGAGGTGGCGTTCGGCTTCTTCCATCGTGACCGACCCAAGCTCAGCCTGCCGGGGAGTGCCGTAGTTGATCATGACGCGGTCCACCGCGGTGACCAGGACCAATGCCTGCGCCCCCAGCAGCCGGGCCACGAGGCTGGCCGCGTGATCCTTGTCGATGACGGCGTCGATGCCGACCGCGTGCTCGCCGGAGATGTCGACCGGGATGCCGCCCCCGCCGCAGGCGATCACCAGGCAGCCGGCGTCCACCAGGGCACGGATGGCGCCGATCTCGACGATGCCGGTGGGCTCGGGCGAAGGCACCACACGGCGGAAGCCCCGGCCGGAGTCCTGATGGACGACCCAGCCGCGGGCGGCGGCAAGGCGCTGTGCCTCGCGCGCGCCGAAAAACGGGCCAATGGGCTTGGACGGGGCGGCGAACGCCGGGTCGGCCGGGCTGACCGTGACGTGGGTGATCAGAGCCACCGCGGCGCCCGGGCCGCGCAGGGCGTTGACCGCGCTGGCGATCAGGCTGCCCAGTTCGCCTTGCGTCATCGCGTTCAGCAGTGACAGCGGCTGGGCCGGCACGACGGTCGTTGCTTCCTGCTGCAGCGCCAGGTTCCCGACCTGCGGGCCGTTCCCGTGCACGATGACGACCCGCCACCCGGCCTCGATGACGTCGTTCACGCAGGCCGCCATGGCCGCGGCGTTGCCCGCCATCTCCTCCGCCGTCCCGGACTGCCCCTGCCGGGTCAGGGCATTGCCGCCGAGCGCAACCACCGCGGTCTTGGTCATGGGATCCTGCTGGTCGAGGTTGTACGCTGGGATGAGTCGTATAGGTGACGACTCGTTTCGAATAGTAAACACGATGGGCGCGCCCGGCAATAGGGGAAACAGGTCCGCGGCCCCTGCTGCGCGGTGTCTTGGAGGGGTGCGATGGACTCCCCTGATTCCGGCCCCGGCCACGATGACGCCACGGCGGCCAGTGCTCCGGGCCCCGATACCACGGCGGCCAGTGCTCCGGGCCCCTATGGCACGGCGGCCGGAGCGCCGCAGGTACCCGCCGCGGTGCTCTGGTCCTGGGACCAGGCCGAGGCTAAGCTCTTCCCGCTGGTGATGGCCCGCCCGGACGTCTATGAGCGCGCGCTGCGCATGATCGCGGACCTGGCCGCCCGGCTGCGCGATACCTGCCCGGACGTGCCCGCGCTGCTGGCCGCGCACGAACGGGGCGCCGGCCTGGTCACCGAGCCGTCGGCCGGCATCGGGCCGGAACTCGTCGCGGCCGCGGCGTGTGCCATGCGCTACCGGGAGATCGTGACCACGGACGCCGCACAGCGGCGGCTTGCGGCCCTGGCCCGGGCCCAGGACCAGGGCCTGGAGTGGACGGTGGTGGAGGAGAACGGCGATCCGGCCCGGGCGCTGTACATCCCCTACCAGCGCGTCGAGGCACATGTCCGCAGCGGCCGGGCGGTCATCATCTCCGTCGAGCCGGACGAGACCCTGACCGGCGCGGTGCACCGCATTGACGCGGCCGACCTGGACCTGGCCACCGGCGCCCTGCGGCCCGGTGCGGAGCTGGGCAGCTACGCCAACGCAGACGCCGCCGCACAGGCCCTCCACGAAATCCGGGTTGACGGGCAACCAGGCCAACCCTGACACCACCTCTCCGTACATGGCTGGCGTGGCGACCCAGGGAAATCGGGCAAGGGCTTGCCCTGGATGGCGCCTAAGGTTTATCAAGGATGGTGAACGTTCGTATCGCATCAAACAGGCCCGGGTGGCCCGGCGCCGAACGGCGAGGGAGGGACCTTGGCGGAGACCGCGGTCACGGCCCGGCCGGACGCGAGTGGCCGGCTGGCGCATCTGATAGCCGAACTCCAGGGGCATGGCCTGCGGGTCGAGGTGCCCATGGAGAGCCGCCAGGGCGGGGCGGGACCTGCCGATGCGGGCATGCTCTGGATCGACGGGGTCGCCGCCACGGTGCCGACCTCCGCCGACTACGCGCGCGCGTCCCCGTACGTGCTGCGCGCCGAGGATGACGGGTGGGGCGTCTACCGCGACGGCGAGCGACTGGCCGGGGCCCAGCCCTTCCAGCGCCCCCGTTACTACGACCTGGAAACCTCCGGCGGCATCCCCTACTGGAAGATCGCCCTGCTGCACCTGGACTCCCTGGCCAGCACGGTCATCCAGACCTGCGCCTACTGGGGCAACGCCGACCAGTGCACGTTCTGCGGTATCGGGGTGACCCTGGCGAACGGGCGGACGATCGCCAAGAAGACCCCGGAGATGCTGGCCGAGGTCGCCGTGGCGGCCAGGGACCTCGATGGTGCGGTGGATGCCACGCTCACCACGGGAACCACGGCAACCCCGGACAAGGGCGCGCTGTACGTGGCCAGGTGCGGCCAGGCCATACGGAAGGCATCCGGCCTGCCGGTCGAGGTGCAGTTCGAGCCGCCGTCTGACCTGGACGTAATCGACCGGGTCGCGGGGCTCGGGATCAACTCGGTCGGCATCCACGTGGAGAGCTTCGACCCGGCGGTGCTGGCCCGGGTCGCCCCGGCCAAGGCGCGGACCGGGATCGATGGCTACTTCCGTGCCTGGGAGCGCGCAGTGGCCGCGTTCGGCGCGGGACAGGTGAGCACCTATGTGATCCTCGGCATGGGCGAGGATCCCGGCCTCACGGTCGAGGGCTGCCGGCGCGCCATCGAGATGGGCGTCTATCCGTTCGTGGTGCCGCTGCGGCCAACCATGGGGAGCCTGCTGGAGGACATGCCGCCCCCACCGCCGCAGTACTGCGAGTCGGTCTACCGGCGCGTGGTGCCTTACCTGACCGCCCGTGGCCTCGGCGCTCGCGGGGTGGCCGCGGGCTGCGCCCGATGCCAGGCGTGCTCCGCGATGAGCCTCCTCGAGAACAGTGGTGACAACGGTGGCCGGACCTACCTCCCGCTCATCGCCAACGGTTAGCGCGCCAGGCGCGGCAGGCACCCCCGCGCTGTCCTGCCGGGCGGTGCGCACCGAGTGGGAGCGCGCCGCCTGCTTGCGGATCCGGCATCAGGTTTTCGTGTCCGAGCAGCGGCTTTTCCTGGCCACCGGCAGCGGGCACGGCGACGACCGGGACGGCCACGACGCCGACCCGGCGACGATCCACGTCATCGGGCTCGCCGGCGACGACATCCGCGGCACGGTGCGGCTCTACCCGCTGGCTGCGCCCGGACTGTGGCAGGGGGACCGGCTGGCGGTGCTGCCCGAGTCCCGGCACCTGGGCCTCGGTGCGCCGCTGGTGCGATTCGCCGTCGCCGAGGCCGCACGGCGCGGCGGGCACCGCATGGACGCCTACATCCAGCCGGGCAACGTCCCGTTCTTCGAATGGCTCGGCTGGCAGCGGGCCGGCGGGCTGGCGCCCTACGCCGGGATCCCGCATCAGCGCATGGTGGTCGACCTCACCGCGGTGCCGCGCTGACGGTGGGCGGGTCAGGCCGGGCCCTGGCGCCCCGCGGTGGCCGGCGCCGCCAGGCCGGTCACCGTCTCGCGAGTCAGGTCGAACGCGACCCCAGCCTGCCCGGCGTGGTGCAGGCGAAGCTCGCCGGTGGCGTCGAGGGAGCCGGCGACCGCGGCGGCGAGGCCGCGCCCGGCGAAGGCGCTCAAGGCTTCGGCTTCCGCGCCGGCCGGCACGCACAACAGGAAAGCGAAGCAGGGGAAGCAGGCCAGCCACTGGCGCAGCGTCACCCCGGCCGGGACCGGCAACGCGTCCAGGTCCAGGGTGGCCCCGAGCCGGTTGCACTCGAGCAACATGGCCAGCGACCCGACCAGCCCGGCCATGCTGACGTCCTTGGCCGCGGCCACCCAGCCCGCGGACGCGCCCTCGGCGAGCAGGCGCACGTCACCGGCGAGCTGGTCGCCGCGCTCGTCGAAGGAGGGGAAGAACGGAAAGTCCTCGCGCATCCGCCCGTCGATGCACGCCGCGAAGACCAGCGACTGGCCCGGTGCCGCCGCGCGGGCGGACAGTGGCCGGTCCGCCCGGCCCAGCCCGAACGCCGACAGGCTGGGCGGTCCCGCGGTCGCGGTCAGGTGGCCGCCGACGACGGGCACGTCATACAGCGCGGCCGCCCACCGCATGCCCTCAAGCACGCGCCGCACCACCGGCCGCGGCCCGGTCACCGTGTCCACCAGCGCCAGCGGCCAGGCGCCCATGGCCGCCAGGTCGTTGAGGTTGGTGCTGACCGCGGCGACGCCCGCCCCGTAAGGGTCGGCGGCCACGAAGCCGGGCAGGATCGCTTCCCCGCCCACCACCAGCGCGCTTTCTTCATTCATAACGACGGCGCCGTCATCCCCTGGTCCCGCCAGCCAGTCGCCTTCGCCGAAGACCTCGCGGACAAGGCCGATCTCCGCCTTGGCCCGGACGCCGGGATGGGCACGCACGGCCTCGATCAGGGCGCTGACGTCCTCGGCCATGCGTACTCCCTCAGCGCTCCCGGGGCAGGCCGGCGGCCTGCTGCCGGGGCCGCCCGTTCTTGCACTAAAGTGTAGGGATATCTATCATAGCGATTATGGTTGGCCCCGGGTTCCTTGACCTGCCTTCCCGCACCGTCAAGCCGCGAGGCACCGGCATCACCCACGTGCTCGACCGGGGCCTGCCGCTGGGATACTGCGCCGACCTGCTCGAATCGGGCGGCGCCTACGTCGACGTGTGGAAGTTCGGCTGGGGCATCTCCTACCTCGACCAGCACCTCGCCGCCAAGCTGGAGTTGCTCGCCCGGCACCGGGTGCTCGCCTGCCCCGGCGGCACCCTGCTGGAGATCGCCTGGGCGCAGGGCCGGGCCACCGCGTTCTTCGACTGGGCCCGCGCTGCCGGGTTCCCGTGTGTCGAGGTCTCGGCGGGAACCGTGTCCATGACGCCAGCCCAGAAGCAGGACCTCATCGGCGAAGCGGCCCGGCACTTCATCGTCCTGGCCGAGGTGGGTCCCAAGGACCCCGCCGCGCGGATGCGGCCAGAGCAGTGGGCGGCCGCCGTTTCGAATGATCTGGAAGCCGGCGCGACGTGGGTGTTGGCCGAGGGCAGGGCGAGCGGCACCGTCGGCCTCTACCATCCCTCGGGCGCGGTGCGCGAGGACATCGTCGCCGCGCTGACGGCCGAAGTGGACGCGGGGCTGATCGTGTTCGAGGCCCCGCGGGAGGGCCAGCAGGCCTGGTTCGTCGCCGCGTTCGGCCCCGACGTCAACCTGGCGAATGTGGCACCGGCCGATGCGCTCGGCCTGGAGACGCTGCGCCTGTCCCTGCGGGCGGACACGTTCGAGGCGACAGCGCCCGGCCCGGTGCCCGCGCGCGGCACGTGATCGGGCCGCTGGTGAACCGGGTCCCCTCCCAGTACCGCAACGTCAGCGTCGCAGATATACCAGTGCCGCTGGACGAGCCCAGCGTCCGCGGCTACCTGCTGGGCCGCCCCGCCTACCGGCGCACCCGCTACCTGGTCGCCCGGCACGGAACCGCCAGCGCCGTGCTGGAAGTCAGCAAGGATTCCGAGCAGCCGCTGTTTTCCCCGATCACCGCGGTGGCGCTGGTCGCGGCGGCGGAGGAGACCGCGTTCGTGGACGCGCCGGAGGCCGACACGGCCATCCCTTCACAGCTCGCCCGGGTGGCTGCCGAGCGGGCGCCGCAGGCCAGGTGCGTGATCGTGCGCGGACGGTACGGGCACGTCAGCTTCATCGCCGACCCAGCCCCGGTCCGGGTCACGGTCGTGGAGGTGGTGCCTCCGCGGCCGGCGAAGCTGGTGGACCAGCTCACCCGGGTGCTCGACCTAGCCGAGGACCTGCCCCCCGTGGAACTGGTCCCCGACCTGGTGGACCTGGCCGAACTGGCGGGCAGCCGTCCGTCCGGCCACTACCTGTTCCCCTGCCGCGCCGGCGGATCGGGCGCGGAAAGCCTGGGCGCCGGGGGGCCGGGCGCGGAAAGCCTGGGCGCCTGGGGGCCGGGCACGGAGAGCCTGGCCGCCGGGGAACAGGGCGCGGAGGGGCCCGGGGCGGGCGTCTCCTACCTCGACGAGGTGCCTAGGCGCAGGCCGTGGACCCTGGTCGGGTGCGCCCGGTCCCGTGCCATCCATGATTTCTTCTACGGGGACGAGGTCGACGTGGTGGACATGTGCCCGCGCTCCCTGGCCAGCCGCCGTCCCGCGGGCCGGCCTGGTCCCGTGCTGACCAAGTGCTGCCTGCTCGAGGACCGGGTCAGCGCCGAGGGCGACTGCGTGGTCGTGCCCTGGGGCGCCACCTTCGCCCAGGTGAAGCAGGGCCTGGAACTGGCCCTGCGGGCGGACCGCCTGGCCCGGCGATGAACAGTGCCAGCCCGGGGGGACACAGTGCCAGCCCGGGGGGACACAGTGCCAGCCAGGGGGGACACAGTGCTTCCGGGGTGACACCCCCGGACCCCCGACGGCCCGGAACCCCCCGATTGCCTCCCGCACCGCTATCTGGCGCGCCTCCGGGACGACCAAGCGAACCGGCCGCGAGGGAGGCAATGAAACTGAGTGGCACGCGGGTCGCCGACTCAGCGCTCTACGCGCACCTGTGGGGGACCGCCGAGGCCAGGGCCATCCTCGGCGAGGAGGGCCGGCTGGCGGGCTGGCTGGAGGTGATCGCCGCGCTGGCGCGGGCGCAGGCGGCGGCGGGCGTGATCCCGGCGCGCGCGGCCGCGCTCATCACCGAGCACGCCCGCCCGGGCCGAATCGATGTCGGGTACGCGGCGGAGCAGACCCGGCTGGCCGCCCACTCGACGCTCGGGCTGATCCGGGCGCTGCGGGCGGCGCTGCCCGAGGACGCCGGCGAGTACGTCTACGTCGGCGCGACGGTGCAGGACATCACGGACACCGCCACCGCCCTGGCGCTGCGCGGCGTCGGCGGCCTCGCCTGGCGGGACCTGCGGCGGATCGAGGAACTGCTGCTTGAGGCGGCCGTCACGCACCGGTCCACGGTCATGGCCGGGCGCACCCACGGCCAGCAGGGCAGCCCGGTGACCTTCGGCTGGAAGGCCGCGTCCTGGGCCGACGAGATCCGGCGGCACCTGGACCGGCTGGCGCAGGGCGCTCCCCGCTGGCTGGTCGGCCAGCTTGGCGGCGGGACCGGCAGCCTGGTCTACTACGGCGGGCGCGGCCTTGAGGTGCGGGCCAGGTTCTGCGCCGAACTCGGCCTGGCCGATCCGGGCATCTCCTGGCTCTCCGCCCGGGACAGGATCGCCGAGTTCGGCCAGGTGCTGGCGCTGGTCTGCGGGACCCTCGCCCGGATCGGCGGCGAGGTCTACGAGCTGCAGCGGCCGGAGATCGGCGAGCTTGCCGAGCCCGCCGCCGCGGGCACCGTCGGCAGCATCACGATGCCGCACAAGCGCAACCCGGAGGCCAGCGAACACCTCGACACGCTGGCCAGGCTCGCCCGGGCGAACGCGTCCGTGCTGGCCGAAGGGGTTCCCGCCCAGCACGAGCGGGACGGCCGCGCCTGGAAAGCCGAATGGGTGGCGCTGCCCGAGGTCTGCCTGCTCACCAGCATCGCCCTGGAAACCGCGATCGGGCTGCTGAGCGGGCTGGAGGTGTACCCCAAGGCGATGGCGCGCAACCTGGAGCGGGGCGGCGGGTACTCGGTCAGCGAGCGGGCGCTGGCGGCGCTGGCACCGCGCCTGGGCCAGCACCGCGCGCAGGCGGAACTCGGCACGGCGCTGGCCGCGGGGGCGGCTTCCGGGGTGACCGCGGAGCAGGCACTCGCGGCCGCGGGCCTGTGCACGCCCGAGGAGGCGGCCGAGCTGACGGCGCGGCCGGACCCGGGTGCGTGCGAGGAGATGACAGACCTGGTTGTCGCCCGGGCCCGGGCCGCGCGGGCGGCGGAACGCCCGGCCTGGCCATGACCGCCGTGCTGCGCGGCCCGGCCGGTACGCCGCTCACCCTGCCGCCGAGGACCCGGCTCGCGGTGCTGCCGACCCCGCTCGTTCCCGCGCCGCGGCTGGCCGGCGCCCTCGGCCTCGGCGACCTGTTCATCAAGCGCGACGACCTGACCGGCTTCGCGTTCGCCGGGAACAAGGCGCGGCCGCTGGAGTTCCTGGTCGCCGGGGCGGTCAGCGAGGGGGCGGGCACGCTGCTCACCGGCGGGGCACCGGGCTCGAACTTCTGCGCGGCCACCGCCGCGGCCGCGCGGCGCGAGGGACTGGCCTGCCACCTCGTGCTCGCGGGCGGCCCGGTACCGCCGGGGCCCGCCCTGTCCCTCGCCCTGGCCTGGGGCGCCAGCGTGACCTGGACCCACGACGCCGACCGGGCCAGCGTCGATCGCGCGCTCCCGCAGGCGGCGCAGGCGCTCGCCGAACGGGGGCGGCGCCCGTACCTGATCCCGCGCGGCGGGGCCACCGCGCTGGGGGCGGTCGGTTACTTCCTCGCCGCCGCCGAGCTGGCCGGGCAGCTTGCCGAGCGCGGCATTCGCACCGCGCGAATCGTGGTCGCCGTCGGGTCCGGCGGCACGCTCGCCGGGCTGACCGCAGGTAACGCCGCCCTCGGTCGGCCCTGGACGCTGGCAGGCGCGTCGGCCAGCCGCCCGGCGCAGGAGATGTCGCGGCGGGTGCTCGGCCTGGCCGCGGAGTGCCTTTCACTGCTGAAGGCCGGCTCCTGGGCGACCGGCATAGGGGACATCGGTGCCGCGATCACCGGTGCCGACGTTGAGATCGCCGATGTGCGCGGGCCCGGCCACGGGCTGCCGTCGGCCGAGGGCACCGCCGCGGCGGTGCAGGCGGTGCGTACGGAGGGGCTGATGACCGATCCCGTCTACACGGCCAAGGCGCTGTCGCTGGTGGCGCGCCAGCGGGGCGCTGGACCCGTGGTGTTCTGGCACACCGGCGGCCAGCTCGATGTGGTGGCCGCGGCGCGGGGAGCCGATCGGTGACGGCCGGGCCAACGGGCCCGCGCCCCGCTGCCGGCCCGCCATCCGAGCTCCCGTCCGCTGAGCCGCCAGCCAGGCCGTCGTCTGCCGGGCCGCCGTCCGGGCCTCCGTCCGCGGAGCTGATCGCGGCCGGGTTCGCGCTGGAGAACGCCGACGCCCCGGTACTGCACCACGGGATCAACCTCGCCGATCTCGCGCACCTGCTCGACCTCGGCTCGGCGGGGGTGATCCCGCCGCCCGCGGCCCGCCGCATGCTGGCGCTGGTGCTCGACGCCATGGCGGTCCCGGCCAGCGAGTTTCCCTACGACCCCGCCAACGGCGAGCCGTACAACTCCCGCGAGAAGTACTTCGCCGAGCGGGCTGGCGACGTGGCCGGCTGGCTGCACGCGGGACGCCCCCGGCGGGAGGCGATCCGGATCGCGTTCCGGCTGCGCCTGCGGGCTGACCTCGCCCGCCTCATCGAGGCCGCCGCCGCGCTCGCGGCCGAGATCGCTCGCCAGGCCCGTGCGCACGCCAGCACGCTGATGGCTGACCAGACCTACCTGCAGCACGCGCAACCGTCGACGTTCGGCCACTATGTCCTCTCGTTCGCCTACCCGGTGCTGCGCGCGGGCCGTCGGCTGAGCGAGGCGCTGGAGTGGACCGATGCCAGCCCGGGCGGGGCAGGCTGCGTCAACGGCACCAGGCTGCGCTCCGACCGCGGGCACGTCGCGGCCTTGCTGGGCTTCCGGAGCATCGCCGAGCACACCAGGGACGCCATGTGGCAGACCGATGGGCTGTTCGACATGGTCAGCGCCGCGGCCGGCCTGGTGGTGACCCAGTC
>Ga0070706_100001913_pt1 | contig 21490 bp, 17 predicted proteins | sample KBSK5501metaG_FD_65476 | JGI IMG/M metagenome (GOLD analysis project Ga0070706, IMG submission 65476) | Corn, switchgrass and miscanthus rhizosphere microbial communities from Kellogg Biological Station, Michigan, USA - KBS K5-50-1 metaG | ecosystem: Host-associated > Plants > Roots >... | reverse complement strand
GAGGGCGACCTGCATTTTTTCCCGATTACCGATGTGCCGGAGAAACTGGAACTATACGTTGATCTCAGGTTAAAAGCGAACGATATTCTTAGCCAGGCTCAGGCCCATCGCCAGGTTTATGCAGGTGATGCCAAGCGACAGGAGAATAACTTTCGTCGGCAGCAGATCTGGATATTGTTTCTGGGCGTGTTAATAACCGCGCTGGCGGCCTTAAAATCGGTTGAAGGGAATGTGCCGTTCTTGTCAGTTGATATTAAGATAGCCCTGGGCAATGTTCTGTACTATATTCTGATTGCCATGCCAGTTGTGCTGGCTCTTCTAATAGCAGGAGCCAATCGCTTCAATGCAGGCAACAGATGGATTAAAATGCGGGCTGCTACCGAAGCATTCAAGCGAGAAATGTTTCGCTACCGGACGCGTACCGGTATTTACAGCGATATACAGGTGATTCAAAACAAGACGACGCGCGAAGCTACCCTGGCCAAAATGCTGGAGACTATCTCCAGGTACTGGGTAGAGAGCAACCTTGATTTTGCCATCTTCCCTGCCATCACTCGATATCCAAGCGCTCGGCAAGCGCAAAAGGGGGTTACCCCTAAGGCACTCGAGCAAGGAAAGCCAGCCGAGCAGGGAAAGCTAAAAGATAGACTCTCCGTTTACCTTCCACCGAACGGCTATCTCGAGAAGCGACTGGTTGACCAGCTGAACTTCTATAAAGACCGGAGCCAGAGGCTAGGACGGCAGTTAGTATGGTTGCAATGGATCATTCTAGGCCTGGGAGGCCTCGCTACGTTACTGGCTGCATTACACATTGAATTGATAATCACAGTGACGACCGCCATCGCGGGAGCCCTGGTCACCTACCTTGAATATAACCAGGTAGCCAACACCCTGAAACAATACAACCATGCCATCTTGACCCTGACCAACATTCAAAACTGGTGGGTGGCTTTAGGTGATGCTCAAGCGGACCAGGCTAACATCGATAAGCTTGTCGATGATGTTGAAGCTACTCTGCAAAGCGAACAGGCTGGTTGGGTTCAACAGATGCAAACTGCCCTAACCGAACTGCGTGCCCAGCAAGCGAAACAGGGTGCAGATTTCTCTGCTGCCGAGCCTATTGGTAGGGGACAAGAAGGTCAGCCGAGCACGAGTAGTTCCCAGAATGATAAGACGACGCCTGTAGCTAACCTGGACAATTCGCCAATAGACGGGTCCGGGCAAGGGGACAGTTCTGGGTCAGAGGATAGCTCGGTCTCTCCCAATACCAATATTGACTCCTTAACCTCTCCTAATACCAATATTGGCTCTTAAGAAGCAATGGAATCTAATGTTGGAAGAGGCAGAGGAAATAGATCGCGTTTCAAGTCGTTCACGAAAGTGTTAGATTGGGCGGCGTTAGATACTCTTCAACGCTGCCTCAACTCAATCCTTCAGGCGTAAGAGATGTACCCTGCCTAATGCTGTGCCTGCGACAATTGTCAGCCCATCGGGTGCGACGGCACATGTCAGTAACGCACCATCAGAGTTGAAACTGGCGATGGCGTTCCCATTCTTCAGAACCCACACTTTGAGGGAACAGTCAAGCGAGGTGGAGAGTGCCCGCTGTCCATCTGGGGTCAGTGTGATCGCTGTAATCTGCCCGGTATGGCCTTGTAACACGAACAATTGCGCTCCACTGGCCAGGTCCCATACTCTGAGGGTGTGATCCTCTGAGGCGGAGAGTGCGCGCCGTCCATCAGGCGTGATCAGTAGGGCGGTGATAGGGCCTGTGTGCCCGAACAGAGTGAGCCCAGCCCCACTGGCCAGGTCCCATACTCTGAGGGTGTGATCCTCTGAGGCGGAGAGTGCGCGCCGTCCATCAGGCGTGATCAGTAGGGCGGTGATAGGGCCTGTGTGCCCAGTCAAGGTGTGCAGTAACATCCCACTGTTCAAATCCCATACCTGAAGTGTTCCGTTCTCCATACTGGAGAGTGCTCGCTGTCCGTCTGGGGACACGGTAATCGTGGTAATACGGCCTGGATATGCGGCCAAGGTATGCAGTAACACCCCATTGGTCAACTCCCAGACGTAGAGAGTGCCATCTTCGGTACTGGAGAGAGCGCGCTGCCCATCAGGGGTGAGAGCAATCGCAGTGATCTGCTTGATATGGCCTGACAACACGAACATCTGTGCCCCACTGGTCAACTCCCAGACGCGGAGAGTGCCATCTTCAGCACTAGAAACCGCAAGCTGCCCATCTGGCGTTACCAATACAGCGGTGATAGGGCCGGTATGGCCGAACAAGGTGAGTTCCTCCCCCCCGATCAGATCCCATATTCGGAGAGTATGATCCCACGAGGCGGAGAGCGCCCGCCGTCCATCTGGAGTCATGGCGACTGCAGTGATATAGTCCGTGTGTCCGAACAGGGTGAGTAGTAAGGTTCCACCGGTCAACTCCCATACTTTGAGGGTACGATCCTCCGAGACAGAAAGTGCCCGCTGTCCATCCGGCGTCACCAGCACAGTGTACACAGGCCCACTATGGTCTTGGGAAGTACGAGACTCTTCTCCGCTTGTTAGATCCCATAATTTGAGAGTGGTGTCTTCCGAGCCAGAGAGCGCCCGTCGACCGTCCGGCGTCAGCACCACCTTCACTGGTCCAGTATGGCCCTGGAGTGCTGGTAGTTCTCTCCCGCTGGCTAGGTCCCACTGTCTGATGGTTCCATATATTGACGCGGAGAGCGCGCGCCACCCATCTGCGGTTATAGCAACTGCGGTGATAGTGCCACTATCGTCGGATAGAGTCTGCAGTTCAACTCCGTTCGTCAGGTCCCACAGCTTCAGAATTCCATCCGCTGACGCGGAAAGCGCGCGCTGCCCATCAGGGGTCATCGCGACTGCGGTGATCCCTGGGGTATAGCCAGCTCTCGTAAGAACGGATAGGGACTGTAGTATACTCCCATTCGTCAGATCCTCTACCTTTAGTATTCCGTGTGTTGAAACGGAAAGGCCACGCTTCCCATCCGAGTCCAAGGCGACTGCCGTTACACTGGAATGACCTGGAAGAGTGAGCAGTTCCTCCCTGTTCGTTAGATCCCACTTCTTTAGCCATTCGTCCCCCGAAACAGAGAGAGCGTACTTCCCGTCTAAGGTCATTGCGGCTGTGCTGACTCCGCCGAGATAGTCATACAAGGTGAACAGTTCCATCCCTTTTACCAGTTCCCATACGCGTAGTGTCCCGTCTGCTGAAGCGGAAAGTGCACGTTGCCCGTCCGATGTTATGGCGACCGCGGTGATCATGCCACTATGACCGGATAGAGTATGCACTTCCACTCCGTTTGTCAAGTCCCATACCTTTAGTACAGTGTCCGCTGAAGCGGAAAATGCGCGCTGTCCATCAGGGGTCATCGCGACTGCAATTACTCCACTGGTATGGCCTACAAAGGTACGAAGCAAGAGCCCACCTGGCGGTGTCAGACTGGAATTCAGTGGGCGTAGCCAGGGGGCACCATCCCATCTGCTGGCCCCCTCCAGCAACTTCTGAATCTCGGGCGCTTTATAGGTCTGTAAGCGGCCCAACAATTGACCAGCGAGTTGCGATTTGTCCTGATATAAGATGTGTGCCGATAGGCGAAGAGCGCCCTGAACCCATTGCAATTTCTGGTCACTTGGTAGTAAAGCATAGTCTGCAATCAGAGCATTGACGTCGGTTGCTGATAGCTTGGCTTGGAGCCAATTGAAATCGAACAGCAGGCGGTGCAACTCATCTTTGCGCCCGGTTTCCACTAATTGATATCCAACCCGGCGCCAGGCGTATTCATGTGGCAAGTTGTACAGGTCACCCCAGGTTCTTACAGCAAAGTAGTCGCGTATCACATCATATAAGCTAACATTCCCGGTTTTATGGTCGAATTTAAGTAGCGAAAGATTATTCAGATGCTCAACCAGTTCTTCCGTTTCGAAGTCGGTCATTGCCCACAACTCACATATTTCTGGGAACGGAATGTCGATACCTTCATGAAGGGTAACGAGTTGGATGCAACGTTCACGTTCTGTCGGGGTAAGCTGTTCCAGGGTGGTCTCGATAGCTATGGCAATAGCCTGATTTCGCTCAGTGGCATCTCGCTGATCGAAGGCTACGATACCTCGCCGGTCCAACGCCCTGTTTAGATACCGTAATGCCCCTTCAATAGTGTCGCCCTTTTCGAGGCGTTGTTGAAGCGCTGTTCCTGCTAATTCAAGTGCCAGTGGCCACAAATACAGGCGCTGTGCCAATTCTAAGAGCCTCTGGTCGTCAGGCGGAACGTCTAGCTGGGTAGCTAGCATTTGCACTGCCTCTGAGGGTTGCATTTCTTCCACATTTACCCGCCTAGTTCTGAATGTAGAGGCTATTTCGGCATCGCGAGTGGTGATGAGGCGAGCAGACTGTTTGCCGCCTTGTAAAAAAGGTTTGAGGTTGGCTTTATTCCATACATCGTCGATAACAAGCAGGACGTTCCGATCTGCCAGCAATTCTGCCAGGCGGGTCGCAGCTGCATCGAGAGTGGTGAAGCCGGGTCGCTCGCGGTTAAGAGTGTAGATCAGATCTTCGACTTTTCCGATAAGGTTGCCTGATCTCTCTCCCAGTGTCACCCATAAGATACCGTCATCAAAGGTTTCTTGAATGCGCTCGTCGTGGCAGAGTGCCGTTGCCAGAACTGTTTTACCAGAGCCAGCCGGTCCGCAAAGGGCCACAGTAATACTACTCGTCCGGCGGGTGTCCAGCATACTATCAAGCACCTGCTCGAGTTCAGCAGGCCACCTGACGAATCCCGGAGGTAAATCTGGGGCCATAAATGGTACTGGTATGGCCTGGCAAGGGCTTTTGAGTTGAGCAATGAAGGCCAGCCAATCGCGACTGTGACGGTAGTCGTAGCGCTGGATCTTGCGCATCCAGTTCGGTAGCGAGCTAAAATCGATTTCTTGGCCGGGCGCGATGACCGGGTAAATACATACGCCCCGCTGACGGGCATAGCGCCACTGCTTGCTTAAAAACTGAGATTGCAGAGCGGCAGGCGTGATTACTACCACCATAGCCTGTACCGAGTCTAAGGTATCGGTAATCTCCTTCTGCCAATCAGCGCCAGCCTCGAGCTGGAAGTCATTCCTGATTATAATTTCCGGGAACTCCCATTCTAAACGTTCTTGCAGCTCTCTCACGAAAGCTTCTGCATCATTGAGGGCGTAGGAGATAAACAACTCAGGTGGTCGCTCCAATAACTTCTGTAACTCAGGCGAGAGCTTCCCAAAAACCACCTGCAAGTCACTTTCGCTGTGTTTGCGAAGAATATGGTCCTCTGGAGCAAGCATGACGAGGTGGACGGCCAGGTCATTATAGGCTTTCACCAGTTCCGCAGCGCTTTTTGGATCACCGACTGCCAGCTTTTCTGAGTACGCGTACTTTGGCACATAAGGGATACTCAAATCCCAGAATGTGTGATGAAAGCGCCTGAAGACGGCGGGCGTGAATTTGTCATTATTAAATAAATCCTTAAATCGTGCTTCAAAGCTATTGCGGTAGTCTATCTCACTGCTATCGATGCGCGCTGGCACTACTACGACTTCGAGGGTGCGGCCTCGCGCCTGCAATACCTCTGGACGTTTAAATGATTGCAACATAGTGAAAATGCCGTCCAGGTTTTGGACGTTCGGTACACAGAGCGAGACGACGACATCAGCCATCTGCTGTGTGCAGACGCCGCTCATCTCAGTAACACCCGTTCGGCTATCAATTAGCACCACGTCAGCGCAGGTTTCTAACTGATCGCGTAGCCACTCGAAATAGGCCTGACCTTCAAAGTTGGCGTAAAATTCGGACCAATCGAAACCCTGCACTGCCTGTGCATAGGCTGCAAAACGGTCACCGCTGCGCCATCCAGCCGGCAACAGCCATAACGCCCGGCCATCAGTTTCATCCGAGGGAGTGGATGGCTCAACACGATAGAGCATGCGCGAAAGCGGGGGTAGGTATTCGTGTAAAATCTGCTTAATTATTTGCTCAGGATGAGCAACCTTAGCCTGTTCACCCTCCTCTTCTGAGGGGGGTAGCCGAATCTCTGCAGGCTTGGGCAGGAGCGGAAACTGTCGTTTGTAGGCCAGCAACATATCGATCAAGCCGAGCTCGGAACGGACCTGTTCAAGCTGATCCTGGCTCTCATAAAGAAAACTTTCCAGGCCTGGCGCTTCCAGGTCCCAGTCGATCATTACAACGCGCAAGCCCCTCAGGTAATACCATTTGGCTACGTTTGCGAGCGCCATCGAGCGACCTACACCACCTTTATATGAATAAAAGGTGTAAATCATGGTTTACGCTCCTGACCGAAGTTCGTAAACGGTGAAGATGATTTCATTGTCTCTTTGAGCTGGATCTGTGATTTAAGGGCCCAGAGCAAAAAGCGCTTAATGTCGAGGTCCTCGCTAATGTACAAATTCAAATTTGCAGCGGCAGTGGATCTTTCGGCGTAGAGAAAGAAATGGTTATAAACTTGAGTCAGCCTGTACCTTAAGAATTCGCGCAAGCCTGAATTTGGCTTTGGGATTGGAAAAGGGGGCAAGATCATTATCAGGCATTTGCTGTTACTAAGGCCTCTGTAAATGTAACTGTTAAAACGATTTTCAACCAACCTGTCATAAAATGAAATTGGGTCTATTACAACGACGGATAATCCCTTTGGATCTGATTCCGGCGGTAAGATCTTCTCAGCTTCCCGTTCCACCTTTGTCTGGTCCTCTGGCAAGATGGACCAGAAAATCTCATTTATTGGTTCCCAGCGGAATTTGTCATCTTTGTTTTTAAGATTGATCTCATCCCTGAGGTCATTCATGATCGTCATAATATTTTTTCCGGTGCTGCCGCCAAAGGGTTTCCAGTCTTTGCGCGTTTCTCCGTAGTATTGGAGCAGGTTATCTATGGTTCCCAGTTTCAGGCTGTTTAGTAAACTGTTCAAACTTGCAATGCCATACTCTGGTCCTTCGTCAGGATTAATCTTTGCAAGTCGCTCCTTAGTAGTGGTTATGATCCCCAGCGAGATAGGCATGGAGCTATCATCGGCTTTCAGTGCCTCCTCCACTTGCATCATGACCTCTTGCCACAGATTTTCATCAAGTGTCGCAAAGCCCTCTGCGTACGCCCCCTTTTTTTGTAGATCTTTAATTACCTCGATGCTAGTATATGGCAATTTCGTATTTTCCAGCAGGATCGTAATCGTCCTGCCGTTCTTCTCAAGATCCTGTTGGATCTGGTCGAAACGATAATATTCTTGGTGTACCCAGTCGGACTTGCTGGCATTCTCTGACCACAAGACTATGAGGTGGCGGGATTGCTTCAAGGCCTTGTATAACTTCTTTGGCCAAATATCCCCTGCAACCAATCTGTCTCTATCGAGATAAGGGACAAAGCCTTTGCTCTTGAGGTCACTGCATAGTTTCTCTGCCCATTCTCGATCCTTGCTACTGTAGGAGATAAAGGCATCAGGTTGATCGTCTGCCATCTCGATAACCTCGTTCTATGTCTCAAACCTAACTTTTGGACGCAATCTTTCAAATTCTTTATACTCTTCACCTGGTAGTAAGTCAGCTCTCTTCGCAATTGGTTTATGCTTACTCGAGAGTAGGCAAGTTCTTCAGTGCCTTTTCCTGCTGGTGGACGAACAACTGCTTCAACAGATTCCTTATTTGATCGGCCGGGCTGTCTAATGGGAAGAGATAGATATCTCCTGCATCGATGACTTCGGCTATAGCTGGATCCGGAATGGAAAAGGCCCTGCTTGCTCTTCCTTGATGAGTACGAGTTGACTCCTTTCTTCGCCATAAACTGGCAATCTCGTCAGCTAACCTAGCGCTTCCCTCCACAACGATGAGAGGCCAACCCTCGCGGACGCTGCGCAGTACCTCCTCCTTAGCGATAAGGCCTCCGTTAATAAGCACTGTCACTACCGGTATTTCCTTTCCCAATTCCTCTGCCAACTGATACATCGTATCCGTCTCACTACCCCATGTATACCCCTCCACTAAGACAAAATGAGAGTGATTTGGATCAAGGGATGTGGTGCCCTTATTGCTACTTTTGTCAGCTCTACCAGGGTAGGTAACCTTGCCTGAAGGCGCTATACCAAGAAGAGGTACTCTATGTCCCTGGTTGGCAATAGCCCGACCTATCGTCGCCATTGCTCCGGCTGCCGTACCGCCATCAATAATTACTGCTCCGATCTCGGAGGCGGCTTGAGCAATAGCATCACTTAATGGCTGAATGAGCCCTAGTGTTTCACTATCATTGAGCTTGGACGCACCGCTTGCCAGCGTTATCACCATCTGCGGCGCTTGAATATCTAGAGCGACTAAAATATCGCTGGCCTTGGTGTCAATGGCTGTTTTCACTAACTGAGCATGGTTGTTATTAGAAAAAACTACCTGTATGCTTCTTTCCATTGATTACGCAAGCCTTCTATATCATGAAGGTAAAATTCAATTTATACTCGTTCATAATCGGATCTCTGATTGTAGTTAATCCGCTAAGTATCAATTGGGAAATGCTGACATGAAGAAGTATATCATCTATTTAATGTTCTATCAATCCTCCGAAGTCCTCCAGGGCAGGGTCAGCCGCTGCGCCCGTTTCGTACGGAGTATCAGGCTCAGAAGGTGGAGTACCGTGCGGATGCGGCCACCTGTAATGCTTATCCGCTCAAAGCCCGGTGTACCCCAAGCGAACACGGTCGGCAATTGCACCGCTCCTTCCATGCGAGCTACCTCGAATGGGTGAGGGGGTACCACCAGACCCCGGCCTACCAGAAAGCCATGAACAAGCGGAAGGTCTGGGTCGAAACGCTCTTTGCGAAAGCCAAAGATTGGCACGGCATGCGGCGCTTCCGTTTATGGCGGCTTTGGCGGGTCAATTGTGAAGCCCTCGTGATCGCAGCAGGGCAAAATCTTAAGCGCTTGCTCAACAAGCGAGGATGGGGACGGCGTCATTTCCCAATGGAGGCCATGTGTGCCTCTTTCTGGCTTCTTTTGGGTGATGTGCTCGTCCTCTTTTGGAGGAGTGGTCTTTTCTTTTGCCGATTGGTTTAGCATTCTCGATGGTTATAAAGCAATGCATCCCTCTTTGTCGATGAGCTTGATGCGGACTTTTTCAACAGGCTGCGAACGTTTGTTGAGATAGGCAACAAGCGAAAAGCTTCTGCGACAAATTAACATTTGTCGCAGAAACAAGAAAAAGGACTCCCTTGTGAGGCTGGTCTGGCTGGAGAGAAAGAATGGTGCTATTCCCTGGGACACTGAGGATAGTGCCATTTCAAAAAGCCACCGGTATCCGTATACTGCGTTCCTTTTTCAATAGACTTCCCGCCTGTAAAGCAGCGGTACCATTTCACTGCTGTTTTGATATACCGGCTGTTTCTCGTGCTGCTTGGGAGAGGAGTCGAAGTCATAGTAACTTTATCGCCAGAATGACTGTCTACGAAAAGCCTGCTTGCTGTCAAACACTCCTCGTAGTCCCAAAAAGAAGAGAGGCTGTGACGCGCACTGAAGTCAAAGACTATTGTTTCAAGACTATCTGCAGGATGATAACCGCGGTTATCCACCTACCTGCCAACTCCGTTTATCGTTGTCCCTGCTCAGACATCACAGCCTCCCTGGTGTGCAACTGTCAACAAGCTGCATGTACTCCTTTCTTTGGAAAGAGGGCGCTCTCTGTGCCCTCTCCTTTTCTTCCCCTGGCACTTCACTAAGCAGCAGCAAGTGTCAGGAGTTGGCTTTCCTGCCTTCTCTAGTCTCCTGCCCCTCACTCTTCCCAAGTTTCCCGGGGTTGCCTTGAAAAGCCGTCGACGAAGACGAAGGCTAAGAGTCAGTAGCACCACGATGTACTACTCACCCCGCCCGCTTCTATCTCAACATGTGCGACCAGAGAGGAGGTCTTGTCTTAAGAATACACGTCCTGCTTCACAGCCTGCTCTCAAAAAGAGGAAGCGTCTCACGCCGGAGTCACAAGAGAAATGAGGTTCTGCCAGTCAGCGGGGTAAATTTACCCACCAGACTTTTGGAGTGTATTTAGAGAGCATTGCAAACCAGGCTGTCAGTGTGCCCCCGGTTTGCAATGTTCTCCTAATTTACCAAATCGCGTCGAAAGGCCCCTGCGTTCACGCCTGATTCTTACCCACATTTTACAAACGGAGATGAAAAGCAAAGTGAACGCCTTCAAGAAACGTTTGCAAAGAGAGCCAACCTTTCCAGATCGTTCGCCATCCCGGAGGACCATCATGGGAACGTGCCAGATAGCCACCCAGGCGAGCTACCTCCGTCCAGAAAGTGCCCACCGTCATGGTCAGAGGCGAATGACCAGAGCGCTCAGCCACCACCGCCAGCATCAGCGGCTCAATCACCTCATGAGCCGGGCGCTCGGGTTCTTCACGAGCATAGCCACGTATCTGCAACAAGCGCACCGCCAGCGGGGACAACAGCCCCAACAAACGGATCAGACCAGCAACGCTTTGCAATTGCCGTTCCTCAATACGACACCCGCTTTTGAGGCAGTGATGATAGTCCTCAATGGTCTAATCACAAATGACAAATTCTGCCTGAGCCGGACAGCACGACTGCAGCTCTCCTGGTGGCGATTGCCCCGCAGTGCTCGCCAAACAAGCAGCCAAGGAGTACAATCTCCGGTTGAGGAAAATTTCCGAGAGTATCTTCCTCAGCAGGAGACCTATGAAAAAACGACAATGGAAAGTTCGGCACAGCTACGTCGAACAGCCTGATGCGCGCTCTCGATGGGATCGCAGCTATCAGTCTCTTATCCAGTGGGGTAGGACGGACTTGAAGGACCAACCTTCAAGTCCGCTTTCGCAGGAGAACATCAATGAACATTGCGATGTACGTTCGGGTTTCAACCCAACAACAAGCACAAACACAAACAATCGAGCAGCAGCTATTTCTGCTGCGTGAATACAGTCAAAAACAGGGATGGGAATGGGATGAGGAGCACATTTTCCGCGATGATGGGTACAGCGGAGCGAGTTTGCGCCGTCCAGGGCTAGATCGTTTACGTGATCAAGTACGCAATGCCGCCTTTGATCGAGTGCTGGTGACAGCGCCTGATCGCCTAGCTCGCAACTACGTCCACCAAATGCTGCTCATGGAAGAATTTGAACGAGGCGGATGCCAGATCGAGTTTGTGGATCAACCGATGAGTCGCAATCCGCATGATCAGTTGTTGGTCCAAATCCGTGGAGCCGTGGCCGAATATGAACGCAGCTTGATTGCCGAACGCATGCGACGAGGCCGTCAACAGAAGTATCGAGCGGGGATCTTATTGCCCTGGACCCTGCCTCCCTATGGCTATCGCGTCGATCCCAGCCGTCCACGCGACCCCGCAGGCGTGCGGGTGGAGCCAGCCAAGGCGGCGGTGGTGGCTGAGATGTTTGAGCGGTATCAACGGGGCCACCAAAGTTTGGTTGGACTGACCAAGCACTTGATGCGTCAACAAATCCCTACCCCGAGAGGGAAGGTGCGCTGGAATCAAGCGACCTTGCGTGGCATCCTGAGCAATCCGGTCTACACGGGAACGGTCTTTCTTGGTCGCTACCGCGTCGCCAGAGCATGCCATCGGCAGTCGGCTCTGCGACCCGTGGGTCACGATCATGGAGGCCATCCGGCCACCGGGCCGCACGAGTGGGAAGCCGTGGCTCAGGTTCCAGCCATCATCACGCAAGAACAATTTGACCTGGTGCAGAGCAAGTTTGCACACAACCAGCAATTTGCCGCCGCAACAATACGACTCACCCCTATCTGCTCCGTGCCCTGGTCAGTTGTGGGGCCTGTCATCTGTCGTGTACCGGTCGGAATCGGAAGACGAAGGCAGGAGGATATGCCTACGATACCTGCCGAGGCAAGGGCCATCCAGTTGTCTCTTGTCGCGATGAGAAATGTCACTCACGCTTCATTCCTGCCGGACAACTCGACGAACTCATCTGGAAGGATCTCTGTGAGGTGCTCATGCATCCCCAAACAATTGCTCGGGCATTGCAACGCGCTCAAGGTGGGCAGTGGCTTCCTCAGGAACTCCAGGCGCGTCGGGAGAATTTGCGCAAGGCTCGTGTGAGCCTGAGTCAGCAAACGGAACGACTGACCGATGCCTATCTGGCTGCGGTGCTTCCCTTGGAAGAGTACCAGCGGCGCAGGCTCGAACTGGAACAACGACAACAAGGCATTGCTGAACAGGCACGCCAGCTGGAAGTCAGTGTCGTCCGACACGATGAATTGGCAGGTATGGTACAATCGATTGAAGCCTTTTGCCAACAGGTACAGCAAGGGCTCGCTGAGGCCACCTTTGAGCAGAAACGGCACTTGGTCGAGTTGTTGATTGATCGTGTCATCGTGACCGACGAGGAGGTGGAGATCCGCTATGTGATCCCCACCTCAACCAGGAGCGAGCATGTCCGTTTTTGTCATTTGCGATTGGACTATTTCAACCAGCCACCGATGCCTATACCAGTCGACCCACTCCCAGGCTTGTTCAAGCGTCGTGGTGGGAACCGAGGTCAACAGGATCCATTCCAGCGGCTCCTCTCCTTCGGGAGCCTGCTCTTCCCACACGCGAATGACCCAAACCATCACGGGGTCCTTGCCTGCACGCGGCTCATTGCGGGGTGGCAAGAGCGTCATCTGCCCAAAGGCCAGCTGCACCTGGGTCGAACGTGCCTGGTGCCCATGTCGGGCGGGAACCTCGAACGGACGGCTGGCCTGGCTCGGCCAGGACCGTGCGCGAGTCAAAGCATAGCTGATCTCTTCCTCGCTCTCCTGCACACGCCGATTCTGGGCGTCACGCACCAGAAAGTGCGTCTGGGTGGCATGGCACGCCTGGAAGAACGGGAACATATCCGCGCCCCGATCTCCCACATGGACCCACAGGCTTGCCAGATCAGGAGAACCAATGTGTTGCACCTGACGCATCCAGACATCGGTTTCGCGCTCGTCGCGCTTACGCCGTTGAAAGCGTTGTTCTCCCTCAGGAGCGGGAATGCGCACAAAGGGTTCCTGGGCCATGCACCCCAGCACCTCGCGGGTCTCGCGTCCGCACGGCCAGCACCGTTTGCACGAAAAATCCTCGTCCGCGTTCGTTGCCGATTTGTCCCACGCCGCTGATCTTGTGCTGATGGGAGAGATCGATGTCGGTCGTATCTTGCACCAACAGCACGACGGGCGAGGACATGGCTTGTTCTCTGGTCTGTTGCAGGTGCGGCTGCATCAAGGCAGCAAAGGTGACCTCGGGCTCATGCAGCAACCGATACAAGGCTTTACTCTCTTTTCACGTCTGCATCTGAGCTGGCAAAGAGCCCAGGGGATTCTCCGCCAGCTTGCTGGCCGCTTGGGCCGCTCGTCTCGTGCGACGCAGATCATGCAGTTGCACACCCCCAAAGGTTCGCTCGGCCCAGCTCTTGGGGTCCAATCCTTCTTGTGTCTTCATCCTTCTATTCTATCATTTTGTAAAATGTGGGTAAGAATCAGGCTTGGAGCCATGGGGAGTCGTCACCTGAGCAATCTGGCATATCGATGCTTACATCCTTTACCCCGTCGTCTCCTGAGAGATCACCACAAAATTAGATCGGATAATGATTGTCTGCGTCTGCATAATAGTAAAGGTGTCAGGCTCTAGCACACGTACCGTATACTGACCCTGTGAATCAGGCCGATAATCGTACCTCTCCCCATCAAACGTTTGAAGAACATAGACTCCAAATTTTTTGAGCTTCTGATCCAGCACCTTCATTTGCTCTAAGACATGATCGGGACTGGCCGGATATATCTTGATATCAGTGTATTTCTCACTCGTTGCCAGTTCTCCTTCGACCTCCACAAGAAACGCCGGGGCTTTTTCTTTCTTGGCTTCCTTATCAGCACCGCCTTGCTTGCTGCCCTGATCATCCTGCTGGCTAAACCAGTCATTCAATTTATCCATCGCCTCTTGCTGCATCGATGGAAGCACATGACCATACACGTTGAGCGTCATGCTGATATGACTATGCCCCAACAGTTCTTGTACCACTTTTGCAGGCACTCCCATACTGAGCAGGATGGTGGCCGCGCTATGCCGCAAGTCGTGAAACCGCATATGCGGCAATCCTGCCTTCTGCAAGAGGGACGAAAAAAGCACAAAGAGGCTTTGGGTATTCAGAAACCGACCAGAGATGTTGCAGAACACCAGGTCGTGTTCTTCCCATGCCGGACCAGCTTTCAGCTTTGCCTCTACCTGGCGAATACCGTGCCGCTGAAGCGCTTCAATCACGAACTGTGGTAAGGTGATCCTGCGTTTCCCGCTGGCCGTTTTCGGGTCCGTCTCGCGATATTCACCCGGCAGGCGACTGACTGAACGCCGGACGTATAAGCACTTCTGTTGAAAATCGATATCCTGCCAGCGCAAGGCCAGCAGTTCACCGCGCCGCATACCTGTAGCCAGGGCCAGCGTAATCATCGCCTCTAGTCTGTGCCCTCTTGCAGCCTCTAGAAGCTGCTGAGCCTGCTGTGGCGTCAACGCTTGCCTCCGATTTGGTCGAGTTTCGCGGGGAGGTGTCACATCGTCACTTACGTTTCGGGCAACCAATTGCCAGCGTACAGCCTGCTTGAGCGCCATATGAATGATCATATGGATATCCCCAATGCTGCTAGGAGAAAGCCCTTCCTCCAATTTTCTCGCATAGAGTGTATCGATATCTCGCGCTGCAAGTCGCTGTAAGGAGAGATGACCAAGCATCGGCAGAATATGCTTCTTCACATGTCTGCAGTATTGAAGATAGGTACTCAAGCGAACTTTCGACTTGTGAACCTCTAACCAATGTTCAAAGTGCTGTTTCACGGTCTGATCTTTTTCGGTGACCAGCGTCCCACGCCGATACTCATAGAGCATTTGGTTGAGAATTTCAGCCGCATCCTCCTGCTTTTTGCGGTAAACCTGCTTGATTTTCCCATTCCCCAGGGCAATTTGCGCAACCCATTCTTTCCTGTCCTCGCGATAGAACAAACCACCCGTACCATGGGCACGTGGTTTGCCTTTGCGCTTTTTGCGCTCTTTGGGCTGTTTCTCTTTGTTGGATTGCTTTTCTTCGTCGGTCATGCTGTCACCTCTAGATGTGTGCTCTGACCCTCAGTAAAGGCCCATGTTGGGGAGTAGGTAGGAAGATACCACTCGTGCGAAATACCCCCCCAAAAAGGGAGTGTCCTGAGGGTCTGGGACTGTGTTCTATGGGGAGTGTCTCCCACGTCGATACAGACATGAAAAATGCCTTGCACCTGGCCGGAGCCAGCGAACAAGGCAAAATGTAGTTCACAATGATGGATGGAAGTTGGTACACAGCTCCTGGGCGAGCCGAGAGGTAAGAGCGCCGGAGTCGTTGAGCGTGACCTCTCGATTTGCACCAGGGGCCGCGTGAAACGAGAGTGAGGCAAAATAGCCTCTCATGGAGTAGGGAAAATGGGCATTGATCCTAAACCTCTTGCGAATCCTGGCTTTTAGCGGCTGCTCTACAGTAGAAGAGTAGCGGTTGAACCGCTTGTAAGCTCGATTGAAGGCTTGAAGAAGGCACCCACATTGCTCAGGTAGCAGGCGAGTGTGCTTTCCGTGATAGCCCTTTATTCCTATCAGTTCACTTACTTTTGACTCTTCTCGCAAATATTCCATACAATGGAACGAGATATATCGTGTAGCCAGTATATAGTATGCTGGCGTTTATAGGAGTTAAGATAAAGCTTCCATTAGATACCGCTGGCGCGCGGATTGTTCAGATGATGCCCGCAACAGATAAATTGACTGTCGTCTTCGATACTCCATCCTTTGGAGCAGAAGACTATCCATTTGTTGAGCGCATGCACCTGGTATGTTGGGTATTAATTGATGATGGACATGAGCAGACTATCGAGGGGATAGTAGTGGATGGCACAGGGCAACTAAATTTTGCCAAAAACTGTAAAGGTTTCCTAGGATATGGATATCCTGGCGACGATAATAGGTGGAGTCACAAAATAGACTGGATAAACATAGGGAACGAATATCGGCACCAAAAACAAAACGAGCCAGCATTATCTTAACCGCACACTTCTCAAGAGATTGGCCTCTACTGCGTGTCATACCTGGCAGTAGAGGCCTTGTTTTAAGGAGTTTCTTCAATGGAGTTACCTCAAATCATGACCCTACTTACCCAACTCGAAGCTGATAACCCCCCCCGCACGCAGGCAGCACTACTACAGTATCGCGGCGGTGGTGGATGTGGAGCATGGGATTGTAAAGCGGTAAATGGACTTTGGTATGTGATCAAATGTCAAAACAACCGGCAGGATCGCACATACGGGCTACCTTGGAAGGTGCTTACTACAGAGCTTATCTGTGGTAGGCTTGGGCAGCTTTTTGTCCCTCCAGTATGTCCGCCAGTTTGCATTGTTGATATACCGGATGAACTAGCATCTGCCGTCATTGATCCTAATGGTGAACACCCCTCAGCTGGGCCAAGCTTTGGAAGTCAGCGTGTCGATGGAGCAATTGAGACAAAAGCAGGCGGTAATATTAATCTTGTACCTCCCAAACAGGCAGCCAGGGTTGTTGTATTTCAGACATGGCTTCAAGGTCAAGATATTGCTGCTTTGGTCTCACATGATGGAAGTGGTACAATGTTTTTGTCTATTGATCACGGCTATTACTTAACTGGCCCTCAATGGATTGAGAGTCTTCTTACTGCTGAGCCTTCCGTTTCTCTTGTGCTACTTCCTCAATTTCAGGGGCAGGTCAAGCTTGAAGACTCGCAGTTATTTCAAGGTATTCTGGATGAGCTTACGAGTTTATCCGAAATTGACATTATTAAAGCGTTCGCTGGCATACCCCAGGAATGGGGAGCATCAGTTGACTTTAGAGCAAAACTCGCAAATTTCGTTTTGAAACGCCGCAATTTGGTCGAGCAAGCTGTGTCAACTCTCTGGAGAGGAGTCGCATAATGTCAAATCAACCGCTCTGTTTCTTCTCAATAGTTCGCTATGTTGCCGATCCCATTCGAGATGAGCCTAAGAATATTGGCGCATTGGTGGTATGCCCTGAAAGGCGCTTTGGCGGCGCACGATTTCTGTTATCTCGTTCAGGCATTGCGCCTAGCTCTTCTCGATACGACATGCTACAGGATCTCATTCGAAGCTATCAGATTGATTTACCTGGTTATAATCAGCTGTCGTTGTTTGCACCTGTACCTTTCAAATGGACGCGAGTGGAGCTTGAGGAACTTCATAGAGAATGTACGAATCTCATCCAATTTACTGAACCAGCAGCTGCGTTAGCAGAACCTTCCAGACTATTAGATGAGCTTTATCACGAGCGGATTCAAACGCGGGAAAGCAGCACAAGAACGAATTTCTCGCGTAGGGTTGCTGCTCGTGTGTTTAGGAGGGCGTTTCATCGTTATGATAGGATAGATTGGGTGCAAGAGGATACGCGGGTTCAAGTTAAGAGTGATACCTATCATTTTGATTTAGGCATTGGGAACGGGCAACTTTACTATGTAATTGAAACCTTATCATTCCGAAACGTAGATTTGCAACGAGTCGAGCAAGCAGGTGGCTGGTATGCATATGTTTGGCCAAAAGTAGCACAAGAGACTGGTGCTGAGGGCCTGTTACTTGTGGAACCCCCTAAAGATATCGGTGGAGCACAAGATCGATTTCGTCGCGTAACTGACTGGGCATCCGAGGTAGGCATTACGGTCCATGATGCAAATGAAACTAACCAGGTCGCAGAGAAGATTGCAGATGAACTTCTACAGAAGATTTCATATCTCCATCAGTAAGTTTCAACCTGAGTTCCACAGTGGTCTCTTTTTTTGTTTTCCGAACGCAGCCAGAGGCATATGGTAGAATGCCAGTAGCCAGCGCGACGCACCCGTCGTTGCGTCGGTGAGGAACGAGTATCGGTGCAATTTCGTAACGCTACGTTTTTCGCGGCTGAGCAAGGCATCATTTTGTTGTCGACGCCGCCAAAATGATTGAACCGGGTCAGGGGAGACCATTTGGCGGAATCTCCCAATATGTACCATAAGGTTTCCCCAGGATTGGCATGACGCCGATCTCTCAGGCCTTGAGGATCCTTGTGATTGTACCAATGTGCAATCGCGCAGATCCATGTGGCACAGTAGCCGGTGACAGCAGCTATCTCGCTGGTGGTTTTCCCTTGAGCCAGGAGCTAGATGATTTACCATTGGTTTCTCCACCGGATATTTGGCTTTCCGGTAGCTGGCCTCGAGTTGATCCAAACTTAGATGCGGTAACGCTGTAATGCGCTTGTTCATATTGCATGTATACCACAGGAATTGATATCAGCTCCGGCCGGGTCTTACTATTGTTATGGTGACCGTGATAAAATGGTATTAGATCGGGCAGCACTCGTCTGCACACCGATACATACAAGCGTTCCCAGATTGCTCCAGATGCCTTTGTTGCCCCGCTATATACACCGAGAGGAGTAGTGGATAGGATAGCATGCCTGACTGGTTAACACAAGCAGATCGTGAAGAGGCTTTCTATATACTGAATCAGTGCCTGACACCAAAACAGATGCGTGAAGTATTGGATCGAGACATAGAGCGGCTCGTAGTCAGAACCGAGAATCCGAAGGGACTTTACAATTCACGAATCCCAGATACTCATCTGGCCGCTTTTCTTCTTGACCTGACGGGTACAGATCTGTTGCAAAATCGTGAACTCAGGCTCAGACTGGTCAAAAGTCTCTCGGAAGATCTCATTGTATCTCTCGCAACCTGGAATGGCGATACGCTCCCCCGCAACCTGCGCGACCGAACTGAGCAGATTGTCAACAGAAAATGGGTTGCAGGTAAACAATGGCCCAGATATTTCGCCGGTTCCCTTGGTTTTCCGAAAATATTTGCTGGCATAGCAGGTAGCCCGACGGGACCTGCAATAGAAGAAATCGAGCCTCATGTTCCTTTACCTGAGCTACATGATTATCAACAGGATCTCCTCGCCCAGGTGCAAACTGTCCTGGATGCTCCACCGGGGAAGAACCGCGCTATTCTCAGTCTACCGACAGGCGCTGGTAAAACCAGAACGGTAGTAGAGTCTATACTCACCTGGTGGAACAGGGACGAAACGACTAAACCGTATATCATCTGGATTGCTCAGAGTGATGAGTTGTGTGAACAAGCTGTAGAAGCTTTTCGTGAAGTATGGATAGATAAAGGAGGTAAAGGGGCACGAAAGACATTGCGAATCTTCCGTTGCTGGGGAAATCATAAAGCTTTACCAGAAGCTTATGCAGATGGTGTGGTAGTAGCAAGCATCCAAAAACTATACGAGACTATTCAGAACGATATTGGCAAAGAGGAACTTGAGAGAGTCGCTGAAGATACAGCCGTGGTTTTAATAGATGAAGCGCATCATGCATTGGCTCCATCTTACACTGATGTGCTGAAAACATTTGGTATTATATTTGAGCGTAATGCTCTCTCTGCAATTCCTCTTCTCGGTCTGACAGCAACACCTTATCGAGGTATTGCAGCAGAAGAGAATCGGGATCTTGCTCGCAGGTTTCACAGCAAGCTCCTTATTCCTAATGATTTAGGGAATGATCCAATCCGTGTCTTACGAGAAAGGGGAATACTATCTTATGTCGATCATCAGATCCTCGATACTCGTTGTAACTTTACATTAACTGATATCGAAGAACAACGTTTTAAAGAGCTGCATCGACTTCCTGACAGCTTTCTACGTAGAGTTGGCCAGGATCCGCAGCGTAATGCTCTCTTACTGAAGACATTGCTTGATTTGCCTGCCGACTGGCCGGTGTTGTGTTTCGGATGTTCTGTAGAGCATGCCAGTGCGCTGGCGGTCCTCTTACGCCGCAGAGGCCGTAGCGCAGCACTTATTACCGGGGAGACACGCCGCGCTACTCGACGTTACCTGATAGAAGAATTTCGTAACGGGCATTTACAGATACTTTGCAACTATGGCGTGCTTACAACTGGTTTCGATGCACCCAAGATCCGTGCTGTTATTATTGCTCGCCCTACTACCAGCGTAGTCATCTACGAACAGATGATCGGGCGTGGCATGCGTGGACCGGTTAACGGCGGTACGGAAGAGTGCATGGTTGTCGATCTTGCAGATAATATTGCTCGCTTTCAGGAACAAATGGCCTACAAGCGAATGGAAGAATTATGGCAGTAGCGATTAATTCTCGATCGTGTATCTTACACAGCACAGCGCTGCTATGTCCCCGCGAGCTGGTTAACGGTCGGTGAGAATTCTGGTACAAATGCCTTCAGCGATTAATCCGTTAAGCAGCGCAACAGCATCTGCTGCGACCTGTCCTTCTACCTCTATGCCCATCTCAATGTTCCCTGCAAGTCCATGATATGTTAGATTGGCGGAGGTAACCAGCATATGATATTGATCGGCAATTGCAAGTTTAGCGTGCAGGGCGGATCTGGGATCATCAGGCGTCTCCGCACGAGTGTATATCACAGGCAATCGTTGATCTTCAGGCCAGCACACCTGAAGTACTGATAACTTCTCTTCCATACGATCACCGATCAACACGACCTGTACACCTCGCTTCTGCGCAGCGGCGAGATGTTCAAGCACTATAGAGGCTGCCTCAGTCAGGATATATCCAACAACGATCATTTCCTTCCGTGCCCGGTCTATCAAATCCAGCAACACGCTCACTGTGCTACGGGCGGGAACTGATGTACTGATTGGGCCTGTCCATACCAGTCTCACAGATGGAGCCTCTTCAAGTGCTTGAGCGTAAGCTGCCCGAGCCGCGAGGAGAGCCGCTACCAAAGTCTCTGAAGTTCCTCCAGCGTTGTGCCAGTGTCGAAGCAAAGTCACAACATTTCTTGCCTCTGCCATGGAGAGGCGTATGATATGCTGTACTGGAAGCACTCCTGCAGATAATGAGAGATTTCCACCGGACAATGCAGCTACGAGTTGCCTGATTTGAGCATCCGTAAACGAATGTGCTATAGTAACCACGGCAGTAATACCGGGATCATCAGGTTCTGGTACAGGCATGCTGGCTCCTCAAGCAAAGTATCCAGTTCCACTCATTCCCGGAAGATCAAAGACCAGAGCACGGTCGAGAAAGCGGTTTGCAAGTACACAGGAAGTTTCTGCAACAAGGCTACAGGCATGGCACGCTGCTCCGTTAAGCTTTCCTGTCAGATGGGGATCGTGCTCCATACAGAGCGGATCTGATGAGCACCATTGTGCGCTTTCAAGCAATGCTTGCATCGTAGCGTTGAATCGATCTCTACGTCCTTGCTGCACCAGACCGCCCAAGCTTCCATCAGAGTCGGCACTGGCCGTGTAAATCAACAGACCACACATATCATTCCCGGCATAGATGCGTTCCCGCAAGGATGAAGATGAATAGCCACATTCCAGCGACAGCTGACGAATCAGTAGATGAGCCAGAGTATGTGCCATT
>Ga0070706_100001911_pt1 | contig 21505 bp, 14 predicted proteins | sample KBSK5501metaG_FD_65476 | JGI IMG/M metagenome (GOLD analysis project Ga0070706, IMG submission 65476) | Corn, switchgrass and miscanthus rhizosphere microbial communities from Kellogg Biological Station, Michigan, USA - KBS K5-50-1 metaG | ecosystem: Host-associated > Plants > Roots >... | reverse complement strand
AGTGCGATCAAGCGAGGCAATAGCATAGGTACGGTCAGCGCCAATGACCCAGGCACCACCACTGGAAGCCACACCGACCACAAAGGCTATTGCAACGAGCCAGCCCAATGGTGTAGCAAGAGGACCTAGGATAGTGTTAACAGTCCGATACGCCGTGAGGAAACTTCCTACATTTGTGAGTTGAGACTTCGAGAGCGTAAAGAGAACAGCGGCGATCGGTATAGTGTAGGCAACTACCGCAATAATGCCCGCGCGGATGATCGAGCGAGGCACATCACGCTGGGGATTGACCATCTCTTCGCCGGCGCCGTTCTGAAGTTCAAACCCGACCCAGTTGAAAATCAACAGTGGGATGACTGCGCTGAATATCAGTGACGTGTCTGAGGAGGGCCCCAAATCGGCAAAAGTCAGGTGAGAGCCAGTGGAGTGTCCGCCAGCAAAGTAGACCACCGCCAGCACGGCGAAGAGCGCGAAGAGCGCGAATTTGGCATACGAACCAATAACCATGAGCCATTTCCCGACGTGCAGGGACAGGATAGCTGACCAGGTTACTCCCCAGATGAAGATGAGGGCAACCACGATTCTGAAAATGGCATTGGTCGCAGCGCTTCCACCCACCTGGTAGTTTAGATTACCGAAGAAGAATAGGGTGATGGCCCCGATGGCTGTGATCGCCAATGTTCCACCGATCCACAGCGGGTTGGAGATCCAATAGAGCATAGAAGCCAGGGCCGCGAAATAACGTCCGCCCGCCATTTTGCACCACTCGTAGACGCCACCTTCCTGGGGAAAGGTTGTGCCGAGTTCCGCGCAGAGCAAACCATAGGGTAAGAGGAAGGTTATTGCCGAAATAAAAAGCCAGGTAAGAGCCTGACCCCCATTTGAGGAAACGGCACCGAGGGTATCGATACCAATAACTCCGGCGACGACGATGAAGATCATGTCGAAGATTTTGAACTCTTTGCGGAGCTTCTTTTTCTCCACAAGAGTCGCCGAGGTTGTGACTTCACGGACACTTGTATCCATGCGGGGTATCCTCCTTTACGTCATCTAACTGTATAACGTTTATGTCAACACATTGATGAGTTGAATGTCAGATCTACTGATTTTGAGATAAGACAGTGAATACACGTGGCAAATATGAAGGTCGCCCATTGACGATTGTAGTTTTGCTGTTAAAGACACCTCCTTGTGTTTTACTAGCGAATAACGGAATAAGAAGAGGAAGAAAAGATGGCAATGCTACCATTTGCGATAGTATACCATAAACTCTGGAATTTGCAATGAATTATGGAAAGTTGAAAGTTGTTTCGAGCAAGCTACGGTGGGGACTTATAGGATGTTTAAAATTCAGGAGATCAGCAATCAACCGGTTGCGATAAGCGCTACTTCAACGCCAAGCAGTCCGCCTACAATGACCTGGTTTGGCGTATGTCCAATAAGCTCACGTAAGCGTTTTTCGACAGGGGGCTTGCCTTATGAACCGGGTTAGCCCTTTCTACATACCAGGTTTATTCGAAAGACTCTAAAATTGGCATTCTTTCATTTGTCACACGAAGTTGCTGCACTCGCAGTTCGGCCTTTTCGAGCAGGTCGCTGCAGTGTTGGGCTAATTTCATGCCTTCTTCATAATAGTGGAGTGCGCGTTCAAGAGGCATTTGCCCATCTTGTAATGCTTCTACTGCTGCTTCGAGTTGCTCGAAGGCTTCTTCAAAGGTCAATGCTTCCATTTTTTACCCCTCTTCGTTAGTTACATAGGGTCTATTCGGTTCTTTTGTAAGAGTTTTTCCCCTCCCCACCCTCGTGGAAAAGGAAAGGTGGGGACACCCCACACCCCGCTTAGGGACTGCCGTCCCTAAAAACCCTGCTTGTTTCTTCAGCCCAGATGAATGTGGGATAACACCACACCCCGCTTGGGGACTGCCGTCCCTAAGCACCCTGCTTGATGCTCCAATACAGGTGAAAGTGAGGCTAGACCCATATCTCGCTTGAGGAATGCTGTTTCTAAGAACCCTGTTCTTTTACCTGGGCATGGATATTCCCGTCTGTGACTTGAATTGTGAGTTCGTCTCCCACATCCACTTGATGTGTGCTGGTTACAACGGATTGATCGCTATCGCGGCGCACAACTGCAAAACCACGAGCAATAGTTAGTAAAGGACTGAGTGAGTGTAAACGCAATGCGACACCTCTGAGGCGTTCGGTGCGCAGTGAAAGGATATGTTGCATGCGTGCCTGCAAGAGAGCAGAAGTATCGTCAAGTCGCTGTTGTAGTCGCTCGAGTTGATATTGAGGATCCAGGCGCAATAAATCACGCCTGGTTCGCCTGAGTTGCTCTTGTTGGTCAATGAGATATGTTTCGATAGACTCTGTCAATTCCTCTTGAAACTCCAGCAGCTTCTCGCGCCATTCAGCAATATCAGGAACGGCGGCTGCCGCGGCTGCTGTTGGTGTTGAGGCACGATAGTCCGCTACGAGATCAGCAATAGTGAAATCCGTTTCATGACCCACGCCGCTGATCACAGGGATGCGCGAACGAGCAATAGCACGCGCAACTACCTCCTCATTAAAGGCCCACAGGTCTTCTATCGATCCACCGCCACGACCCAGAATCACTACTTCTGCTTCACCGTGTACATTGATTAGATCAAGTGCATTAGCAATGGCTGCTGGAGCCTCTGCACCTTGCACAAGTGTCGGGGAGAGGATAACACGTGCCAGAGGAAAACGTGTGCGAAGTACGCGCAGCATATCACGTAGCGCTGCTCCCACCGGAGAGGTCACAATACCAACTATTGATGGACTCGGAGGTAGGGGACGTTTTCGCGAGTCATCAAAAAGTCCTTCGGCAGCTAAACGCGTCTTGAGATGTTCAAGACGCACAAACAAGGCACCATCGCCAAACAGTTCTACATTCTCAACATACAATTGCATTTTACCATCGCGTTCGTAAAGCGAGATGCGACCATTCGCGGCAATTGCCATGCCATCCCGCAATTCTGGCGCTGATGAACGCAGACGAGCATTTTTGAAGAAGACACAGGGCAGTTGTGATTCGGCATCTTTGAGAGTGAAATAGCAATGACCGGAGGAGTATGTTCTGCATCCAGAAATTTCGCCACGAACCCAAACATCTTGTAAAATCTCATCCGTATCCAGCAGTTCTTTCAAATAGCGAGATACCTGCGTGACACTTAGGATTGATGCCGCATCAATAAATAACATGCTGCCCTCTATCATTCAGTGGAGCTATCAATTGTCATGAGCAACTGTCCGTACTCTACAGGTTGCCCCTCTTGCACAAAGATCTCAATTACGTGACCAGCTTCCGCTGTTTCTACTTCATTCAATACGTTGAGTGACTCGATAGTACCCACGAGTTGACCTGCCTTGACACGATCACCCACAGCAACCAAAGCGCCCCCCTTTGGTTTTGCCCATCTATGAAAAGTGCCAACTAATGATGCGAGAACTTTGTGTTCAGTTTCTTTAGACACTTCTGCAGGAGGAACATTGACAGTCACAGGTACATATTGGCCCTCTAAGACATGATCGTTGCTCTCAGGAGCCTTTAGCTTGCGCAACACGAGATGCGTTCCCTCTCCGGCCCGCCTCAACTCCAGTTCGGAAACATCACTGTTATCGAGCAAACGCACAAGATGCTGTAACTGCTCAATACTAATGACATCGGCAGTAGTATCATCCTGTGATAAACTGGCCTGGCCGATCTCCACCGAGGGATTGTAACTGTTTCCGTCCACGATTGTTTCTCCAACCAGATACGAATAATGCTCCTAAGCACGCTCTACATAAGTACCTGTTGTGGTATTAACACGAATCAAATCGCCAGTTGAAACGAAAAGTGGCACATGTACTACAAGACCAGTTTCCGTAGTTGCAGGTTTGGTACCTCCTGTAGCAGTATCGCCCTTGAATCCTGGCTCAGTATAGTCAACACGTAAAACCACTTTTTCTGGTGGCTCGACCGATAAAGGTTCCCCGTCAAGGAGGATTAGATCAAGTTCCAGGTTATCTATCAGGTAATTTTTGGTATCGCCGAGCTGGTCTCCAGTCAATACGATGTCGTCATAGGTGTTGGTATCCATAAAATGATACTGGTCATCATCTTGATACTGATAGATAACTGTACTGCGATCCAGGTAGATGCGTTTGAATTTATCACCCGCATCAGAGGTGCGATCAATCGTTGAGCCAGTACGCAAATTACGTAGTTTCATACGTACGATAGCACCCCCACGACCCATTTTTACATGTTGCCAGTCAAGTATGCTACACGGTTGTCCTTCAAATTCGATGGTTACCCCTTTTCTCAGATCGCCAGTAGATATCATTCTTCACATCTCCTTACATCTAAATCATCCGGCGAAACTTTAGCGGGATGGAAAAAGAGGATTTTGTGGGAATCCGCTGTTGCATCCCCCAGATGCGCGGGCCCCACACCCCGGCAAAGGACTTCGTCCTCTGCACTCCTGTTCTCCGCACCTTTAACGCCGCAACATTTATCGCGAAATCACCAGTCCGGTCGGTGATTTTGTTAACACTTCAGAGCCATTCTCGGTTACTAGAACACAATCTTCAATACGTATACCACCCCAGCCAGGGATATAGACTCCAGGTTCAACAGTGACAACAGAGCCAACAGGTAACTGCACATCTTCAGGGGCACGTGGCGAAAGGGACGGCGCTTCATGAATCTGCAAGCCCACACCGTGGCCTGTGCCATGCACGTAGTACTCAGCCAGGTCTTCAAGAGAATTACGTGCTAAAGCATCGGCGTCTTTGGCTGTGATTCCTCCATATATGCCTGACTCGCATGTTTTCATAGACTGAAGTACGGCTTGATAGACTTCAAATGCACGAGGTTCAGCAGGCTCACCCAGGCAGATGGTACGGGTCATATCTGCGCAATAGCCTTTGTAGCGAGCACCCATATCGATCGTAATCAGTTCACCAGTCTGAATACGACGCTGGCCTGCATGAGCATGTGGCATCGAACCATTTGGACCGGAAGCGACAATCGATTCAAAAGATGCGCCATCAGCTCCTAATTCTACCATCTTGCGTAATATTTCCCATTGTACTTCTTTTTCAGTCATACCGGGTTGTATCCAGTTGCAGATATGGGTAAATGTCTCATCAGTAATGGCAATTGCGCGTTTGAGTAGTTCCAGTTCTTGTGGTTGTTTCACCAGACGTAGCTGCTCTACAAGACTTTGCTCGAATGGTTGCAGAGTGTAGACGTCTTTGCCAGCATTGCTTATCTTCTCAAATTCGGCGTAACTGATAGCCGAGGATTCGAAGCCGATCTTTTTCCAACTACACTCTCCGGCAAGTTCAGCAATAACAGGAGCATAATCACGTGCTGATGGGACGATTACTTGCCAGCCAGTGGCTTCGTTCCCGGCTATTTCTTTATAAAGTGGATTGGTCAATAATACTTGTTGCTGTTGTCCTACCAGCAGCAAACCAGCGCCTTCTGTATCATCATTGAGCCAGCCGCTTAAATACGAACGATTTTGTGGTTGAATAACGAGAAAGGCGTCCAGTCCTTGTTCATTTAGCCATCTTCGTAGCTGGCTAATTGGAGCTTGAATCATGTATTTCCTTCTTCAGGTTTGTATGTATCTTTTTCGCCGCCGCAGGCGGCGATAGATAGGAAAAGTGTTTTTTGGGGACACCCCAAACCCCGTCAGGGGGCTTCGCCCCCTGCACCCCCTTTTTTGTGCTTCTCGCAATCAAGAAACGTGTTTTTCAGGTTTTTCCCACACCTTGTCAGGGGAGCGAAGCCTCCTGCATCCCGATACGCTGTATGATACCATAGATTGTGCTGTCTGCGCATATTCAGCGTTTGACCGGTAGTGTTGCAATGGGAATAATCGACGGTACTCCTGACTCACTCATCAGCTGATTAAAAGCGGCTACATCAGTATCTATGACCTCTTTCAGCCGTTGAAGCTGCACATTGATGCGCTGCGTAAGATCCTCAAAGAGTTCGTAATCCTGTCGCGTGGGCGCAGCCTGAGCGCTTGCAACCACGGCTGCGAGCCAGGCAAGTTTGCCATTGAGCTTGACTGGCCAGTTCATCGTATCCTGCCGGGTTTTCGCTTTTGACTGGGTCAGTTCGTCTTCGATTGGAGCTAATTTCTCTTTCAATGACCGGGAAGATCTGGCTATCGCCTCGTGCTCTTGCAGCTCGAGTGAACGTCGCGTCCAATCTTCAGCCTGCTGCCGGATGTTTCTGAGCATGTTGATGGCATCGTGAGTCTCCGAGAGTTTATCTCGTATTCTGAGGTGCAGTTCGAACTGTGCATCCAGGTCTTCCTGTGTAGCTGACGCACGGGGGTCCTTTTGGATCTCGAAAACTTCGTTCAAGTTTTGATCTCCCACCCTCAATTCCACCTGGTAGGTACCAGGAGCGGCGAATGGGCCAGCCATTACAGCCTCAGAAGCCACATAGCCATCTATTTTCTTTGGGTCTGGGAAGCGCATATTCCAGATAAAACGGTTTGTACCTGCTTCTTTGGGGACGCTCGGATCTTTTTTCTCTTTATCCTCTTCCTGGTCTGTTAGATCAACAGTCCCTTCTACTTCTGACGACTGGTTTCGCGTAGCTTCGCTTGTGAAAGATTTGATCTCTTCGCCCTGCTTATTTCGGAAAGTAAGTTTCACTTCTCCTTCTGGTTTCTGCTTGAGGTAATAATACACGATCACGCCGTCAGGTGGATTTTCTCCGGCATCAATATTGCGATCGACCATCCCCCCACCTGGCTTCGGCTTACGACGAGCAGTAATCATCCTATCGCCTGTCATACGATAAAAAAGCCCTGGCCCTGACGCTTTTGAATATCCCCAACTGGTCATAAAGCGCAAGGTAGGTCGTGGCTTGAACAGGTAGATCGCGGTATTCCTTAGCTCTTCACTGATTGAGCGTAACGGCGTTAAGTCGTCTAGAATCCAGAGCGAGCGCCCGTGAGTTGCTACAATGAGGTCAGTATCTTTGATAACGAGGTCATGGATAGGCACAACAGGTAGATTCAAGCGGAGCGCTTGCCAATGCTCTCCATCGTCAAACGAAACATGCACGCCGATCTCTGTTCCAGCATATAAGAGTCCTCGACGAACAGGGTCTTCGCGAATCACTCGTGTGAATTCATTTTCCGCGATACCCGTGGTAATTTTTGTCCAGGTTGCTCCATAATCATTTGTCTTGTAAAGATAAGGCTGAAAATCGTCCCACTTGTAGCGGTTTGCAGCCACATAAGCAGTTGCAGGATCATGTGGAGAAGGCTCAATGATACTTATTAGCGCCCATTCAGGTAAATCCGTTGGAGTGACGTTCTTCCAGTTCTTCCCACCATCCTGTGAAATATGAATCAGGCCATCATCGGAGCCAGCCCAGAAAAGCCCGCGTTCGATAGGTGACTCGGCAAAGGCGAAGATGGTACAGTAGAACTCAGTGCCTGTGTTGTCCCTGGTGACCGGACCACCAGAAGGTTCCATCTTGGTGATATCATTGCGGGTAAGATCGGGGCTAATAATTTCCCAACTGCTCCCCTCATTGGTCGAGCGAAATACATGATTACCCGTGACATAAAGAACATTAGGGTCGTGAGGTGAAAGCAAGATGGGAAAAGTCCATTGGAATCGATACTTCTGATCCTTCGCACCCCAGCCAGTTGCAGCTTCGGGCCAGACAGTGATATTACGTTCCTGCCGAGAACGGTGGTCGTAGCGGGTAAGATATCCATGATAGCACCCTGCAAACACAATGTTCGGGTTATCGTGGCGAACAGCGATGTAACCGCTCTCTCCACCTCCAACTTCATACGAGTCCGATTGTGTTATACCAGCAAGTACTGAACGGCCTGGCAGACTGATGGTCGTGTTGTCCTGCTGAGCAGCATACACTCTGTAAGGAATTTGAGTATCGGTGGTAACATGATAGAATTCTGCTGTAGGCTGATTGTAGATTGAAGACCAGCTCGCACCTCCATTAAATGACACGCAGGCACCACCATCATTCCCCTCGATCATACGCTGCGGATTGTTTGGATCGATCCACAGATCGTGATGATCACCATGAGGTATGTATATTTCAAAGAAGGTACGCCCACCATCGATTGATTTCCAGGCCTGGACATTCAGGACCCAGACGGTATTAGGATCCTTTGTATCGGCATAGATATGCTGATAATACCAGGGACGCGCGCGCAGATTGCGATCCTCACTAAGTCGCTCCCAGTTCTCACCCCCATCATCGGATCGGAACACTGCTCCGTCTTCTGCATCAATAACAGCCCAGATGCGATTCTCTTTCGCAGGAGAAACAGCCAGACCAATCTTTCCCAACATTCCTTGCGGAAGACCTGGTTTGCGTGTAATCTCGGTCCAGCTATCGCCACCATCAGTTGATTTGAAGATACCGCATGCTTCACCCCCACTGATAAGCGTATACGGTTTGCGTTGAGCTTCCCAGAAGGACACGTATAAAATGCGAGGATTATTTGGATCTAACGTGATATCAATTGCGCCGGACTTATCGCTGTGGTAAAGGATCTGCTCCCATGTTTTTCCGCCATCAGATGAACGATATAATCCTCGTTCAGGATTTGGTCCATGTGCGTGTCCTAGCGCCGCTACATACACCAGGTCAGGATTCTGAGGATGAATGCGCACTTTAGCAATATTTCTGGTATTCTCCAGGCCCAGATGAGTCCAGGTTCTTCCGCCATCGGTAGACTTGTACACACCATCGCCATGAGAAACATTACCCCGTATGGTAGTCTCTCCCATGCCAACATAGATAACGTTGGGATCAAAGTCTGAGACAGCGATCGCGCCGACTGATGCCCGCTTAAAGAAGCCATCAGATACATTTTCCCAGAGAATGCCACCATCTGTTGTTTTCCAGACGCCACCGCCTGTCGAGCCAAAATAGAATACCTGGGAATGCACTGGATCACCTGCCACCGCGACAACCCGTCCACCGCGAAATGGGCCGATAAGACGCCATTCAAGCGAGTTCAGTAAGGAGGGATCGATTACGGACTGGATACCGGCAGACTCTGTGTTGGAAGAAGCCTTTATCTGAGGATTTACTGAACCATTCTCATTTCCCATAAAATACCAATACCTTTACTATTGCTGATGTTGAAAGTGCAAGACGAACATCCGTCAGCACAAACGATATACCAATCTGGGAAGAACGCTCACAAGAGGCGCTACTACAGTGTATCATAACTAACTTATTCCAGGAAGACAGATCAGCCTTGCGCCTTTAAAGGTTCAGTGAAAATTTCGTCATCTATGCAGCGCTCAACATTCCCCACCTTTCATAGTATGTTAGAATCAGTATGCTATAATCATAAAGATGCTACATTAAACAATAGCCAGAAAGAAACCCTGGTTCAACCATGACCTCTGGCAATCAAAATAGCGCAGATTATCCTCTGCTTAGCCATTATCATCAGTATCCAAGAATATGTGTACCGGTGAAAGTAGTTCTTTCGATCGCTTCACTCTGCTTCCTGATACTCTTTTTAGTAAGTTGTGGCCAGTCACTAGAAGGGCAAGCTAGCAATACTAACAACCCGAAGCAGGTTAACCAGGTATCTAATTCCCAGGTCACCTACGTGGCAATTGGCGCTTCCGATACCTTTGGAATTGGCACAGAAGACCCCTATACAGAGAACTGGCCTAGCGACCTGGCCGAAAAGCTAGGAAGCAAGGTTCATTTGATAAATCTCGGCATACCGGGAATCACCCTACACGATGCACTTAGCTCAGAGCTTCCTGTCGCACTCGACTCACATCCTGAAATCGTAACAATCTGGCTCGCGGTGAATGATCTATATAATAACGTTCCAATCGACAGCTATTCCCACGACCTGAACCTGATGTTGAGCCGCTTACAGTCCAATACACCTACTTCACGTATCCTGATTGCAAATGTACCAGATCTGACAATTTTGCCTTATTTTTCTACGTTTAACCAGCAGATATTGCAGAAACGTATCAAGGATTACAATACAACCATTGCAACTATTGCGCAGCAACATCATGTCATTCTAGTTGACCTCTCACAGCAAAATTACAATTTGAGAGAACATCCCGAATACATCAGTAATGATGGCTTACACCCGACAGACCTCGGCTATCTACAACTTGCGGAAGTATTCTACAAAACCTTGCAGAAAACCTGAGGATCAAATAGTCAATTATGACACAATTGTTTGGCATTCCACTAGATACACTCACAACCATTTTATTAGTGATAACCCTGGTCATCATTGGCGGGGTAGGGTTGCTGGCACTCAGCAATGCAATCTTTTTCAAGATTGGTGTACGAAACATTCCGCGTCGTCGCACACAAATGTTGTTGATTGTCTTCGCCCTCATGCTTTCGACTACACTCCTCTCCAGCGTACTGGCAACAGGCGATGTGATTACCGCAGCAGTGCAGACGGTCGCAGTCTCAAATCTGGGCAATGTGGACGAGACCATTCAAGGTTCTAGCTCGCCTGGTTTCTTCGATGATAGAGCTTATTTTGAACTTCGCAATCGGGTGCGAGATGACCCCAATATTGCAGCGATAGGGGCTGCATTAATAGAACAAGGAGTATTAGTAGCCGATGTATCCTCCCGGCAGGTGCGCTCCAAAGTCACAGCTGTCGCTGTCATACCTGGTAGTGAGCAAGGCTTTGGAGCAATGCAGGATGAAAGTAGTAAAATACAATATCATATTGTTGATCTTCAAACCAACGAGGTGTATCTCAATCATACCCTGGCAGTGCTGCTGAACGCACATGCCGGAGATACCATCTACTTATACTCAAAACGTTGGCCTGGGAAACGCTACACGATGCATGTACGAGCAATCCTTGCTGATGGAGGACTTGTTGGTGAGCAGCCGTACATTGTGAGCCAGGTCAAAACATTTCGTGACATCGAACACCGCTTTGATGATATCACTCAGATTTTTGTGTCTATTCGTGGAACAGATACATTTAGATTTGATGTTTCAGAAGAGGTAGAACGGACACTGAGACAGGGGATTCCCGCCGATCTACACGTCAGCGAGGTCAAAGAACAGGGCGCAAAATTAGCACAACTTGCAGATGATATCTTCTCCCGTATCTTTTCGCTCTTTGCTCTCTTTGCTTTAGCTATAGGACTACTCTTGATTTTCCTTATTTTTGTGCTATTGGCGGCTGAACGTCGCGCGGAGATGGGTATGGCACGCGCCATCGGGGTGCTGCGCCGTCACCTGTTATGGATGTACCTCTTTGAGGGAACCGTCTACGACCTAATCTCTTCATTTATCGGCCTGTTTATCGGTTTAGGTATAGGGGCGATACTCTTCCTCTACCTTGGACCCATCCTGGACCGTTTTAATTTTCCGCTCAAACTCGTCATCCAGCCGCGAAGCCTGATCATCGCCTATTGTCTGGGTATGATCTTCACGTTCTGTTCGGTAGGAGTTGCGGCATGGGTGGTAAGTCGTATGACTGTAGTGGATGCATTACGCAACCTTCCAGAGTCGGAACGACCAACTGCCTCTCTTTTCGAGATTTTTACAAAGTTCGTCAATTTAGTGAAGCGTATTGGTGCGACACACAATATACGGCGTATCTTGTTTGAACAAATTCCCGACACGTTGATCGGATTGTTACGTACACTGGCACGCTTGGGCATCTTACCCCTGTTGGCTGGCTACCTGTTGCTAGAGTTGGGGATAAAGAAATCACAAATTACGCCCTTTTCACTTGGCCTTTCGTTACTCGTGATCGGTGTAGGACTACTACTCATGGCCGGTGTGAACTGGATGTTTGGGAAGCTGGGGAAAAATACATGGAAGAAGTCTGTTCAAAGAATATTCGCTGGAGTTGTTGGGCTTACCATTTTCGCTTATTGGGCGTTGCCCTTTGATGTGCTGGCACAACTTGGTCTACCACGTTTTCAGGGAGGGGTAGAGATCTTCTTCATTGCTGGCTTAATGATGGTATTTGGAGTTGTATGGGCGTTAATCGCCAATGCTGATCTACTCATACGTCCGCTCCTTGCGCTGTGCTCCTGGCTACCAGGATTACAAATCATGACCAGGCTGGCTTCAGCGTATCCTCTGCATCACCGATTCCGAACCGGTTTAAGTGTTGTAATGTTTAGCCTGGTCGTTTTCGCAATGACGATCATGGCAGTGATAACGAATGCGATGCAGGACAACTATACCGATATTAACTTCCAGACTGGCGGCTACGACATTCAGGCAGTGGCATATTTCAAGCCAATCTCTGATATACGCTCAGCCATGGTCAGCCATGGCATCGACCCCAATGCCTTCACGACAATCGGCACCCAGGCAACAACATCAGTTGGTGTAATCCAGCCAAATGCAGCTAACCCGGCCTGGCACATTTATCCAGCGCAAGTTGTAAGCGGGGGGTTTTTGCAAGGTTATGGATTGCACCTTGTTGCGCGGGCGCAGGGCTTCAACAACGATAATGCCGTGTGGCAGGCATTGCAATCGCATCCAAATTACGCGCTCATTGACAATACGGCCTTACCCTACCATCCAAATAGCCTGATCAATTCGCCAGTGTATGATCCAAACGCGCCATCACCTGCTGCTGCCGGTTCTCCCATCTACCCACCAGGGTTTGATCCATACTTCACCTACTCAATGAACGGGGTCTACCAGGGTGATACAAGCTTCACGCCTACACCGCTCTGGGTAGCAGGTTTCCAGCAGCGTTCCGCATTAAAACTGACCGTTATCGGCGTCGTAGATAATAGCGATAGCGCTCATTTCGGACTTTACATCTCCCAAAAAGCTTATAGCAATTTCCAAACTGATTCATCAACACCTGAATCTGAGACATACTACTTTAAGGTGGCTCCTGGTCAGGATAAGCGGGCTCTAGCGCGAGCACTGGGATCAGCCTTTCTGGATAATGGCCTGGAGACAACCGTTTTGGAAGATGCAATTTGGACGCTACGAGGACCGCGCATTTTACTCAGTAATGTGCTTTTAGGTGTAGTCGGTTTGACGCTGTTACTTGGAGTAGCAGCGCTTGCGATTACCGGCACTCGCGCAGTGGTCGAACGGCGCCAGCAGATTGGAATGCTACGAGCACTTGGGTCCAAAAGGCGCATGTTGCAAGGAGCTTTCCTGTGTGAATCCTTCTTCGTTGGAGGCGCTGGCAGTTTGATAGGTGTAACTCTTGGGCTAATTCTCTCACGCAATATTTTTGCTGTGAATTTCTTCGAGCAATTCCACACAGGCCTGACATTTGCTGTACCCTGGGAAGAATTGGGCTTGATTGTGGGTATTGCATTACTGGCTTCACTACTGGCCGCGCTGCTCCCTGCGTGGCAGGCGGGGAGGGTTGCGCCAACGGAGGCACTGCGGTCATAGAATAATTCGAGCTAGATTGTCAAATTTAGGAACATCAAATGCAAGCACAACCAATCATTGAGGCACAAAAAGTACACAAAATTTATCGCAGCGGGCAATTACGCGTAGAGGCATTGCGTAGAATTGATATGGAGGTGGCCAAGGGCGAGATGGTGGCTATAATGGGACCAAGTGGCTGCGGCAAAACAACGCTACTTAATTGCCTTGCTGGTTTGGATTCCATTGATGAAGGTAACGTTTTTATTCAGGGTGATAACCTGCGCGATTTGACTGATAACCAGCGTACAGCATATCGTGCCAGACATATGGGATTTGTCTTTCAAGATTTCAATCTCTTGCCCATGCTTAGCGCTGTGGAAAACGTTGAACTACCTATGCTCGTCTCCAAGGTTCCTGGTAGGAAGGCACGCAGGCGGGCGCTGGAGTTACTGGATCGCGTGGGACTCGCCGACCGAGCACGCCACCGCCCGGCTGAACTTTCAGGGGGACAACGTCAGCGTGTTACCATTGCACGCTCGCTGATCAACGACCCTGCAATCATCTGGGCAGACGAACCCACAGGTAATCTTGATAGCGAATCGGCCAACGATGTAATGGATTTGCTCTGTCTTTTTAATCGCGAACATGGGCAGACGTTGGTGGTTGTTACACATGCCTTAGAGGTCGGACAGCGCGCAAATCGCATCATTCGCATGCAAGACGGGAATATTGTGTAGGTCAATCTCTCTAATGCGCCAGCTCATATCCCTTACTCTCAGCTTCCACCAGTTCTCGCACCACATCCTTTATATTCGAAGAAGTTAGCCCATACAACTCTTTAAGAATTGAAGGGGCACCATGCTCAATCAGCCTGTCAGGAAACCCAATGAGTCGCACATTTATATCGTTCAGGAGACCACGGGTTTCTAAGAGTTCAAGCACCGCACTACCAAAGCCGCCAGCAACCATGTGATCTTCGACAGTGACAACACGACGGGTTCCTTTCGCCAGGCGTACGATCAATTCTTCGTCAAGTGGTTTAGCCCAACGCGCATTGACTACAGCGGCATGAATCCCGTCTTCAGCCAACTCTTCAGCCGCCTGTTCGGCCTGAGCAACAGTAGTGCCATAAGCAAGAATGACACAATCCTGCTGCTCTGCTTGCTCAAGCGTGGACGGACTAAGGAGTTCCGCTTTACCGATCTCAAGTTTATGCAGTTCCTTCTCAAGGGGAACGCCAACAGCCTTTCCTCGCGCATAACGCAAACTTACGGGGCCATCCATATATACAGCGGTATAAAGCATGTGGCGCAATTCATTCTCGTCTTTAGGCGCCATGAGTTTCATATTCGGTATGGTTCGCATAAATGCAATATCAAAGATGCCGTGTTGGGTCGGGCCGTCTTCACCGACCACTCCTGCTCGATCCATTGCAAATACAACATGTAAATTTTGCATGCAGACGTCGTGGATAACCTGGTCATAGGCTCTCTGTAAGAATGTCGAATAGATGGCAGCCACAGGGCGCAAGCCACCAACCGCAAGCCCGGCTGCAAAAGTAACAGCATGTTGTTCAGCGATGCCTACATCGAAGTAGCGTTCAGGAAAACGCTGGTGCATCTTCTTCAAACCGGTGCCCTCGGCCATAGCCGCTGTAATACCAACAATAGTTTTATCTTTCTCTGCCATCTCTACCAGTGTATTGGCAAAGACTTCTGTATAAGTTGGAGGGTCATTAGGATTTTTCTTGATGACGCCTGTAGCATAATCATAGGCTCCCGGTCCATGCCACTTGGTCGAATCGTTCTCAGCGTATTCCCAACCTTTACCTTTTTTTGTTACGACCTGTACGATGACCGGGCCTTCAACATGCTTTATATTCTCAAAAACATCTAGCAACAGGGGTACATCGTGCCCATCAAATGGTCCAAAGAACTTGATACCTAGCTCCTCAAAGATCATTCCATTTTTACTGTGCAGGACAAAATTCTTGAAACTCATCTCTGCGCGTCCAGCAGCTTCACGCGCCTTATCTCCCACCATCGGCAATTTCTCAATCGAGCCTTTAGCCATCTCGCGTAAGCGGCGATAGCTGGGCGAAGTTTCCATATGCCGTACTTTACTCAAATAATGGTGGAGCGCACCAACATTATCAGAAATAGATTTTTCGTTATCATTTAGCACGATGATCAGGTTTTTCTTTAAGCTACCTGCATTATTGATAGCCTCCAACGCCATACCACCAGTCAATGCACCATCGCCAATTACGGCAACCACTTTGAAATTCTGGCCTTGCAAATCACGAGCGACCGCCATCCCGAGCGCTGCTGATATCGACGTGCTGGCATGACTTGCCCCAAAAACGTCATATTCGCTCTCTTCGCGTCTGAGATAGCCTGAGAGGCCTCCAAATTGACGAATTGTATGAAAACGGTCACACCTGCCTGTCAAAAGTTTATGCACATAAGCCTGATGCCCAATATCCCAAATTAATAAGTCGACTGGTGTATTGAAGACATAATGCAGAGCCATTGTTAACTCGACTACACCAAGATTTGGGGCCAGATGGCCGCCTTTCACCGAAACTTTTTCAATAATTTCGCGTCGAATTTCTTCGGCCAATTGAGTCATTTGCGCGAGTTTCAAACTGCGTAATTGTACTGGACTGTCAATACTGTCGAGAATTCTCGTCAATTGTTTCCTGCCTTTCAAGACATGTTCAAACGTGTTCGATTGCGGTGAAAACGTCCACACCGCACGGGATCGCCCGTGTGTGACCCTAGCCTGGTAAAGGACCGTGAAAGGATGTTAGGAAAGACCCCGTTCAACCAAATAATTCTTTCGTTTTTTGTGAAGCAGTGGACGCCAATATTACATGCATTGGCATTTGGCTGCAACTATGACGATTTCATCGAGCGAAGTGGGTCTATTAAATCATTTATGATACATTATAGGGTTGAATGCATATCTCTGCAAATACTTTGACCAGAAAATTCATGCACATGAGGTCTTGACAGCATCTCATTCCGCTTTACAGGCGGCTTGATCCTGATTTGAATACATCTTGACATGTTTCCATTTTCTTCATATGATGGCAGGAGAATTACCACTATCAGTGCAGTGGTATAAACCGAGATTCTTGCAGGGACGACCTTCACATGGCAATGGAGCAGAAGACGCTCCAGGTACCGATGCAGGCTTCGGGCAGCCTTTGTGATCCTCTCTTGCATAAGAAGGTGGAGAATGACAAGGAAAGATAGCGAGAAAGAAACAGACCGACCACATTACTACTCCCAGTTCTGGTTGGACGTGGCGGCAGGACGTACAGTCATTGGCGCCCCCAAAGTCGAAGATGAGGCAGAGCTAGCTGAAGACGAGACTGAGATACCAGAACCAGAACCAACACCTCTACGAAGAGCCGGACGCAACACTATGGCTTCGATCTCAGATGGATATAAGGCGACACGAACACCAACTGTGGCTGAGCCAGAATTTGCGCCTGAGGAGTTCGCTGAGAGTAAAGAGAATGAATTTGAACTGGCAAATGATGAAGTTGATTTAGAACTTCCGGACAATGTGCTAGCGGAAATGGAAGAGGATACGAGTATCCCCGAATTTGACATTATTCCGGACGAGGATGCAATAGAAGAGGAAGATGAGGAACTCTTCTATGACGAAGAGGATGAGGATGAAGATGGTTGGAGCGCTCGTGGTCGCAAAAAGCCAAAGCCAGGTAGACAGGTAAAGCCGCCAAAACCGACGAAGAAGCCAAAGCGGGAGCCTCGTCGAGGCTTTTAACCAGTACAAGGACGTGCGCAAAAGAAGAGGTTGTCAGGCTATATTACCTTCAACCTCTTCTTTATTTAGCATGGAATGGCAAGCTTATGGGTAAATTCCGCGAACCTGCGTCGCTTCGGCAACTCGTGAGATAGCAAGCATGTTGGCAGCTAAACGCATATCGCAGGAAAACTGATCGGCTTTGTCAGCCACGGCTGTAAAGGCACGATTCATAATCACTTCAAGCTTCTGCGTAATCTCTTCAACACCCCAGAAGAAGCTCTGCAAGTCCTGTACCCATTCAAAATAGCTGACAGTAACACCACCAGCATTTGCAAGGATGTCAGGAATAACAAGCACTCCCTTCTTGAATAGAATTGCATCCGCTTCAGGAGTCGTCGGGCCGTTAGCAGCTTCGGAAACAATGCTGGCTTGAACACGGTCAGCATTTGCTGCAGTAATGACACCTTCAGTAGCTGCAGGGATCAAGATGTCACAGGGAATCTCCAGCGTATTCTGCACGCTTATGTTCTGTGCATGCGGGAAATTAAGAACGCTACCCCGCTCTTGCTTGAAGCGCAGTACAGTAGCGGGATCAAGTCCAGACTCATTATAAATCCCGCCCCTTGTGTCACTTACAGCGACGACTTTACACCCCTCATGATGGAAAAGTCGTGCAGCAATGGAGCCTGCATTTCCGAAACCCTGGATACTTACACGAGCACCCTGCAATGGCATACCAATACGCTTCGCAGCCTGGCGAGTTACAAACAAGACACCAGTAGCGGTCGCATCGTTACGACCCTCACTACCGCCGATAGAAAGAGGTTTGCCTGTGACTACAGCGGGTATAGAGTAGCCTTCATGCATGGAATACGTGTCCATGATCCACCCCATCACTTGAGCATTGGTGTTGACATCAGGTGCTGGAATGTCGCTATGAGGCCCAATGACTATAGAAATCTCAGTCGTATAGCGGCGCGTGAGACGTTCTAATTCGCTGGGATTCATCTGCTTGGGATCGCAAATCACGCCGCCTTTCGCGCCACCGAAGGGTATACTCACAACTGCACATTTCCAGGTCATCCACATAGCAAGTGCTTTGACTTCGTCGAGAGTAACGTCAGGACCGTAGCGAATGCCACCTTTGGCTGGGCCACGGTTGACGTTATGCTGAACGCGATAACCTGTAAAGGTTCTGACCCGTCCATTATCGAGTCGAACCGGAAAATTGACAATAAGTTCACGTTTGGGTTGTCGCAGAATCTCTCGCATATCCTCTGAAAGGTTTATTTTGTCAGCGGCTGCCTCAAATTGCTGAACCGCCATATGATAGGGATTCAATGCGGCAGACTTCACTTCGTCGTGCATGGTCTGCTTTTCTCCTTTGAAAAACAACGAAACATCCCCTAGCTGGTCGGTGTCTCGTTCAGTTTTGCCATCAGTATTGTTCGTACGCTATCGGCCTTTGCCTGGCCACGAGTTTGTTTCATCACCTGGCCTATCAATGCCTGCAACGCATTTATCTTACCGGCACGATAGTCGCTGGCTGCCTTGGAATTGTTGGCTATCACCTCCTCTATTATACGTTCTAATGCGCTCTGATCGCGAATGGGCGGTTCAATCCCCTTTTCCTTCACAATTACATCGGGCATTTTGCCCGATGCAAAAGCTTCTTCCAGTACTTCTTTGGCCTGTTTGCCTGTGATACGTTCTTTATCGAGCAGATCAAGTAAGTTGGCCGATGCAGCTGGAGAAAGAGGACTCTCATGTACGGATATGGAGTTGGTCTTAAGTAACCGTACTACATCGTTGAGCACCAGATTAGCGGCAGCTTTTGCTCGGGCCTTGAGATCACTCGTTTGAGAGACTGCTAAAACCTGCTCAAAGTAGTCGCCAAGAGCTTTATCTTCAGTCAATACATTTGCGTCCTGGGCTGAGAGACCAAAATCGACAACGTAACGAGCACGTCGAGTATCAGGGAGTTCGGGAAGTTTTGACCGTAATTCTTCAACCCATGTGCGGCTAATTAACAGTGGCGGAAGATCCGGCTCTGGGAAGTAGCGATAATCATGAGCATATTCCTTACTACGTTGTGGTACTGTTACACCCCTTGTTTCAACCCAGCCACGAGTTTCCTGATGAATAGACTGCCCGGTTCGTAACAGCTCAATCTGGCGTTGTGCTTCATATGTAAGCGCTCGCTCGACCGAACGGAAACTATTCATATTTTTGATCTCAGTCTTGACCCCTAACTCCTGCTGTCCTCGTGGACGAATGGATATGTTGGCATCGCAACGCAGGCTTCCTTCCTCCATTCGTCCTGAAGAAACACCCAGGTACACCAGAATTTCGCGCAGTTTTTGCATATAGAGCCGTGCTTCTTCTGGCGAACGCATATCAGGCTCGCTGACAATCTCCATCAACGGTGTGCCAGATCGGTTAATATCCACGAGGCTATAACCCTCACGGTGCAGTAAACGGGCGGTATCCTCTTCTAGATGGACACGAGTAATGCCGATACGCTTTCTCTGACCATCGTGATCAATGGTGAGGTATCCATTTTTGCTCAAAGGAATATCATATTGCGAGATTTGATAACCTTTCATCAGATCAGGATAGGGATAGTTTTTGCGATCGAACTTTGAGTATTCAGGAATCTCACAGTTGAGGGCCAGCGCTGTCATGATAGTATAAGTAATGGCCTGCGCATTAATAACAGGTAACACACCAGGCATACCCATACATATTGGACAAACATGAGTATTTGGCGCGGCATAGGCATAATCTGTGCTACACGAACAGAACATTTTGCTTTTCGTTAGAAGTTGTGAGTGTACTTCAAGACCAATGACGACCTCGAAGTCGGAGGCAATTACAGTTTCAATAGCCATTTTTTCCTACCTTGACCTTTTGTGTCTATTTATATTTTAATTGCGAGTTCAAGTGCTTGTAAGTCTAGTCCTTTCAAGAACATTCGTCAATGGCAGGAAGTCAAGGTCTCATCACACTTTCCTCGTAAGAAACTTCTACTTCCAAACATGTGCTTCGTTCAAATAGCAGTTTCATTGCCTCTTAACATATCTAGAACTCGCAGGGTCGCCCACCCATCCTCAGGTGGATAGAGCAGGGGAGTTTTTTCTATCACACAGGTTGCAAAATGCTCCACCATAAGTTGATAGGGATCAGCGGGAGCAAACTCTCTTTGCTCACACACCGCGCCGCGTTGGATGAGCAGCATTGTTGTATCGTCACGCCAGGCCGTAAAGGCAAATGGCGCCGTGACAGTGGCTGTTGTGCCCACTACCTCGATTGTCTGATGCTCAGCGGCTACAAAGCTACATTGAATGTGTGCAGAGACATCTTCCCCAAAACGTAGAACTGCACTTGCGTTGAGATCGATGGATTCATGGCTATAGGAAACCACGGCTTGAGATGAGTCTGGTTCGGAGCCAACGAACCAGCGAGCAGCATTTACACAGTAACAACCTATATCCAGCAAGGCACCACCTCCAAATTGTCTATAAGCACGATAATTGCCTGGCGCATTGAAATTGAAAGAAAACGCAGTGTGTAAGAAACGTATATCGCCTGGTTCGCGAGCAACCAGCATCTGCTTCAGGTGAAGCATGCGTGGATGGAAGCGATACATCACAGCTTCCATCAATAGCACATTCGCTCGCTGGCAGGCGGCTATCATTTCGTTGCATTCAGCAGCGCTCATCGCGAGCGGCTTCTCACATAATACATGTTTGCCAGCTCCTGCCGCGCGGATTGTCCATTCGCGATGCAGGTGATTGGGCAGAGCAATATAGACTACATCGACATCAGGATCATCAAGCACAGCCTGGTAGCCAGAATAGGACCGCTCTATGCCAAAGCTGAGAGCCACTTCTCGCGAACGCTCTTTGCTGCTGCTAGCAATAGCCAATGCACGTGAGTTGGATACCGCTTGTATGGCAGGGATAATAGCGCGAGTTGCAATGAATCCAGGGCCAAGAATTCCCCAATTACAATACATTTGTTGCTCCTGAATACTTGTATCTTTCGTTTAGTTAGTAAAGAAGTTGGATGGCAAATTGGGCAAGTTGGCAAATTCCACAATTTACTGTATGGTTCCAAAAAATAGAGCGTTTGATTGCGCCGGCATATTTTCTGTTTGATTTGTACGGCCAGTTAGACAACCAACCGTAGGGGGTGAACTACATAGCCCGCTATTCCCTCTGCAAAGGCATCGGGTCTACTTTTCCTCAAAATGTTGTAGGCACCGTTGATATCGGCGCTGATGGCTCTCCCGTCTTTTGCACGGTACAG
>Ga0070706_100001908_pt1 | contig 21526 bp, 20 predicted proteins | sample KBSK5501metaG_FD_65476 | JGI IMG/M metagenome (GOLD analysis project Ga0070706, IMG submission 65476) | Corn, switchgrass and miscanthus rhizosphere microbial communities from Kellogg Biological Station, Michigan, USA - KBS K5-50-1 metaG | ecosystem: Host-associated > Plants > Roots >... | reverse complement strand
TTCAAGGCCCAGGCGCGCTTGCGCCGCTCTTCGCGCCAATCCGCCTTCTTGGGGGCTCCTCGTGTTCCCATGCCTCCTAGCGTACCACCGATTCACTTCACTTTGCAGTGATCAGTAAGACAGGCGTCTCATGCTTGGTCACAAGCTTCCGACACTGATTGTATCACCCTGCATTCGCACTCTGTGCGAGCACAGCCTTTGTTACGACGTGGCATGAGAAAAGGAAGTACAAACAAAATTAGCTTAGTGCGCTGGTCACAATGCAGTTCATCGGTGCTCAATGACGCACCGTTATGTCAAATCGTGTCATGCCCAAAAGTGGGGGAAAGCCGGGAAATATCAAAGTTCGTGAGAAACACCGGAATGTGCAATTGTGTCATGACGAACTTGCTCGACCCTGCATTTCCGTCCCAGGCGGTATCATCAGATCCACCGCAAATACTATCAATTGGCGCAGGGCTTCACCGCAGTATCAACGGTTTGGATCTCAACTGTTCAGACTGCCATTTAGCAATCCCCATTGCCCTGTCTCTTCCCGTTCTTCTTCATCTCGGCTATCATACAAAACCTGAATTCAAGGCCTTTTCCGTCTCGACCTGTATTTGGTGGCCTTCACGATCTGCTGTGAAAACTGCTGCCAATTGTTGTGCAAGGATGGCGCTATACCCCGATCTCGGGCGGCGGGGGACTCACCAAGCCACCGCCATTCAGCAGGTGCGGGAGAGTCACACTGACCAGCCCACGCGCCTTGAGCGCTGCAAGGATCTCCGGCAACGCCTGGACCGTCTGCGACCGATCCTGCACCTCGGTATCGGGCGCGCCATCATGCAGCAGAATGATCGCGCCCGGGTGGAGATGCTCCACCACCCGCTGCACGATCAGCGCCACCCCGGGACGCGTCCAGTCATGTCCCTGCGTGTCCCAGTTGACGATGGTATAGCCTTCGCTACGAATCTCATTGGCCGCCCCACTGTTCGTCGCCAGCACGCCGTAGGGCGGACGGAAGAGCCACAGGCACGGATCGTGGGTGATCCCCTTGATGATACGCGCGCTCTGCGTGAGACTGTCGCGCACTGCCGCCGGCTTGGCGAGGAGCAGCGACTCGTGATGCAGCGTGTGATTGCCAATCGCCATGCCATCCTGCCACTCCTGTGCGACGAGGTCGGGGAAGCGTTGAGCGTGAACACCAATCACGAAGAACGTCGCATGCATACCTGCTGCCTGGAGGTCAGCGAGCACTTGCGGCGTGTAAGCCGGGTTGGGGCCGTCATCGAAGGTAAGCGCCACCTCGTGGGCGACCGCTGGCGGGACGGTGGGGGTCGCGGTCGGGACGCCTGGCGGCGCGCTGTGCGTCTGACCAGCGGCGCTGACGATGATCGCGTTCGACTGCGCAACGGGCGCCTGGCCGTCGACGCAGCCTTGCGGCGAGTTGACGAGCGGAGTCAGCGGGATCTCGGTCGCCATCGGCGGCGGGGCCGCCGCGACGACGCGCCGTGGGGCGCTCAACAGACGCGCCAAGAGTGGGGGATAAGAGTCACCCAAGATGAGCGGCGCAGCGGCGATCAGCGTGCACAGCAGCCCGACCACCACAAGGATGGCGCTCGCCGTCCACAACATCGGTCGCCGTACTCGGCTAGCAGCTCGAGGGGGGATGGCCAGTAGCCGCGTCTCTTCCTCATCGCTCCACCCACTCCACCCGCCCTGCTCCATGCCCTGTACTTCCTTCCCGCCGCTGCGTGCTCATTCCTGCTCTCTTGCGGACGCCACCGAGCAAGGAGCGCGAGACGACATCTGCCGAGCGCCAGCATAGCGAACTTCGCTGACACGCACAAGTCACTTAGCAGTATCGGTCGTCAACGATCTTCTTGCCACGCCATTGACCGCGGTAGAGTGGCGTGTGAGGAGCGTGGATATGCGATATGAGGGGTGACGTCGACGTGTTACGGTGTCCGCGCTTATCCTTCTCTCGCCAGAAGACCCCGCCCTTCGGGGCTGGGGATGCATGGCGGCCGGGCTCGCCGTGTGGTAGAGTCTCTACATACCGCAGGGCCTGCGGAAATTCACGCTTGCGGAGGTGGCTTCGGGCCACGACATGATGGTGTCAGACCAAGCGAGCCTGCTCGTGCGGCGGTCGTCAGCCCAAGAATCCCCTGGCGTTAGCCATGGGGAGTGGTCAACTGCTGATCTCATCCGTTGGCCGACAGCGCCCACCACGTAGCCCAAAAGCGGACAGCGCAGAACACCGCCGACGCTCACTAGGGCCACGATCAACACCATCGCCGTGGCGATGGTGAGCAGACTGAGCGCCACGATGAGCGTGTTCAGTAGATGCATCGCTCTGTTGCTACCGGTGGACACAGCGGCTCCCGTCAGGCGCCGCCATTGTCACGCCCGCTTAAACGCTTCGGAATTGCTCGCGCGCCGCTAGGTGATGCAGATGATGGCGGAGTTGCGGGCCATCTGAGAGGACACTACCGATGGGAACACACAATCGCAGAGCAGCACAACGTTTCAGGATGTCAGCGAACAGCGTGAGACTGGCTACAACACGGTTGTGCAGCAGCCCTTGTCGTGGATTCGACTTGCATGCGCCTCGATCATGAGCCCGCGCATCCCTCGACTTCAGCCCCTGGGAGAGTCAACGGCTTGAGCTTTTTGCAGCGTGGCGCGTGTCTGCGGCGCGGGCGAAACGCCCAGCTCTTCATTGAGTAGCGCGCACAGATGCTGGTAGTGGCCGGCGGCTCTGCCCATGTCCTGTAGATTGATGTAACATTGGATGACGCCACGATGCGCCTCTTCCGCGTACCTGTCCTGTGTGATCAGGCATTGAAATGTTGTGAGCGCGCGCCGGGCTTCCCCCCGGTCGAGATAGAGTGACGCTAGGGATAACAGCGCGCTCTGATACTGCCGCCGCAGCGCGTCTTGCAGCGGCGCGGCCCATTCCGTCACTCCAATACTCTGAAGGTACTCCCCTTCGTACAGCGAGACTGCCCCCTCCAACAGCGCACACGCGCGATCAGGATGGAGGACCCGTTGCCGTTCAGCCTCCTCCACCCTGGCTTCAAAGGTGTCAACGTCGTACTGAAGAGCGTCCTGACGCGAGCGGTTCAATGAGTAGAGGTTCTGCGAGTAGATCACCCAGTCACGACTCCCTAATGCGCGACGCAGGTGATAGAGCGTCACGCGGAAGTTCAGATGGGCGTGTGTCAGATCGGCGTCGGGCCACAGCGCCAGACAAATCTGCTCTTTCGTCCTTGGTGGTGAGCTCAGCAGATAGAACAGGAGTTCCTGCGCCTTCGCATACACAAAGTCGGCGCGGACCAGCTCCCGCGCGCCTCGCCAGACACGCGCCGATCCCAGAGCCTTGATATGGAGGTCCGGCGCAGGCTCTGGAAGGTTCCCCGCCGCAGGGGGCTGATCACGCGTCGCCACTGCTGCGCCGGAATAGAACGGCGCGGACGCTCGCGCGAGGATGGCTTCCAGCGACAGCGTTGCGCCCTCCTGCCATGCCGCGTGGAACTCGTTCGCCTCGGCGCGCAGACGCGCGGCGGCCAGCGCGCGCTCATGTGAACGCTTCTCAGCGCGCCGGTACTCTATGCGCTTCGCCGAGCGCAGAGCAATCATGCTTCCCCAAAGACACGCCGCACGGGCGAGATCATCCCGCTGGGCGGCGACCATCGCCACACCGTCGAGCAAACGCACAAGAATCGCGGGATTACTATCGGCGCGTGTCAGACTAAGCGCCTGGCGGAAGCAGTGCTCGGACCTCGTCAACTCGTTTTGACGCAGGCTCACGAATCCCAGATAGGTCAGGGAGAAGAGCGAGGCAAATCTGTCGCCGATACGTTCGTTGAGCCGCAGACTCTCCTCCAAGAGCGCCGCTGCGCGCCGCAGGCGTCCTCGCTCCAGCGCTATGGCGCCGAGATTGAGCAGGAGCGCGGCGGCAGGGCCATGCTCGCTACGCACGCGATAGAACGCCAGACTCTCCTCAAGACAGGTCTGGGCCCGCGTGTGTTCACCTCGATGTTGATAGATGAGAGCCAGACGACTGCGCGCCATGTGCTTTCCTGCCGCGTCGTCAATGGCGCCATACAGCAGGAGACTCTGCTCGAGATGCCGCTCGGCGGATACATAGTCTCCACACTTTTCCGCCAGAAATCCCAGGCGGAACTGTGTCATCGCCGTCATCGCCGTCAAGGGGCCGCTGGACGCACCGCGGTCGCCACGACGCAAGATCGCCAGGGCCGTCTCATGCCAGGCGTGCGCGCACTGGTAGTCGCCCTGCCACAGAGCCAACACTCCCACATCATTGCAGGCGGCCACAAAGATCAGCGACGGATCGGCAGGGTCACGTTGGGTCAGAAGCCCCTCCAGCCAGCGACGCCCCTCGGCGATATACCCACGCTGGCGCCAGAAGGGGGGAAGCCGAATCGCAAGGCGCAGCGCCCGCGTCGTCTCTCGCCGGGACTGCATCCAGCCCAACGCCGCGCGTACATGATCGTGCTCGCGCTCGAGACCTTCGAGCGATCGTTTTGGATCGTCGCCCCCCGCATCGCTCATCGCCGCAGCATAGCGCTCTGCCCAGCGGCAATAGCGCTCGCAGGTCGCCTCCGCTTCACCCTCCGCGACGAGCTGGCTTCTGCCGAACTGCCGGACGGTCTCGAGGATGCGATACCGCGCCTCTTCCTCATAACGCGTGACCTGGACAAGAGAAGCGTCTGCCAGCGCCGAGAGCGATGCAGTCATACGCGCGCGCGGGACATCACACACTGCCCCCGCGAGTCGCGCGTCGAAATCGCCCACGAGCGCACAGAGCCGGCGAAATGTCGCCTGCTCGTCATGAGCGAGCAGACGGTAACTCCAGTTGATGGTCGCATACAAGGTCTGGTGTCTGGCCTCAGCAGTACGTCGCCCGCCAGCGAGAAAACGCGCATCGTTGGCGATATCGTCCTCGATCTGTCGCAGGGAAAGCGATTTGATGGAGCGTGCGGCGAGTTCGATGGCGAGCGGAAGGCCATCGAGACGGTGGCAGATCTGCGCGATCAGCGTGGCGTTGTCGGCGGTCAGGTCGAAGGCGCTGACGATGGCGCGCGCGCGGTCGACGAAGAGTTCGACCGCCGCGTACGAGCGCAGGCGCGCGACAGCGCTGGCGTCGCTGTCGCAACGGAGTTCCAGGGGGGGAAGGTCCAGGGGTGGTATGAGCCATTCAGCCTCTTCCTGGAGCCTGAGCGCCGCCCGGCTGGTGGCCAGGATGCGGACGCGCGGGCACCCACGTAACAGCGCTTCGACGAAATCTGCGCAGGCGGAGATCACATGCTCGCAGTTATCAAGCACGAGCAGCGCATCACGCCGCCGCAACGCGGCGATCACCCACTCCTGAGACGTGAGCGTATCCGCTTCCTCCGCAAAGACGCCTCCCGCCTGTAGAATGTCGCGCGCCGCATCAGGCGTGGCGCCAGGATCGCTGAGTCGTGCTAGCTCGACGACCCACACGCCGTCGGAGCAGGCCGACCGCACGGCGCTCGCCAGACGAAGCGCCAAGGATGTCTTCCCGCATCCACCAGGACCCGTCAGCGTCACCAGACGGTTGCGCGCCAGCAACGAGAGGCCGATGTGCAGTTCTTGCTCACGTCCGATCAACGGCGGGAGCGCGCGGGGAAGATTGGACATCTACTTCATTCGCCCTTCTCTTATCGCCTCACGAGAGGCGGCGGTCTCCTGAAAAGCGCTCTATAACCGCCGACTATGCGCTGCTATAACAGCCATATCCCATACTGCTGGCGAGAGCCGGAGTGAAGGAGAAGCCAGCATGGCCCGTCGTGTCGTGATCATTCTCAGCATTTGTGTGGTCGCCGCCTTGGTGGTTGGTGGTGTGGTCGTCCAGCGCCTCGTCTTCGGGGGAACGCCTGTGGCGCAACGTCCCGCGGTTTCCACCACGGCGCTGGGGGCGACTCCCTGTGCGACGTTCGCCTTATCTGCTGGAGAGCGCGGCTTCGCCCTCGACTCACAACATTCGACGGCTGGCTATGTAGCGCATTTTCAAGCGGCGGGTCAACCGGCGCCGGGCGCGGTGAATGGCGTGACCGGATTTGTGAGCGGTGGGTTCGTTCTATCGCCAAGCCCCGATCCGGCGATCCATTCCCTGAAGATCCAGGTGGATCTGCGCTCTTTGAATAGCGGCGCCCCCCCCCGCGACGCCCATGTGCGCGACGACACCTTCGAGGTGACGCGGTACCCATTCGCCACGTTCGTGACGGAGCAATCGCCCACGGTGGCGGGAACGTACGTCGAGGGTCAGAGCGCCAGCTTTCCCCTCAACGGGTTGTTGACCATCCATGGCGTCACCAAGCCAGTCACGTTCGCGATGACCGCGACTTTGACTGGGGACACGCTCACCGGCGTTGGAACGGCCCAGGTGAAGATCACGGACTTCGGCATGAAGCAGCCGCAGATAACGTCGGATATCCCGATCACCATCTCCAACGACATCATGCTGTCTATCAACTTTGTCGCCCACTCCACCACCTGCCAGTCGCTGCCTTGATCTTGCTCAACAGGAAAGCACAAGGTTCACACTCGGCTCATTGGGGCTTCCTCGCTACGCGGTCGCCTCCGCGCCGATCCCAGTAGCCGATCCCAGTAGCCGATCCCAGTAGAGGGCTATCCCATCGATCGTGAGGCGAGATAGGAAAAGAGCATGTCTGGAAATTGATAGCCAGGAAGCCCTGTGTTGCCCTATCCTCCTCCAGGAGGTATCTGGCATGACTGGTGGGAACAAGAATCAAGCTGTTGATGCTTGGTTTGAGCCATGCCGCCTACTTGGGGGCGGCTTACCAGTTATTGAAGAGATAACTTCTATTCATACACTTCACATTCCACAAACGTGACGGATGGCGTGAGACCACGTATTGGAAGACCAGTGCTCAATATCGTTGTTTGTTATGAAGACGGGTATGCTCAATTGTGATGGGACGATTTTGTTCGTTGCGAGGTCATGCACGGTCTTGATGCCCAGCGCCTTTTCCAGTGCCTCGGCGTCGGCCTTTGAGAGGCCTTGCAGCGCATCGACGGGCGACTCCGCCAACTCGGCGAAGTCTTTGCCCTCATACGCCTTGTCGAGGAAATTCGTCAGGTCCGCCATTTTCCATCCCTTCCACTCGTGATGGTCCACAACCGCCGACGCCTCACTCATAGAAGCCGGGCGACAGGCGGACGCGAGGGAAGTACATGCCCGCAGTCCGTCAGCGCCGGCTTCCGCGCGTCATTGTATCATCCAGGCGCAGGAGTTCGCCGGGGCGCCACAGCGTCACCGCCGCGGACGCCCAAGGAGTGGCGCTATCTGTGTGGTCTCTCGCCCACGCGCTCAAACTTCCGACGCCTGCCCGACGTATAGTCACTAAATTCAGGACGCCGAGCAGAGAGGGCGCGGGTGGGCCATGCGCACGACCCATAGCCGTGCGCATGCGTAAGTGAGATGCGATGATAACTCAACATGTGATAACCGTCTGCCCGCAGTGCGGCAAAGACGACCGCATCCAGCGGGCGCGCGCCTTTCCCCATCCCCGCCTGGCGCCACCCAACTACGTCGAGGCGCCAAAGCCATCGTGGGTTGAACCGAACAAGCCGCTGCGATTTCTCCTCGCGAGCCTACTGACCCTCGCGCCTGGTCTGCTCTTGATCGGCGGGACGCGGACTGACGGCGACTCCGCGTTGGGCTTCATGTCCGGTGGCGCGCTCACGCTGGTGGGGGCCATGGTCTTGCTCGGCGTCATGCGCGCACGGCGCAAGACGGCGCTGCGCCAGTACGAGCAGACGGTTGGCCTCTGGGCGCAACGCGTTGGGGCCGAGCGCAAACGCTGGCAGATCGCGCATGCGCGATGGGAGAACGACCTGTTTTATTGCCATCGAGATGATGTGGTGTTCTTTCGCGGCTCGCCGGGTGTGCGTCCGGAGCAGATGAGCGCGTTGCTGTACTAGCGTGTGCGCTGCCTGAAAGATAAGGGCCCTGGGACGTCGCATTCTTCGCAAATGGTAACGTCATCCACACGTTCGGTGTTCACTCCGCCTCGACATGGAAGCGTTTCCCTGCTCTGTACCACCCTATGGTCACACATGACGAAAGAATTGCGTTAGGATGTGCGTATCAACTAGTGGCGTAATGACGATGGCGTTTGGAGCGCGCATGAGGTGTGACGAGCGCGAAGTCCCTGTCACCTCCTGGAAACGTAGAACTGAGTATGGACATAGATGTCGGCGCCATCGAGACCATTGAGGCGACGGCGGACGACCTGACGTTTGGGACGTATCTCAACGACCTGTTGAGACGACGTGACCTCACCCCGCGCGAGTTCGCAAACTTACTGGGTCTGGACTTGTCGCTGGTGTACAAGTGGCTGCGCGAAGAGCGCACGCCACGCTTTAATTCCGGCCACGCTGATCACATCGCCGAGACACTCCACCTGACCACGACCGAGCGGCAAGCGCTGTTCGCGAGTCAGGTACGATCACTGCGCGAACGGCCCGCGCATCGTATGCGCCCCACGCCGCGTAGCCGCTTCGTCGGCGCGCCGGTCGAATCGTTGATTGGGCGTCGTATGATACCTCGCACAGGAGGCGCGCCGGCGCTTCGCAATGCGAAAGGTTCTACGATGACGCCAGCCGAGGGCGCGGTGCGTGGCCCCAATGCTGCGCTCGGAGCCGCCATCGAGATCCTGGCGACGGCGCCGCAGCCACGTTCGCTCGATCAATCCATCCTCATTACCTGGCAGGGCGAGGGCGCGCTGGACCCCTTCAACCCACCGTTTGGCTCCGACTGGACGTACGCGTTGCGCGGCGCGCTCGCGCGTGGCTGGCGTGCGCGACACATCTGGCGGCTGAATCATGACATCAACCGGTCGGTTACGCTGGTGAAGACAATGCTCGATCTGCTCGGCGCGGGCGGGTACGAGTCGCTGTACATCCCCAGGCATGAGACGCTTTTGGCGCCCTATGACATGCTGATCGTGCCCGACCACGCCGCCGCGCTCTTCTTCGCCACCGCCGACGGCTCCGCGGTTGATTCAGCGCTGGTGACGCGCAATCCGGACCAGATCGCGCTTTTCAGCGCCCATTTTGACCTGCTCGCCCAGCATGCGCAGCGCATGATCGAGAGCTATCCGCGCCGGGTGGCGACGCTCTTCGATGAGGTGCTCGCGCAATCGGAACTGCGGGTGCCGGGCAGGCTCTTCGTCAAATACTCGCCCAGCATCATGACTGAGCCTGCCGAATGGAGCAGCGAGACGTCGTTCTGGGCGGAGCGCATGCGTGATCTTGGCCGCACGGGTTCGCTGCTCACGCAGCTGATCGAGCACCGGCGTGACCGTCTGGTCGCCCTGCTCGCGCACGCGGAGACGACGGATTACCGGGATATCTGTACGATGCAGTCCATCGAAGATATCGTGCGCCATGGGTGGTATCTGCGGAACGCCGAGGTCCGGCCGACCAAGGGCGCGCCAGTGGCCGAGCGCAGGCAGCATCTGCTGAACATGATCGCCGTGTTGCGGCGCTATCCACACTATCAACTCGCGCTGCTCGACGAGCGCGAGACCGAGGAACTGCGGGTCAATCGCGAGACGTATTGGGAGGTGTTGGGCGCGGAGCGGGTGCTCTTCAACACACGCTCCCTGGACGCCGACGATCAGCCGGTGGACCTGGACATCACGCTGGATGAGCCGTCGATGGTCGCGGCCTTCGTCGATTATTACGAATCGCTCTGGCAGCGTATCGCGCCGGAGCATCGCGACAAAGAGCGGGTCATCGCCTGGCTGGAAGGCCAGTTGCGCGCCATTCCTGACGCAGACTAGTTGCCCGACTCCTACTCGTCGTCGCGGCGGAAGCGTTCGAAGGGAGTATGGCAGGAGCGGCAGTACCACTGATCGGTCGAGAGTTGCGAGCCGAAGAGCGAGAGCAGCTCGACCTCGGTGGAACGGCAGAACGGGCAGGTGACGGCATGCTTGTCAGCCACTCGCGTCTCTTCGGCGCGCTCGGCCTCATCTTCATACTTCGCAGCCACGACTGTCGATCCTCTTGTCCAGCGTCAAAGCGGGTGTGATAGGTCACTCCCCTACAGATAAAAGCGGATATGGCGCCACATTACGGCGTGGGAATGGCAACGGTCGCCTCCGCCGGATCGAGCCGGTAGTATACCGCGTCCCAACGATCCCAGGGAAGCCGCGCAGTCAACTTCCAGCCCTTCTTCACCGCGCGTACCGGCAGATCGAGTCCTGAGGCCACGATGTCTGGCGCGACCTTCGCCAGGAAGCGATCGCGCAGCGTGTCAGGCGTCGCGTCCAGCACATGCGCCTCGAAGAGCGCGTCGCCCTTGCCCTCGGGGCCAAACCAGCAGAGCGTCTCGTCCCAGGCGCGTAGCAGCGACGCCTCGAAGGCTACGCGCGTCTCCTCCGCCCGCGCTAGCCGCCGCGCCCACGCCTGGCCGTGCAGCGCGTGGGTACGCTCCTCCTGCAAGACCTTGCGGCTGCGTCCGGCCAGCGGCTCGTAGCTGGAGGACTGCGCCGCCTCAAAGATCACCGAGAGCGCCGTGTCGATCAGGAAGTTCGCCGTCACGAAATCAATCCAGCCTGAGAAATCCGTATCCAGGAAGCGCAGGCGATGGAACTGCGTGCGCGTCTCCGGCTCCAACTCCGCGCCCAGGTCAGGAGCGAGCGTCTTGAGCAAGGGGTAGAGCGCGCGGGCGTGGCCCAGCTCATCCTGCGCCATCGCCGCCGCCGCCACACTCGATTCAAGCGTCGGCGCGCTGCTGCACCATTCGGCGTAACGCCGCCCCAGGAAATATTTGTTGTCCGCCAGGCGCGCGATTAGCCCGTAGAGGACCATCCGTTCACCCTGCGCTTTGTCGCCGCTCATGCTTCACCCCTATGACTTTAGGACGATTTCCCCGTGATCTCGTCCCACTGTTCCTCGAACTTTTCGAGCGTCACCGGCGTCGAGCCGAAGTCTACCTCTGGTCCGGAGGTCCAGCGCTCGACGGCGAAGCGCCCGTCGCTCGCGGCGAGCACAATCCCAGAGCGCTCGCACCGCGACGACACCAGGAACGCCACGCCGAGCGCAACTTGCTCGGGTCGCAACTCGCCTTGGGCCACTGACTGACGTAACATACGCGTAGCCGCCACCGGCGCTACAGCGTTGGCAAGGATACCATACTGCTCGCCGGCCACAGCCAGCGTATTCATCAGGCCGAGTTGCGCCATCTTGCCCATCGCATAAGCGGACAGTTCTGGCAGCGCATACTCGCGGTGGGTCGCCCGACCAGACGTCGTGAACAGGATACGGCCATAGCGTTGGGCCTGCATCAGTGGGAACGCAGCGCGGGATAGCCAGAACGGCGCCTTCACCTGAACGGCCAGCATGCGCTCCAGAAGGTCGTTGTTGGTGTCTTCGAGGCTCGCGAACGCAACGAATCCAGCATTATTGATGAGGATATCGAGCCGCCCGAATGCATCGAGCGTCGCCTGGATCACTCGCTGGCACGCCTGCTCTGAGGTAATGTCTTCATAGCATGGGATCGCTATGCCGCCTGCTGTCGTAATTGCCCGGACAGCCGCGTCGGCCACACCGTGATCGCTGCCCATGCCTTCAGGATTCACTCCTGCGTCATGGATGACAATGGATGCCCCGCGCTCGGCCAGAAGTTGAGCGTAGGCGAAGCCCAGCCCCCGTCCACTGCCCGTGACTACCGCCACCTGGCCGTCGAAGCGGATCTCCTCGGGCGGCATCTGTGATCCTTGCTACGACATACTGTTACAAGGCGATGACCGTCACCAGCGCATCGCACGGGACAACCGTTTAGACATCGCAGGTTCGGCTCTTGCTTGTCAAGTACCATGGTGAGTGGAGTTGCCGTCTCAGCATTTTATAGCTCTTAGATCCCGAACGCAACAAAAGGATGTCGCGCGTAGGGCGTGACGAGGGTGGGCACGGATGCCGGCTCTCCGCTAGTGCAGACGAAGAAGCTCACACGCCTGCGCCAGGCGTTCCGCAAGGCGAGGGAGCATGACTCCGGGGCCTGTATCTGCCTGGAAGACTGGTAACAGTTCAGGCGGATGTGCGCTGGAGAGGGAGCGCACGAGACGTCAATGAGAACCGCATAATCGTAACCTGGCGCGCGTGGTAGACCGTTTCCTCGAGGACTTCCCCGCCTAAGCGCTCGTAAAACGGGCGGGCAGGATGGGTATAGAGGTAGAGCGCCGCAAAGCCCAGGTGGTGGACCTGCCAGAGCGCATGCCGCACGAGCGCACTGCCCACGCCCTGCCGGCGCGACGGGGTCGCACACAGACTCCCGCGAGCCACGGGGACAGGTCCACCCGGATCTCCATATCGTGCTCCACCAAAGTGACGGAGCCAACAGGCTGACGCTGTTCGACCGCGACGTAGGTGGTGGGGATCTGGTCGCGCAGCGTCCGCTCGTACAGCCCATGCGTCCACTGCGCCAGGCTGCCGAGGGGGTCGGTGTCTCCCCATTCCTGCCAATGCCATCCGGCGATGAGTGGCACCCAGTCCAGATGATCGGCAATCGACTCGATCTGCATCTTGCTGCCTCACGCTGCCTCACGCTGCCTCGGTGGGGTTAGGCTCAGGCGAAGCGGGGCGCGAGTGGCTGCCCCGTAAAGACCGTCTCTAGGGCCACCTGTCCTTTTTGAGTGATGTGATCTCTGCCTCTGCTGTCATGCCGCTACGCTACACCCGTAGCGCAAGTCCGCCTAAACAGTCACGCCCAACGTGCACATTATCGACTCTCGTGGGCAGAACGGCTGGTCAGGTGACGATCAGACTGTGCAGCGTCCCAGAAGGCTTTGCCAATTCGCTCGGCTTGACAGCAGCTTGAACCTCACCTCGGTTACCTCGGTATGGTCTTTCCTCGGACGGCCATGCGCCTCCAAGTGGAGCCTCATGGCCTCTATCTCTAGCCTTTTCTCTCTGCTTCTCCTCTCCCGTCTATTTCACTCTCCATCCCTCTGGTTCTGCCACCTCTTACAAGCTCAACGTCCAGGTGTGCACGATTTGCGCTCACGAGAGTCGGGATTAGCTCTTCAACAACCTCGTTGCGCAATTCGTGAGCGGAACGAGTAGGTGCTGTTGAGATTGCCGGCGATTCGTGCGTTCTTGACGCATCCCGAGCAGGCGACATTGGGGGCATTAAGAGACGAAGCGGCAGAATCATCAACGGTGGGGATGCTCTGAGGCGTGCGGTGTTCGTCTCTATTCTGATGGTACACTGGCGGAGAAATCGCGCGCTCAGGAGGGGAACTACCATGGCGTCAAACGAACCAGAAGAGATACGGACGACAATTGCGCTGGATGTAAGGTTGCATGTCTGGCTCAGGCAGTATGCGATAGCGCATCGCATGAGCTTCGTGCGCTTAGTCGCGGGCATACTCACGGAATGGGCGAAGGGCCATGGCTACTCAGAAAAGCCAGAGGAGTCCGCTCAACCCTAGACACCTTTACGCATCTTGACATCACCGCATCAATATGATATGACTATATTATGCAGTGATGCGCTGATGCGCAATGGAGGACTGGGGATGACGAGAGCCGTTATTTACATGCGGAAGAGCGTAGACGACGAGGCGAGCCATTCCTTCCAGTTCCAGGAACAAGACTGCCAGGCTTACGCTGGGAGGAAAGGGTACGCGGTAGTCACTGCGCTCTCCGAGCCAGGACAGAGCGGACACGACTCGTTGGACACGCGGCCAGTCCTCAAGGAAGTCCGGCGCATGGTGCGCTCCAAAGAGGTCGATGTGGTGTTGGTATGGCGCTACGACAGGCTAGCCCGAGACTTCCTTGACCAAGCATTCATCATCCGAGAATCCAAGTTCGCGGGGGTGCGTGTAGAATCTGTCACCGAGCCGATTCCTGATGGGCCTATGGGTTGGGTTATCCAAGCTATGCACGGCGGGATGTCCGAACAGGAGTGGCACAACACTCGACAACGGCTAGCTTCCGGTGTTAGGGAGCGCGTCGAGAAAGGCATGTACCTGCCTGGGAGTAAGCCTCCGTATGGCTACCTGTGGGCAGACAGCCGCAAATCACGCCTCGTGGTGGACCCTCTGACCGCCCCCGTAGTCGTACGCATCTTCGACTTATTGGCGGGAGGGATGTCGGTTCACGCGGTGGCGAACCTGCTCTCCCAAGAACGCATCCCCTCCCCAACAGGGAAGAGCTATTGGAGTTTTTCGGTTTTGTGTCGTCTCGTCAGGAAGCCGCTGTACTGGGGAGAGCCACGCGCTTTCTGGACACATAACACTACGGCGCATGTGCCACATCCCATAAGCGGAGAATTGAAGCAGAAGAGTGTTCGGCAATGGCTTGAAGGCATCGAGATGCCCCTTGGCATCGTGCCCGCCCTTGTTTCTCCCGAAGTGGCCCAACGAGCGCACCTACATATTAACCAGCGCGCAGAACATCCGCCCTCGGGTAGCAGGTCCAACCTGTCGGGATATCTTCTCCGCGGCGGCTTCCTGGTGTGTGGGGTGTGCGGCTTCGTGATGACGATTCACGGGCGCGGGCATACGGAAGGTGCGCAGTCTATCTACCGATGTGCCCAACCTAGCGGTAAACACTCCGATGTTCCACATGCCCTCGGCATAACCACGAAACAGGCAGACGACTGGGTTTGGAGCAACTTCGTTGAGTCGGTGTCGGCTCCGGGCGTAGTAACGGCCGCGATGTCTGAACTAGACGAACGCCGCGAATCCGAAGTCCTGTCACACCTGAAGGTGATGCGTTCCCTCCTTGACGACAATCGAGAGCAGCAGGCGTGCCTTGTCCAAACGCTCACTATACTCAAACAGGACGGGGCCAAGTCCCGAATAACTCATCAACTGGACACGCTCTCAGAGGAGGAGGGACGTATTTTGGAAAGTATCGCGGAATTTGAGAGAAAAGACATAGTGCTGGCCGCTGCACGTGACACGCTCCGGCGTTTCTCAGAAACGAGGGACAGTACAAACCTGTCCCAACTGAGCATTGCCGAGCGGCGCAGGCTGCTGTTCGACTTCGGGGTAAGAGTCACGGTTAGGCCAATAGGCAAAGGGAAACGCAACCTCGTGTCCGAGAGATGCGACCTGTCGATTGACGCCCTCGCTCGCGCTCCCTATCACAATGCCAGAACCGTCACCAAGGCGTCGCGCGGGACCACGGCCATCTCCACCCAGGCGAACTCGTCATAGATGCTGCGCGCGTAAACGCTGGCCATCTCGGCGTCGTCCGCCTCGACGGTACCCACTTGCGCGAGCGGCTGGTCGTAGGAGCGCCGCGCCAGGACGATCCAGATCTGGTCGGCCTGGATGTGCGCATGTGGTTTCGCGCCGCCGCCCGGAGCGCGCTCGCCCTTGCCCTGCGCCGCGAACTCGTCGATGTAGCTCATATCTTGCTCATCATACCGCGACCCCCGCCAACAGCAGCGCGTCGCGTCCCTCCGCGGTCAGCCGCGCCTTCGTCCAGACCGGCTCCCAGACCGTCTCGATCTCGATCGCCTGTATGCCCGGCATACCCAGCAGCCGCGCGCGAATATCCTCTTCGATCATGCTCATACCGGGGCAGCCCATCGCCGTGTAGGTCAGCGTCACGCGCGCCACATCGCCATCCCGTCGCGCGTCCACGATCAGCCCCATATCCACGAGCGAGATGCCCATTTCGGGGTCGGGAACCTCGCGCAGGGCGTCCCAGAGCGCGTCATGCGGATACTGCGCGCCCGCGAACGGGCCGGACATCACGCGACCTCCTCGCCAAGTAGCCGCGCCAGCCCCTTGTTGCCGCGCTGGACCACCTCGACAAACTCGGCGTTCTTGGGGCCGCGCCGCTTCCAGCGTTTCATCACCTCGTCCCAGGTCGTCGGGCCGTCCTCCAGCAGCCAGCGCTTCTTCTGCTCGTCGAAGGTCGCCGGGAAAGCGCAATCCACCATCCAGCGTTTCTGCTTCTCGTCGTAGTGCGCTGGCACGTTGAAGCCTAGCTCCCGGCAGAGGGGGACGGCGGTGCTCATCCACGTCTGGCGCAACTCGTCGTTGCTCTTGCCCTTGAAGCCGAACTGGAGCTGCTCGGTGTGCTTCTTGAGGTCGTCGGGAAGGCCAAACCACTCGACGGTCAGCAGGAACATCCAGTCAATGGCCTGCTGGAGACGCTCATGCTCGGCGGGATCTGGCGCAAGCTTGCGCATCCACTGCTCGCCGTGACGCAGGTGGAACGTCTCCTCTTTGTCCACCTTGACCAGCGCGCGCTTCCAGGGGCCAAAGGTCGTGCTGGCGTAGACATCGCCGAGCAGGCAGTAGCCCGCGCGGTCGTAGAAGGCGTTGGCGACGATCAGCTCGTACCAGGTGTCCAGCGGCACGTCGAAGGCGTAGGGATACTTCCACCGCACCGGGTCGCGCCGGTAGACCATCTCCTCGGTGTCCACGCCGAGGTCGCGCAGCAGGCGGTACGCGATGTGCGCGTGGCCCAACTCATCCTGGATGATGGCGATGGCCGAGCCGAAGGTATTGATGTTGGGGGCCTTGCGCGCGGCGTGCAGGTAGGCGGGCGCGCTGATCAGCTCGGTGTCGGCGGAGACGGTCAGGATGCGCTTCAGCCCCTCCAGGTACGCGGGACTCATGTGCTCGACGCCCTCGATGAGCTTGTGCTCGGAGATGCGTTCGAGGACGTCGGCGTCGCTCAGCGCTACAGCCACGGAAAGCTCCTTTGCGTTCGGGACCCTGCGCCGCGACTGCATGCGGCGGTAGCGATCATGGCGATGCAGGGAGATAGATGGCACGCACATCTTATGGCGTGGGCCAAAATGGTGTCAAGAAGAGGCGGGCTGCGACTGTGCGGACGGCTCCTCGCCGGAGATTGCCTCCGGTTGCATGCCCTGCGCTAGCGGCGTGATCCTGCGCAGGAGTGAGCGGCGCAGCCGGCCGATGCGCGCGCGATAGGCGTCCTCCGGCTGCCGCGGGCCACGCTTGGGAGGATCGCCCTGCGCGACGTGCCACTTGCGAAAGGCCAGCCCAATCTCCGTCTGATAGAGCGCGCGCGCCGTCAGCCAGGGACGCGCGCCGTAGGCGATAGCGTATTGCCGTTCCGCCGCCGTTCGCAGTCGGGCGTCCTGCGCCAGGATGTATTCATCGGGTGTCACGACGCCGGAGAGCGCCTCATCAGCCAGATACTCGCGAATAATCGCCGCCTCGCGCTGCAGCGACCGGAAGACGATGCCGAGCAGGATCGCCTGGGCGGCGAAGAGCGGGAGGTAGTCGAGCAGCGCGCCGATGGCTCCTATCCAGGGGCCACCCTCGCCCAGCGTAGCGGAATGGTTGGCGGCGTCGGCGGCGATGGCCACGAAGTCGAAGGCGGTGTGCAGGAGCAGCGCGGCGAGCAGGCCGAGCAGTGGCGCCAGGATGCGGTAGCGGCGCCCACGCGCGCCATGCGCCTCGCGCGCGTAGCCCAGCCCGGCGCCAAACGCCGCCGTAAACGTCGAGTGACCCAGCCAGCCCAGCGCGACACGTCCGACGATGAGGAAGCCGAAGTCCGTGTGGCTGCTGAGCGCGAAGTAGACGTAGTTCTCGACCATGGCGAAGCCTGCGCCGATCAGCACGCCGTAGATCACCCCATCGGTGACGTTGTCGAACTCGTCGCGCAGCAGCAGGAGCAGCACGAGCAGTCCCGCGCCCTTGATCAGCTCCTCCGTCACGCCTGCGGTCGCCGCCTGCGCCAGAGCGTTCCAGGCCCCGCCCAGCGCCTGTATAGGCAGCGCCTGATTTAGTGTGCGCTCGACGAAGAGCGTGGGTGGAATGGCGATCACCGCCCCCCAGAGGAAGGCCGCGAGCAGGAGCGGCAGCGGCTCGCGCTCGTAGCGGTCCAATCCCCAAACCAGCGCGGCGGCGCCAAGCGCCGGTATCAGCGGGATCGTGAGCGCGGCGAGGATGCGTCCCACGCCGCCGAGCGCCAGCGCGTCGCGTCCCACCAGCGCCGCCAGGCCGAGCGTGAGGACGGCGCAGACCGCGAAGAGCAGGGCCAGCGCGGCGATCATCGCCCACAGCGCGCGCGGGCCGAGTTTGCCGCGCAGCGCATATTGCAGGGTGACGCCAGGGCCGAGCAGGCGCGTCCCCGTCAGGCCGAGCGCGGTCATTTCGCCCGTTGGGCGCGTCTGCTGTGCGCCAGTTCCTGGAGGAGCGTCCTGCCTGATGGCGTCCGGCGCGAGCAACTGAAGTACGGTCGCGCCGAGTTGGAACAGCGCTCCCGGCGACACCGCCACGCGCGCGCCCGGCGCGACGGTTGCGGTCCCGGCCGCCTGCTCGACCCAGAGCGGGTTCGCGCTAGAGAGATTCTCGATCCACCAGCCGTCTGGCTCGCGCAGGAGCCGCGCGTGCTCGCGCGAGACCGCCGCATCCAGCAGCACGGCGTCGTTGCGGAGTCCACGCCCGAGACTGACGACGGTGTTGGCGACGGGATAGACCCACCCGCCGCTCAGCAGGGCGTGTGGCGGCTCGCCCGGCGGACGGGCGCCGGAGGGATCGGCCTCGACACGGATGACGCGCAGGACGGCGAGCGCGGGTGGCGTCAGGAAATTGACGAGGGCGCGTGTTCGTCGTATCCGGCTCGACCGCTGGGCTGGATCGCTCACGGCGGAGTTCGCCCCCCCTCTGGACGTCTCTGTGTCTGGCGCACACTATACCAGAAAGCGGTTCGCAGCGTGGCGGTACGGCCGCTCAACGCCAGCGCGACATCACGCGGCTGCGCGTCAGGCGGAGACGGCGGCGCTCTTGATGAAGGCCAGTTTCTTTCAGCGGCATGTAGACTATCATCAGCAATGGCAGGCGGCGGTCCGCACGGCGGCGCAGACACATGGCTGGCAGCTCACCTATGGGCGCTTGAGCGACGCGTTCGACATGATTGAGCAGTTGACGGCTGCGAGCGCAGGAACAGGCGAGACGCGTGTGGATAGGGAGGGGTGAGAAGATGGGCGCATTTCCACAGCAGCGCGCGGATGTCGAGACGTACCTGATGCCAGACGGCTCGTGCGTGCTCTTCGATCCGCGTCTGGGCGAGGGCTTTACACTGAACGTGGCTGGGGGCTGGTCTGGGAGTATTGCGACGCGGCGCTCTCGACAGAGGAGATCGCGCGCGAGGTGGCGTCGCTCCTGCCCAAAGAACCACAGGCGTACAGCGACGGGCTGGCCGTGATCGCGCAGTTGCTCGAAGCTGGTCTGCTGGAAATACGATCCGATCGCGTTTCGGCGGAAGTTGTAGAGAGTGAATCCCCCAACGCGGACGAATGATGAAGAAAAGCAATCGCCGGCACGTGACGCGAAAATCTGCTATAATGAAGGCAGTTGACTGCTGGCAAGTAGGTGAGACCATGCGCACGATCATTTTCCACAACGCAATCGTTATGCTCATGCCGATGCGCGGGCTCCCGCGCGGTCGGTTCTCTTCGCCTGCGCTTGGCTAAAAGCCGCAGCCGCGCCGGATGGGCCGCCCCGCGTGGGAGCGGCCCTTTTCTTTGGCTGCGGACATGGCAGCCTGTATCATGTCTGTGTCATCGTCTTTCTCTCACGCGCGAAGGAGCTAGCGCATGAACGATTCCAACCCGAACAACCGGTGGTACGTCACCACCGCCATTCCCTACGTCAACGCGCGGCCCCATATCGGCTTCGCCTTCGAGGTGATCCTGACCGACGCGCTCGCGCGCTACCATCGCCAGCGCGGCGAGGATGTGCGCTTTCTCACTGGAACCGACGAGAACAGCCTCAAGAACGCACAGGCCGCCGAGAAGGAGGGCATCCCCACCGCCGAGCTGGTCGAGCGCAACGCCGCGCACTTCCGCGCGCTACGCGAGTCGCTGAACCTCTCGTTCGACGACTTCATCCGCACCAGCGTCGAGCCGCGCCACCTGGAGGGCGTCGCCAAGCTTTGGGAGGCGTGCGACCGCAACGGTGATATCTACTCGCGCCCCTACAAGGGGCTATACTGCGTCGGCTGCGAGCAGTTTTACACCGACGACGAGCTGATTGACGGCCTCTGCCCGGAGCACCTGACCCGGCCGGAGTTGGTCGAGGAGAAGAATTACTTCTTCCGCCTCTCGCGCTATGCCGACCAGCTCCGCGAACTGATCGAGAGCGACCAGCTGAAGATCATCCCGCAGACGCGTAAGAACGAGGTGCTGGCGTTCATTCGTGGCGGCCTCAAAGACTTCAGCATCTCACGATCGCGTGGGCGCGCCCGCGACTGGGGTATCCCCGTGCCGGGCGATCCAGACCAAGTGATGTACGTCTGGTTCGACGCGCTCGGCAACTACATCACCGCACTCGACTACGCGCACGAGTCCAAGCTCTACCAGAGCTACTGGGTAGAAAATCCCAACCGGGTCCATGTGATCGGCAAAGGCATCGTGCGCTTCCACGCGATCTATTGGCCGGCGATGCTCCTCTCGGCTGGCGTCCCGCTGCCGACGAGCATCTTCGTGCATAGCTACGTCACTATCGGCGGCGAGAAGGTGAGCAAGTCGCTCGGCAACGTCGTGGATCCCGTCGAGCTGGCGCAGACCTACGGGACTGACGCCCTGCGCTACTACCTCCTGCGCGAGGTCTCGCCGTTCGAGGATGGCGACTTCACGCTGGAGCGCTTCATCCGCGCGTACAACGCCGGCCTGGCCGACCAGTTGGGTAACCTGCTCAACCGCGTCGTCAGCATGGTCGGACGCTACTACGATGGCGCAGCGCCAACGCCAGGCGCGCGCGCGGAGGAGGATGAGCGCCTGATCGGCGTCGCCGAGGGATTGCCCGAACGCATCCATACGGCGATCCAGCGCTTCGATACGCAGACCGCGCTGGCCGCGATCTGGGACCTGGTCGGCGCCGCCAACGGCTATGTCGAGGCGTCGGCTCCCTGGTCGCTGGCCAAAGCGCGCAAGGCCGAGGGAGCGGGTGGGCCAGCGGAGGAGCGGCTGGCCACAGTCCTCTACAACCTGGTCGAGGCGCTACGGCTGATCGCGTGGTATGTGCGGCCGTTCCTGCCCGCGACGGCGGACGGAATCGAGGCGCAACTGGGACTGGCGGATGGCGCGGCGGCCGTGGGGGAGACGGCGTGGGGCGGGTATCCCGCCGGGACGCGTCTGGTGGGTGGCCCTGTGCTCTTCCCGAAGTTTGAACTTCCCGCGGCGCCTGACGTAGATTGACACTCCCCCGCATACAGGCGGGAGATTCTCGGTTCTTCGCCGCAGCCTACGCTACGGCTCCCCGACGGCTCTGACCGAGCCGTTCTATGTTTCTGGCGGCATTGTGGTCTCGATGCAGACTGGTGCCGCAATCTGGGCACGAATGCCAGCGGACGGACAAGCCTTTAGAGACCAGAACACCACAGCCAGAACAGGTTTGGCTGGTATAGGCAGGCGGCACGGCGACGACTCTCCGACCGGCCCATGCTGCCTTGTGGGAGAGGATGCTCAAGAACTGGCTCCAACCCGCGTCGCTAATCGACTTGGCAAGGTGGTGGTTCTTGA
>Ga0070706_100001905_pt1 | contig 21544 bp, 19 predicted proteins | sample KBSK5501metaG_FD_65476 | JGI IMG/M metagenome (GOLD analysis project Ga0070706, IMG submission 65476) | Corn, switchgrass and miscanthus rhizosphere microbial communities from Kellogg Biological Station, Michigan, USA - KBS K5-50-1 metaG | ecosystem: Host-associated > Plants > Roots >... | reverse complement strand
GCGGGGCTGGTGCTGCTGGCGACGCGGGTGCTGTCGGTGCATTCGCAGGTGGCGGTGGCCGCGTCGACGCTGGCCGCGGCGGCCTTGTTCAGCCCGCTGCGGCGCCGGGTGCAGTGGGTGGTGGACCGGCGGTTCAACCGGGCCCGGTACGACGCGGACAAGACCGTGGCCGCGTTCGCCGGGCGGCTCAAGGACGCAGTGGACCTGGACGCGGTCCGCGCCGACCTGGGCGATGTGGTCTGCCAGGCCCTGGAGCCGTCCCACGTGTCGGTGTGGATCACCAGAGGTGGCCGGTAAGCCCGCCAAGTGCCGGCCCTTCCATGATCACGAAAGATTCGCGGACGCATGTGACATGTGACCGGAATCCTTCATGATCATGGAATCGGCGGCACCAGCCGCTTGAACAAAGACCCCCTTGCGCTGGTGATCTTGGAAATCACGGCCGGGCGGCGTCGTAGCAGACCAGCAGCATGGCGGCGTCGTCGTCGAGCGCATGACCGACGTGCCGGGCCAGATCGCTGCTCAGCCGGTCCAGAATGCCATCGGGCTCGGCGTCATCGGGCCGGGAGTCGCTCAGGGCCAGCGGGAAGAAGGTGCCTGCCTTGTTCCGGGCCTCGCTCACGCCATCGGTGTAGAACAGCATCTGGTCGCCGGGCCCGAACGGGACGGTGGTCTGGCAGCGGTGCTCATCCGCCAGGGGCGCCAGGCCAAGGGGCAGGTTGCGGTCGGCCGTCCGCACGTACTGCACCGCCGAGCCGCTGGCCAGGAGTGGTGCGGGATGCCCGCAATTCAGCAGTTCGATCTTTGAGCCATCGACGCTGACCTGGGCCAGGACGGCGGTCACGAACTGCTCGTCGGTGAGCTCGCGGGCCAGGCTGACCTCGATGCGGTCGGCGATCGTCTCCAGGTTCACCGCTTCGTAGGCCGCCTCGCGGAAGGTGCCCAGGACAGTAGCGGCGGTCTTGACCGCGGGCAGGCCCTTCCCCTGGACATCGCCGATGATGAGCCGGACCCCGTACGACGCGGCCACGACTTCGTAGAGGTCTCCGCCGATCCGGGCCCTCGACGCGGCCGATGTGTAGCGCACCGCGAGCCGGACCGGGCCCAGCTTGGGCGGCACCGGCCCGAGCAGCACCCGCTGGGCCACCTCGGCGATGGCCCGTATCTCGGCCAGTTCCGTTTCACGTCGCTGGCGCACCGTGCTGGCGATGACGGCGGCCGCGGTCACGCCGGCCACGGTGGCGAAGTCGAGGGAGTTCTGCGCCACGCCGCCGATGTCCTGCGACCAGGCGAGCACCGCGCACAGCGCCAGCGCGACGACGCCGACGACGGTCGTCTTGCGCAGCCCGCTGGACACGGCGGCGAACGCCGGGCCCAGGGACAGCAGCGGCAGCAGCCCGGCGCCGGGGCCAGCCACGACAGCGGCGACGGCCGCCGCTGCCATGATCAGGAACGGCAGCACGTCCAGTACAAGCTGTGCCCTGGACCGGCTCACCGGTTCCACCACCGCTGTCAACCGCAGCCCATTGCGCCGCACCGGTCCCGGCCGCCCCCGTCCCCGTCTGTGCCCAAGAGTCCTGCTCAAGGGCCCCTGCCACCCGCAGCAGGAACTGGCGAAATTCTACCAGTGGTGACAATTGGTGCTGTCTGGGTTACTCCGTGACCGGCCCGGCAACACCCACCGGAACCGCGAATTTTTCATCCGTGGGCACGCTGTCACCTGGGTCTCCGCCGTCGGCCACGAGCGGGTGCTTGTGCCCGGTGACCCGCGGCGGCACTTTGGGCGGGACACCCGCGAGGGCTGGGCCCTGCCATGGAGGCCGACGATGCCGCACCGATACCTTGCCGGACAGCGCGCCAGGCGCGCTCTGCTCGCCATGCTCGCGACGCTGGGCTCGGCCGTCGCCCTGCTGCTCGCAGCGTTGCCGGCCAGCGCGATCAATGTGTCCGGCACGCCGTCCCCGGTGACCGGTAACGCGACCTGGTTCGCCGGCCTCGGCTCCCCCTACGGCGGGTGCGGCCTGCCCCAGTCGGCCCTCGACAGCCAGAACTTCCTCGCGCTTAACGTGCAGAACTCTCCTGGTGTCTACAGCAACGTGCCGCGGCCGATATCGGCGGCCAACGCGAGCGAGATAGGCATGTTCGACAACGGCCTGAACTGCGGCCGCTGGGTGCAGGTGACCATCGGCAACTACTGCACCGGCACCAACGACGGCGCGCCGAACCAGCCGTTCTGCCGCAACGGCTCGTGGGTCGCCGACCAGTACAACGGCGCGACCCTGGACATGATCGTCGCCGACAGCTGCGATGACGGCAACGCCTGGTGCAAGGACGATCCCTACCACGTCGATCTCGCCCAGGCGTCGCTCAACCTGTTCCAGCTGAATGGTCAGCCAGTCGGCACCATGTACCCCAACCACTGGAACAACCGCCAGGTCAGCTGGCAGTTCATCACCGCCCCGAACTACACCGGCGATATCAAGATCGGGGCCATTCAGGGCGCGCAGACGTACTGGCCCGCCATCGCGATCTCGCACCTGCCCAACGGCATCCACGGCGTCCAGTACTTCGCCAACGGGTCCTGGGTAAACGCGGCCATGGACAGCGACCAGGGCGACGACTACATCATCGGCCCTACGACGGGCACCGGGACGGCGGGTACGCAGTACCAGATCCGGGTGACCGACACCTCGGACAACCTGGTCAACAGCGGCGAGACCTACAGCTTCACGCTGCCAGCGGGCTGCACCAACGGGTGCTCGGCGGCGTACACACCGATCAGCTACACATCAAGCACGGGCGGCCCGTCTCCGAGCCCGTCGGCCAGCGTCTCGCCGAGCCCGTCGGCCAGCCCGACCGGTAGCCCAGCGCCGGCTGGCGCCTGCACCTTGACTTCCTCGGTCGTCACCTCATGGTCGGGCGGGTACCAGATCCAGTTCACCGTGACCGACAGCGGGAAAGCGCCCATCACCGGGTGGAAGACCGGTTTCTCGTTCGCCGATTCCGCGGAGAGCATCACCAGTTCCTGGAACGCGGCCATCACCAGGTCCGGTCTCGTGGTTACCGCGGGCAACGTGAACTACAACGGCTCGATCAGTGCCAGCGGCTCGACGACCTGGGGCATGGTGGTCAGCGGAAGCAATTCCGCGCTGTCCGGCCTGACCTGCACACCGGCCTAGAACACACCCTGGGACACGCCCGGCGGGCGCGCCCGGCGGCCCCGCTCACGTTGGTATGGCACTGTTGGAGGACGCCACCAGTGATCGGTAAGGACCCCTTACCGACCGCCAGCACCGAGCCGGGAGATGACGCGCATGGATAAGCCGCACGTATGGGTGGCCAGGGCCGACGGCAGCGACATCGTCCGCGCCGAGGCGATCGTGGGGGTGGGCCTGGACCTCAACGGAAACGTGACGGCGCGGGTGGCCGGCGGCGACGGGGCGAGTGTGACGCTCGTCGTATCCGACGCGCCGCACGGCAAGCACATACCGGATGACTTTCACCGCCAGTTGATCCGGGTCCTGGCCGAATTGTCCGACGCGGCCGGCGCTTTCATCGTCCGGCCTGACTTCGGTGAACCTCACGGCTGGCGGTGGATCAACGAGCCGCTGTAGCCCCAGTGTGACGCTTCGGGAGCGGCCGGTCCCGCCATGGTGCTAAAGTTAGCGATGGTTGTAGTCGAAATTCGTGTACGTGTTACAGCGCCTGCGGAATTCTGACGGCGGGCGTCGTGGATGCTCAAGTCCAGCCTTCGAGAGGCAGGCGGTCGCAACAGCCCGGGACACACGTCCGTGCGTCCCGAAGATCGTCGTAGCAGGAGAAAGTACATGGCTCAGGGCACCGTGAAGTGGTTCAACGCCGACAAGGGGTACGGTTTCATTGCCCCGGACGACGGCACCGCCGACGTCTTCGTTCACCACTCCGCCATCCAGGCTGACGGATTCCGCAGTCTGCAAGAGAACCAGCGGGTCGAGTTCACCGCCGGCCAGGGCCCCAAGGGACCGCAGGCCGAGCAGGTTCACCCGGTCTGACCAGCCCCGCCCACCCGGACGCATTGACCGTCCGGGTGGGCGTCCGCTGGGCGGGGCGTGGCGACTACCAGGGATAACCCGTCCTTATTTGCCGTGTGTCGGCCTATGCACCGGCCCGCCCGGGGGGTAATATCTAAGGAACGTTGCTCCGGACCTCGGCAGCACCCGCGAAGTTGAGCGGGTGCGCAGGGCTCGGAGTTTTTTTTTGTGCCTGGCCGGTATCAATCGTTATGGAAAAGGAGGGGGGAAATCCGCGAGACGTGAGTTTTCTCGCGGAGGCCGCCAATTGCGGCGGGTCGCCCACGGGTTCTCATTGAACACTGACCGTTGTGAGGCGCGCGCCCGACGTCAAGGCCGCGGCCGAGAGAAGGGACCGCCATGCCTGTTCAGAGCACGGCCGCCGACTACGACGGCACGGAGCCGTTCCCGGACAGCGGCGCCACTCCCCGTACCCCGCAGGGGCGGGTGCAGGTTGCGGTGACGATGACGATCGTATGCGTGCCGTTCGCCGGCCTGGCCGCCGCCGTCTACCTGGCGTGGGGTCACGGCGTCGGCCTCACCGACCTCCTCCTCGCGCTCGCGTTCTACACGATCACCGGGCTCGGGGTGACCATCGGCTTCCACCGCCTGCTGACCCACCGCGCCTTCACCGCGGCCCCGGCGCTGCGGGTGGCGCTCGCGGTCGCGGGCTCCATGGCCTTCGAGGGCGACGTCATCGGCTGGGTGGCCATACACCGCCGTCATCACGCCTTCACCGACCGGCCTGGCGACCCGCATTCCCCCTACCGGTACGGGACCAGCCTCACGGGGCAGCTCCGCGGGCTCGCTCACGCCCACGTGGGCTGGCTGCTGCGCGACGACCCCACCCCGCCGGCCCGTTTCGCTCCCGACCTGATGGCCGACCCCGCCATGCGGACGATCTCCGCCGCTTTCCCCGCCCTGTGCGCGGTCTCGCTGGCCCTTCCGTTCGCCGCCGGGTGGGCGATCGGCGGCACATGGCAGGCTGCCGTGGCCGCCCTAGTGTGGGCCGGGCTGGTCCGCGTCGCCGTGCTGCAGCACGTCACCTGGAGCGTCAACTCACTGTGCCATGTGTTCGGGACCCGCCCCTTCATCACCCGCAGCCACGATCGCGCCACCAACCTCTGGCCGCTCGCCCTGGTGTCATTCGGCGAGAGCTGGCACAACATGCACCACTCCGACCCGGCCTGCGCCCGGCACGGCGCCGACCCCGGCCAAATCGACATCTCCGCCGAGGTCATCCGGATTTTCGAGCGCCTCGGCTGGGTCACCGGGGTGCACTGGCCCGTCCGCGCCCGGCTTGACAAGCATCGCCGCGGCCAGATTCAGGACCAGCCGGAACGGGTTCTCGAGTCGGCCAACCGCTGAGTTCGCCGATCGATGTACCCGCGCCCGCGCGTACACTCCGGACCGGCCGCGGGCATTGGCCGCCCGGATGCCAGCTAGCCGCGCGGCCGGAATATGGCGCCTGGTGGCGGTGCAGGCCGCCAGCCGGGGCGGCACCGTGTACATCGCGGACGTGTGCGCGGCATCCCTGGCGGCCGTGGAGGCCAGCGGCGCAGCGGTGATGACCGGGACCGGGGCGGGGTCGGGTCATGTCATGTGCGCGACCGATGAGGTCAGCGAAGAGCTCGCCGAGCTCCAGCTGACCCTCGGCGAAGGGCCGTGGCCGGACGCATCCGCTGCTGGCGGGCCTGTGCTCAGCTCAGACCTCGCCGCCGCCGACGTCGCCGTCCGTTGGCCTGGTTTCGCGGTCGCGGCCCGCCAGGCCGGCGCCGCCGCGATCTTCGTGTTCCCGCTGCAGATCGGGGCGATCCGGGTCGGGGCACTTGAGCTGTACCGAAGCCGGCCCGGCCCGCTGAGCACGGACCAGCTCGGTGACGCGCTTGTGCTCGCCGACACCGCTGTGGTGCTGCTGCTGGAGGGCCAGGACCGGGCCGCCGGGCCGGCCGGGTCGCGGCCTGGCCCGGGTGGGCAGCCGGCCGAACTGGCGCTGCACCGGGCCGAGATCGACCAGGCCACTGGGATGCTCACCGAGCAACTGGGTGTCGGCATCGAGGAGGCATTCGTCCGGCTGCGTGCGTACGCTTATGCTGAAGACCGGCGGCTGACCGAGGTGGCCCGCGACATTGTGGCCCGTAGGCTGCGCCTGAGGCCCCGCCCGGGCGCACCTGGGGACTACGTGGAGTGAACGACCAATCGCCGCTGAACGCGCAGCTTCGTTCCGCAGCGGCAGTCGGCCATGTTCCTGAGAGGTGAGCGGGATGGATGGACGGCTGCTATCAGAGACGTTCGTCGAACTGGCCGACACCATGGTCGTTGACTTCGACGTCATCGATTTCCTGCACATGCTCACCGACCGCAGCGTGCGGCTGCTCGACGCGTCCGAGGCCGGGCTGCTGCTGGCTGACCCGCGCGGGGAGTTGCGCGTCGTGGCCGCCTCCAGCGAACGTGCGCGGTTGCTGGAACTGTTTCAGATCCAAAGCGACCAGGGCCCCTGCCTGGACTCTTTCCGCACCGGGCAGCCGGTCGCCGTGGCCGACCTGAGCGCCGCGACGCGGCGCTGGCCGCGCTTTGCCCCAGCCGCCCAGGAAGCCGGGTTCGCCGCCGTGCAGGCCCTGCCGATGCGGTTGCGCGACCAGATCATCGGCGCGCTGAACCTCTTCCGTGCCACCCCGGGGGTCTTCGACCAGACGGACATGCGGGTCGGCCAGGCCCTGGCCGACGTCGCCACCATCAGCCTGCTGAACGAACGCAGCCTGCGCCGTAGCGAGACGCTCAACGAGCAACTGCAGACCGCCCTGAACAGCCGGGTCACCATTGAGCAGGCCAAGGGGAAGCTCGCGGAACGGATGCAACTGGACATGGACCAGGCATTCAGTGTGCTGCGACGGTATGCCAGGACCCGCAATGTCCGGCTGTCCGACCTGGCCCGGGCTTTCGTCGACGGCTCAGAGCCCCTGCCCGGGCTCGAAGAGCCGCGGAGCGGCTGACGGCCGGGCCGCTGGGGCCGGGGGAGCCTCGGATGCCGCGGGCCCGGCCAGCTTGCCGACCGTGTTGAGGTAGCGCAGGGCCTGCGCGTAGGAGCCCACCAGGCTGGTCTGGCAGTAAGGCAGGTCCAGTTGCTGGCAGAAGGCGGCGACCAGGCTTTGGGAGTGCCGCAAGTTGGGCCGGGGCATGGACGGGAACAGGTGGTGCTCGATCTGGTAGTTCAGGCCACCGAGCGCGAAGTCGGTTAGCCAGCCACCGCGCACGTTGCGCGAGGTCAGCACCTGCCGGCGCAGGAAGTCGATCTGCTCGGTGCCATCCAGGATGGGCATGCCCTTGTGGTTGGGCGCGAACGAGGACCCCAGGTACAGGCCGAACAGGCCCTGCTGCACCACGATGAACACCACCACCTTGACTGGCGACAGCACCAGGAACACGACCGTGAGGTAGCCCACGACATGGATCGCGAGCAGCGCCACTTCCCAGGCCCGGTAGCGGGCGGCGCGGCTGGCCAGCGCGCGGATGCTGGACGTATGCAGGCTGACCGCTTCCAGCAGCAGCATGGGGAAGAACAGGTACGCCTGGAGGCGGAACGCGAGCCGGGACAGGCCCCGGCTGGTGCGGGCCTGGGTGGTGGTGAAGGCCAGCACGCTGAGCATGATGTCGGGGTCCGCACCCTCGGTATTGGGGTTGGCGTGGTGGCGGTTGTGCTTGCTGACCCACCAGCCGTAGCTGAGCCCGATGCCCAGGTTGCCGAGCAGGATGCCAAGAACGTAGTTGGCGCGCCGCGAGCCGTAGATCTGCCGGTGCCCGGCGTCATGGCCGAGGAAGCCGACCTGAGTGAACATGACGGCCAGGAACGCGGCCACCGCCAGCTGCCACCATGAGTTGCCCACCAGGACGAAGGCCACCCAGCCGGCGACCAGCAGCCCGGCGGTGATCGCGATCTTCCAGATGTAATAGCGGGAGCGCCGTTCGAGCAGCCCCGAGTGCTTGATCTGCCGGGACAACTGGGAGTATTCGCTGCCCCGCTCCGGCCCGGGCGATGCGGGAACTGATCGCGGGTGCCGCCGGATCAGGGCAGAGCCTGGTTCTGTGGGTCGCATCACTGGCTCCTGAGCAGTACATGGTGGCCGGATGGGGATGTACCGCCGGGGTCTGGAGCGGGACTGTGCAGGCGCTGCGATCCGGGTCGGGGGGAAAGCACCGATGGCTCGGAACTAGCCTGTCTTGAGGTTACCTCGCGACCTGGCTGACAGCGACAGACTCCGGCGGGAGTTCACAAGGACGCCACCCCCGGCCTCCTCACCCGGAGTGCCGATCAGCATCACCGCATCCCCCGTTCGCGTAGCGCCCGCAGGTCGGCGGCGAGGAGCCCTCATAGCGGGGAGACATCGGCCCTGTCTGGGGACAAGCTGGGGACATCGAGCGGGGACGGAGCCGGATTTGGGCGGACTCAGGCGTATTGGCCCGCCTGTGATCTCGCCCGGCAGCGGACGAACCCGGCCGTACGTGACCGTGCCGACGCTACCATCGGGCTATGTGTCCGCCTGGTTACGGAGCGCGGCGCTGGGCCGCCAGCGCTGCCGGTGTGGCCGCGGCCGGGCCCGGGATGACGACCCTGAGATCGGTGGCGGCCCGGATCGCCCGCAACATTCGCTGCGTCGCGATCGCATACATCGTCGTGCAGGTCGTCATCTGGCACTCGTTCTACGCGGCCGGTCCGTGGCGCCTCGCCGGACCCGCCGCAGCGGTGGCGTGGGCGATGGCGATGGTGTCCTACCTGCGGCGCCGCTGGCCCGTGTGGCCGGTGGCCGGGATCGACTCGGGCTTTCATGTGGCGCTCGCGCTCAGCGCCGGGTGGTGCGTGCCGCCCGCCATGCGCGGCGACGCCGCCAACTGGCTGTTCATCGTGATGTCGGGTCAGTTCTTCCTCCCGGCCTGGTTCGCGCCGACGGTGGTGTCCGTACCCTTGGCCCTCGCATCGGCGTCGTCCTACTGGGCCAGCGCCACCATGACGCTCGGGACGGGCTCCGCGGGCAGTTCCCCGGGCGCGTCCGCGGCCTTGCTGCTCGCCATCGCGGCCGCGAATCTGTGCGCTCGCCGGATGTTCTACCGTCGCGTCACGGGAGCGGACGTCGCTCTTGCGCGGGCGGACCTGGACGCCCGCGAGCAGTACGTCGTCCTGTCCAGGAACATCGAGCGCCGTGAGCATGAGCGGCTGCTGCACGACACGGTGCTCAACACGCTCACCGCCCTCGCGCGGGCGGGCAGCACCGATGCGGCGGAGGTGGTGGGCCGATGCCGGCGCGACGTGACGCTGATGGAGTACGTGCTCAGCGATCCCTGTGACTCGGCCGAGGGGGCCGGGCGGGCCTACGGCGGCTTGGTCACCGCTATGGAGGCCATTGCCATCGAGATGCGCGCCCGCGGCCTGGCCGTGCACATCGACGTGGCCGACGGCGTACCGGCCGGGGCCGGCGCCGCGGGCGGGGACACCGCCCGGGCCGGAGCCGGGGGTGGGCCGGCGGTTCCGGTGGCAATCGTGGTCGCGGTCGCGCACGCCGTGCGCGAGGCGCTCGCGAACGTGGTCAGCCATGCCCGAACCGGTGAGGCCTGGGTCGACGTCAGCCCGGCACCCGGCGGCGAGCTGGCCGAGCCGGGCGGCCTCCAGGTGACCGTGCGGGACGCGGGCGCCGGGTTCGACCCCGCCCGCGTCGATCCGGCCCGGCTGGGCCTGCGCAGATCCATCATCGAGCGCGTCGCCGACCAAGGCGGACGGGCGTCGGTACGGTCGGCGCCGGGCGAGGGCACCGTGGTGAGCCTGTGCTGGACCGCGTGGCCGCATCCCGACCAGAACGCCGTCGCGCACGTCACCTCCGGCCGGGCGGGCCTGACATGGTGAGCCGCGACGGCGTGATGCGGGATACGTACGAATCCGAACTACCGCGCATGGTCGGGGCGGTCGCGGCGATCTGGCAGCTCGCCATGCTCATCCAGGTCATGATCTACCTGCACGACTACCGCCACCCGGCGGTGCAGGTCGGGGTGTGGCTGGGAATTTTCTCGGCTGTGAGATGGCTGCTGCCGCGAGCCCGCGCGGGCGGCCTCAGCAGCACACAGGCGGCGGTGGCGGTCGCCGTCGCCGTCGCCGCGGTCGTCCTGGTTGGCTGGGACCGCCGCGTGCATGGCGATACCGGAACGGTGGACTGGTCGGTTGTGGGAACGGCCTGGCTGCTCGCCTTCGTCGCGCTGAGCCGCCCGGCCTGGGAGTGGGCTTCCGGGGCGCTGCTCATCTTCGCCGCGCACGCTGTCTTCGCCATTCACATGCTGGGCGTTACCTCACTGAGTCTGGCGCGGCTCGCGGTAACCGGCTACACGCTTATGGCGATCTTGGTCCTGTTCGCCGCCCTGCGGCCGACCTTGCGCACCCATGCCCGGATGGCCGCGCGCCGCGCCGCGCTGGCAAGCCGGCGCGCGGCAGAACGCGCGGCGGCCGCCGCGGTCCACGAGGACCGGCGCGAGAGGCTCGCGCTGCTGGAGGTCGAGGCGCTCCCGCTGCTGCGTGGTATTGCCGAGGAGACGCTGGACCCCGCCGACCGCGAGATAAGGGAGCGATGCGCCCGGCACGCGGCGACGCTGCGGCGCGCGCTCACCGACCGGGAGCGCACCGCGGGAGGGCTGGTCGCGGAGCTAGAGCCCGCACTGCACGGCGCCCGGGCCCGAGGCCTGCCGGTGGAGGTCCAGGTAGTCGGTGACCCGGGCCGTCCCATGTGGGAGGTGGTCGGCGCGACCCTGGCGGCGGTTGACGGTGTCATGAAAGCGCTGCCGCCGCACCCGGTGACGCTCACGGTCCTCGCGTCCGGAGACGAGGTGGAGGTATACGTGACGTTCGACAGGCCGCCGGGGGCCACGCCGGACCTGACCGCGCTGCGGCGAAAGGTACCCGCAGCGGCTGGCTGGCATGCGACGGTCGACGTCGAAGAGACCGGTGCGGGATGCCTCGAAGTCCGATGGCGGCAGGCCGCGGCATGACTGGGTCACGGAAGGTGGTGTCGGCGTGACCGGGGTCACGGAAGGTGGTGTCAGTCTCACCGGGGTCATCGACGTCGCGGCGGTGGATGACCACCCGATCGTCCTTGACGGCGTCGCCGGCTGGGTCATGGCCGCCGGCAGCGGCATCAGGGTGGTCGGCACCGCGGCGACGGTGGACGCCCTCCTGGCCGGGCCAGGACGCCATGCGCGCGTGGTCCTGCTCGATCTCGACCTGGGCGACCGGACGACCGTTGAGCGTAACGTAGCCGCGATCCTCGCCGCCGGCCCGGCCGTCCTGGTGCTTTCTGCTTCCGACAAGCCGCGCTCCGTCCGGGCCGCGATGCGCGCCGGGGCTCTCGGTTATGTGCTGAAAAACGAGGAAACCTCCCAGATACGGGCGGCCATCAAAGCCGTCGCCGCTGGGCAGGATTGGATTTCCCCCCGTCTCGCGTATATCTTCGCCACCGACGACGCTCCCGACCGGCCCGGCCTCAGCCCACAGGAGACGCGTGCGCTGCGGCTTTACGCCACCGGGATGGCAATGAAATCGGTCGCCAGGCGGATGGCTATCAGCGAGGAGACGGCCAAGCAGTATGTCGGACGGGTCCGGGAGAAGTACGCTCGCGCCGGGCGGGCGGCGCCGACGAAATTGGACCTGTACTATCGAGCCGTCGAGGACGGGCACCTCCCTCCACTCCCCTAGCCACGGATCCCCCCCCGGGTATAGGGGTTTCGGGAGGCACCCGTCCTCGGCCTGTCACGTACTGCGTAATCGTAAGCGATAGCCTCCCGGAGGTCATGACCCCATCTTGGGGGTCATGACGTGGAGCCCTGCGGTTCCAGGAGCATGAATGGCCAGCCGGAAGCGGCGTCCCAATGGCCGGCCCGAGGCCGGCCAGGTTCCGGGGTTCTGCGGCTGGAGCCGTTGCTGATCGTTTCCGGTTATTCGCGCGTAAGCGATCGCTTCGAACGGCCGATCAATGGCGGCTGGGGGTCAGACCTTCGCCAGCACCTGGGCCATCAGGGACCGCTCGATGGCGAGCGGCGTGGGCGCCGTCACGAAGACCGCGATCGAGCCTTTACGGGCGGCGAGCGTGTTGCTGGCCCGCTGGCCTGAGCCGAAGATGGCGAAATATGCCTGGTCGCCCAGCCCGGCGACGTCGCTGACCGACTGGTGGAGGCTGACCAGCGACGTCCGGCTTTGAGTGAACTCACCGGCGTTCTCGCCGACCTGGAAGCGCACGAGGACCTCATACTTGCCCAGATAGGCGCAGACCGACACCGGCCCGTCGACGGACGTCACCTGCTTGCCCACCGGCAGCCGCAGCGCCGAGCCGACCATGGACGACGGCACCTGCGCGCAATACGGCGCCGGAGCGGCGCTCGCGGCGCCGGGCGACGCCGAGCCGCCGGCGGCCGGAGCCGGGGCCGAGCCGCTGGCGCCGCCGCCCGCGGCCGGCACCGCGGGCTGCGATCCCGCCGGGGATCCCGAGCAGGCGGTAAGTGCGGTCAGGGCCAGGCTGGCCATCGCGGCAGCAGTGATCTTGCGCACGTCCACGGCCGGTCCCTCTCCTCTTCCGCGCAGCTGGGCAGCCCGATGGTACGGCGGCGGCGCCGCAGCGGGCCCGTGCCACCGTGCCCGCCGCGAGCTCAAGGGCGGACACCCAGGTCAGCAGCCCCTGGGCCGGTGGGAGGCGCGCGAATCTTTCATGGCTGCCTGGCGTGGCGACCCCATCGGCAGGGACAATGAACGTGATGGCCCTCACGCGCGCCGCGCCGAAACTGCTCGCTGTCAGTGATCTGCATGTGGCCTTCCGGGAGAACAGGGAGATTGTCGCGAACCTGCGGCCGCAGTCCGCGGAGGACTGGCTCCTGGTGGCCGGTGACGTGGGCGAGATCGTCGCCGATATCGAATGGGCGCTGCGCACGCTGAGCGAGCGTTTCGCGGTGGTCGTGTGGGTACCGGGCAACCATGAACTATGGACACACCACCGGGATCCGGTGCAGCTGCGCGGAGAGCCGCGCTACCGGCACCTGGTGGAGCTGTGCCGGGGCCTGGGCGTGGTCACCCCGGAGGACCCCTACCGGGTGTGGGAAGGCAGGGGAGGTCCGGTCACCATCGCGCCGCTGTTCCTGCTGTACGACTACACGTTCCTCCCCGCGGGTGCGGCGACCAAGGAGGCGGGGCTCGCGCTGGCGTACGAGACCGGTGTGGTGTGCGCGGACGAGGTGATGCTGTACCCCGATCCCTATCCAAGCCGGGAGGCGTGGTGCCAGGCCAGGCTCGAGGCGACCGAGCGCCGGCTCGAGGCACGGGATCCGGGCCTTCCGACGATCCTGGTGAACCATTTTCCGCTCATCCGCGAGCCCACCCGCATCCTGCGGCATCCGGAGTTTGCCCAGTGGTGCGGCACCGCCGCGACGGCCAGCTGGCATGTCCGGTTCGGCGCGGCGGCGGTCGTCTACGGTCATCTCCACATCCCGCGGACGACCTGGCATGACGGGGTGCGCTTCGAGGAGGTCTCGTATGGCTATCCGCATGAGTGGCAGCGGTGGGGGAGCGCGCCGGCGCCGCCCCGCCAGATACTCCCGGTTCCGGGAAGCGCGGGATGCTAGAGGAGATCCTGCCCCCGGAGGTGGCGGCCGTCGAAGCATTGAGCGATGTGCTCGATGTCGTGCTGTTCCCCGAGGAGGAAGCCGCGATTGGCCGCGCCGCGGACAAGCGGCGCCGGGAGTTCACCACGGCCCGGGCGTGCGCCCGCACCGCGCTGGCCAGGCTCGGCGTCCCGGCCGCCCCGATCGTGCCGGGCCTGCGCGGCTCGCCGCAATGGCCGCCCGGTGTCGTGGGCAGCATGACCCACTGCGCCGGCTACCGTGCATCGGCCGTCGCGCTCGCCGCGGACGTGTGCACCCTGGGGGTGGATGCCGAGCCTGATCACGCGCTGCCGAAGGGAGTGCTGGACGCCATCGCCACCGCCGGCGAACGCGACGGACTGCGTGCCCTCGCCTCGGCGGCGCCCGAGCCATCCTGGGATCGGCTGCTGTTCAGTGCCAAGGAGTCGGTCTACAAAGCGTGGTTCCCGCTGACCCGGCGCTGGCTGGGCTTCGAGGAGGCGGTCATCACGATCGATCCGGCGGACGGCACGTTCACCGCCCGGCTGCTGGTCCCGGGGCCCGTACTGGATGGTCGCCGGCTGACTGGGTTCAACGGCCGGTGGCTGGCCCGTCGCGGGCTCGTGCTGACGGCAATCGCGCTACCACGCCGTTCACCGCTCGGACAGTTCTGACAAGAGATCGAGGGCCTGCTGGTAGAGCACCCCGGCGCGAGCGCAGATGCCGAACGAGCGATCCCCGATCTGGTCCAGGGCATGCAGCTCGCGTGGCTGCAATAGGGCGGTGTGGCACAGGATCGTGTTCACGGTCGCGTCGGGTCCGATGGCGTCGGCGCTGTAGAGCCTGCGGCCGGCGCTGACGGCGGTGATCTCGGCAGCGGACAGGGGCCTGACCCCGTCGCGCAATGGGGTTTCGCTAACCGGCTGGGGCATGGCTGGGCCTCCTGGGTGGCTGTGGTCGGGGTGGCGAGTCACAGCGTGGTGGCCCCTCGCTCGGTCCGGCCGCGCAGCCACAGGCCGCCGATAAGGCCAGTCAGGACGAGCAGGCCGCCTGTGCCGCCGGTGGCGACCATGGCGACGGTGAGCGCCCCCGTAATCAGCGCGATGAGGAACTCCACCCGCCAATGCTCACCACGCCTGCCCTCGATGGGCGCAACCACCGCCGCCAGCCACGCTCCGGAGACCACGAGCCGGCGGTTCGCCAGCCCGTATAAGGCGACGACGCACAGCCCTATCCCAGGACCGCCGAGCCACCACGGCAGCTGGGCGGGAAGCAGCTTCAGCACCGTGGCCCCCCTCTGGCTCGCCTGCGTTAAGGCAGACGTTAGGCCGGGCCGCGCGGCGCCGACAGTCGGGAAAACTCCCTACTCCACCCCGAGGATCAGCGCCCGTTCGTCCGGCCCGGGGCGGCTCGTCCGGCCCGGGCGGCTCGTCCAGACCACTAACGCGAGCTGACGAGCCCGTGCTCCAGCGCGAATAGCGTCGCGCCCGCGCGGGTCGACACGCCGACTTTGCCGTACAGGCGCTGGATGTGGTGGTCACAGGTCTTCGGGGAGATCCCCAGCCGGCGGGCAACCTGCTTGGTGGCCAGCCCGCGGGCGATCAGGCCGAGCACCTCGCACTCGCGCTCGGACAGCCCAGCGGGCCGCTGCACGGGCCGGCTCGGCTGGCCCGCGGCGATCAGCACGGCCTGCACCGCCTCCGGCGCGAGCCTGCCTGCTTCCGCGTCCCGGCACAGTTCGTCCGCCGCGGCTGTCGGTGACAGCGCCGGCCGGTGCGCCCGGGGTTCCCGCATCGCCTGGTAGCAGTCCGCTGCGGCCAGCAGCCAGGCTGTGAGCGGCAGGTCACCAGCCCGGCTACCCCGGTGGTAGCCGGACCCATCGCAGCGCTCGCCATGGGACCCAGCGAGACGGGCCAGGGGGCGCAGCCCGGCGGCTGCATCAAGCACCCGCTCGCTGTGGTAGGCATGCAGCCGCACCTGCTCGTGCTCGTCGCGGCTCAGCGGACCAGGCTTAGCCCACACGTTGACGGGCACCGCGACGCGGCCGATGTCATGCACCAGCGCTGCCCGGCGGAGCAGCAGCACGTCCGCGGCCGGCAGCCCGGCCACGACGGCGGCCTCTTCGGCCAGCCGGGCAACGCCGCGGGAGTGCCCGATCGTCCACATGCTTTTCAGGTCGGCGAAGTCCGCGATCGCCGACAGGCAGGCATCCAGCCGTTCCTCACCCACCACCGGCCGCTGGCCGGGCTCGGCGAGCAGCATGTCCTCCCAGATGGATGGCGCGTCCAGGCCCTTATACGCGCGGTCGCCGAGCGAGCGGAAGGCCGCCACAGCCTGCGGGTCCAGCCCCGCCCCGGCGCGCTCGGCCAGGATGCGATCCGCGAGCGCAGCGCCACCGTGCTGCCAGGTCATGTCCGCGTCCTGTGTCACCTGCATCAGCCGCACCGCCAGCGGGATCTGCGCGCCGCGCAGATCTCCCGGCATGCCCTTGCCGTCCCAGCGCTCATACAGGTGCCGCAGCGCCAGCTGAATCTGCTCGGAGAAGCCCATCCGCGCGCCCAGCAGACGGGCGATGTCGCAGTGGCTGGCCGCCCACCTGCGAAACTCCGCCACGCCGCCCCATGCCGACCGGGCCATCACCGCCGCCCGGGCCAGCGGCGCACTTTCCGGGTGAACGACCCGCAGTGCCGTGGCGACCAGCCCGAGCCGAGACCCAAATTGCGCCGCCAGCATCTGCGGCCGCGCCGCTAGCTCGTCCCCGAAGAACCGCGCGTCGATCTCGCTCTCGGCCGTGCATCCGGCGAAATGCAGCAGGCCCACATAGAAGACGGTCACCTGATCGTCTTCCGGCAGGCCCATCGTCTGCGCCGTCCGCAAGGCCAGCACCGCGGTGCGCAGCCCATGCTCCAGCGGCTGGCCCATCGCCAGGTCGGTCGCCAGCGACAACACCCCGACGGCTTCGGCCAGCCGCAACGGGTGAGCGGACGGGGTCATTCCGGGATTGTCACTTGTGAATCGCAAACGTGTCAACGAAACGGCCGGGTTGAGCCGGGACGGGTCGCTATATCTTAGTGACGTGATTTTCTTGAGCCGCCGAGGCTGCGCCGATGCCTGAGCGATCCGTGCTCGAGGAGCGCTTCGCCGCGATCGTCGAGGCGCTGGCCTGCATCGAAGGTGTGACCGTCGGTGCGGGCCGGCGCGGCTTCGGCTCCGGCACCCTTCAGGTCGACGGCCGGATCTTCGCCATGGCCAGGCGGGGCGGGCTGGTGCTGAAACTTCCGGGTCAACGAGTAGCCGAGCTCGTGGCCAGCGGAGACGGGACTCCGTTCGACGCGGGCAAGGGCGTGCCGATGAAGGAGTGGGTGGTGCTCAGCCAGCACGCCGAGAAGCGCTGGCTGCCGCTGGCGAAAGAAGCCCTCGCGTTCGTTAGATAGCCAGGAGTCAGCCGCCGGCCTGGGCCGAAACGTGACGCCGTCGGCGCTGGTCACCCGCGGTCCGGTCAGCAGGGGGTGAACCGCATGGCGTCGGCAGCGGTGTATGTCTTCGTGTCCGGGCCCTGATCGGTGACTTCGACCAGGATCGACCCGTCGGGGTAGGTGGTGAAGGAGCCCAGGTTGGTCCAGCCGGTGATCTGCGACTGATCTTTGATGACCAGCCTCGGCGTGATGGTGTTGGCCCAGATGTAGTAGTGGGTCTGGGTGTTGTTGGCGTAGTTGTCCGGGACGTAGGCATCGACGACGTAGCACCGGTTGGGGCTGAGCAGGGGTGCCCAGCTCGCGGTGGAGTTGGCGTTGGTCCCGTTGGTGTGGGTCCACAGCATCTGCCCGGTCAGGCCGTGGCCGGGCTGGGTGGACCACCAGTTGGTGGTGGAGAACTGCGACGAGCCGGGGCCGTAGGTGCCCGCAGGGTAACCGCCGCCGGACGCCGGGCCACCGGCCGTCTGGCACAGGCTGCTGTCGGCCGGCGCGTACTGCATCGCGTCCGCCGCGACGTAATACCCGGCCGTGCCGACGTCGGTGAGCAGCACATCCAGGCTGCCGTCGGGCTGCGCCCGGAAGTTGCCCAGCAGCGCGTAGGCGTTGGTGTACCTCTGCTGGTTCACGATGACGCTGGTGCCCGAGCTGTTCGCGTCCATGACGGTGTAGTGGGTCTGCGGGTTGTTGGCGTAGTTGTCCGGGATGTAGGCGGAGATGGTGTAGCAGCCGTTCGGCACCAGTTGCGGCACCCACAGCGCCCGCGAGTCCACGGCCGAGCCGTTGGTGTGGGTCCACATTTCCTTGCCGATCAGCCCGTGGCCGCTCTGCGTGGCCCACCAGTTGTAGGTGGAGAACTGTGGGGAGCCGGGCCCGAAGGTGCTCTGCGGGTAGCCGGGGCTGCCGGTCGGGCCGCCCGCGCCGCAGTCCTGGGTGGGCAGGAACTGCATGGCATCGGCCGCGACGTAATACCCGGTCTGCCCGACGTCGCTGACGGACACGCTCAGGAAGCCGTTGGCGTCCGCGTGATAGGTGCCGAGGCTGACGAACTGATTCGTCCACACCGACTGGTCGATCGTGGCGCTGTGCGGCCCGTTCCCGTCGAACACCGTGTAACTGGCCAGCGCGTTGGCGTACGTGTCCGGGATGTAGGCCGCCACGGCGTAGCACTGGCCGGCGTTGAGCTGGACCATCCAGTCCGCGGAGGAATCGGGTGTGGCGCCGTTCGAGTGGGTCCATCGCTCGTTGCCATACAGGCCGTGGCCGGGCGAGGTGTACCAGCCGTGGTCGGAGCCGGGGTAAGCCGACCCGTACAGGGTGAACTCGCCCGCCGGCGCCGACGGGTCGATCGTCGTGCCGATCGGCCCGATGCCATGGCAGGAGGCGGGCACATACTGGGCCGCGTCGGCCGCGATATAGAAGCCGGCCGGCCCCACATCACTGACCATGAGTCTGAGGTGGCCGCCCGAGTCCGCCTGGAATACCCCGAGCGGCACCCAGGCGTTGGTATAGCTCTCCTGGTTGACCGGTTGCGGCACCCACGTCTGCGCTCCGGTCACCGTGTAGTGGGCCACCCCGTTGGCGTAATTGTCCGGCACGAACACGCTGATGTCGTAGCAGGCGCTCGCGGCCAGGGTAGGAGCCCAGGTGGCAGTGGAGTCGGGAGTCGAGGTCCCGTTGGTGTTGGTCCACTGCTCGTCGCCGATCAGGCCGTGCCCGGCCCGGGTGTACCAGCCGTGGACCGAGCCCGGGTAGGCCGAGCCGGCCAGGCTGAACTCCGGTGAGCCGGGGCCGTAGGTGCCCTGCGGGTAACTGGTCGTCGCCGGGTAGGTTTGCGGCGGGCCGGCCGAGCCGTCACCGATATGGACGAAGCCGTCCGGCCAGTTCACATGGTAGGCGGGGTAACCGAAACTGCTGTCCCAGGCGCCGGTGGTATCCAACACCAGCGTCGAGTACTCGCCGTTGAGCCGCAGGTTGTAGCCCTCGACGCGGATGGTGCCGTTGGGGTACACGTCGGTGACGTAGGCGACATGGCCGAACTGGCCCATGGTCCAGTAGGCGATCGACCCGGGTGAGGGGTAGCCGTTGACCTGATAGCCGGCCGCTGCCCCCACCCGGCCCCAATCCATCGCGTTGGGCCAGACCTGTTTCCCGGACGGCGGCCCGACGGCCGGGTCGGCGTTGCCGAACACCGGCGAGATTCCCGCGTTCGCCGGAGCCCAGCTCTTGTCCGGCCGGTAGGGCGGGTGCTGGGCATTGCTGCCCGCCAGGTTCTCGTACACCTTCCACGCGGCGAACGAGTCGCACTGCCCGTAGAACTCGTTCCACGGGTCGGTGCCCTCGTGCCGCTCGAACAGGCCCAGCCCCTCGTAGGGGTAGTCATTGCCGGCGTGCGCGGCGTGGCCGACCACCCAGCCCGTCGGAGTCGGCCCCGGTCCGGGCCCCGGCGGAGTCGCGGACTGGCAGGGATCGGCCGAGAAGCTGACCATCCCGGTCAACCCCGGTGCCACGCTGCCCAGGTTGTAGTCGCCCGCGATGGTCGAGAAATCAAACATCCACTCGACTCCGACGAAGAAATCGTTCTCGAACGCCGGCCAGGCACAGGAAGCATCCGAGTTGGTGGTCGCGGTCAGCCAGTCCTCGACGAAGACCGCGGGCCCGGTGGCCAGTCCGATGACGTCATAGAGCTTCAACGAGATCTCGGCGGAGAGGTAGGCCTGCACCTTGACCCCGGCTGTGGGGTTCACCGCGTTGCCGCCGCCTGCGCCGAGGTTCCCGCAGGCCTTAAGCGCACCGTTGGTCGGCGTCTGGGTGATGCTGCCGTCGGTGTGCACCAGGAAGGTGTCGCCGAACCCCTCGTCGCCGCCTTCCACGTCAAAGCCAAGTCCGGCGATGATCTCTCCCTTGAACCCGAGGTTGATGTCGATGGTCGGCACGATCACTATGGGCAGCGGCCCGAGCTGGATGTCGACCGGCGACAGCACGAACTGCTTGAGGGTCTTCTCGCTGCTGATGCCCACCACGCTGTTGCCTTTGCCGTCGGTCATCGTGGGGGTGATGTACAAGCTGGTGTCGGTGTAGTTGGTCTCGTCGAACTCGGCCTGTACTCCTGGGTGGCTCGCGTCGCCGGGCTGGTAGAAGATCAGGTGCGCCGAGGCGGACGCGAAGGCCCAGCCCTGGACGTTGAGCGCGATGTTCTTGCCGACCGGGATGTTCACGTCGGTGATCTCGAAATACCAGCCGCCGGAGGCGCTGGTGCGCAGCGTCGGGCAGGTACCGATGGCGGCTGCCTCGTGCAGGTGCGCGGCGCTGCGGCGCAGTAGGCCGGACCGGATCTTCGCCGGTACCTGGCTCGCGGGTACCAGCCGGACCCCGGGTGTCGAGGACGCCTGGGCTGCCGCAGTGGCGGCGACGGCCCCGTTGAGCGGCACGTTGACGCCGATCGTCCCGGTGTAGGCGTTGGTCGGCGTTGTGGCGCTGGCCTGCACCGTCGTCGTCGCGCTGCCAGCGCTCACGCTGGTCACCTTGACCAGCAGCCCGTGCGGCAGCTTCGCGCTGGTGGCGGAGGCCAGGACCTGACCCGTGCTCAGGCTGGCCGGCATCGGGTTGGTGAATACCAGGGTGAAGGACTTGCACGTCGCGGTGCCCACGGGTGCCGGGTTGTCCGCGCATCGCTCGCTGTACAGGCTGGCCTGCCAGGCCGAGTCGAACACGACCGTGCCGGCGGTCAGCCCGGGCGCGGCACTGGCGATCGTCGGCGTTATCGCCACCAGCCCCAGCGCGGCGATCAGGCCTGCCGCCGCCGCGGCCGCTCGCCGGCGGATGGCCTTTCCCGGTGCCGCGAGCACGGACCACATGAGAACCTCGCCTCGGTTGATGCGGGAACAGGGTGCGGTACGCAGCAGCGCCGTGCGCGCGGCCTACGTTGGCCGCGCGCTGGCGACTGGATCAGAAGTGCAGGTAGCGGCTGGGCGCGCCGGACGAGATGGTGCGGATGTTCAGCTGATGGAAGTTGCCCCAGTTGTACTCGTAGACCTTGATCGTCCCGTTCGAGTAGACGGCGGCGACGTAGGCGACATGGCCACCGCTGCTGGCCCCGTTGTGGTTGGGATCCCACTGCGCGATGTCGCCCACATGCGGTGTGGACTCCGCGTAGGCACCGTGCCACATCCACGCGTCGCCGAGCCAGTCGGGAGACTTGGTGTGCGGCCTGCCGTCGGCACGGATGGCCCAGGCGGCGAACGACGTACATTCGCCCTCCCAGTAGCCGTGCTGGTCGGCGACCCAGGTGGCCGACTGCGGCCACGGCCAGGGATAGTTGTACGGGTTGAGGCCACTGGACTGGTCGCAGTGGGGCACGCCGGGGGAGTAGCCGTCACTGCCTTG
>Ga0070706_100001903_pt1 | contig 21570 bp, 24 predicted proteins | sample KBSK5501metaG_FD_65476 | JGI IMG/M metagenome (GOLD analysis project Ga0070706, IMG submission 65476) | Corn, switchgrass and miscanthus rhizosphere microbial communities from Kellogg Biological Station, Michigan, USA - KBS K5-50-1 metaG | ecosystem: Host-associated > Plants > Roots >... | reverse complement strand
TCGCTTCTGGCTCCGTTCTTTGTTCTAGATCCATGGACTCTCACCCCCACTCCCATTTTACCACGTTTCTTCTCTAACTGGGACTGTAGTACTAAGATCGAACTGCTCAAGGCACTCACGGCGACTGGTCTCAAGCGCTTCGAAGCTACCTCTTTCGTCTCTCCCAAGTGGATTCCCCAACTGGCTGACGCATCTGAGGTGATTACCAGATTGCCTGCTACTCCCGGCGTCATCTATGCTGGTCTTGTGCCAAATGAGCGAGGTTACGAGCGGGCCAGGTCCGCCGGGATATCCGAGGTAGTTCTGGTCATCTCGGCTACCGAGGGACATTCGCGCGCTAACTTGAATCGTACGGTGGAAGCAGCCCTTACTACCATTCCGTTACTGACCCATCGCGGACTTGATGAGGGGATTCACGTACGCGTCTCGGTTTCAACGGCCTTTGGCTGCCCATTCGATGGTGTGCCGGATATTGAGAGAGTGCTCTGGATTGTGCAGTCCGTTGTGGCTGCTGGCATTGACGAGGTAACCCTCTGTGACACTATTGGAGTAGCCAACCCGCAACAGGTCTTCGAGACTTTCTCTCGAATACACAAATATCACCCTAATCTCAAGTTTGGCGCGCATTTCCACGACACGCGCGGACTTGCCCTTGCTAATGTTGTGGCAGCTCTCGATGCCGGTATACGTACCTTTGATGCTTCGATCGGTGGGCTCGGAGGTTGCCCTTTCGCTCCAGGAGCGGCAGGCAACGTTGCTACCGAAGACCTCGTCTACCTGTTAAGCAAGATGGGTATCGAGACCGGGATTGATCTAGAGCGATTGTTAGACGTTTCGGACCTTGTTGGTCGGCTCGTGGAACATCCGGTGCGAACTCGCATCAATCACTCATTGCTAAAATGGAAAAACGCGATTCCAGAATCTTATCGGACATGAACTTTGTGCGTATGAGTAACAGCTAATGATGTACTTGTAGTGCGAGCGCTCCCGAACCTGATGTCCAGTGGTTGAGCACTGAACATGCTGGGATAGGAGATTAGCCGAGAGGGAGGTAACATTCGCATGGCAGACACGCTGATCGCCAAGCTACTCCATAGTCAAGGCTCCAGCCGAGAACATGCAGTTTTGGCACCCAAGCAACTTGGGGTGCGGGCAGTCGTCGCCAAATCGTTCGCTCGCATCCACCAGCGCAATTTGATCGCTCAGGGATTAGTCCCGCTCACGTTCGCCGCTGAGACCGACTACGAGCGGGTACAACAGGGGGACCAATGGTAGATTCCAGGTCTCCGTGATACTCTGGAGCGGGGTGAGAGGGAATGCAGTGTCCATAACGTTGAGACGAGTGAACAACTTAGTCTACAGGCGAGCTTCTCGCCACGGGAAAGGCAGATTCTCCTCGCGGGTGGTCTCCTTGCCTACAATCGTGCCGTAGGTTGAGAAGTACTATCAGATCACAGGTAAGCAGAAAAGAGGAGCTATGAAGATTACAGCGGCAGTGACACGCGAGAAGGCTCAGCCTTTTTCGATCGAGCAATTGAATATTGAAGAGCCACGCCCAGACGAAGTGCTGGTGAAGGTCACCGCTACAGGCATCTGCCACACAGACCTGATCGTACGCGATCAGTGGCTGCCCGTGCCACTCCCGATCGTTCTTGGACATGAAGGAGCAGGGGTAGTCGAGCGTGTGGGGCAGAGCGTCACGAAAGTGCAACCGGGTGACCATGTTGTATTGAGTTATGGCAGGTGCGGACGGTGCGCAAACTGCCTGGGGGGATACCCTTATTACTGCTTACATGCATACGAACAGAGCTATGGTGGGGGGCGCCCCGATGGTTCCACGGCGTTGCATCAGAACGGACAAGCTGTTCATAGTCATTTCTTCGGGCAGTCATCGTTTGCCACCTATGCCCTGGCGAACGAAGCGAATGTCGTGAAAGTGCGCCGGGACGTGCCCCTTGATATTCTTGGACCTTTAGGATGTGGCGTTCAAACTGGTGCAGGAGCAGTGATGAATGGCTTACGGCCTCACGTAGGTACAAGTATCGCTATTTTTGGCACGGGTAGTGTTGGCCTCAGTGCCATTATGGCTGCGCGGGTCGTAGGCTGCACAACCATCATTGGTATCGATGTAAAGACTGATCGTCTCACATTGGCAAAAGAATTGGGGGCAACACATACTATTCATGGTGGCGAGAAGGATGCAGTCGAGGAGATCAAGCAGATTACCAGAGGCGGAGCTAATTACACGCTTGAGATGACAGCATCGCCTCGTGTGTTGCGCCAGGCAGTGGATGCTCTGCAAGTTGGGGGTGTATGCGGCGTGATAGGTGCAGCCGCAAAGGGTATTGAGGTGAGTCTGGAAATGACTGCGCTTCTTTTTGGCAGGGCAGTGCGGGGTATTCGACAGGGTGAAAGTGTTTCCGATAGTTTTATTCCACAATTGATTGAACTCTACACTCAAGGCCGCTTTCCTTTCGACCGCTTGATTGAATTCTTTTCACTCGATCAAATCAATCAGGCAGCAGAGGATACGGAACGAGGCATTGCCATCAAGCCCGTATTACGTATGCCTGACTAGCCTGCTTCCTAGAGCAGGAATATTGTACCTGACGAAATACCAGGAAAGGATACTCATGAACACAAACTCGACGAATGCTTCAGAGATGTTAACCACAGCCGCAAATTCCGCCCATGAGGGCCTCCTCAAGTTCGAGACGCTGTTGCGCTCTCTAAATGATGCTGATCTCCATCGTGCAGATCCAGAAGGCGGTTGGGCGGTAGCACAAATCGTCTCACACATTCACATATGTGGTCTCCTCTGGATTGCCGACCTTGAACGAATGCGCCATGAACCAGAGATGTTTATCTTCCGCGAGGAACTGGGACACGACGTCGTTGGAGCGCCGCCTCCTTCATCTAAGGAAGCAGCAGAGCGCATTGCTAGCTTACGGCATGCTATGGACATCTGCCTCCCCGCCGTTGATCCAACAATTGCTGATAAGCAGCTTGAAGTGACGACGTTGGGCAAAATGACCATCAGTGAGTGGATGCCGCTCCTCATCGGTCACTTGCTGGGACATGCCGAGCAGGCCAGGACAATCCTACGTACACGCGGAATCCTGCCTGCTGAAAGCGAGAACGTTCAACATTAGTTTTCCCAAGTCTGGAGAGAAAGAGAATTCTATGGATTACGAAACTGCTGTTCAGGTATTTTTCCAACCTGCACCGTCGGGCACTCCCACCCCTTATCCTGTTGCGCACGCCGGCCCGGCTCGTCGCTTGCGCGATGCCTGTGAGCCGCTGGGAATTCATGCAGCATGGTCCCGTCGTACCAACGAGCGCCTAGCCGCGCTTGGCCTCAACTTTCTCACTTCGTACGTCTGGGGGCGCGCGGCTTGTTTAGGAGACGTTCCAGCTACGCTCGTTGTAGCAGCCTTTGCGGCCTTCGAACCCGGCCTGATTACGGCATTATATGAAGAGGCGCGCAGCCTCGTGAGTCGAGATCAGCTGCTCGCCGTCCGCGACGAGGCGACCATAGAGAGTTTGCAAGAGGCTTTGGGCAATGTAGATGTCACAGCCGCTGTGAAGGTCTTGCGTCGGGGACTATCAGCTGTTGATGGCACAGGTCGAGCCCTCTTCTCTGGGCTCCTGGGGCGTCCCTGGCCGGATAGCCCGATTGGTCAGCTTTGGCGCGCATGTGACCTGGTACGCGAGCATCGCGGCGATAGCCATATTGCAGCGTATATCACTGCCTCCCTTGGACCAGTTGACATGAATATATTGACCGAACTCTATGTTGGTATGCCTCTTAGCTCTTATACCGCGACACGTGGCTGGAGTCAAGAAGTCATTACTTCAAGTGTTGAGCGCTTGCAGAAAGAAGGCCTTATTGCTGACGGTTCATTGACTCCAGCCGGACTTCGTCTGCGAGAGGAGATTGAAGAGCACACTGATGCGATGGAGCAGCCCCTTATTGAAGCGATTGGCGGTGACTTCGAGACGCTTCTGGCCCAACTCAATGACTGGGCTGAACTCTGCATCAAAGCGGGAGCCTTTCCTCCTAGCATACAGAAACGTGCAGCGGGATAGTCAAGAACCTACTCCAATGAGTAGGCTTGCAAGCGTCCCGGATCAGCGTCAGTAAGGATACGCACATCTGGGTGTGTACTCATGATTTATTTCAAGAGCGAGCACCCGGCTTCGATTTCATGAGTAGAAAGGAGAAGCGGCATTTCCTCCCTCAGCCTGAATGTTTGAGGGCCTCTATGCCCATAGATTGAATGAAAGAAACACCAGTCCCGGCAGGACTAGAACGCCGCAAAGAAGATTATGAACTCATCACTGGGCATGGGCGCTTTGTGGACGATCTGAAAGCGCTTCAGGAACGTCCCGCTGTGCTACACATGGTCGTGGTTCGCAGTCCCTATGCCCACGCACATATCAAGGATATCCACCTCGAGGCGGCCCGTACGCTACCCGGCGTCATTGCAGCCTTTAGTGGAGAAGAGTTGGTGCGGAGTATGCCTACCCTCGAACTAATTACCTCTCTACCTGGTCTCAAGGTGCCACAGCGGCGACCATTAGCGCTTGATCGCGTGCGCTATGTAGGCGATCCGGTTGCGGTCATTCTGGCAGAAGATCGCTATATCGCTGAAGATGCGCGTGATCTGTTTGAGATCGACTACGATGTGTTGCCAGCAGTGATTGATCCAGAAGCGGCACTTGCACCAGATGCTCCGCTGCTTTATGAGGAACTCGACTCAAACATCGCCATCCAGATACCAAGTGGGGGTGGTGACATCGAAGGTGCTTTCACGCAGGCCGAGCATGTTGTTCGCCTTCGTGTTGTGAACCAGCGCGTAGCCCCAAGTTCCCTTGAGGCACGCGCCTGTCTCTTCGATTTTGACCCGGCCACAGGTCAGCTCTCGGCCTGGCTCTCTTCGCAGACGATTTACCAGGCCCAGCGCGTCCTGGCAGATGCCCTGGGCCTCGACCGACACATGATTCGCGTTCGCAATGCCCAGGTTGGCGGTGCCTTTGGGGCGAAGGTAGGCATTAGTGGGGAGGAAATTGTCGCAGCGGCGCTCTCGGTGAAATTCGGGCGGCCGGTTAAATGGATTGAAACCCGTAGTGAAAACCTGCAAGCCCAAACGCATGGACGCGGACAGGTAAACTACATTGAGGCCGCTGTGCAAGAGGATGGACGGCTTCTGGGACTTAAAGTGCGTACTGTGGCCGACTTTGGGGCCTTCCTGGCTTACACCACCCCGATCTCTCCCAACACAACAGCACGAATGCTCAACGGCCCTTACTCGATCCCAGCTTTGGACTTCCAGGCCGTGGGTGTGTTTACCAATACAGTGCCAACAGCGGCATACCGGGGAGCAGGACGACCCGAGGCAGCCTATCTCTTAGAACGAACCATGAACGCTATTGCTCAGCAGTTGGACATTGACCCTGTGGAGGTGCGCCGGCGCAACCTGATCGCCCCAGACGCTTTTCCCTACCGCACAGTTCATGGGGCGCTCTATGATAACGGCAACTACCAGGCAGCCCTCGAACGAGCATTGGAACTGGCCGATTACGCGGGCTGGCGTGTGAAACAGCAGGAACGGCGCATAGCGCAGAGCAGCTCACTACTCGGGATCGGCCTCTCCACTTTTGTGGAAATATCAGGCGGCCCGTTCGGCTCAACTGGACCAGGCATACCTCAAGATGCAGCCACGGTGCGCATTTGTCGTGATGGAACGATCCTGGTGGAGAGCGGAGTAGCGCATAATGGGCAGGGACACTACACAGCCTTCGCTCAGATTGCAGCCCAGATCTTTGATCTGCCTGGCTCACAAGTACAGGTACAGATGAATGATACAGCCTTGCCAGCTTACAGTATTGGGACCTTTGGCAGTCGCACTACGCAGATAGGCGGAGCTGCAGTCGTGCTGGCAGCGCAAGCCGCCAGGGAGAAAGCGCTTCAGGCAGCCACGCGAGTGTTGGAGGCTGCTCCAGCAGACCTGGAATTGACAGGTGGACAGGTAAGGGTGCGCGGAGTGTCAGGGAGAGGGATAAGCCTCGGCGAACTGGCACGTCAGGTGGAGGAGCAACCCGACCTGATCGAACAAGACTCGCTTTATCCCGTCAATGGAGCATCGATTGAGGGACTCGCCGCCTGGCGTGAGTTTTCTCCATCCGCGCCGACATTCTCATCTGGTGCCCATGTTGCCATCGTCGAGGTCGAGACTGAGACTGGGGAGGTACGCGTTCTCAACTATGTGGCGGTGGACGACTGCGGGCGGGTTCTCAATTCTTATTTGACAGAGGCCCAGGTACATGGGGGACTGGCCCAGGGCATTGGGCAGGCGCTCTATGAAGAATCTGCCTACGATCAGAATGGGCAGCCGCTCACTGGAACGCTCATGGACTACACCCTGCCAAACGCTGAGCAGATACCAGGCTTTGTGGTTGATGCTATCGAGACTCCCTCTCCGATCAATCCACTAGGAGCCAAAGGCGCTGGCGAAGCAGGTTGCATTGGTGGACCCCCTACTATCGCCAATGCGGTCCTTGATGCACTTGCCCCGCTCGGTATCGAGATTATTGATATGCCGCTGCGTCCTGAGAAGATCTGGGCACTTGTACAGGCAGCACGCCGTGGGACGCTGAAAAAGGTTGATCCTGAACCACCAGCCTTTTTCCGTGCAACAGCCACCCCTCAACAGGCGGATACAAGCCATGAGGGTGGAGTCAGTTCGGTAGATGTTTGATGTTCTAGCAGGCCGCCAATCGTGTCCGTGCAGATGCCTCAGCGCATAGCAAAGAGACTACCCTAAACAATATGCGGGGCAGAAAATTTTTTCATTGATGAGTATTCAACAAAGGAGAATCAACGATGACACTTGATCCCCAGGCTCAAGCGTTATTAGAGCAAATGAAAGCAATGGGCTTTTCCTACACGCCCGAGTTGACCGTAACCACAGCACGTGAAATGCTACAAGCAATGCTGGCTGTTCGACCCGTCGGCGAATCGGTTGCCTCTGTCGAGAACAGGTCGATTCCTGGCCCTGCGGGTGATATTCCCGTCAGGATATACTCCCTGGAAGATAGCTACGAGGCGACCAAATGGGTGGTCACCCATGCTCCAGAGTTCGGGGGTGATCCGTCACGCATTGCCATTGTAGGGGATAGCTCAGGAGGGAATATGGCGACGGTTGTTACGCTTTTGGCACGTGATCGAGGTGGACCCAAACTGGCATTTCAGTTGCTGATGTTTCCTGCGACCGATTTCCGATTGAGCACGCCTTCCATGGAGGAGCTCGGTGAGGGCTATAACGTGACCAAAGCTCAGATGATCTGGATCAGGAACAATTACCTGCCCAACCCGGCAGACTGGACAAACCCCCTAGCGCCGCCATTGCTGGCTCCTGACCTCTCTGGCTTGCCCCCTGTGCTGATCATCTATGCAGAGTATGATCCCTTACGTGATGATGCTGAAGCGTATGCCGCACGCTTGAAAGAGGCGGGCGTCTCGGTGAAGGCTTCCCGTTACGATGGGATGATTCACGATTTTATAGACCTGTTCGAGGAGCCGGGTGAACGTGCGCTGGCTGAGATCGCTTACGCCTTGAGAGCAGCCTTCGCTTGAGGAACGTGGCGGGCCATCGAAAATGTGAGACGGCAGAACACGACGACTCAAACGGCACTGTCTGGCAATTTCGTGTGTTCCCAAAAAAGGAAGGAAAGTGAAGTGACCCCATAAAGACATACCTGTCTTGGCTACTTAGTACGTCTGTTCGTAAAAACTTCTTCTTTGGCTTTTCATGCCGTTTCTTGACGAGTGATATTTAAACAGGAGGATGAAGATAGAAAGAGGGAGAAGGTTACTCTGTTTACAAGCTGGTTCGTTCAGGCAAGCGACCGAAAGAGAGCCCTTGTGAGGTTCGCGGAAGAACAGCATGACATGGCTAGTGCATCATCACTTTCAGAACCAGCCACATCCATCCCTCAGTACGCTTTCAAGCATTCAAGCGGTTCTTCGGTAGTCATGGTGTAGCCCACCCAAGATCGGCAACGCGATTACCTGACCACCACTCAGTTCTGGTGGAATAGGAGATCCCAGTGACTCAGGAATCTGCTGTTTGATGCCTTGATGTGGTCGCATGTGATTAAAGTACTCCACATAAGCCTTGAGTAGGCGATACACGTGTATCTCATGCAGGACAACAATGTGATCAAGATATTCGCGGCGTACGCTCCCCAGAAAGCGTTTACAGACGGCATTGGCACGCGGTGCGTGATAAGGGGTCTTGAGGAGCTTGATGGAGCTTGTTGCGGCCACCCGTGCGAAAGTTGGTCCGAATTTGCTATAGTTAACGTGAATGAGGTATCTGGGTACTTGCCCATACGGTGTAGCTTCTCGCAGCTGTTGTGCGACCCATGCATCGGTAGGAGATCGCGTGACGCCTACATGGATCACTTTGCGAGATTTCAACTCGATGATGAAGAAGGCAAACAGCGAACGGAAGAAGAGGTCGGTGAATTGTAAAAAATCACACGCCCAGATATCGGCAGCATGGTTCTGCAGGAAGGTTGCCCAGTTCTGCTCTCCCGGTCTCTTGAAACGAACGTGTATCATATACTTTTGGATGGTTCGTTTACACACACGAATATCCAGCTTGAGTAACTCGCCACGGATGCGTTCGGCAAAGAAGACGCCGATTTTTCATCGCCATGTCCTTGATCAATGCGATTGTCTCTGAGGATAGCCCTGGCTGTCTCGAACTCGCCTTTGACTTGTGCTTCCAGAACAAGCGGAAGAGCTCTCGATGCGAGCGTCAGCAAGGTCTCAGGCTGTACAATGAAGAGCGCCTGCTTCCATGTTCGAGCCATCCTCGCCAGAAACACCAGGAGGAACCTATCCTTCTTCCGACAGGCTGGTCGTTTGATTTGCCGACTCAGGACGATGAGTTGCTGTCGTAACAACGCGTTTTCAACAAGCAGTTGGGTCCTCCCTTTGGCAAGGCCTGCTACCGTACCGCGTAGAAGTGAGGTATTGTGCGGTCTCATCCAACGAACGAAGCCGTTGTGGAGCATGTGAAAACAGAGAGCTCTTAGTCGCTTTATATACATAAAAACATGGGACACAGGCTGCTCCTTCGCGAAGAGGGATAGGGTTATCAGAGATGAAATGCATCAACGCTCTTTGAGCGTATCTTTATCGTCTATCTCCTGCAAGTAGAATGTACCATTTCATCGTTCTCAAAGGGCCTTTTTTGCAAACGGATGTCCCAAGTAGCCAGCACAGGCATGGGATAACACAGCACTTCCCTTGCTGTCCACCGTAGGTTGGTTTTCCCTGCTGCCATGGCTGGGGTACGCTGCCGGTAGCGTTGCGCTACCAGCTTGTCCCCTCGTTCTCGAGGCTGCATGAGCGTCACCCGCAACGATACGTGGGGACGCACAAAATGATAGTATGCCCGCCACCACTCGAGGTGTGCCAAGAGGTGTGGAGACTGCTGTGCTGTGGCCCAGGTACGTCTTGCGAGAGCTGCCACTCCATGACGGACGGTCAGATTCACCCGCTCGATGAAAGCAGTATTGAGTCGTCCAGAGTGACCCAGTCCCTGCAAGGCGATTTTGAAATCTGCTAGTGTCCCCAGGCGCATCATAGGCGTGACTCGCACCAGCTTGCAACACCGGTAGCTTTTCTTCACCTGACCGTAGATCAGGTTTGCCGCCACTTGCCTCCGAAGTGCTTTCCGCCCTCGGCGACCCATCTCAAGCCAGTGTCCAAAATGGGCGGAGAGGCGCGTAGAAATACAAATTTAGACCATCACTGGTGAAGAGCGGGAGGCAGAAAGGCGGCCAAGATCCGTCGCAGGGAGTGGATAACGGTATGGGCCGCGTTTTGCGTGCGGAGACCGAGATGGAGGACAGGGAGAATCTTCGTACAAGGGTCGATCGCCAGCCACAGCCACAGGACGTGTTTGTTGCTGCGGAGCCTGGTGCGCAGTTCGACCAACTGGACATACGGAAGCTGGAGGTTGCAGAAAAAGTGCTCGTGGAAGGTTTGAGCGTGCTTCCCAGCGCGGGACAGCCAGGTGGTAATGGTGGCCTGACGGTAGCCGAAAACATGCTCAGCGGCGGAAGCGTCCAGCCCAAAGGCTCGCGCAGTCAGCACCATTGCAACGTGATGGGAAGGGGTTTTCAGACGGTATAAGGGAGTATGGTATCGAGCAGTGAAAGTCGTGTGGCAGGCCTGACAGCGAAACGTTTGGATCCGCTCAGCATGGCCATGCTTGCCATCTCCCGAAAGTCGCGTGGACTCGAGCGTCAGTGATACCAAAGTACGGGCACTGATGGTTCGGACAGGCGAAGCCCGCAGTGGGTATTCGCTTGGGTGCTCCCCGTCGGCTTTTCATCTCACGCCAGGGACGTACAGGCAGAGGCGCTGGCCCTACACCCGACGAGGGAGTGGAGGCGAGACAACAGGCGGGGCAATCGTGTGGGGAGCGGGGCTTGAGGTGACGTTGGGCTGTGGAGTGGATGGCCCCTCCTCTTGAGTGGGAACGCTGAAGATGGAGCCAGTCAAGACGCCAAAGCAGCGCCAGAGAGAGGAGGAGGCAGACCACGAGCAGGAACAAGAAGACATGAAGGGCCATACTAATCCTCGCTGCTTGAAATGGGAGAATGGAGAGATCCTTGCTTCTCAAGGATAAGGAGAGTCTACAGTGCCGTCAAGCGATTGGGAGAGAAGTCCGAATTGTCCACCGCCGTGAATCGCTGTACCCATACTCATGCATTAAGAATTGGTCTTCAGTTCGAACTTTTCTCTTATTATCCTAGAACAGATAGACCAAGTAGCCGACACAGGGGAGATAAGGGATAACCAGGCGGTCATAAAGAAATACCTCTGAAAAGAACAATCGTGTCCGCAGATGGTTCGTTATCGAAAAGGTCCCTCAGTGTTGTCTGCCCATTAAGCTCCTTCAGAGTCTCAATCGCACTTTTGACTTCTAAATGGCGCCTTGTGTTAACAACAGAATTCCCATCCAACTGCTACGTAGGTTCTGAAGGGCAGTTTTTAGGAAACGAAGCAGATATTTTCTAGTGGCCTCATGCACGCAGGTAGGCGCAGTACCGTATAGCATTGGCATCTAGACATACTCCCACATTCTTACCGTTAATGACATTGCGCACCCCCTCATCTTTAAACAACCTGTGTAATTCCTCGGGGATGCTCCCAGGCAAGTTCTCCCCGGCTGGTGATTTCTCACTGAAGTGCTCGGCCATTTCGGGATGATCTTCCAAATACTCTGCTAAGCGTGGCCAGCGTAAAAGGATAATCGTCCAGAGCGCCAGTTGCTTCATTCCGATATCGACCCGCACCAGAGTAGCGATGGCCCTCTGAAGGCCATAGGAGTTGATTAATCTCTTCATGGCACGGGGATTGGGTTCCATCAAATGTGCAAAAGCTTTCAAGCCATGTTCGGTACGTGCTTGGATATCTGGTGCTGCCAATCGTTTGACAGCCTCTTCCCGAAACGCCTGCTCTTCGATTGGATCGTTCATGCGCTTGAGTTCCTCGAGAATGCTCTCATCGGTCTGGAGCGTTTGCAATTTCTGCTTTGCAATAGCCCGAGCTGTATCTAGCTTCTCTTGATGTTCAGCTTGATTAAGCTGAAGCAGCCGCTGCCAAAAAGCTGCCTGGGAGGTTGGTGACAGAGCGGGCACCGAAGTTGAGAGTTGAAAAGCCTTTTCCAGGAACAGGTAACCCAGAGGACGACCTGCGTCCTCGACGTTTCTTGCAAAGGCACCGTAAGCCTGGTCATAACTGGCAGCAATCCAGTGGCGGTCTGCAGCTACCACATAAGTCACCGGTGCCCCGATGAACAAGGTTTGAATTCCTTCGAGCATTTCAACGATATAGCTGCCCTGGCACCGGTCCATGTCATCAATGAAGATAGCAACAGGCTTCCCAATCTTACACACAAGGGCGTTAAAATGATCCGTCAAGGTTTTCATGGGGTCGCGGATAGACTCGATGACATTCCTGGCACCACGTACCGATCCCATCGTCAGCGAACGACTGAGCCCGAAAACGATTCCCCAGACGGTAATGAGCAAGGCAAAAACGGCGCTGATCGATTCGGCGGCACCACCGATTTGCTGGAGTTGGAGCCCACTGGATCCAGGTGCGGTCTTATCCAAACCAAGATCTAGCAGGCCAAACAAACCGCTAAGCCAAATCAACCAGAAAACTAGCGCTAGACCGAGCAGAGCTAAAAGGTAGGGCGGCCATCCGGCGCGCATGAAGCGCCAGAGATATTCACGAACCCACAGCTTGATCGAGCGCCAGCGATTGATTTTCCAGAGTTGCTGAGCTCCTTGCCGGTAAACTTCGTTCATCAACCACCACCAGGGAGATCCGAGTCGCTGATGCATCCAGGCGTTGAAGTTGACCACCACCCATTGCGAAGAGGCGTCTCCATGCTTGAGTTCATCGCCTAAAAAGTTGAGTAAAGAGGTTTTGCCTGATCCCCAGGGACCATGGATATGGAGTATCAAAGAGCCACTCTTGCGTGTGCCGGCTTCCTTGTCCCGAATAGCTCGTATGCGCAGCGCCAGGACCTTAGCAAAGGACCTGCGTCCCAACTCATCGACCTGAGCTGGAGTATCGAGATGTGTGGGAACGGTATCAATCTGACCCATGTGTTCTAAATGGTCGAGCATCGCACGCCACATTTCATGCCCGCTCGTCGTCAGGAGGGAATCAAAAGGCGGGCTAATCTCTTTCTGCAGGATGCTCAGAACATTATTCGCCACCAGTTCTTTCGCAAGATCCCAATCGAGGATACTCAGACCGAGGAGCATCAGTCGCCCATGTAGTTTCGGGACTATACTTGTATTGTAGAGCGGGAGTATAAGTGTGATCCACTCCCCCATAGGCTTTCTCAATCCAGTGGAAGACTCTTCTGCCAGGGGTATTCTTCCGGCTCTACGTTCGGCATATTCTTGATGGAGCCGAAGTAGCCGTGCGGCAATAGTCGTGGCGCTTACCTCATCTCTGTCGGAAAGCTCCCTCACGACAGTATTAACTGAGGATGATAGCTCGATTTCCTCATGGGGTTTGCTCTGCAAGATACTCTCACTTTTTTCGCTCTTTATAGCCTCCATGGTCTCTTACCCTTTCTTCCTACACATAGTATCAATGAACCAAGATGGACCGTTCTTGAGAGACAACCAGGACAGGTTCGAATGCTGCACTCACTTTTTAACCTGTTAGACAATTGCTTTTTGCAATATTCTGCATGGTGATACAGTAAGCTCAAAATAAAGACGCTGAGGCTACATTTTTTAGCGTATCACTTTCCCAATAAGGAGATCATTCAAAGACAAGGCTGGCTAGCCAGCACCCAATTTTGTGTTGAGGGATGAGGGAAAGGTGCGACCGATGGCTCGATGCCCGTCGGTTCAGATCGAGTATTTATAGAAGTGAAATAAATAGTATAATTCCGAGGAGAGGACCCGAGGCAAGACGAACCCTTCCCCTTCGCGAGTCCACCTCCGATGGCGTTTGAAAGCTTCGCGCTTAATGCCTGCTCACTTGCTGTCCCAATGGCAAGCATCACCCGCACAAGACCGCAAGCGCTCGCTCAACTGCTCCAGATCCACCTCCTGGCGCAGTGTGGCTCTGAATGCCGCGATAGTCTTGGCAGCATCATACTTGCGGCGATAGAAGCTTCGGTCTGTCATGACCTGGATGCAGCGACGTAATGGCTGGAAGAGGACCACGATTACCAGGGTGGAACTGACCAGGAGAAGCGGAGACTGCATCACTTGGGGACTGCAGGTGGCGAAGACCAACTGCGAACCTACGATCATCCCGATGTACAATACGGCCAGGATGGCGGTGAGCAAGGCCGGCGAGTCCTCCTGGGCAAGAGCAGGTAAGAGGAGAAAAACCAGGAGAATGATCAGAATGAAGAGGCTCAAACTCACAATAATCCACTTGGTGGCGGCTCGCTCCTTAAGGTTCAAGAGGCGACGGGAGCGATAAATCAGGACCCCGACAATCAGAGGAAAGCTGAGCAGGGTGAACATCGTGTTGAGCAAGAAAAAGACAGGAGTCGTGAGGAAGGCGAATAGCACGACTGCCACGCTGTGGACAACATGAAACCCGAGGATCCAACGAGAGCCAAATTTGCCATTGCGAAAGGTTACGAGAGCATTCAAGCCCAGCAGACCCATTCCCAGGCCGCTCAAGAGTTGCGTGGTCACATTGAGGACCGGATGGGCAGCGGCCAGGGCTGGATAGTTGGCGCCCTTATAGGCGGAGAGGCCCACGAGAAAAGCGCTCATTCCCAATGGAACCCATCGGCCGGGCTTCTTGACAACAATGAGTACTGCTACCCCCCATACACCAGGATATAGAGCACCTGGATCACCAGATAGAGGTTGGCGTAGAACGGGATGGAGAGGCTACTGTGTGCAAGAGCATTGGCATTCCCTGGTGTGAGTGAGCATCCACTTGGGCAGACCGTGTGCAAGTAGGCGTAGCTTAGCGGGAAACCCACGCTATGACCAACGAAGATGAGGAGCCTATAGACGAGAAAGCCACCCGTCATGAGCCAAGCTGTGCGCGGACGAGAGGGGTGTTGAATGCCTCTTGGGTTGGTCTATCGAGAGCAACCATCATACTCATCTCCTGTTGCGTGCTGGCTCCCTAGCAATCGCGTTCTCACCCGCCCTGTCATCTTGGGTTGGCAAAACACACATATCATCTAGTCATCAAGCATTTTCTGTCTCGTCAACTGGTGCTTCTTTCCTGGTGAGAGGACGATGCATGGCAGAGATGAGCAGGGCCCAGACAAAGCCAATCACAGCGCAGAGTGCTGCGAACAGCCAGGTCGTTCTAAATGCATCGATCACCTGTGCATGCGCGAGCGCACCAGCAGTGCGAGAGGCCTGTTCCAGGTTGGTGTGGAGTTGCCCGGTGAGTACACTGACCAGGATTGCTACCCCCAGCACGCCCCCTATCAGTCGGAAGGTGTTGAACACACCGCTGCCGACTCCCAGCTTGGCGTGGGGCACCTGAGAAAGTGAGAGCATGGTCAGACTTTGGAATGCCATGCCGATACCTGTGCTGGCTACTTGGACCATCCGTTCACAAAGTTGACAGTTCGGTTATTCTCCAATTGCATGTTTGCTTACCATTTCACCTTCAAGAGAGTAAGAAGCGGGAGAAGCTTTACCCTCCCCATCACGAAAAAGCCTCACGCCTACGAGAAAAATACGCTTCATTTGCCGAACACGTTGAGGGAAGCTCCTTGGGAGGCTTCGTGGAGAGCACTTAAAAAGACCTCTTGGCAGAAAGATCCTCCTGAGATCTTGGAATGAAGCTCATGCACCGACCACCGGTCCTATTCTCAACTGATCAGGCTCCCCTTTGATAGTCATGGTGTAACCCGCCTAAGATTGGTACGGCAATGATCGGACGTGTTCCTCTCGCTCTTTTAGAGAGGAAATCCCCATCATGCAGGAAAAATGAGCGCTTTCTGGCAGCATGTCCTCGGGGAAACTCTGCAGATCCAGCACGAGAGATCTTCTTTCTCCACACTCTTCATGAACGACGAGGTCTTCTTGGCGCTTCTCGACTCTTGACCGTCTGGTCGATTCCGTTTTCCCCTTTAGGCTACTTTTTGGTAGTCATGGTGCAGGCCGTCTAAGATCGCAACGGCAACCACCTTGGTTCCTGCTTGTGGAGTGGATTGAGATGATCCAGAGGAGTCGGGAATCTGCTGCTGGATCCCTTGATGAGGTAGTGTGTTTTTGCAAGGGAAAAGTGTGCCAATTTACAAACGAAAACTGCACCCTTTTCAAGACTGAGCAAAACGACATTACAAACGAAAAGTGGTTCATCCTAGCATTTGGGGAACAGTGCCTGTTTGCTGTCGTGATTGATGGTGGGTGATATACTCCTAGAAAGATACAAGGTACACTCGCTTTTTTAGGAGGATGATGGTGATGGAAAGGTCCCCGTTTCTGCCCCTACCCGAAGGAATGGTCATTGGCCAGATTGAAATGGCCCCTACTCAGCTCACAGTGGAGGTCATCTCCACCCAGCCTTACGCACACTGCCCTGGGTGTGGAACCCTTCAGACGCTGTTCACTGGAAGTCACGACGAACGGTTCGCGACGTGCCCTGTGGAGGGCGCAGCGTCGTGCTGCGACTCAGCGTGCGCAAGTTTGTGTGCCAGCATCGCTCCCCTTAGCGAAGCACCGGTACGGGTGTTGGGCATAGATGACTTCGCCATCAGGCGCGGAGACAGCTACGGAACCATTCTGGTCAACCTTGAGACTGGCAAACCGCTCGATCTGCTCGCAGACCGCACGGCTGAGGCGGTCTTGCCCTGGCTGAAACGTCATCAAGAAATTGAAGTCGTCAGCCGAGACCGGTAAAGTCGCCTACGCAGATGCGGTGAGGCAGGCGCTGCCGCATGCCACCCAGGTGGCAGACCACTATCACCTGGTGCAAAACCTGCGCGAACACCTGCAACGCTTCCTGGATCGCAAATGTACCTGGTTACCAGAGGTTGAGGATATCCCGCTCAAAGGGGTGTCTCCCATCGATCAGGATCGAGGAGGATCTCTCACTGATCGCATGGGCACCGGAACCCCTACTGTTTCAGCAAGCGGAGCGGCTGTTGTTGAGAGAACTGATCAGGAGCAGGTTCGGCCAGCAATGCCACAGGTATTGCTGGATCAAGAGGTGGAGCTTGCTTGCTTGGCCTATGCAGAACGCGAAGCGCGAAGATCAGCCGAGACAAACGCCTGGCACGCTTTGAGCACGTGCTGGCGTTGCACCGAGCAGGCATAGGACAACACGCGATCGCCCGTGAATTACAGATGAACCGGCGCATCATCCAGCGCTATCTTTCCTCTGACAGCTTCCCAGAACGGGCTCCCGGCTCTGGACTGCGGGCGCCTGGCAGAAGCAAGCTCGATTCCTATGTGGAGTATCTGCGCCAACGTTGGAACGCGGGTGAGCATGTCGGCTCGCGGTTATTTGCTGAGATCAGGGAACGTGGCTATACCGGCTCAGCATCGTTGCTCAGACATGTGCTTGGTGAGTGGCGAACAGAACTACCACCCAAGCCCAGGCAAGGTCCTGCGCGCAAACAGCGCCTTGTCCCTCAGCCCAAGAAACGCCGTCTTTCCTCGCGCGGTGCATCTTTCCTGATGATCTTACCACCTTCCAAGCGAACGCAGGCTCAACAGCAGCAGATTGAGCAGATGAACCTCAACGAGGACCTCCGCGCCGTTTACCTCCTGAGCCAGGAGTTTGTAACCCTGCTCAAAGACCGCCAGGCCGGGGCATTGGACTCCTAGCTCACCCGAGCCAAAGCGTGCCATGTGGCTGAACTCACCAGTTTTGTCAACGGGATACGTCGCGATTATGCCGCTGTTCGCGCCGCTTGCTCTTCAGTGTGGAGTAATGGTGCGACGGAAGGACATATCAACCGGCTCAAATTCTTGAAACGCCAAATGTTTGGTCGCGCGCATCTGGATCTGCTTCGCGTGAAAGTGCTTCATGCGGTGTAACTTTGCTCACTCTCCAGGAGACCTGGTCGTCTCGATCCCATGCCGACGCCCATCTTGAAAGCAGGAGAGCCATACCGTATGCTACGAGTGGCTCATCCCACAAGACAAGGTGAAGCCGAGAGGTCAATTGGGCGACACACCATTTGAGGAGGTCAACCATGAGTGAGAAGCAGCGATCAAAGCCGATGTGGATCTGTCCCCAGTGCGGGCGAGCGTTTGCCAATGCGCACCAATCTCACGCGTGCGCTCGTCATACGCTCGCTGAACATCTGGAGGGGAAACCGGTTTGGATCATAGCTCTGTATCGCCAACTGGAGGACGTGATTCAAAGCATGGGACCAGTGCTCGTCGTTCCCGAGAAAACCCGCATTGCTTTCCAAGTAAGGATGAGTTTTGATGCGGTGATGCTCAAACAACGCTGGATCGATGGGCATGTTGTGCTGGCCCGACGCTTGGATTCGCCGCGCTTTCGGCGGATAGAGTCGATCTCGCCTCGCAATCATGTCCATGTGTTCCGGCTCAGTTCTCCCGAAGAGATCGACGCGGAGCTGACCGCCTGGATAGCGGAGGCCTATCTGGTCGGAGAACAGCGTCACCTGCGGTCCACGATGGAAGAACTCCCATCGTAAAAAGTCTTGTCAGAACCAGGTTTCTCCCTCTTTTCATGCAGTATGCCTCTTTCTCAGCAGGCAAGCACTGTTCCCCAAATGCTGGGATGAACCACTTTTCGCTTGTAAATATTCCACCTGGATGGCTCACTTTTATTTTACACAAAACAGTAGTGCCTGGTTGAACTACATCACATAGGCATAGAGGACGCGTTGAAGCTGCCTCTCATGCAGGATCAGCAGATGGTCCAGGCATTCTTGCCTGACGCTCCTCAAGAAGCGCTCGCAGATCGCCTTGGCTCGTGGCGCGTGATAGGGGGTTGTGAGAATCTTGATGCGACTTGTCCTCGCCACTCGAGCGAAGCACGACCCAAATTTGGAATCGTTATCACGAATCAGATACTTTGGCGTTTGTCCATAGGGGGTGGCTTCTCGCAGTTGTTGGGCCGCCCAGGCATCGGTCGGCGATCGTGTCACCCCCACGTGAATCACCTTGCGAGACTTCAGCTCGATAACGAAGAACGCGAAGAGTGGTCGAAAGAAGAGATCAGTGACTTGCAGGAAGTCACATGACCAGATCTGTCCTGCGTGGTTGCGGAGAAACGTGCTCCACTTTTACCCTCGTGGAGGCTTTGTGCGAACCGTCCTCATGTACTTCTGGATGGTACGCTTGCACACACGGATGCCCAGTTTCAGGAGTTCACCCCGGATCCGTTCAGCACCCCACAGTCGATTCTCCGTCGCCATCTGCTTGATCAAGGCGATGGTTTCTGAGGCGACCTTGGGCCTGCAAGCAGGAGCCTTGGACTTGCGCTTCCAATACCAGTGAAAGAGCTCCCGATGCCATCTGAGCAGGGTATCTGGTTGCACGATCACCAGGGCCTGCTGCCAAGTTCGAACCAGCCTTGCAAAAAGCACGAGGAGCACTCGATCCGTTTTGGTGCATGCCGGCCGCATCACCTGGCGCTTGAGGATGATCAGTTGTTGACGTAAGATGGCATTTTCGGCGATCAGTTCCGAGTTGCTTCGGCCAAGGTCGGCAACTGTTGCCAGCGGTAAGGAGGTCCCCAGCGGTTTGGTCCAACGAGCAAAGCGAGAGGAGAGTGCATCCAAGCAGCCATTCTTCAGCCGCTGAAGATGTTTCAAAACACGAGCCATATTAAAGAAGCTTCTCCATCACCTGAAAGTATCGTCGTTCGAGCATGAGGATGCCGGTGACGACGTCTGATGGTACACCAACCCGCCTCTGTTTGCAAGCTGGGAAGGAGATCTTTCCCGGTTTTGTAGGGCTTGTTTTCCATAGTATACCTTACAGGCCTTCTCGCTCGCCAGTGTCTGCAGTCATAAGTGTGCTCGACAGGACCTGTGACGCTGGTCATAGGCCTTCTCGACAGACCTGTGACCAGCGTCATAGCAGCCATGGCCAGAAATAGGCCCGTGATTTGTGACCGATGGGACTGGTGTTATGCAGCTCTGGCCAACTATACTCAGCATAAGGAAGATGGATCTCTCACCATTACCTGTCCATTCGGCAAAGCAGTTGCTAGATGGTTGTTTCGCGAAAGGACCTTTACTCATGGAACTCATGCTGACAGACGTTTCAAAATCGTCAATCGTGGCTGCCATGCCCGCTGGTTCATCACTGCGCGCCGGCATCACCACCCTTTATCGCCGCCTCGACCTCGCGCCCGCCGTGCTGATCATTGCTGGCATCTCATTCCTGGTTCATGTCATCTTTGGAACCAACTATGGCTATTTTCGGGATGAACTCTATATGCTGGCAATGAGCCAGCATCCTGCCTTTGGCTATGATGTCTTCGATGAATTCTGGTGGGCGCTTTGCGCCACCATCCTCCTCCTCCTGCTGCGCGATGAACGGCCCCAGCGCTGGCTCACGTTCGGCCTGGTGGCAGGCCTGGGATTATTGACGAAGGAGACCATCCTCTTCTGGGGGTTCGCACTCTTCCTGCCCTTCCTGATCTGGAATACCGCTAATGGGTGGGCCTCGTTCCAGTATTGGGCCAACTATCCTCACTATCATAGCGCCGGTGGGTCGCCCCTTGTTTTCCTGTCCAACCAGATCCTCCTCATGAATCCCGTCTCGGTACTCTTGTGGGGAGCAGGGCTGTGGTACTTCTTCTCCGCGCGCGGTGCGCGCTACCGGGTCTTCGGGTGGGCGTATCTCATTCTCTTCGTGCTCTTCGCCGTGATTGGGGGGAAACCCTACTTTCTGGCGCCGGCCTACCTGCCGTTGTTTGCCGGTGGAGCAATGTTGTTCGGTGAATGGCACAAGCGCTGGCGTCGATGGGTCGCGGTCTATCCCGTGGTGCTGGTAGTGATTGGCGTGCTGCTGGCCCCCGCAGTGATGCCGGTGTTGCCACCTGCCGTGTATAGACAGGTGTATGGCACAAGTGGCAGCGCAGGGGCAGGCGATAGCTATGGCTTGCCGCAAAACCTGGCGGATCGCTTCGGCTGGGAGGAGCAGGTCGCGTTGATTGCTCAGGTGTATCACAGCCTGCCCCCAGATGAGCAGCGGGTGGCCTGCATCTTTACCTCCAATTATGGCAAGGCGGCGGCGCTCGTGCAATTCGGTGGGCGCTATCATCTGCCAGAGCCGATCAGCGGACACAACGCCTTCTATCTCTGGGGACCGCACGGGTGTACCGGCCAGGTCATCATCACGATCAATATTGCTCAAGAGGACGCTGCACAGGCGTTCAGATCGGTGACGCTAGCCGCCAGGACGTCTTGCGCTGCGTGTGTGGATTTCGAGAATCAGGCTCCAATCCTGATCTTGCGACAGCCAAAGGTGCCATTCGCGGTGCTCTGGGCACACGCTCAGTATTACGATTAATGAGAAAAAGAGAGCCTTTTTCGTTATGCCAACTCTCGAATTACCAACACCTACACCTTTGCTGGATGAAACAAGCACTACAAAGGTACATGTCACCTCCAAACGAAAAACGCGGAACAGAACGATCTGGCAACTCTTGCGTTTCGGGCTGGTTGGCGGCTTGAATACCACCATCGACCTGCTTGTGCTTAATGGCCTGCGCTGGCTCTGGCCAGCGCAGGGCACTGCCAGGCTTCTGCTCTTCAATGCCCTTGCCTACGCTTGTGGCGCGCTCAATAGTTTCGTCTTTAACCGATATTGGACGTTTCGGCACACAGGACGGCCCAAAGCGCGTGAAGGAGCGCGCTTTCTCCTGGTGACCCTGGCCGCGATTGCCTGCAACGATCTCATCCTGTGGTTGATGAGTACCATCTTGCACCCGGTGCATCTCAACCCGGCGCTCTGGACGAATGTCTCCAAAGTGGTGGCCATCGGGGGCACGATCCTGCTCTCATACCTGGGCATGCGCCT
>Ga0070706_100001901_pt1 | contig 21579 bp, 16 predicted proteins | sample KBSK5501metaG_FD_65476 | JGI IMG/M metagenome (GOLD analysis project Ga0070706, IMG submission 65476) | Corn, switchgrass and miscanthus rhizosphere microbial communities from Kellogg Biological Station, Michigan, USA - KBS K5-50-1 metaG | ecosystem: Host-associated > Plants > Roots >... | reverse complement strand
CGGTGAGCGGCATGCTCACCGCCGTCGGCGCCCGCCGCCCGGACGAGGAGAAGGAGGACTGCGGGTTCGTCTACTACGCCCGGCACTTCCGGTCGGCGGACGGCTCCTGCCCGCCCGCCCGGGAGCGGCTGCTGCAGCACTTCGAGGGCGTGTCGATCCTCACCCTGCCGTGCGACTCCGGGACCTGGGGCGTGGCCTTCGTCACCTCTGCCCGCGACAAGGAACTCCGCGAGCTCCGCGCGGTGCCCGCCTGGGAAGCGGCCCTGGCTCTGTTCCCCAGCGTCGCGCACTGGGGCGACGCGCAGGCGATCACCGGCGTCCAGGTGATCGCCGCCATCGAGGACCGGCACCGCAGGTACGTGGTGGACGGCGAGCCCGTCGTCACCGGCCTGGCCGCCCTCGGCGACGCGTGGGCCTGCACCAACCCCTCGCTCGGCCGGGGTGCCTCGATCGGGCTGCTGCACGCCTGCACTCTGCGGGATCTGCTCCGCGAGGTCGGCCCGGGCGAGCCGGAGCAGCTGGCGCGCCGGTTCGACGAGGTCACCCAGGCCACGGTCGGCCCCCTCTACCGGGCCACGCTCGAATTCGACCGGCACCGGCTGGCCGAGATCAACGGCGAGATCACCGGCCAGCCGTACCAGCCCGGCGACCCGGCCTGGGACATCAGCAAGGCCCTGTACGCGGCGGCGCCGTACGACCCGGACGTGCTGCGTGCGTACACCTCGGTGGCGGCGATGACCGCTATGCCGGCCGACGTGCTGGCGGAACCGGGCATGCTGGACCGGGTGATCTCGATCGGCTCGACGGCGCCCCGGTACTGCGCCAACGGCCCGTCCCGGGCCGAACTCCTCGACGCCCTCTCCTAGCCTCGCCGGCGCCCGCCTCCCGCACAGCGCACGCAGGTCGCCGCGGCTGGGCGAGCAGCCATCCGTTCGGCCCCGATGGGCTGCCCGCACCGCTCGCACACCCCGTACCGGCCCTCCGCCAGCCGCCGCAGCGCGGCATCGACCGCAGCGACCTGCTCCCGCGCCGCCTCGAGCAGGGCGGCGGCGTGCTGCCGCTCGAACGCGAGCGTCGCACCCTCCGGGTCGTGCTCGTCGTCGGTTCCGGCCGCGCTGGCCGCCTCGGCCAGCCCGGCGAACTCCCGCTCCAGCGCCGCCACCCGCTCCCGTGCCCGCTCCCGCTCGCCCAGCAGCACCTCCCTCGCCGCCTCCATGCCCCGACCCTAGCTACCGTCGCCGCTCTGGCTCCAGGTCGTCGAGCAGGACGAGCCCGTGGTGCTCGGCGAAGTCACCGAAATCGGCGGTGTTGAGCGTCACCAGCGGGATCCCGTACCGAAGGCAGCACGCGGCGATCCAGGTGTGGTTCTGCGGCCTGGGCCGCCCGCGTAGCCGGGCCTGGCCGGTCAGTTCGCCCCACAGCTGAGCTATCCGGGCGTCAAAGGGAATAACCGGCCGCCCGGCGGTCCAGGCCTCCAGGCGCCCGCGCCGGCTCTCGTCCCACTCGCGCATGACCGCCCAGTTGGCCAGCTCAGCCACGGTGATGAAGGTAAGCCAGATCCTGGTGTCGGCGAGGTGCCGGAGAACCCACGGCGGCGCCTGGCGCCGCTGAAGCAATGACGCCGTCCCGGTATCGATGACGACGTCGCGCATGGCTGCCTACCCCAGCGTGAGCGTTCGGATAACCCGGAGTTCCGCCAGGAACGCCGCCAGCTCGTCATCCGACTCCCAGATGTCGTCGCCCAGTTCCCCGGGGTCGTGCACGGGCTGCACGCGCTGGGCGCGCGCCAGATCCTCGATGGGCGCCAGCTGAAACTGCCTGAGCATCTCCCCGGCTTCGGCGGGCGCAAGGCGGCGGCTGGCGGAGGCGATGAATTCCGTCCGGGCCGCCCCGCCGAGCGCCAGGGCGTCGGCCAGTCGGGCCAGCGAATCCTGGTACGGGAACCTGGTCCGCCCGCGTTCGAGATCGCTGATGGCGCGGACACTCAGCCCAGACCGTTCGGCGAGTTCCTGCTGGGAAAGTCCCGCCGATTGACGGCACGATCGCAGCCGGGTTCCAAACCCCCGGGCAACATCGCTCACGCTAGGCCTCACGAGCATGGTGGTGCACACAGGATCGCGGCCGGGCCCATGGCGGGGTCACCAGTCGCCTGTGCCTCCGGTCGCGTCCTGTGCTCAGCTGAACACGGACGAGCCGCACTCTACTGGTGGGGTGGCGATTTCAGAAGAGTTTCTCTGTGAATTTGTGATGGTAGGTCCAAATTTGCTTGAAACAAGCAGCATAAGAGCTGTGTAACGATTTGTAACTCATGATCACGTACGCAAGCGGACGGGCGCGGACGGCCTGATGGGTCGGAAGTTTGCCGGTTAGTCTGCCTGTTCGACGTTGTCGCCCCCGGAATACGGTTGCGCTCACCGCGTGTCAGAACCGTGATCTTGGGAGCCACCGCATGCCATCTAGCCAGGCTGGGCGCTGGCCGAGGTGGCTGCTGGCCGCCGGTGCCGCCGTGGTGGTCGCGGCCGCGGGGGTCGCGGCCTGGGCGCTGTGGCCGAGGCCGGCCGCCGCCCCCCACGCGCGGCAGTACCTGAACGTCTCGGCCTGCCTGCTCACCGACCCGAAGGGGATCGTGCCGGGCACGCCCGCGGCCCCGGTCTGGGCGGCGATGCAGTCCGCGTCGCTGGCCACCCACGTCATGGTCAGCTACCTGCCCGCCACCGGCCCGGCCGACGTCAAGCCGATGCTGAACACGCTGATCCAGCGGCAGTGCGGTGTCATCATCGCCACCGGCACCGCCACGGCAGGGGTCGTCGAGGCCGGCAAGACCAACCCGCATCAGCGTTTCCTGCTCGTCACCGCCTCCGGCGGCGCCGGGGTGACGGCGACGCCGAACACCACCATCGTGTCTGCGGCTGCCGCGCCCGGGCGGATCGATCAGGTGATCCACGCCCTGGCCGCGCATGCCCCACCGCCCGGGTCCTGACCCGCGGCCGCTGTCCGTCCGATCCGCTACGTATTGCCCCTGGAGTCGAGCATGCCGGGTTGGTTGTCCAGGTCAGGCCGAGGTCGCCGCCGAGTCCTCTCGCCGGCGCGGCTGCGTGCGATCGTGATCGCGACCGTCGGGATCATGTGCCTGGCCATCTTCGCGCCGGGTGCCGCCGCGGTGCCGGCCGCGGCCGGCGGCACCGTGCCGTCGCCGAAGATGTTCGGCTATGCGGCCGGGCCCGCGCAGCGCATTGGGACCGCGGCGGGCAAGGCGCACTACGTGCCGGCCTCGGCGACCCGGGCGGGCACCGTCGTAGGCCACCTCAAGGGCCACCAGGCCCCAGTCCCGGCCCTGGCGCCGCCGCCGGTCGGCTCCCGCACCCTGGTGACCACCGGCTCGGCGGATATGCCGGCCGGTCACCTGGTGGCGGGCTCGGCTTCCGGCGACGCGGGATCCTCGCAGCCCAGCGCCTCGCCGTCTGCCCCAGCATCGTCTTCGCCCAGCCCGTCGGCATCCTCTTCGCCCAGCCCGTCGGTGTCGCCGTCCGCCAGCGCGTCGGCGTCGCTGACGGCTTACATGAGCGGCGGCACCGACAACGCCTCCTACAGCGTGGCGTCGATGTTCGACACGGTGCCGATGGCCAACCAGTCCGGCCGGATCGCGGTCACCTTGACCAACACCGGGACCAGCACTTGGAGCGGGTACGCGCTCGGGGCCAAGGTGTTCCCCTCCGGGGACACCACCGGCACCGGGACGCCGCTGACCACCGGCCCGGGTGTCGCGATCACCGGCACCGTCGCCCCGAACGGGACCGCGACGGTGGAAAGCGTCACGCCGGCCGAGAACCCCGGGTCGTACGAGATCTGCTGGGACGCGGTGAACGCGGCCGGCGCGTACTTTTCCTCCGAGGGCGGCAACCAGTACTGCGCTCCGTACACCATCCAGCAGTACCCGCCGCAGGTCAACGAGCAGGAACCGCTGCCAGGCACGGATGTGAACACCCAGACCCCGCAGCTGAGCGCGTCGGCGTTCGTGCCCGGCGGGTACCCGGCCAACCCGACATTCTCCTACGCCTTCCGAATCCTCAACGGCCCCAATCCGAGCACGGCCACCGTGCTGCAGTCGTCGGGATGGGTGTCCGGCAGCGGCAATAACTGGACGCCGACTACCGCCCTGACCTGGGGGACTACCTACTACTGGCAGGTCACGGTGAGCGACGCGGTGCCGCCGCCGTCGCTGACCGGGGCCGGGATCACCTGGACCACGCCGATCTCGTTCGTGGTCGGCAACGCCCAGCCGACCATCTCGCACCGGCTGGGCAACGCCTACCAGGCCGACGACGGCAACCCGATCATGACCTCCGACCTGGGCGGCACCGACTTCAGCGGGTCGGGCAAGACCATCGACCCGCGCTCCGGGAACGTCTCCCAGCAGGCCACCGATGCGAGCGTGGCGACGGTGGGGCCGCCGCTGTCGGTCGTGCGGACCTACAACTCGCTGGACCCGCGCACCTCGCAGGCGCTCGGGGCGGGCTGGTCCTCGGTGCTGGACATGGCGCTGGTCCCGGACCCGGACGGGTCGGGCGCCATGATCCTCACGCTGGCGGACGGGCAGCAGGTCCGGTTCGCCAAGAACGCGGCTGGCGGGTACGCCCCGCCACAGGACCTGTACGCGGTGGTGTCCGCGCTGTCCGGCGGCGGCTTCGCGATCACCGACCAGACCGGCACCACCTACCAGTTCGGCCAGGCCAGCGGGACCTCGTGGCTGATCTCCGCCATCACAGACAACACCGGGAAGGCCGAGACGTTCGGCTATAGCAGCGGGACGCTAACCACGATCACCAGCACCACCTCGGGGCGGGCGCTGCACCTGACCTGGTCCACCCCCACCGGGGCGACGTCCCCGCACGTGGCCACGGTGGCCACCGACCCGGCGACGGCAGGCCAGTCAGGAACGGCGCTGACCTGGACCTACGGGTACAGCGGTGATCTGCTCACCCAGGTCTGCCCGCCAGGGACCACCACCGCGTGCACCAGCTACGGGTACAACACCAACGCCTCGCACACCCCCACCTCGGTGATGAACGCCGACCCCACCAGCTACTACCGGCTGAACGATGCGGCCAGCGCCACCGTGGCCGCCAACCAGGTCCCGGTGGACGACCTGACCACCGTGGACCCGCCCGCCACCGAGTTCGGCACTACCCGCGGCGTAGCCGGGCCGGTCCCGGGTGGGACCGCGACCTCCTTCAACGGGACCAGTTCGCTGATCCCGCTGGACGGGGCGTGGTGCACCAACCCGGCCCAGCTGAGCTCCTGCTCCAGCATCGCGGACACCGGCCGGGTGCTGCCCAGCGGCACCGCGACCCAGAGCATGGCGGTGAGCATCTGGTTCAAGACCACCACCGCCTCGGGGATCCTGCTAGGCGTGTCGTCTCTCCTGCCCAGCGACTGCGCTTCGGGGTGCTACGGGTCCGAAGAGGTGCCGGTGCTCTGGATCGGCAGCGACGGCCATCTGGACGGCCTGAAGACCACGACCGCCGCCCTGAGCTTCCCCCCGATAGACACATACGGCCAGACCTTCGTCTCTCCGGCAGCGGTCAACAACGGCGCCTGGCACCAGGCGGTGCTGGTTCCGGGCCAGGCTATGTACCTGGACGGCCAGCTCGTCGGCTCGGGCACCACCCCCCTCACCCTGCCGACCGGCGCGTACGCGCTGCTCGGCGCCGGCCTGCTTGTTCAGACCTCCTGCCCCAATGGCTGTTCCTCGTCCGGCAGCTGGTCGTACTTCAACGGGTCCATGGCCGACCTGTCGGTCTACCACAACCAGCTGCCCAGCGTGGGCACGGTCGCGGCGCAGTACGCGGCCGAGACCCGCTAGGCGGCGGAGCTGACCTCGGTCACCAGCCCGGCCGGGCGCAGCGAGCTGTCGGCGGCCTACGACACCGTCAACGACCGGGTGGCGACGGTAACCGACGCCGTCGGCGGGACCTGGACCTACGGTGGCGCGGTGCCGCGCTCCTCATCGACCGCCTATGACAGCGCGGTGCTGGCGAACTCGCCGGAGGACTTCTGGCCACTGAACGACACCGCCGGGCCGCTGGCCAAGGACATGGTCGGCGGCGCCGCGACCGCGGCCAGCCCGCGGCCGCCCGCGACGTATGCCAACGTGACCCTGGGCGCGGCGGGTCCGACCGGGTTCCCGGACGGGACGGCGGCGACCTTCAACGGGACCAGCTCGCAGGTCAGCATCCCTGGCGGGTACTTCGCCGGCACCGGCGCAGAGTCGGCGGAGCTGTGGTTCAAGACCACCGGGCACGGGACCCTGCTGTCGTCCGGGTCCGGGCAGAATGGCGAGCCGATGGCGTTGTGGGTTCCTTCCGGAACCAGCTGCCTGGAGGGGAAGATCGGCAGCACGACGCTGAACGCGCCAATGTTCGGGTTCTGCTCCGGCACCGCCGTCACCGACGGCACATGGCATCAGGCCGTCCTCACCCTCAGCCCCGGCAGCGTCTGCCCCTCCGGGTCGTTCACCTGCACCCCCGGATCGTTCAGCCAGACCGCGACCCTGTACGTCGATGGCGCGGTGCTGACCACGGCGCAGATCGCCACGCAGGCCACCGCGTCTGCCGCCGGGTACGTCGCCACCATCGGCAACGGGTCGAACGGTTTCTTCACCGGGTCGATCGCCGACGTGTCGCTCTACACCGGCCAGTTGACCCCGGGGCAGGTGACCGCCGACCACGGCGCCCTGACCTTCCAGGTGACCGCCCCGACCACCGGCTCGCCGCCGTTCCAGACGCCGGTGACCCTGCCGACGCTGAACACCCAGACGATCACGGTTACCGACCCGCTGGGCAAGAACTCCGTGTACACCTACTCCAGCGGAGCGCTGGTCCAGTCGGTCAACGTGCTCGGCGGGGTCACCTCGTACGGCTACGACGCCGCCGTGCGGGCCGCGACGATCACCGACCCGGACGGCGACACCAGCTACATGACCTACGACGCGCACAACAACGTGACCTCCACGACCACGTGCGCGGCCGTCGGCAACTGTCAGACCTCGTACGCCTCCTATTACGAGAACCTGTCGACCCCGCTGGATCCGCGTAACGACAAGTCGACCGACTCCCGGGACGCCCGCTCCTCCTCGCCATCTGACCCCACCTACGACACGGTGACCACATACACCTCATCGGCCCAGATCGCGACCAAGACCACACCGCCCACGCCGGCCTGCCCGTCCGGCTGCAAGACCTCCTATGCCTATACCGCGGGAACGGAGTCTGCCGTGGGCGGCGGCACCGAACCCCCTGGCCTGCTGGCGTCGGTCACCGCGCCCGGCGGCGGGGTGACCAGTTACGCCTATGACTCGGCCGGCGACGTCATGCAGGCCACGAACCCGCTCGGGCTGGTGACCAAGTACAGCTACGACAACCTGGGCCGCGATCTCACCCAGGCGCAGGTCTCGAACACCTTCCCGGCCGGCCTGACCACCAGCTACGCCTACGACGGCCAGGACCGGCTCGTCGCCGAGACGGACCCGCCGGTCACCGACCGGGTGACCGGCGCGGTGCACACCAAGGTGACCACCTACACCTACGACGCCGACTCCAACGTGCTGACCACCACGATCAGCGACAGCACCGGCGGAGACCCGTCCCGGACCATCACCAGCACCTACAACACCAACGGCAAGCTTGCGTCCACCGCCGACGGGCTGGGGAACACCACCTCGTACACCTACGACGCGCTGGGCGACCGGATCAGCCAGACCAACCCCGCCGGGGTGACCACCGCCTACACCTACGACGACGCGGGGAACCTGCTGACCACCACACTGCAGGGCTACACCGGCAATCCCGGTAACCCGTCGCCGCCGGCCAACCTGGTGCAGGAATCCCGGGCCTACGATCCCGCCGGGAGGCTGGCGTCGGTCACCAACGTCAAGGGGACGCAGACCAACTACACGTACTACGGCGACAACCGGCTCGCATCCAGCTACGTTGTCTGCTCCAGCTGCAGCGGCGGGAAGCAAAGCGTCACCACCTACGGGTACGACGCGGCCGGCAACCGGGTCACGGAAACGGCGCCGGGCGGGCTGGTCGCCAACACCGCCTACAACGCCGATGGCCAGGTGACCTCGCAGACGGTGGACCCGTCCGGGGTGAACCAGGCGGTCACCGCAACCTACGACTCCGACGGGAATGTCGTCGCGAAGACGTTGGCCGGCGGCGGGGTCACGCAGACCGAGACAATGACCTACAACGCGATGGACCAGGAGTTGTCGCAGACGGTCGACAACACCGGCGGGAACCTGACCACCAGCTACGTACGGGACCAGCGCGGCGTGGTGACCTCCGAGACCGACCCGGCGGGCAACACCACAACGATCTCGAACGACGAGGCCGGACGCCCGGTCGTGGAAACCGGCCCGGCCGTGCCGAGCCAGACCGGCGGCGGCGGCGCGCCGGTCACCGCCAACCCGGTCACCATGACGGGCTATGACACGTTCGGCGACCAGACCGAGAATTCCGACCCGGACGGCAACGTCACGACCTCCGCCTACGACCAGGACGGCCATCAGGTGTCGGTCACCGATCCGTCCTACACCCCGCCCGGCTCCAGCACGCCAGCCGGCGGCACCACCACCTCGGTGTACAACAACCTCGGGGAGCAGACAAAGACCACCGACCCACTGGGCAACGTTACGCAGTTCGGCTACGACCAGCTCGGTGACCTGGCCAGCCAGACCGACCCCGGCAGCGGGGTGACGACCTACACCTACGACCCGGCCGGGGAACAGACCAGCGTCACCGACCCCACGGGGGCGCAGACCCAGGCCACCTACGACAACCTAGGCCACCTGATCACGGCGACCAGCCTGGTGCGGCAGAACGCCTCCGCGGCCTACACCACCAGCTACGGGTACAACGACGCGGGCGAGTTGACCTCGCAGACCAGCCCGACCGGCGTGCAGGCCACGGCCGCGTACGACGCGGTGGGGGAGCGGATCTCCACTACCGACGGTGCCGGGAACACAAGTACCTACGCCTACAACCTGGACGGCAACCTGGCCAAGATGACGCTGCCAGACGGCACCGCGACCACGGCCAGCTACGACCTGGCCGGGCGCCAGACCTCGCTGGCGGACCTGAACGCTGCCGGGACGGCACTGCGCACCGAGTCGGCCGTCTACAACCCCGACGGGCAGATCACCTCCGCGACCAGCTTCCTGGGCAACACCGCCACCTACAGCTACGACGCGACGGGGATGCTCACCTCGCAGACCGAGCCGGTGTCCTCCGGCCAGAGCATCACCGTCAGCTACGGGTATGACCTGGCCGGAAACCGTACGGCGCTGACCGACGGCAACGGCAACACCACCTACACCACCTACAACTCCCGGGGTTTGCCTGCGATCATCACCGAACCCCCGACGGCCGCCCATGGCACCGCGGCCGACTCCACCACCACCGACGTCTACGACGGCAACGGCGACCTGGTCACCCAGAACCTGCCCGGCGGCGTGCAGATCACCAGCAGCTACGACGCGATGGGCGACATGACCGGCCAGTCCGGTTCCGGCGCGGCCGCGCCGACCGCGACCAGGAACTTCACCTACGACAGCAGCGGGCGGCTGCTGACCGCCGCGACCGGTGCCGCCGGAACATCGGGCACGCCCGGGTACCAGCCCGCCACCTCCGAATCGTTCGGCTGGGACGACCGCGGCCTGCTGCTGTCCGCCTCCGGGTCGGCCGGCACCTCCGTCTTCACCTACAACGGCAGCGGCCAGCTGGCCACGGCCGCGGAGGCGGCCGGCACCTCCACCTATACCTACGACAGCGCCGGGCGGCTGGCCACCAACGCCGACGCCGCCTCCGGCGCCACCGGCACCTACGCCTACAACAACCTGGACCAGGTCACCCAGATCTCCTACGGGACCGGGAACGACACCCAGGGCTTCGGCTACGACAGCCTGCACCGGCTGACCTCCGATACCATCGCCACGGCCGGCGGCACCCAGGTCGCCGCCATCGGCTACGGCTACGACGCCGGCAACAATGTCACGTCGATGACGACGAGCGGCCTCGCCACGGCTGGCGGCGGAACCGGGACCGTCACCAACACCTACGGGTACGACCGGGCGAACCGGCTGACCTCGTGGACCGCCACACCGTCTGGCGGCTCGGCCGTCACCAAGACCTACGGCTACGACAACGCCGGCAACCTGACCAGCAACAACGGCACCACCTTCAGCTACGACGCGCGCAACGAGCTGACCTCCGACGGATCGAGCACGTACGCCTACACCGCTGGCGGCGACCTGGCCACCGCCACCAGTTCCGGTGCGACCACCAACTTCGCCTCCGACGCCTACGGCCAACAGGTCACCGACGCGGCCTCCTCGCTGTCCTATGACGCCCTCGGCCGCATGGTCAGCGACGCGAACCACACCGGTGGCACCACCATCGCGCTGACCTACGACGGGATGACCAACCAGGTCGCCTCGGACTCCTCGGCCTCCTACTCCCGCGACCCGGCCGGGCAGATCACCGGTGTCAGCACGACCTCCGGCGCCAGGCTGCTCGCGCTGAACAACCAGCACAATGACCTGTCCGGCCTGTTCACCACCAGCGGCACCGCGCTCACCAGCTCGGTCACCTATGACCCGTGGGGCCAGGTGCTGGCCAGCGCCGGGCCGGCTGTCCAGGTCGGCTACCAGGGCCAGTGGACCGACCCGGGCACCGGGCAGGTGGACATGGGCGCCCGGTTCTACAAGCCGTCCGCGGGCGGGTTCATCAACCAGGACACCTACACCGGCGGCGAGGGCGGCCCGGCGGTCACGGACAACCTGCACGCCTACGCCGACGACAATCCCATGTCGGTCACGGACCCGTCCGGGCACGCACCGTCGTCGTCCTCGGGGTCCGGCGGCGGCGTCACCGCCGGGGAGATCGCGGCCGCGGCCGCCCGCGCGGCCGAAGCCCACGCCAAGGCGTCCGCCGCAGCGGTAGCGGCCGCCGCAGCCGCCAGCGCGGCGGTGGCCGCGTCGGTGGCCGCGCACAGCGCGGCTGCGCTGGCCCGCATGCTGAACTCCGCCGCCGCCAAGGCCGCGCAGCTGGCGGCCAAGGCCGAGCAGCTGGCCGCGGCCGCGTTCAAGGCGGCGCAGGCTCAGCTGCAGGTGGCCCGGGAATGGCAGGACAAGGCCAACGCCGCCTGGGCGGCCGCCCGCGCCGACCTGGGCAAGGCCAGGACCTGGGAGGCATGGAAGATCCCCGGGTACCTCAAGGACGCGGCGGTCGAGACCGGGATAGCCCTGTACGACGAGGCGCGTGCCGCCGCGGCGTTCGTCGCCTACGGCGTGCTGGAAGCCAGCGCGTTCGCCCTGCAGGCAGCCGCCGACGCCGCGCAGATCGGGGCGCAGCTGGCGGCGGAGGCCGCCAAGGGCGCGGCCCGGGCGGCTGACATCGCGGCCAGGCTGGCCGACGCCGCCGCCCGGACCGCGCACGTGCTGGCGGCCGTCGCGGCCCAGGAGGCGGCGGTCGCGGCGCACGACACCGCGGTGGTAGCCAAGCTGACCGCGGAATATGCCAAGCAGATGGCCCGGAAGGTGGCCAAGGCGGCCCGGGCGGTCGCCCGGGTGGTGAAGAAGGTCGCCAAGAAGGTCGCCCGCGCCGCGGTGGCCGTGGCCAAGGCCGCCTACAAGTACTCCGGCGCCCAGGACGTGGTCTCCTGCGTTACCAACCCGCACCTGTCCAGCTGCGTCAAGGCCGCCATCACCGTCGCCCTGGTCGTCGCCACCGGCGGCGAAGGCGAAGTCGAAGTCGCTGCCATGGACGCCGCCGAGGAAGCCGGCGCGGGCGTCGCCGAGCGGGTTGGCGTCAAGGCGGCCGAGAGTTGCGGGCTGAGCTTCAGCCCCGGCACCAAGGTGCTGCTCGCTAACGGCAAGGCGGTGCCGATCTCCTCGCTGAAGCCCGGCGAGAAGGTGGTCTCGACCGGCACCAAGACCGGCAAGACCCAGGTCGGGACGATCGCCGCGGTCCTGGTCCACCACGACACCAACCTGTACGACCTGACCGTCCGCGCCCGCGGCCGAACCGCGGTCATCCACACCACCAGCAACCACCCGTTCTGGGACGTCACCACGCACCGCTGGGTCAAGGCGGGTGCCCTCAGGTACGGCACCCACCTGCGCACCCCCGCAGGCGGCACCGCCACCGTCCTGGGCGGCCACGCGCCCCGAGACCGGTCCGGCTGGATGTGGGACCTCACCATCCCCGGCAACCACGACTTCTACATCGCCACCGCCGCCGCCGATATACTCGTCCACAACTGCGACAAGAATCAGGGGGTCTACATATTTGACGACATCTCCGACCCGGGCAGCGTCTACATAGGAAAGACCGATAACTTCGTCCGGCGATTGGGCGAGCATGTGAGGGACGGAAAGCTCGCCAGTCGCGCCGACGCTATATGTGTGCATTTTTGCGGGCGTGATTTCGATTTGCTGGTCAAGGAGCACATATTCAAGGTAGCTTTCAGGGACATGGGATTTAGGCTCAGCAGCGATATCGAAGCACACGGAGAGAGGCTCTACGAGGCAAGACAGGCGGGGACCTGGCCATTCGATAAATAGGAACGTGTATTCATGAGTAGATGGGGTTGCGGGCCGTTCGACAACGATACGGCTGCCGACTTTGCCGGCCATCTTGATGATGCGCCTGAATCTGAGCGCATCGGCATGATTCATGACGCGCTGGCGGCAGTCGGCAGCCGCGACAGCTATGTCGATGGCTTCCGCGCTCAGGTGGCCTTGGCGGCGGCGGCCCTCGTAGCTCGTAACCTGCCTGGTGGCGAGGAGTTCCAGTCCCGGAACTACGGGCCGGCCAACCGGATACCTCCGATACCGGAAAATCTTATTCCACTCGCCGCCGGGGTTGTTGACTGTCTCCTGAACGGCGAGAATGACGTGAAGGTGGATTTGCGCGTAAGCGGTAAGGCCGACGAGTGGTTCGCCGCCACGCGACGCCTGCGTGCGGTTCTTGCCGGCAATTCTCCATGACACCATGGATCCGCTCTGGCGTTAATGACCGAACCCGCTCATGGCGTGTACTTCGAGGTTTGGGAACTGGTAGAAGCTCTCGACAGTCTCACTTCGCGCAGTGCGGTTGCGGTATTCGATTTCTGCGGCCGGGCGGCCGAGGGCACCGCGTCCAGCGCGTTCATGATGTCCGGCGGTCCGGTCTCGCCAAACCCGTCGGTGCCTCCAGATCCGCCACGTCGACAGCATGAACTGCATGGGGTCCAGCGCCCGGCGCCAGACGGCCGCTTGGCCGATCGCGGTCGTTAGGCTCGGAGATATTAATTTAGCTCGAAATCCTTGCCCTTCTCGCCAGTGATCCTGATGAGCAGGTACGGCTTATGGTCGCTATGAAACGCAAGCTCAGTCCGGAGATTGTGGAATTGTTTGCCATCGACGATGGATGATTCCGTAAGGCTAATAGTGGCCCGTCACCGGAAGACTCCGCGCGTAGTGCTCGAGCGGCTTACGCGCGACCCGTGGCTACGCGTCCGGGAAGAGGCTGAACAGCAGCTTTCGGCGGCCAAGCGCGCCTGATCAGGCCGGGGGGGTGACGTGGACCTCAGCATTGTGCGATTTGCCTCAGGTTCGGGAGACCTGGGCCCTTGGGGGTCGCTGCGGCTGACGGGAGCCTCATCTGCGGTAATCAAGGCGACCAACTGCGAGGACATCGAGCTGCCTTCGCCAGTGGCCGGAGATCTCCCAGGCGGAGTCGCTGTGCTGAATGAAGCGAAGGGTCGGCTGCTTTTCCTCCCTGATGCGGGTGAGATCGTCGCAGGGTTCGATCTCGCCGAGGGAGGGGAACTCTTCCCGCCGATGACTATCCCGCGGGACCGGGATGCTGGCATGCGCCTCGCTGATTATCGTCTCGTCGGCATCGGCGGCATCGTTTACCTGACCGAAGCCTCCTTGCTGCGCTTTGGCGAGGAACTCTTGCTCTCATGGCGTTACGACGAAGACTTCGCGAGCTGGTCGTTTGAGGGTGTGTCCCAGTGCGAGATCTTGCTAACGGCGGGCGACTGGACGGGGCGCGAAGAGCACCAGATTCGAAGCCTGGACAACGGCCAGAGAATCGCCTGAACGACCTCCGGAAACAACCGCCAAGGCTGGTTGGTCAGGTGGTGGTCTCAGTCGGCTTCATCGGGTCCTGCCGAGGCGATGACGTTGGCGGCTGGCCGCCCGGGCCAGCCTGCCCCTGAGCGCGCCGAAACAGCCCCAGCCGTTTGGTCGTCCCGCCGTTACCGGCCTTACTGTGCGCTGGCTTCTTCGGTGTTGCCTTGTCACCGCCGTTCCTTTGCGGGGTGAAGTAGTCAGCGACCAGCTTGGTCGCGGCCAGGGTCAGGGCCAGCGCCACGATGATCAGCCCGAACACCTGGGCGGTGGCCGCGGACATGTTCAGCGCCAGGGTGAAGCTGCCCGCCTGCGGTGAGCTTGTGTCTGCGACAGGGCTGCCCGGGGTCCCGGTGACCGGGGTCGGGGTGGGGACGGGGGCGACCACGGGCAGGTCGCTGGCCACGTTCGCCGGGGTGAACAGCGAGGTGGTCACGCTCGCTGGGGTGGGGACGGTGACCGGCGGCAGCACCGTGGCCAGCCCCGGGGTGCTGACCGGGCTGACCTGCGCCACCGGAGAGGACGCCGGGGCCGTGCTCGATGCCTTCTTCGTCGGAGACGGACTCGCCGACGCGGCCGCGGCCACGCTCACCGACTGCGACGCGGTCGGCATGGTGGTCATGGCCGGGCTGGTAGCGGCGTCCGCGGTGGCGGTCAGCGTCACCGAGGTGACCGAACTGGCCGAGGAGGCGACGGGGATCTGGGCTTGCAGCTGGTACGCCGCCGGTGCCACCGAGGTACCCAGCGACCCGACCGCGCACGTGGCCGATCCGTTTCCGCCCGGGCAGCGGTCGGTGAACGTGGCCGTCTGGCCCGAGGGCGCCGCCGCCAGCGTCACCGACACCCCGGACGCCGAACCGTTCTGCGCCGAGACCTGGACGATAAACGACGCTGCCTGGCCCCGCTTGATACCGGGCTGGGATGCTTGCACGCTCACGCACAGCTCAGCCTGCGGGGCGGTCGGCGAGGCGGACGGCGAGGCCGATGAGGCGGCCGGGGCGGCCGTGAGCGGTTCGCATTGCGAACTGGCCGCCGAGGCGGCCAGCGCGATCCCCGGCAGGCCGCCGGCCAGGCCCCACGCGGCGGAACCCGCGCCTATGAGGCAGGCGGCCAGCACTCGTCCCGTCCGCAGGCGCATCGGTACCATCTCCTTTCTGTCGTTCACGGGTATTCCTGCGCATACTCGCCGGCCAGCGAGAGCACCTCGCTGACGTACCAGGTGGCGTGGTTGTAGCCGAAGATCGCCGCGGACAGTGCCGCCCCGCCCTGGGCCGCACCGCCCTGGGCCGCGCCGTCGGCGCACAGCATCCGCGCGGCCGAGGGCACCGCGTCCAGCGGGTTCATGATGTCCGGCGGTCCGGTCTGGCCGAACCCGTCGGTGCCCCAGATCCGCCAGGTGGACGGCATGAACTGCATCGGCCCCAGCGCCCCCGCGCTGGACGGCCCGTTGTTCGCCCCGTCGCCGCTCTCGATCTCGCCGATGGCGGCCAGCACCGTCCAGGACAGGCCCGGGCAGTACTGTGCCGCCGATTCCCGGTACAGCTCCAGCCAGTTCGCCGGGCGCCCAGCCGGCACACTCGTGTCCACCGGAAGGCTCGTCGTCGTCACCACCGGGACCAGGTTCCGCACCGTGCCTCCGGGGCCGGTGACCGCGCGCACCTCGGACATGAGCGCGGCCAGGTCCGCGGCCGGCGCGTTGATCAAGACGGCGACGTCGGCGGTCAGCCCCAGCCCGGCCGCCAGGTCGCTGCTCACGATCGCGTCCACGCCCGGAATCCCCAGCCCGCCCGCTGCAGCCCCGCTGGAGATGAACTGCCCGCCGGACAGGCGAGCCCAGATCCCGGCGTCCGCCGCCGTCGCGGGCGGGGTCCACGACCGGAACGCGGGCGGGACACCGAGCACGCTAACCGTCCGGCCATCGACCGTCATCCGGCCGCCGGCCACGGCCAGCACCGCCCGCACCCCGGTCAGCCCGCCGATGGCGCTCACCTGCGCGGCGGTGATGCCGGAAGGCAGCACCGCGACCAGATCCGGCACGATCAGCTGGCGGGGCGGCGAGTCGGGTGCCGAACGGGCTGGCACCCCGCCACCCTGGGGCGCCGGAGCCGAGCTGGGCGCAACCAGGGCATCAGGACGGCTGGCCTGGGCGTAACCCACCTTCACCGTGCCGGTCGCGATCACCGCCGGCACCCCGGCGCCGAACGCGACGATCGCCGCGCTCAGGGCGGCGTACCGCAGCCGGATCAACACGGCCGCACCTCACCCGCCGCCCGCGCCACCTCGGTTAACTGCCCGGGGTCGCCGTAGCCGACGAAGACGCCGAGGCGGACGCGGACGAAGACTGGGACGCCGAAGGGAACGACGCGGCCGGGGCCGATACGGTGGGAGTCGGCGTGGGGGTCGGCGTCGGCGTCGGCGAGGGGGACGGGGACGCCGAAGGAACCACGGCGGGCAGGGCCGCGAAGTGCCAGAGCGACTCGCCGGAGAACCAGCACTGGTGCGGCAGCGGCAACCGGAACTCCAGGTAGTCGATCTTGCCGGTCTTGTTCACGCAGGCGAACACGTACTCCCCGCTGCGCTGCGCCGCCGGGCTGGCGGCGGCAGGGCGGACCGTGCTGCTGTATCCGGCGTTGGTGCTCTCGCCGAAGCTGACCGACCGCACCAGGACCGCGCCGGTGGCGATCCCCGCCAGGGCCACCATTGCCATGGTCAGGGTCCTGGATTTCATGATCATCCTTCCGTTCGCTTCCAGGGCACATCAGCGTCCGCGCGCGCGGGCATGGTGCGACCAGGCACCGTGAATATCCGGGGCGTATGCGCCATCGCGGCGCGCGATACCAGGGATCATGCGCTCCCGCGGCGCCCGGCACCAGCCGGCTCGGTAAGTCTGCCGGTAAGTCCGCCGGTCCCCCCCGCGGCACCCACTCGCCCGCCGGCTCATAGCTAACCCAGAAGGTTCGTGCAGGGATTCCGGAAAACGTGACTGCAGGATGAATGACATGAGCAGCGCACGCCGAGACGACGGGATCCGCCAGGCCGTGACGGCCAGGGAGCGCGGCCGGGCCAAGGTCCGGTCCACCACCACCGCGGTCACCATGGCCAGCGTGGTGACGGCCGGCGCACTGGCCCTGGCCCTGCCCGGATCCGCCCACACGACCAGCACGTCCAGCACGTCCGGCAAATCCGGCAGCTCCGGCGCCACCCCGGCCGGCTCGTCGAGTTCCTCATCGGCCAGCTCGGGCTCGAGCTCGTCCGGTACCAGCTCCGGCTCCTCCAGCTCCGGCTCCTCCAGCTCTGGCTCCACCAGCTCAGGCTCGTCCAATTCGAGCTCCGGCGGCCTCAGCTCCGGCTCCTCGCCGACCGCAAGCTCAGGCGGCGGGAGCCAGGCCACCTCCGGCGGCTCCTGATGCCAGAAACTGCCACCGACGCCGATGCGTCAGCCAGCTGGCGTGCCCTCGGCACGCTGGTCCAGCTGGTGGTGACCGAACCCGGCTGCCTGCCCGAGGCCCGCCGTCTGCTCGAAAACGACCTCGCCGAGGTGGACGCGGCCTGCAGCCGGTTCCGCGCCGACGCCGAGATCCGCTCCCTGACCGGCGGCCGGCACCGCATCAGCCCGCTGCTGGCCGAGGCCGTCACGGTGGCGCTGCGGGCGGCCAGGCTGACCGACGGCGATGTGGACCCGACCGTGGGCGCGGCCATGTCCGCGGCAGGGTACGACTGTGATTTCCAGCAGATAGAGCCGAACGGTCCGGCACTCAGCCCCACCGTCAGGCAGGTGCCCGGCTGGCGCGAGGTCCGCCTGGACGGCCAGTTCCTGACCATGCCCGCCGGGATCCAGCTCGACCTGGGCGCGACCGCGAAGGCGTGGGCCGCGGACCGGGCCGCCGCCCGGATTTCACAAAGGCTCGGCGGCGGCGTCCTGGTCAGCCTGGGCGGCGACATCGCGGTCGCGGGTCTGCCGCCCGCCGCCGGCTGGCGGATCCGGGTCCAGGATGTGACCGGCCCGGCCGGCGAAACGCCGGAAGGCCCGTACGCGCTGATCGCCATCCGTGACGGCGGCCTGGCCACCTCGAGCACGGCCGCGCGCCGCTGGCAGCGGGGCGGCGACGTGCTGCACCACATCCTCGACCCGCGCACCGGCCTGCCCGCCGAACCCGTCTGGCGCACCGTATCGGTCACCGCCGGGAGCTGCGCCGACGCCAACGCGGCCAGCACGGCCGCGGTCATCCGCGGCCGCCGGGCGCTGGCCTGGCTGGCGCGGCTCGGCCTGCCGGCCCGGCTGGTCGACACGACCGGCGCGGTGTTCACCGTGGTCGGCTGGCCTGACGACTCAGAGAGAACACCATGAACACCGCCTTCTGGTACGCCAGCCGCGCGACCGGTATCGTCGCGCTGCTGCTGCTGACCGCCGTCCTGGTGCTGGGCATCCTGGTGAACCGGCAGGGCCGCCTGCCCGGCCTGCCCAGGTTCGCAGTGACCGACCTGCACCGGAACCTGTCCCTGCTGTCGGTGGCCCTCATCGTCATCCACGTGCTGACCGCGGTGCTCGATACCTACGTGCACATCCCGCTGATCTCCGCGGTCATCCCGTTCGCCTCGGGCTACGAGCGGCTGTGGCTCGGCCTGGGCGCGGTCTCGCTGGACATCATGCTGGCGATGATCGTGACCAGCCTGCTCCGCGGCCGCCTGAACCGGATCCTGTGGCGGGCCATCCACCTGCTCGCCTACGCCAGCTGGCCGGTCGCGTTCGCGCACAGCATCGGCTCCAGCAAGGACCTGCAGCAGGGCTGGATGCTCGGCCTGGCCGTCGGCTGCGCCATGATCATCGCGGCGGCGGTAGTCTGGCGGCTGGCTCACACCGCCCGCCAGGTGCCCAGGGCCGGGCGGGTCGCCGCGGTCTTCTCTCAGCACACGGTGACCCGATGACCACCGCCCTGAATATGCCGGTACCGCACGAATCGGCACCAGGCGGGGCAGCCCGGCAGGCTGCCGGGCTGCCCCGCCTGCTGCCGGCCGCCCCCGAGGACCTGGGCGCTCACCTGGCCAGGTACGGGCCCACCCCCTACCGCGGGCAACCGGACGCGCTCGTCGCCGACGTCGAGGCGTCCGGCCTGACCGGCCGGGGCGGCGCGGCCTTCCCGGTGCACCGCAAGCTCGCCGCGGTGGCACGGGCCGGCGCCCGCCAGGGCCGCAAGGTGGTCGTCGCCAACGGCGCGGAGAGCGAGCCAGCCAGCCGCAAGGACGAATGCCTGCTCCGGGTCGCGCCGAACCTCGTGCTGGACGGCCTGCAGCTAGTGGCCGAGACGGTCGGTGCCACCGAGGCGCACCTGTACCTGCACCGCGAGCCCGGCCCGGAGATCCTGCGCGCGCTGGCCGAACGGGCCGCCCGCGGCCTGGACCGGCTCGCCGTGACGATCACGCAGGCCCCGCCGCGGTTCCTGGCCGGCCAGGAGACGGCGGTAGTGAACCGGCTCGGCGGCGGCCCCGCGCTGCCTGCCTTCCAGCCGCCGCGGATCAGCGAGCGCGGGCTGGGCGGCGCGCCGACCCTGATGCAGAACGCCGAGACGCTGGCTCACCTGGCCCTGATCGCGCGGTACGGCCCGCGCTGGTTCCGCGCCGCCGGCACCGCCACCGAGCCCGGCTCCATGCTCACCACGATCTACCGCCCGCACGCCAGGCCCCAGGTGGCCGAGGCCGAGATCGGCACGCCGCTGTGCACCCTGCTCGGCGACGGCGACGGCGACGACGACGGCGACGGCGACGGCGCCGGGGGGCCAGGAGCGCACGCCTGGCTGGTCGGCGGCTACCACGGCACCTGGCTGCCGCTGCCGGACGCGGCGGGGATCACGCTGGACAACGCGTCGCTGCGCCGGTTCGGCGCCGCCGCGGGCGCGGGCGTGCTGGCGGCGCTGCCGTCTGACCGGTGCGGTCTGGCCGAGGTGGCCCGGGTGGCCGGCTACCTGGCCGCCGAGTCGGCCGGCCAGTGCGGCCCGTGCCTGAACGGGCTGCCCCGCATCGCGGCCGGCCTGGCCGAGCTGGCGGGCCGGGGCCACCGCCGGCAGATCCGCACCGACCTCGAGCGATGGTCAGGCCTGGTCGAAGGCCGCGGCGCCTGCCACCACCCGGACGGCACGGTCCGGTTCGTCCGCAGCGCCCTGACCGTGTTCGAGCCGGAAATCCAGCGGCACGCCCGCGGCCAGTGCTCGGCCACCGACCGCGCCCCGTTCCTGCCGCTGCCGCAGGGCATGCCGACGAGCGAAGAAGACTGGACCTGACCATGGCCGAGACGCTCCGGGTCAACCCGATCACCTGCGCCGGGCACGGCGTGTGCGCCGAACTCCTGCCCGAGCTCGTCACCCTGGACGAGTGGGGCTACCCCATCGTCGATCCCGGGCCGGTGCCCCCGGCCCTAGACCGCGGCGCGCGCCGCGCCGTGACCGGCTGCCCCGCCCTCGCGCTCAAGCTCATGCGCAACTGACCTCTTCGCAGGCCCCGGTTCAGCGGTGGCTCGGTGACGGCTCGTCGGACGGGACTACCCGGACCCCCAGCGGCACGAGGGAGATGGGGATGATCTTGAAGTTGGCGAGCCCCAGCGGAATGCCGATGATCGTCAAGCACAGCAGGATCCCGGTGACCAGGTGGGCGAGCGCAAGCTCCCAGCCGAACAGGATGACCCAGATGATGTTGCCGGCAATGGCGCCGACGCCCATCCCCCCCTCGCGCGGGACGATGGTCCGGCCGAACGGCCACAGCACGTAACCCGAGATCCGGAACGCGGCGATCCCGAACGGGATCGTGATGACCAGGAAGAACAGGACGAAGCAGAGCAGTCCGACCAGCGCGTAGAGGATAGCCATCCAGATGCCGCAGAGCACGAGCCAGATCACGTTGAGGATGAATCTCATCGCGCCACCGCCCCCAGGATCGTCCCGCGATTGCCTGCTGTCCAGGTTATCAATCCGGTGCCCGGCCGCCTACCGGCTGACGATGCCGGCGTCGTGCGCCAGCAGTCCGGCTTGCGTGCGGTTGGCGCACCCCAGCTTGACCAGCATCCGGGACACATAGCCCTTCACGGTTGCCTCTGACAGGTAGAGCCGGGCCGCGATCTGGGCGTTCGACAGGCCCTCGCCGAGGCAGGCGAGGACTTCTGCTTCCCGTCCGGTCATCGAGCTGACCAGCCTGCGGGCGTGGTCGCGGGCTGACTGGCTCTCGGCGGACGCGGCGATCAGGCGCCGGGCCGCCGCCGGGGACAGCACCGTGTGCCCCTCCGCTGCCACTCGCACGAGGCCGATCAGGTCTTGCGGCGGAGTGGACTTGACCAGGAATCCGGCCGCTCCGGCCCGGAGCGCGCGCAGCACGTACTGGTCGGCGTCGAAGGTGGTCAGCACCACCACGACCGGCGG
>Ga0070706_100001900_pt1 | contig 21581 bp, 24 predicted proteins | sample KBSK5501metaG_FD_65476 | JGI IMG/M metagenome (GOLD analysis project Ga0070706, IMG submission 65476) | Corn, switchgrass and miscanthus rhizosphere microbial communities from Kellogg Biological Station, Michigan, USA - KBS K5-50-1 metaG | ecosystem: Host-associated > Plants > Roots >... | reverse complement strand
GTGTGAGTGCGAGTTCAGATGTGGGATCCTTTTGCTCTGTAGTTACTCACACTCGCACTCGCACTCACACTCACACAAGCTCCCTTGCCATTTCTTCATCCGCGTAAAGGGCATCGATTTCTTTGGCATAGGTTGCGAGGATTTGTTTCCGTTTCAATTTCATCGTCGGTGTTAGCTCGCCTGCTGAAGAAGTCCATTCATTCTTCAATAGAGCGAATTTCTTGACTTGTAGATAGCGGCCAAGCCGCTGGTTTAACCGGTCGACATCTCTCTGGATCAATGCGCGCGTCTCCGGATGAGCGACCAGCTCTTCCTTTGTTTGAACGTTAATTCCTTTCGCCGCTAGCGCTTTGGAGACTGGGTCAAAGGCCGGCACAATCAGGGCCGCTGGAAACTTGTGATATTCCCCAACCACGATGATCTGGCTGATGAACGGCGATTCTTTCATCTTGTTCTCAACCTGTTGCGGCGGGACGTATTTGCCGCCCGACGTCTTGAACATCTCCTTCTTGCGATCCGTTATTTTCAGGAAGGGACCGTCGAACTCTCCGATGTCGCCGGTGTGCAACCAGCCTTCTGAGTCGATCGTTTCTGCCGTTAGTTCCGGCTGATGGTAATACCCCATCATCACATTTGGTCCGCGGTACAAAATCTCGCCATCGGCCGCTATCTTGACCTCGCCTCCGGCGATGACTGGGCCCACCGTGCCAATCTTGTATCCGCCTTGTTCAGGACGACTGACCGCGATGCCGGGCGAAGCTTCGGTTGGGCCATAGCCCTCATAGACAGGAAGGTTTGCCGCCCAAAAAATCCGAGCCAAACGCGGTTGTAGCGCCGCAGAACCAGAAACAATTACTTTCACCCGGCCACCGAGCGCTTCGCGCCATTTGGAATAGACCAGCCGATCTGCAAGCCTTAGCTGTATTCGCGTAAAAAGCCTTGGCCGGGTATTCGGATCGTACTCCTTTGCCAGCGCTAACGCCCAGAAGAAGACTTGCCTTTGGAATCCGGTCAGAGCATTTCCGCGGGCAAGTATTCTTTCATAAATTTTTTCCAGAAGCCTCGGAACGGTAGTGAAGATATCTGGCCGAACCTCTCGCATATTCTCGCCAATCGTTTCCAGGCTTTCAGCGTAGTAGACGGACAAACCTGTCTTGATCCAAATGTTGGTCGCTGTTCGTTCAAAAATATGACAGAGCGGCAAAAATGAGAGCGCGATCGCGCGTCCGAGATTCTGAATCAGGAAACCGCACGCTTGACAATTGGAGATCAGATTGCGGTGAGAGAGCATCACTCCTTTCGGAGTCCCGGTGGTACCCGATGTGTAAAGCAGCATTGCCAGGGCTTCAGGCGAAACGCTTTCTTTGATTTTGCTAAGCTCGGCCCGGTTATTTCCTTGGTCGAGATCAGCTCTGCCACGATCGCGGATTTCAGTCCATTGCCTGGCGCCTTCGACCGGATCGTAGGTGTAGATTTCCTGAAGATTGGGTAGCCGGGCGCGAATCTTCGAAATCGTGCTGTACAGGCGCGCGCTTGAAACGAAAAGAAGCTTTGCCTCTGAATCTTTCAGAATAAACTCGAAGTCGTCGGAGCTGATATTCGGATAGATCGGCAGGTGGACACCGCCCAGGCTCATCACCGCGCCGTCGATAAAGTTCCATTCTGGCCGGTTCGTTTCGGTGATGTTCGCTACGCGGTCGCCATCTTGGATGCCGAGTTGATGAAGCCCCCAGGCAAGCGCGTCAATCGTGCGTACTACCTCTTCGGTTGGGTATCTTTTCCACTGGCCTGCGATTTTGTGAGCGAAAGCGTCCGGCCTTGGAAAGTGTTCGAGCTGGTACTCAAACAAATCAAAAACGCGAGTAGGGGTATCCATTCTGGGGATCTGCCAAACGCGACGGTAATGTGCAGACTTCTCTTAACAGTCATTGCGCTAGAATCGTTTTCAAGCCGTTTCGCCAAAATAATATTGTAATTATGGAAACGGTATCATTCACTAGCGCGAATAAGGTCGGAATAGTCCGAACTGTGATTCTTATTCCCCCCTCATGATGAAGTTAAACTCGCGCCGCGTTGGTACCGGTCTGCTTATGGCCGGGCTGATTGCTTTCGCACTTTCAAACCCTCAATCTACCCGGGCAGGTAGTTTTGAGTTGAACGAACAGAGCGCCAGTGGAATGGGCACGGCATACGCGGGTGGCGCTGCCGCTGCGGAAGACGCTTCAACTCTTTTCTATAACCCCGCGGGAATCGCTCTGTTGGACCACGGCGAGCTGCAGCTCGGCGGCAGTTATATCAATTTCAACGCCAACTTCCATAATGAAGGATCCCGTTACCGGTTGCCGGGAACACCATTCGATGGCTTACCCATCTCGGGTGGTAACGGAGGCAATGCTGGAGTTGGACACTTCATCGGCAATGTTTACCTGGTTCAACCGGTCTTCCGCAGCGAGCAATATGGTGATTTGTCTGTCGGAGTTGGGTTATCGACTCCTTTTGCTCTGGAAACTGACTACAGCCCCGGCTGGGTTGGTCGTTATTTCTCCTTGCGGTCGAAGCTACTGACGTTCGATATCCAACCCACGATTGCTTATCGGCTATGGGATCGGCTCTCCCTTGGGGCTAGTTTGGATGTTCAGTATGCCTCTGCTCGCCTGACTCAAGCGATAGATTTCGGATTGATCGGAGCAAATATCCTTAACCAGAGCTTTTTCCCACTCGTTCCGGCGCCGCTTCGCGGAGCTATTGAACGAGCCTATGCGGCATCCGGCTTTGTACCACAGGGTCGCGACGGCGTTTCCGAGGTTCACGGCGATGATTGGCAAGTCGGCTTCACCGTTGGGGCTATTTTCGAATATTTGAAACGCGACCACGAGGGGTTCTTTCAGGATGGCCGGATAGGCGTCAGTTACCGGTACGGGATCAGCCACGATATAAAAGGAAGTGCCGAATTCCGGGGTGTGCCGACAATCGCTGCCGCAGGCTTGCCGGCACCCCTGCAGTTTCCTTTACCGAACGTTCTGCAAAACACATTTTTCAATCAGTCTGCGACGGCGACAGGCCTCAATCTTCCGGATATCATTCACTTCAGCATATATCAGCGGTTCGCCCAGAAGTTTGCGATCATGGGGGATGTGAACTGGACCCGTTGGAGTAGCTTGAAGACGATCAACATCAATTTCGACAGCGGAATTACCCCTTCGTCATCGCTCAGGATCGACTACAAAGATACAGTTCGGCTTGCCATCGGCCTGGAGTGGTATGCAACCAGGCAATTTACGTTCCGGCTCGGATTCGCATATGACGAAAGCCCGATCCGAAACGCCGAGACAAGAACTCCTCGAATTCCTGACGCCGATCGATATTTTGTCGCGGTCGGTGCCCGTTATTCTCCGACCAATTGGTTGGACTTCGATTTGGCTTACTCACATCTGTTCGTCGATGATTCGAGATCGAATCTGTTGGATTCGCAAGGCCACAATTTCCGCGGTTCATGGGACGGTAGCGTGGACATCGTGAGCGCTTCATTAACCTTGCGCTGGGGCGGACCGAAAGAGCATCCAGCACCGCTTCCTTCGGAGAAGCCTGGCAAGTCAGTTGTCAGTTACTCGAAATAGCCAAACCCCTCGGGAGATAGCCGGATCACCTAAAGCGTCGAAGAGGTGACCATGCAGGCTGCTTCGGGTCTTTGGAGGGAAAGCGCTCTGTCGCCTCCGTCGCGGATCGGACGTTGATTCCTAATTCTTTCCTGGCGACTGGATGCTTGCTCGAAATTTGAAGTCTCTAAGGCGAACGTCGAGGAAGTTCGGAGTTGAGGGCGGCACTTTGCTTCCGTTCAAATATTCGGGGTCAGCAGTGAGGACGAGGCCACGTGGCCAACTGACTAGCCTCCGCGCGTCGGTTTCTGACTTGGTTTTTCCTAACGCAACTACCCCTCCGATAAGGTGTATTAAGCCGCGTCTTGTATCGATCACCTCCTCCGGATGTGCGGTGCTCGAAATAATTACAGCGTGAATAGTCGTGGCGGGCTGACTTTGGGATGCTGGAGGCCCGGGATTGTTCCCAGAGGGGGGGCCTTCTTGCCCTACTGTGGTGCGGACATTTGTGAACGAGAATACATACATCTCATTATCTGACTGAATAATTGCATTGGGCGGCGCAGCCCCGAAAAAGCGGTCCAGAGGCTCGGGCATCGGGTAACGCGACAGGCTTAATAGCCAAACTCCTTCAGCCAAAGTTGCAGCAGCCTCGAAAGTGGTGCTACCCGTTGGCCTCCAGTCGGAAAGATTCACGGTGTCTCCGCTCAGAATATTTTGGGCAACAAGATAGGGGACTGTTACCGAAGAGCCGGTGTCGGTAAAAACGATGCTGCTGACCATTTCCTTAACAAATTGAATATCAACGACGATCGTCGAGTGCGGCAGGACCTGGACCACGCGGTCGCCGAGCACGTTCGTTGGGCTCTCCTCTAAAATACTCTTCTGAACCAAGTAGAATGCATGTTGATCAGCAGGGCTGAGTTGGTCGTACTGCGCCATGGTTGTGATATTAAGCGTTTGTTGGGCCGAGCAACTGAACGCCATCAAGATGGCGGCGACGGATCCAAAAAAAGAGCCGCTGGCAACCAGCTTTTTTGGCCGGCAGACGGGATCGTATGAGAACGGACTCGGGCGTAGTCTCGTCGCGAATCGTCGCATAGCCGATATAGTAACATAGATATTCTATATTATGAAAGTATGTTTTTACTTTATTTTATGAAGGCACAAAAGACCCGCTCCGAATCGGCCGACTCCTTTTAAGCATGCTCAGAAGGGAGTTCGTACCCGGAGCGAATATCTCGGAATTTTAGAGCATCGTCTTTCGGGTGACACTCATGTTCAGCGTGTTGGCTACCGAGAGAACGTGACGGGCCCTGTTGTCGCGAAGCGACGACAGAACTCAGCCAGGGGTGAGCTTTGGCGAACCCCTGGAACAATCCGGAAAAAAACGGCGCGCCCCAACGGGGCGCCAGATCAGCGGCGTCGCCTGCCTCTCTCGCCCTGATATCGGTCTTTCAGGGCGACGCCCGTGAAACGCATTGTTCCAGGGGTTCTGTCGTCGCTTCGCGACTACCGCTTCCGCTTCGAGAATACGATCTGGCTGGCGACGTTCGTCGCGGTGACGAGCACCATCAACACAAGCGATGCAGTCCAGGCCATCTGAATCTGGTAATCGTAAGGCAGCGTGGAGAAATTAAAAATGAGTACCGACAGAGACGCTGTCGGTTCCATTAAATTTCTCATCCAGTACTGGCTGAACGCTGCGGTGAAAAGAACAGGCGCTGTTTCTCCCGCTGCCCTCGCCACGGCGAGCATGATGCCAGTCATGATGGCCGGCAGCGCTTCAGGTAACACGATTCGGAAAATGGTTTGGAACCGGGTTGCCCCTAAGCCATACGACGCCTCGCGAAGCGCTTTCGGTACTCCAAGCAATGCTTGTTCCGTTGTGAGAAGAATGGTCGGCAGAGTGAGAACCGCCAGCGCTACACCCCCGGCCAGAGCAGAAGCGGTTCCAGTTGTAAGCACCACTACAGAAAATGCGAAGACACCGCAAATGATCGACGGGATTCCGGTGAGGAGTTTTGCAACGAATCGTACAGAGTTCGCCAGACGCGACGCGGGCTCGTACTCGCAGATATAGATTGCAGACAGAATCCCAAGCGGAGTCGAAAGCGCTAATGCGATGGCTACCATTATGAGAGTACCCTGGATCGCATTTCCGAAGCCGCCGCCGGTGAGTCCGGGCGCGGGTGGTAATTGGGTAAATATGGCCGGACTCAAAAGTCGGAGCCCATTTTGCAGGACCAGCCAAACGATTGAGAACAATGGAATCAAAGTCAGGAACGACAAGCCAACGCAGAGACTGGTCCAGAAATTGTCCCGAAGAATCCGCCGTCGAGAACGCGCATCCTGGGCTTTCAGAGTTCCGGCACCTACACCGACTGGAGCGATAGGGGAAATGGCCGTGCTCATTACCGAACTCCAGCAGTCACTTTTTGTGCGTGGCGTAAAACCGCTTCGCCGATCATATTCACGACCAGCGTCAGAAGGACCAGCGCGAGCGCCGCATACATCAGCGCGCTGATCTGTAAGCCTTTTGCTTCACCAAACTGGTTAGCTAGCAACCCGGCCAGAGTGCCTCCTGGTGAAAGCAGCGACCAGCTCAATCGCGGGCTGTTGCCGATCAACATCGCGACTGCCATCGTTTCACCCATTGCGCGGCCAAATGCGAGGATCGTTGCCGCGACGATTCCCGGCGCTGCCGTCGGTAGAAGCACGCGGAAAATTGTCTCCCATCGAGTGGCTCCGACCGCGTATGATCCTTCTCGAAGCGTCTTCGGCACCGCGACTAATGCGCTGCGTGAAATCGCGGTGATCGTAGGTAAAACCATCAACGCAAGCACAAGGCTCGCGGTCAGGGTGCTGTTTCCGAAAACTGGTCCCTTGAAAAGCGGGATGAACCCGAGCCGATCGGACAGCAGGCCGCCGAATTTTTGAACGATCGGAATCAGCACAGCAATGCCCCAGAGCCCATAGACGACACTGGGAATGGCGGCTAAGAGCTCAACGACAAACCGGATGGTTTGGCGGACACCTAGAGGCAGAAAGTTTTCACTTAAGAAAAGTGCGATGAAAACGCCAAGCGGCAGCGCGATACAAAGCGCGATCAGCGAAGTCAGCGCTGTCCCGACCAAAAATGGGAATGCGCCGTAACGGTCCCGGTTTGCATCCCACGCTGTGTTCGTGAAAAAGCCGAGTCCGGTCTTTTGGATAGCCGGCCACGCCGGCAGAACAATGCTCACCACGATCCACAACAGGGTGACCACGGCTGCGACCGACATGAGCCAAGTGATCACCAGGAAAAGGTCAAGCCTGCGCCTGACCTTTCCCATCGTGCGACCGGTTGAATCTGGTTGTTCCGGCATTTGCCCCTGTTTGATCTGGTCTTGTTATTGGACCGTGTTATTGGACCGTCTTTAGTGCGGCGAGGTCTTTGTCCACAATGTCCTTCGGAAGCGGGATGTATCCCAGCTCTTCCGCAAATTTCTGCCCGTCAGTCAGCCCGAACTCGACGAATTTCTTTACCGCCTCGCCCTGGTCTTTATTCTCATATTTCTTATAGAGCAAGATCCAGGTAAAGGTGGAGATTGGGTAAGCATCTTTCACCTCTGGATCAGACGGCCAGGCCCGTAAAAGGTCTCCTTGGAACTTGGTAGTCGCCAGCGTCGCTTCTCCAGAAGCTGTTGTTGCTGTCACGAATTGGCCCGCTTTGTTCTCGAGCGAGGCGAAGGTGAGCTTGTTGTTCTTGGCGTAGCCGTACTCAACGTATCCGATTGCCCCTGGAGACTGCTTGATCAGGGCCGTGACTCCGTCGTTTCCTTTTCCGGCGACACCGGTTGGCCAGGTCACCGAGGTGCCTTCTCCAACCTTGTCTTTGAATTCGGGATTGATCGCGCTGAGATGCTTCGTGAACACAAAGGTTGTGCCGCTGCCGTCAGAGCGGCTGCAAACCGTAATCGCGGTGTCTGGCAGTTTCACGCCCGAATTCGTCTTGGCAATCGCCGGGTCGTTCCACTTGGTAATTTTGCCGACAAAAATCCCCGAGTACGCTTCCCGCGACAATTTTAGTTCGGTAACGCCGGGCAAATTGTAGGCCAAAACGATACTGCCGGCGGTTGCCGGAATCAGAACGACTCCCTGCTTCACTGCGGCAATCTCATCATCTTTCATGGCCGCGTCGCTTGCACCGAATGCAACAAGATTCTGTGTGAACTGCTTTATTCCTGCGCCGCTGCCGACCGCTTGGTAATTGATCTGCACATTCGGATTGCTCTTAGTGTACTCCGCAATCCAACGCTGATACAAAGGGGCAGGGAAAGTGGCGCCAGCGCCCTGCAATTGGGTGCCAGCCGCGAACACTGTTCCCGCGGCCAACAAAGTCGCTGCGCTGCCAAGAAGAAGAGAGATTTTCATAGGGTGTTACTCCTTTCCAGTGATCAAAAACCGATATCGCGGCAAACTTTCTATTGTTACAATCCTGTGACAGGTGGGGCGGCATACGGCCGCCCCAGTTTTCGGTTTTCAGTTTTCGGTTTTCAGTTTCCAGTTCTTTGCTGCACGATGATGAGGCCTTGTTCCCAGGCTGCAGCCATAGAGAAACTGGGAACCAAAAACCAAAACGGAAAACTGGAAACTGAAGACCTTACGCGTCCACGAACTCTCTGTAGGTAAAAGGCTTTTGGTTTTCATCGGGGCATGCCTGGTCAAGTTGCTGTGCGCAACGCTGAGATATCGCCTGATTGATGAGGCTGGATTCTACCAAGGGCAGCATGGGCCGGTGGTCATGCTGATCTGGCACAATCGAATCCTGGCGATGCCAAGCATTTTTCAGCGCCGTTACCCGAAGCGGAAGGGTCTGTTGGTTTTGACAAGCGCAAGCCGCGATGGAGCGTACCTGTCCGAGTTTGTGCGCTGGTTCGGTATGGGATCGGTTCGCGGCTCCACCTCTCGCCGAGGCGGACTGGCGTTGCTGAACCTGATTCGGAGGGTCGACGAAAAATACGATATCTGTATCACACCGGACGGTCCGCGAGGGCCGAAATACCAGTTCGGACCCGGTGCGTTGCTATTGGCTCAGCAATGTAATATTCCTCTGATGCCGTTTCATATCGAGTATGACTCCTATTGGCGACTCAGATCGTGGGATGGGTTCGCTATTCCTAAACCTTTTTCGAAGGTGACTGTTACGCTGTTGCCTTTTATGAAGGTCTCTAAGACCGGTTCTGACGAGGAGTTCGAACGGGAGAGGCAACGGGTCGAGACGGTGATGACCGAGAGACAAGTGATGGTGTAGGTTGCTCGCCGCTTAGAACGCCGCTCTCCACGAGAAGCTAACCGCGTGTTGTAGTTTTCGTCGAGGCTTGGTAAACCGAAGAGGCGATGAGACTTTTAGTTACAGGCGGGTGCGGATTTATCGGCAGCAATTTCATCCGGCATGTTCTGGAACATTACGGACCGGAAAGCGTTACCAATGTTGACGCACTCACCTACGCAGGATCTCTCATAACGACTGCAGACATGGCGTCCCGCTTCGGTGAGCGCTATGAGTTTTGCCGCGCAGACATCGCGGACCCTAAGCGGATCGAGCAAATTGCGCAGAGACATTGCTATTACGGCTTGATCAATTTCGCGGCGGAGAGCCACGTCGATCGGAGTATTGAATCTCCAGAGAATTTCATTCACACGAATATTGTCGGAACGTCTGTCCTTCTGGAGGCAGCAAGGCGCTCAGGAATTAAGAGGTTCGTGCAGATATCTACCGACGAAGTTTATGGTTCATTGGGGCCAGAAGGAAAATTTACTGAGCAGAGCCCGCTAACGCCGAGTTCACCGTACTCTGCCAGCAAAGCCTCGGCCGATCTCCTGGTGTTAGCGGCTCACAAAACCTATGACCAGGAAGTGGTAATCACTCGCTGCTCGAACAACTACGGGCCGTACCAGTTTCCGGAAAAGCTGATTCCGCTGATGATTCTTCGCGCCCTTGCTGACGAGCCGCTACCGGTGTACGGGGACGGGCTCAACGTGCGCGACTGGATTCATGTCGACGACCATTGCCGAGCAATTTTCGACGTCTTGATGGAGGGTAAAACCGGAGAAACTTACAATATCGGAGGGGAAAACGAGCGGACTAACCTTGAGGTTGTTCACGCTATTTTAGAGCATCTCGGAAAGTCGGAGAGTCTCATCGAATTTGTCGAAGACCGCGCGGGCCACGATCGACGCTACGCAATCGATGCAACAAAGATCCGGCGAGAGCTAGGCTGGAAACCGTTGCATACCTTCGAGCGCGGACTGGACGAGACGATCGATTGGTATGCGCGAAATCGGAGCTGGTGGACGGAGGCACATCGCTCCCGATGAAGCCGCGTATCGCGGTGATCGGCAAGAACGGCAGACTCGGCAAAGCCTTATGCAATGGGCTCGGCGAGCGTTACGACATTTTGCCGCTTGGCCGGCAGGAGCTCGATCTGGAACAACCGATTCGCAAGCAGCTCCAACCGGTAGAGTTTGATTTGCTGCTTAATACTGCTGCCGCAACAGGGGTGGATTGGTGTGAGGAACATCCGCCGAGAGCGACCCTCATCAACTTCCGTGCAGTGGCAGAGCTGGCGCAAATCTGTGCCGAGCGAAGAGTACGAATGTTGCATGTCAGTACCGACTACGTCTTCGAAGGATCGAAAAGAGAACCGTACCGCGAAGACGATGTTGCCAAGCCGATCAATGTTTATGGCGAATCGAAGCGACTCGGAGAAGAAGCGGTTTTGCAGTCCAATGAAAATAATCTCGTTATTCGTGTTTCATGGGTCTTTGGACCGGAGAAACCGAGCTTTATTGATTCAATGTTGAATCAAGCGATGACGAATCTTTCGGTCGCAGCTGTTGACGATAAGTACTCGGTGCCGAGTTTCACCGGCGATCTAGTGGAGTGGATTCGACCCTGCCTTGTCGATACGCCTCTAACAGGAATCGTTCATCTGTGTAACGGCGGGCAATGTAGCTGGCGCGAGTTCGCTCAATTCGCAACCGACGTAGCGGACCGGGAAAGTGTGCCTCTAAAAACCAAAACTGTTCAACCAGTGAGCCTGGAATCTATGACAATGTTCGTTGCGCGTCGCCCCGTTTACACGGTCATGAGTACGGAGCGATTCGGGGATCTAACAAGTGTCCGTCCGCGCCCTTGGCAGGAAGCGGTAGAAGAGTTTGTGGTTAAGAAGTTTCGATCATGAAGAGAGGTTTTCTGGCGGATGGCGAAAAGGTTGTTCTGGACGTCGGTCGAATACAAAGCGCTAAACGCGCAGTCGCCGAGGAGGGCTTCTGTGCTGGTGGCTGTCTTCTTTTATTGGTTGTTCTAACTTTGATTATTGGCGCGGTTATCTGGGGCGGCCTTTCGACTTACCAGGGTGTCTACCTGATGACTTCGCCAGGGCCCAAGGCGTTTGAGCCTATCCCATCGGTTGCAGCGCAAAGCGCGGCTCGGGCAAAATGGCAGGCAATGCTTCAATCCATCAGCCAAGGACGAGCTACAGAGTTTAGATTTTCAGCGGAAGATCTGAATGCGTGGTTTTTTGGAGACGGTAGGAACGCGGATCTCGCTTCACATCTCCGGTTCGCGATTCAGAGCGGTACCAACCCAATCCCCGGTTTCGAACCGAGTGTGAAAGAAGATTGGCTGGTGGCTGACGTCAGCATCCCGCTCGGCTTCATGGCGGAGATTCCAGGCCTTCCAAAACTTCGGAATCGATACTTTAACGGGAGGATTGCGACTCGACTTGCTGTCGAAAACCAGGAGCTCAAGCTTAAGAGTCTGGATATCGAGGGGAACGGGCATCGGCTCCCATGGCTGTTTACCGGACAGGGTTATCGAGATACCGTGAAACAAACGCTGGAGCAGGGGATTCGTAGCCGGCTACCGGAAGGTGACGCTTTCCTGTCGCGTCTGGAATCGCTTCGAATCGAGAACGACCAGATTATTGTGCGGTTTAAAGGGGAATAGTCATCAGGGAACCGCAGATTCCACAGATTACGCAGACTTGAAATCTGTGAAATCGGCGTAATCTGCGGTTCCATTTTTTCGCGATCTTTGCGGCCTTTTGTTTAATTCTCTTCTGCTGCAATGAGCCGGCCATCTGACACCGGACACCAGGACGAAGCGCCGGCAATCCAGCACCCGAGCTTTGGGCAAGCATTTCTTTTCTGGCTGAAGCTTGGATTTATCAGCTTTGGCGGCCGCCCTACAGCGCGCGCGCGAAACCCGGAACTCGAAACTCGGAACCCGGAACCCGAAACTCACCCCTCCACATCCACGTACCGAATCAGGCTTGCAAGGGATGGCCAACCATCGTGATGCCAGGTCAGCGGCGGATTCTGCATCTGACCGATCGCACAGACGCGTTGCGCCCCCAGCTCGATTGCAAGCGCGGTGAGGCGCGTGTCGGCAGGATGCACTCCGATAGTACTGATATGCCGCCGAATCGGCGCCAGGCTTTGCTCGAGGTTCTCTGGCATCGGTTTGACCAAGACTGTGCAGTGTAGAGGATTGTGCTCCAGCGCTGGGCTTGGATCATAAATCACTAACCAATCGAGGGACTTGGGACTCTCCAAAACCATAACGCCCGGTTCCGTCGCTGCGCGGAATTTCCATTCTTCTCGATATGCCCGAAGCGACGCCGCTATTTCCTGGCTCCAAGATCGTGGAGAAGAAATGAGCGTCGACAACTGTTCAGCTAAAGTTTCAGCAAACGCCTGAGAATCCCCATCCACCAAATAAAATTGTGGGGAGAGACATCCTAACTGATCAAAGACACAAACGTCGCGGGCGGCGCCGTGAACGACATCTTGATCGAAGGATCCAGCGATCAGGCCGAAGCTGATCTTGTGACCATGCGGCAGAAATCGTTGCCAGGGCTGAATTCGCTGTTGAAAATACTGGACGGTCTCATCGGATCCAAAAACGACGACCGCTTCGGCCTCAGTGAACCAGTCCGGTTCAAGCACTCTACCTACTAACGGCTTCAGCTCATTGGGTAATCGCTGAATGAATTCACGGACTTCCGGCAAGTCGTCTTCTGGCAGTTTCAAAATGTTCTTTGCCCCAACCAGGATTCCGCGGATTAAAGTCTGGAGCGCCGCATGCGGAGTGTTCCCGCTCAAAATATGTAGAATCGGACTGAGCGGCTTAGCGATGACTTGGTGTTCACCATACTTTCGCTTCGCAGATTTGGAAAATCCGGGCAGCTCCAGCTCAACCCAGGCGAGAATCTTCTCTTTGCTCAGGTCTCCGAGCCACGGCAACGGTTTCGCAGCGCTCGCAACTGCCTCCGCTCGCTCCATTATTTTGCTGCTGCTCACTCCTGACTCCTGGCTTCCGCCTTCGCCGAGGCAGGCTACGGCGGACAGGCCTGGCTCCTCCGTATCAGCTCATCCATTGCCCGAGAACAACCGCGCGGAAGCGCCTTGGGATCGCGTCCGAGCAGGATGAAACCTCCATCTGGTTGTGCTACGGCCAGGTCTTGCGTTTGAATCGCGAGCACAGACCAAAGATTTGCCAGATCGACGATTTTCAGGGGGCCTGCTTGGCCGGTCTCTGCCTCTTCATTTGTCTCCGGATTGATGACCACGAACCGCAACCACGGTGGCCCAAGATGAGAGTTACCAATGCCGCTTGAGTAGAATTGAGAGCTGAGCTCCGTCATTCCGTACTCATTCCAGATTGCGGAGGTTGGAATACCAAACGATTGGGAGAGTTGCTCGTACAGGACCTCCTTAGCGACCTCCCGACCGCTCCCTTTGAAGCCGCCTGTTTCCATCAGAATGCTTCCCGCAGGCAACCGCAACTCTGTCGAATCGAGATTGAGAAATGCGAGCGCCGTGCCAAAGAGTGTGATTGCCTGGTTGGTGCTGCCAAGAAATTTTTGAAGCCGATCTTTTTCGAGGACGCCATCCTTGGTAATGAAGAATCGATCACGCTGTCCTGCTGTCAGGAAGCCGCCCATCCGGCTCAGGGACGAGAACGGCGCATCCTCGGGCGACTGCATTAACAATGCAAACGGGTGATGCGGCAGCCTGAAAAACTCCCAACCAAATTGAACTGCGGCTTCGTAAAGGTCCAATGACGGGAGGAAATGCCGGCCATAGCCTTCTCCCGTGGTGCCGCTTGTCCGAAATTCGAACGTTGTGGCTTCGTGTGGAAAGGAACGAAGCTCAGTCCGTTTGAACGCTTGTTGCGGGACCGCAGGAATCCTTTTCCACGAGTCGACCTCTACAGCGAGCGAGTTGCAGTACCGCGCGTAGATCGGGTTTCTTGCCCGTTGAAACTCGAAGATCTTGAGCGCGAGCGGCTCAAACCGCTCTTCCACCGGGTTGCCTAGATACTGTAAAATCTCGTTTTCTAGAAGGAGCATCTCATCGATATAAAAGACCGCCTATCCATGTCACCACCACTCGCTTATGCAATGGCTTAGTTGGATGGCGGATCCGAACGCCTGGATCAGCCTCTTGACCTTAACTGCTCTCGAAATTGTGTTGGGGCTCGACAACGTCATCTTCATTTCCATTCTCGCCGGCAAATTGCCCGCGGGTCAACAGGCGAAAGCGCGTACCATTGGTCTGACGTTGGCGCTCGTTACGCGCATTCTGCTTTTACTTACAATCAATTGGCTCATGCATTTGACCAAACCTTTGTTTGAACTGCTCGGGCGCGGTTTCTCCGGCAAAGATCTCATTCTGCTGGTAGGCGGACTTTTTCTGATCGCGAAAGGGACGCGAGAAATTCACGAGAGATTGGAAGGTTCTAGCGGAGGTCAAAAGGTTAAAGCCAGCAACAGTAGTTTATTTGGGATCGTGATTCAGATCATCCTGATAGACATTATTTTCTCTTTGGACTCAGTGATCACCGTGGTTGGCATGGCTCAACATTTACCGGTGATGATCGGGGCGGTTACAATCGCGGTTATTGTCATGCTTTTCGCCGCAGGCGTGATCAGCGATTTCGTGAATCGACGTCCGACGATCCGTATGTTGGCTCTAGCATTCTTGATCTTGATCGGAGCAGTGTTGGCTGCCGATGGCCTGGGACAGCATATCGACAGAGGGTACGTCTATTTTGCAATGGCCTTTGCCGTCGCCGTAGAAATGTTGAATTTGAAGGACCGCGCGGGGCGCGGTCCTGATAGCCGCTCTTCGAGCGGCGAATGAACGTTGGTTTGGTCCATGGCAGCCATTTTGGAGGCGGTGAACAAGATAACTAATTCGAATTTTTTTCTTTGGAGCCGCTCGCAGAGCGGCTTTTTCAGGATCGCGCCTCGCGCGATCCTAACGCGAGCCTTTGATCCGTCTTCAGAATCTCATCCAGGGTCGGCCAGCCGTGATCGTCCATTGCCTGGAACACATGGAGATAAGCGGTGACAATCTCCGGGCGGTGCTTCCTGAGCAACTTAGATAGTGCTGATTCCAGGGCTTCCTTCGAAGGCTCGGAAGGAAGATCCTCGACCACACCTTTTCCGTCATGCGTAATTCCTAGCCCATCCAGAAATTCACAGATCATTGCGCGTTGCGCTCCGAGCAGCCAGATCTGGAATACTTGGGCCGTGATGTCGTCGGCAGGTTTGCGACCAAGGGCGTCGCGAAGCCAGAGATGCCGTTCGTTTCGAGGCTTTCTTTCGATGAACACGGGACGCAGTTTTCGTTGAGTTGCAACGTTTTGGATCATCGCTTTGTAAACAGCCTTTTCGTCCTGTTGCAGGTAACCAAAAATTACGTCCGTCAGTTCAGGTGTCAGTTTGCTGAAAATCTCGTAGCACTTCATTGATTGAGCGTAATCCGTAGACGGTAATTCAGGATCAGTAAAGGGACATCGCCGTCATCGCCGTCAACGCCGACAACTGTAGGCCGCAATCGCCGTCTCGCCGTTTCTTATTTTCCGCTGTTGGCAATGACGGCGATGACGGCGTTGCCGGCGTTCCATCGTGGCGCTCGCTTGCACTGCAAGCGGCTAACATCGACCTTACAACGGTGTCATCCAAACGATCTATCTACAGCCTTTCGCTTCAAGAGCTGGAAAGCTGGTGCAGTGCCCGCGGCGAAAAACCGTACCGGGCGAGACAGCTGTTTCAGTGGGTCTACCGGAAGCGAGTGGACGATTTCGACCAGATGTCGGATCTGGCGGCGGAGTTCCGGAAAGGGCTAGCCGAGTCGTTCTATATATCCTGTGTCCAGGTAGTGAAGCGTACCGGATCGAAAGACACGACCCAAAAATTTCTCTTCGCTTTGAAAGATGGCGCGTTTGTAGAGTCGGTACTGATTCCGGCGAGCCCGGCACTCTATGGCGCGCCGTCGGATCGCAAGACGATTTGCGTTTCGACTCAAGTCGGGTGCGCTTACGGCTGTAAATTTTGCGCCAGCGGGCTTGATGGTTGGACCAGAAATCTTGAGTCTGGCGAAATTGTGGAACAGATCGCAGCGGTGGAAAGAGCGAGCGGCGAGAAGATCAATAACATCGTTTTCATGGGTATGGGAGAGCCGCTGGCCAACTATGCTAACCTGATTAAGGCGGTTGAGATCATCAATGCACCGTGGGGCATCGGGATTGGCGCGCGCCATATTACGATTTCCACTAGCGGCCTTGCGCCGAAAATCAGGGAACTGGCGGAACAACCACTACAGGTGCGGCTTGCGATCTCACTTCACGGCGCGACCGACAACGTGCGCCAAACCATTATGCCGGTTAATCGCAAATATAATATCGCAACTCTCATGGAAGCGTGCGCATACTACCGGCAACGAAAGCACCAGAAGATTACGTTCGAATACATCTTGATTAATGAGGTCAATGATAGTCTGGATCAAGCGATTGAGCTTTCCGGGTTAGCCAGGCGATTAGAAGCGAAAATCAACCTGATTCCATATAATACAGTTCAAGGATTGAGCTGGAGCCGTCCCTCCGAGACTCGGCAACGCGCGTTTCTACGGCTCCTGCGCAATCGAGGTGTGGATGCCACCATCCGCAAAGAGAAAGGGCATGATATCAATGCAGCCTGCGGCCAACTGCGGCTCCAGACCATGCGAGACAAAACCTTTGCAGCTAATTCGAACCTGAGATAAAGGAACGAGATATGGCTGATTCTTACGATGAGCCAGAGAAGGCGTGGGATGAGTACGATTGGGAACGCTTCCTTCAACAACAAGACAGCAAGACCGAGCGGTACATGGAGCTGTTTGAGAAGCACATCGATGACCCGAACCGAGACCAAATTATCGCGCAGGAAATGGGATGGACCCATTTGCTGGATCAGTCCGCCGAAGAGGTGGAAGAAGTAGAGTTCGATTCCGGGTTTGAATCGGAGCAGGAACAAGAAGAGGAAGAGGAGGCCGATGAGAGCAGTGAAGAAGCGTTCGAAGCGCATCCGCTTTACCAAAGCGCCTTTTCTCTCACGATCTGGATCGATCAGCTCTTCGATGAGATGCCGAATGTGGCATCGAACCCGACTGCTGTGAAGATGGCGTCGCATGTGGCCGTGGCCAGCGCGAAACTGGCAGCCGCATTGAGTGATCAAGAGGCGGAGGAAATCGGAATGACGATTGCGTACCTCAAACGGGCGCTGCGAGCGATTTCCACCGGACTGGAAACAGCGACGCAGATCGCAACCGAAGGCATCTTAAAACCACGACAATTTGAAGAACTTTATCAACGTCTGTTCCATGTTCGGGACAGCATCATTGTGATGATGGGCGATCTCCGCGCTGAGTGGCGGCGGCGGTACGGTCTGTAAAAAAACCCGAAAAATAGGATGGGAGTTGTGGTTTTTGAATGAAGTGCAAGAGCGCTCGTCTAACATAGTGGCGGATCAAGGTCTCTCCGATACAGTTGAGCCAGATGATGGAACTCTGGTGAGGCGGTGTCAGGCCGGTGATTCCAGCGCCTTTAACGAGTTAGTCACCAGATATAGAACCAAGGTCTTTACCATGGTCTATGGTATGGTGCAGAATGAGCAGGACGCTTGGGATCTCGCTCAGGAAGGTTTCCTGAAGGCTTGGCGATCGATTCACCGGTTCAAAGGACAATCATCGTTTTATACTTGGCTGTATAGGATTATGACGAATGTCACGATCGATTCGCTTCGCCGGAAAGGAATCCACGGAGAAGCAGAGTTCGATGACCGGATCTCGCCAGATAGTGTGGAGCCCGGCTCACGAACGACCCCCTCGTCAGTCCCGCTTCCACATAAAAAGTTGGAGCATAATGAAATCAGGCAACGCATCGATGAAGCGATCGCGAAGCTTTCAGCCGAACACCGAGCGGTGATCGTCATGAAAGAAATCGAGGATCTGCAGTACAGCGAGATTGCCGAAATTTTGGAGTGCTCCATCGGGACAGTGATGTCTCGTTTATTTTATGCGCGGAAAAAATTGCAGTCGCTCCTAAGGGACGTTTATGAAAACCTTTGAAGAAAAGTTCACCGCTTGGCTGGACGGGAACCTCCATGGCGAGGATCTGAGGTCTTTCGAAAACGACTCCATGCGAAATGAAAAAGAGGAGTTTCATAAACTGAGAAACCTGCTCCGGGAAGGGATCAAAGGCTGCCAGATGGAGCATCCCGACTTTTTCAATTCGCAACTCATGGCACAAATCGAACGGGAAAAAGCAAACGGGTCGCGCCGAGTCAAGACCTGGTTTGGTCTTCCACGATTCGCATGGGGAGGCGTTTTCGCTTTAGTTCTTGGGTTCGCTTTATTTTTTACTATGATCCCTCGCAGCCAGATAAGGGATCCACGATCGGATTATGTTGCCGAAGTCTTGAAAGCTAAGACGGCGGATCCGAACATCAAAGCGACAGTTGATAATCAAAAGGACATCACGATTATCAAACTAGAGAATTTGGACAAGGCCCCTCCGGAGAAAGTTAAGAAACACGATCGGTAAATGTACCGGAAGCCTGTGAATGGCTGGCTTGGTAGAGGCTGCCAGATATGTTGTTTGGCAGCCTCTCTCCTTTTTGGGCTTCTGGCTCAGGCTCTAGCAGAGCCGGAACCAGAGGTATGGGCTTGTCTTCTGTATGCGTCCAACGACAAAACCCAGGGAGAATTGCCCGCTTCGTTGAGCCGCTATTATGAGCGGCTGCATGAGAACCTCGGGTATTCGGCATTTCGAGTTGTCGCACAAGGCGAGACGGTTTTGAAACCGGGTCAGGAGAACTGGTTAAAAGTCGGGACCGACATCAAGGTTCTTTTGTACAGCGTCAGCCGGACAGGCCGCGGAGAATACACGATGACGCTGCAAGTGTTCGATGGTGGCAAACCGCTCGTTGAAACGCAGGCGAGGGTTAATCGAGGGAGCCCCCTTTTCATCCGTGGTCCCGCCTGGCACGCCGGTCAGCTGGTGCTAGCGGTGATGATCGAGTCCTAACGCGCGCCTGCAGCGCGCGGTTGTCGGTTGCCGGTTTTCAGTTTTCGGTTTTCCGACTTCGCCAAGGCTACGTCGGACACGTCGGTCTTGTGATTCCGGCGTCACCGCCAAATTCCGGTTTTCGTTTTTCCGCTGTTCGTGCAATTGTCTCCGTCCGGCCGTCGAATCGGCCACCTCGCTACGACGGGCCTATAGCTCAGCGGTTAGAGCAGGGGACTCATAATTCAAAACAGGCTTTTTCGCTGTTTTGCAGAGTGTTACTAATTTGTGTAACCAGTTCGGAACTAGGCTCTTATCCGTTACAGCATTTTTCTACATTTGCCCACTTTTGTCCGAAAAATGGCTCAAACCATAGAAGAACCATAGAATTCTTGGCGCCTCGCGAGAGCAGGGGAGTTATAAGGAAACCCGCTAACCGAGGGTCTCAAAATTTTGCCAGATGGTATTTTAAGGGAGGGAACAAGGGACGCCTTCAATCCAGCTCCACTTGCTTCTTTCGCCGTCCGAGTTCTGAGTCGATGTCTTGACTCAACGAAATCATATATCGCAAGTCGTTCCGAAATGCCAAAAGCTCAGGTATGCCCCAAGTTTTGAGCGAATGTCTCATGAGCACTCTATTAATTTCCACTCCAGCCTTGCTCACGGCGGCTCCAGCGTGAAGAAACGGCGCTTTAAGGTCTCTGAGAGAATTCCTTGCTAGGCGCGCACTTCGCAAGCTCTCTCTTTCCTGCAGACGCGCCGTCACCTCCGCCCGGATCCATGCCTTCAGGTCTGGGGTGTTCTTGATGCGATATGATTTCCCATCGTAGAAGGCACTTGGAATTTCGAGAATCCGTCGGCGGACCGTCGATACCGTAACTCCGATTTTTTTGCTCAGGTCGCTGACCGTATATTCCTCTAGATCCGGGATTCTATTGACGCGATCTATCCGTTCCTTTAGCGATAGCCTGCGACCTTGTTTTTTCTTCTGTCGCTTCGCGGTTTTCTCGATCCAAGTGTTAAGGTCGGGACTGTCGCCGATTGCTAAACGGTCGTTCGACTTACGAGAACAGCACGGCACTTCTCCTCGATCGACAAGTTTGTTCAACCACTGGCGCGTGATCTTTGCTTTTCCGCACAGCTCGTTCACGGTCATGCGAAATGGTAATACGCTCATGGTAAGTTGACAAGCCCCCGATTGGTGTAAAACATGAAAAACCACTCAACATCAGAAAACGGACTCGCTCAAAGGCGAGCGTACACGATCGTCGAGGCGGCACAGCTGCTCGGCGTTCACAAGGTTTCGGTCTACCGCCGGATTTACTCGGGCGAGATCAAGGTTCTTTCGGGATTCGGGCGGCTGATGATTCCCGACACGGAACTGCAGAAGTTTCTTGGAGACGTCAAGGTTTACGTCCCCCGTCGTCGACGTCCGGCATTACAGGCGGAGGCGGCAGGAGCGTTATGAGGGAGGCCGCGACGATGAGCGCCGACCCAGCATCCGACGCGAAGATTTCCGCCATGGTCGCGGAATATCAGAAACAATGCGAGCAGGAAAGACTTGCTTGGACCAAGGCGAACCGCACAGCAATCAAAACCTTGCGTACAAAACTCCTATCGATCGGTGGCGACCGTATTAGCCCGCAACCGCATCCCGATATTCGCCTCCTCGCCATGCATGGCAGGCTAATGGGATTCCCGCCCAAGCTTAAGGAGATTGAGCCATGCCACTGCCACGAAAACGTAGAGCTGTTGTGGAACACCAGAACTCCAAGAAGCCGATTGATCGGTATAGCGACCGGCTACGTTCTCGGCGACGACCAGGACGGTTGCGATGGAGTGTGGCGACCGCACAGTTGGGCACTATCTAAAACCAAGGGTGTAATCAGCATCATCGAGACTACGATGCTTCGAACCAAGTACTTTGGGATTGCATACGCTCCCACTGCGGAGGGACGTAACCGATGAGCGAGCCGCCCCATGGAAGCGGAAAAGCCGCTGGACGGGAATCCAACGGCCTAACCGAAACAACGAAGAAGAATACAAGAACACCTATCACAGTGAGTCAACCTGTGGCGGAAGGAGGCTTGCGCTGATGCCGAAAATTGTATGCTGGTCTCCACGGCGCCGATCCGTGGAACAAGCCTCGACAGCCGAGGTTGCCGCTGAGATCAAGGCGCGGATCACGATTCCGATCCTTGCGGAAAAGCTTTTCCCCGGGTGGAGACCTGACAAATCCTGTCTCTCACCCTTTCGGGAAGAGAAGACCCCGTCATTCTCAGTGTACGAGAATGGACGACGATGGAAGGACTACACGTCAGACAAAGGCGGTGACGTGTTTGATTTGTATCAGGAGGCGACCGGATGTGACCGCAAGGCAGCGTTCAAGTCCTTAAAAAAGATGATAGATGGTGGCACGGTCTCCATTGCGCCGACACCAACAGTCGGTCCCGAAAGGCAAGAGAAGAAAGAGCAGTTTCACCCGAACTCGGGCTACGGCGCGCCGAGATAGCGGAGTTTCAAAAGCTCACCTTCCCCGCCATCGCCGCTTCGTGTTCTTCCCGCAAGTGGCCGCAGGTCTTCAGCGTACGCCTGCGGAATTG
>Ga0070706_100001899_pt1 | contig 21581 bp, 19 predicted proteins | sample KBSK5501metaG_FD_65476 | JGI IMG/M metagenome (GOLD analysis project Ga0070706, IMG submission 65476) | Corn, switchgrass and miscanthus rhizosphere microbial communities from Kellogg Biological Station, Michigan, USA - KBS K5-50-1 metaG | ecosystem: Host-associated > Plants > Roots >... | reverse complement strand
TTTCGGCGCGCTCAACTCCTGGAGCGCGGCCTTGAGCAATTTTTCAAAGCTTGCGGTGCCGACTGAGCGCTTCCCTTCCGCGACAGCATTCTCCGCGGTGAGTCCATCGTAACCGAGATTGGTCAGCGCGGAGACCACGTCCGCTTCCACGCCGGCCTTGGATGCGGGCAGTTTTTCTTCGGCGACGGTTACTGCTTCGAGTTTGTCCTTGAGCTCAACGACCATGCGTTCGGCTGTTTTGCGGCCGACGCCGGGAATTTTTGTGAGACGCGCGACGTCGCCGGTGCGAATTGCCGGGACAAGTTCTTCGACGCTCATTCCAGAGAGGATTTTCAGCGCCAACGATGGGCCCACGCCTGAAGCACCAAGAAGCAGCTCAAAAAAATGTTTTTCGCGCGAAGAAAGAAATCCGTAGAGTGCCAGAGCATCTTCGCGGACATGCGTGTGAATCAGAAGCGTGACTTCCGTGTGAAGCTCACCGAGCGCGGCGAAAGTGGAGAGCGGCACTGCGACCAGATATCCTACGCCGCCGACATCCACCATCACTTGGTTGGGACGTTTGTCGGCAAGCCTGCCGCGGAGCTGTCCAATCATCGCCCGCCAGTATTGCCGCTTTCTCTTCGCCCGTCAACGCAGGGTGGGGTATGCGTATACGCACACGAAAAAGGGACCACCCCCCTGGCGGCAGCGGCGGCACGGGGAGTTTGGGACGGGTTAGACGACCCGGATGGGAAAGAGCTACACACGAGGCCATCGTCTCAAATATTGGGCTAGGCGCGGCAAAAACATACATCGCTCATTCGCCGAATAAATTGGCTCGCAATATGTTGGTCATACTTTATAAGATACCTGCCGTATGTTGACGATTTGGTAGGCGCTACAGTCGAATTTCTAGCTGAGGAAGATGTGTCACAATCCATCGACTTTGAACGAAATGTTGCCGCCATTTTTCGCGCACTTGGAGCGCAGGTCGAACACGATACTGAGTTAGCCGGACTCAAATCGATGTGCTAGTTAGTGAAAATACGCCAAGCGGGATAAATGTGCGTACGGCGGTTGAATGCAAAGCGTTCAGCAAGCAAGTCGGTTTGGGAACTGTAAATTTCTATGCCGAACTCTCAAGATTGCTCAAACAGCGAAACCTAATACATCACTTTGCTATCGTTGCTCAGTCTGGATTCACGAAGAATGCGAGGAAGGCTGGACGCGAGCATGGTCTGGAACTAATGGAATACCGTGATCTTCATGGAAGAGTGGCAGGCCGCGAAAGCATTCTTCAAGATCAACGCCTCCTTTTAGAAACCGAAGATGCACAAGTTCCAAGGAGCATGCGAAAGCAACGGATTTTCGTTGTTATGCCCTTCAGCCGAGAGTTCGATGACGTATTCTTCCTCGGAATTCAGGACGTTGGTCACAAACTCGGACTGGTGGTCGAGCGTGCAGACTTGATTGATCACAACGCTGAAGTATTGGACATGATAACCGAGCGGATCAAACGAGCGAGTCTCGTAGTCGGCGATATCACGAACGGAAACGCAAACGTGCACTATGAGATCGGCCTAGCGCACGCAAATCACACCCCGACGATTTTGATCATGCGTAGTGGCGGAGAGATCCCGTTTGACTTGCGGACGTTTAACGTACTCTTTTGAGGCGACGACTCACGGAATTGCGATGGCTGCTTATTACGGCGGACGGGCCGAATGTCGCATTCGTCGTTGGCCGGTTCCTGTGGTGCCTGTTGACCTGACAAGTGAGCATCCAAGCGTTGACGCCCTGCTCGGTATTTGGGACGTGCTGACGGCAGCACGACTGACGACAAAGGACGCTACGGGAGAGGTGCGCGCGCTGCTGGCAGGAATTACCTTGGATGACCTGTTCCGGCCCGAGTTTTGGAAACAGCTTACCTTCTACGCGCAAATCGCACCCGAAGGCGACGTTCTGCCCGTTCGCTCCGTCTACGACAGCAAATCTGGCACCTGCAATATCGGCCTAAACACATTGCGCTGGAAACAGCCGATGTGGGTCGCCGGGCCTGACCTGATCGCGAGCGTTCTGCTGGGCGGACATGTTCCAAAGGTGCTTGAGGCTTTCCGGCTTGTTCCTCACGGCAAGCAGAGCGGCCTCCAGCCGGTTGAACTGCGGGGTGCTATTTCAGTTGACCCAAAAAGAGAAGATTTCTTTACGCGCGCTATCGAGTATCGGAAACAGAACAAGGCGAATGATCGGCTGCAACATTTCCTCAAGATTCTGGCGAACAGCACGTCATATGGAACTTATCTTGAATTGAATCCGACAAAGGTTGATCCGCGCAACCGTCCCAGAATCACGGTTTATTCGGGCGACCAGCAATTCGAGCAGCTTGCGCCCGATACTATCGAGCAGCCGGGCAGCTTCTACTTTCCGTTGCTCGGAGCTCTGATTACATCAGGCGGACGCCTGCTGCTGGCAATGATTGAGCGTTGCGTTCGGGATGCTGGCGGGACATATTTGTGCTGCGACACAGACGCACTGATTATCGTGGCCAGCAAAGCTGGCGGAACCGTCAAAATGCCTGACGGCACGCCGCCGATTAAGGCTCTTTCGTGGAAAGAAGTCGAGGGAATTACAAACCGATTCGATTCGCTTTCACCGTACAACCGGAGCATTGTGCCGCATTGTTGCGGCTCACGGATGAAAATTACGACAAGAACGGCAACCAGCGCCAACTCTTCGGCCTGTCGATTGCGGCTAAGCGATACTCTCTCTACACAACGAAATGCGGCCAACCGTAATGCCAGCATCGCAAGTGCGTCGCGATTGTTGACCCCAAGGCGCACGGTCTGATCTTTTTCGCTCCTGGCGAAGAGCGGGAGAATGGTCTACCGAAATGGTGGTGGGAACTGTGGTGCTTTCTTCTGGCGCTCGAATTCAAGCAGATTAAGGAACCAGATTCCCATGTCCTGATGGTTGGTGGACGCGCCATTGATGCCGCGACCGCTGCTGATCTTGATGGTTTTCCTCCGTGGATTACACTGCCCGCGATGATGAAAATGAGAATATCCACGCCTCACTATTTGCAGCAGATGAAAGGAAAGGCCAGCCCGTTCGGATTTGTTTTACACCCTCGAACACGCGACAAGCTGAAGCTGACGCTGCTCACACCGTTCAGCAAAAATCGCGACAATTGGATGCATTCGCTGTGCATCAATACGCGCGACGGAAAGCGCTACCCTCTGGACAAATTCTCGCGAGCCGATATCGTCACGCTGGGTGATATTTTGTGCGGCTACATACAGCACCCTGAAATCAAATCACTAGGGCCGGACGGCGAGAAATGCAAGGCTCACACGCGCGGGCTGCTGCGCCGCATGGCAATCAACGGTGGCCTGCAGCATTGCATTGGAAAGGAAGTTTCGCGGTTTGAACAGGGCAAAGATGATTTCATCGACAACATCGATGACGCGTGCATCCATTATGACGGCGGCCGAGTGGCCGCCAATGAGAGTTTGATTGCGGAAATCAGCAGACGCGGATTGCGCCAAACGACCAAGCAGACGCGCCTCGACCGAAAAACAATTCGCGGGATTCGGAGTGGAAAGAAGGTAAAGGCCTCGACGCTCGCGAAGGTGGTGATCGCGATGCGACTGCCTGATTTTCTCGGGAGGTAACGGAAATCAGCTACTCAAGCTGTTCTTCAGTCTTCGCTGTTGCTAGGGCGCAGTTTGGCGTATTCGGCTTTGGCTTCGCGGTAGATGGGAATGTCGGGGTCGGCGTCTCGCCACAAGGTCAAAAACTCTTCGTACGATTTTCGCGCCGCGGCGTAATCACCTGTCATCGCTTGAGCTCGCCCCAATTGCAAATGCGCGATGGCTCCAGTGACAAAATCTCCCACGATGCCCGGATGATCGATCAATTTCTGGAATTCAGGTGCCGCCTGGCTCCCGTCTTTCATCTGTAGATACGCTAGCCCGCGAATATATGCCGGGTACAGATTGTCAAAGCTGAGGTTTTGAGCCATTTCGTATTTTGTTACAGGGCGCAACAGTTCGATGGCCGCTGCGGGATCTCCTTGACGCAACTTTACCGCGGCCCTAATCGTTGGGAGGCTGTAATGCAAAAGCAGAGTGTCGTAGGGATAGGCTTGCTCCAGGGCGTCAGCTCGCCTTTGCGCTTCGGTCAGATCGTTGGCTCGCGCACTAACTAAGATGGCAAGGGGCCGAGCACTGCGAGTGTCATCACGTCCGCGGGTTTCGCTCAACAGATGCAGACTCTCGGCGAAACGCCCGGCCTCGGCCTCTCGCAATGCTTCATTGTTTTGGTAAAAGGTGCTAGCGGATATGTCTCCCGACTTTTTCGAGGAATCCACGGCCTGCTGGGTCAACCGGTGCGATTCGCGGAATCGACCGTGGTAAGCCTGGACCCTTGCTTCTCGGAAAATCACCGGACCTGCCCCGACGGGGTTTTGCGCTGCCCAAGCCCACTCTGCTTGCATCGCAGACGGGTCGTTCTGCAAGAAAGCTAAAAGTGCACGGTCGGCGTGAGCCCCGGAATCATCGAAGTGAAGTGACTTCACTTGCTCGTAGGTGGCTCTGGTCTCGTCGAGCCGTCCCGCTGCGATGGCCGACTCAAGAAGGCTTCTGAACATCCACACGCTGGGCAGCAGCCGGGCAGCCTCCCGCGCTTGAACGAGCGATTCTTCCGGCCGGCCGAGAGCCCCCAGGGTAGTCTTGAGATTGTACCGGGCGATTACATCGTGAGGAAACGTATGCACCCACTGTTCGTTAATCGGAAGAGCTTTGTCAAATTCCCCTTCTGCATCATTGTAATATGCAGTCTCTACCTGGAAGCGAGACGGCGCGGTCAGACGCTCTCGTAATGCGAAGGCCTTCGTAAGAGTCTCTGTCGCGCGGGCTTCGGGGCCCACATGCGCATATATACTCCCCTCCGCCGCGTAGGCCAGAGCCAGGTTCGGGTCCTTCTCGATGGCGCGATTGTAATCGGCCATCGCCGCGGGTAAATCGCCATGCAGATGGCTTTGGTAGCCCAACGCCAGAAACTGAAGAGCATCGGGAGACGAACTAGTGGCCAATTCGAGCGGCTGGTTGAACCTGGCGATGGAATCCTTCGGCTCACCGAGCTTGGTGCGCAAGTGGGTTGCAGTCACACCGAGGACACGAACAAGGTCATTGCGCGTTTCCGCTTCGTTGGTCACGCGCGCGAACTTTGCTCCCGTCTCACAGTTTATGACCTGTAGTTCAATGCCATACCGATTACCCAGATTCATGATTGAGCCCGAGACAATGCCCCGGCTATGTGTGTACTCGCAGACCTGCCTCGCGAGTTCCGGTGACACAGTTACCTTCGTATCGTTCGGGAGATTCAGGGCGTGAAGCGTTTCGTGAACCTTGTCCGGTCCCAGGAGATTGAGATACGGAGTCTGCATTAGAGCAACCTGCAAAGCCGTGCTCATGCCCTGGCCCAAGGCAGCATCGCCCGTTTGATTGTCGATATCGGTAAGCACGATCGTATCCGAAGGCGAAAGCGTCACGCTATTGCGGACCTGCCAGTACCCCCACGCTCCCAATCCGACGAGCAGAAGCAACATCGCCGCCGCGAACGAATAACGCAGGAAGCGCCGGCGCGGATTGATCTCTCTTTGGATTTGCATCAGGTCTTTGCGGATTTCCGAAGCAGACTGATATCGCCGCGTCCGATCTTTCTCGAGGGCCTTTGCGACCACTGGATCCAACCGTGAGGCTGCTGGGCTTACTTGACGGAGTGGCTTCGGAGTTCCTTGGAGAATCGCATTCTGAATCTCGGCGACCGTTTCCGCTTCAAATGGCCGCTTACCGGCCGCCATTTCATAGAGCACCATTCCCAAAGAGAACAGGTCCGAACGGCCATCCAGCTTTTCTTTGCGTACCTGTTCAGGAGACATATATCCGGCGGTCCCGGCGGTAGTCCCCGGTTGCGTCAGGCCGGCCTGAAAGGTGGCGGCAGCAATTTCACCCTGTTCCCTTATGGAAGGAAACGGCTCTTCGTTCGCTTCCTGAGTGGTTACTGCCTTCTCGCTGTCTGGTCCGGACGCCAGCTTTGCCAATCCAAAATCGAGAATCTTTACTGTGCCCTGCCTAGTCAGAAAGATGTTCGCTGGCTTGATATCCCGATGAACGATGCCTTTTTCATGGGCCGCCTCGAGGCCGGCACAGATTTGCTGCGCAATTTCGAGAATTTCACTGGTTGGGATCGTTTTCTCTTCTGACCCGGCCAAGCGGTCGCGTAATGTGTCGCCATCGAGAAGCTCCATTGCAATAAAGGGCTGGCCCTCGTGTTCTTCAATTTCGTAAATGGTGCAGATGTATGGGTGATTGAGTGCCGAAGCCGTCTGCGCTTCGCGCTCGAATCGCTTTAAAGCAACCGGATCGCTTACCAGGTCCTCAGGAAGAAATTTCAACGCAACCGGCCGGCCCAATTTGAGGTCCTCGCCGCGGTACACCATTCCCATTCCGCCGCCTCCGATGACATCGAGGACCCGGTAGTGCGAAACTTTCGTTCCAATGAGGCTTCCGCCTGCCGGTGACTGCGCATTCGCAGGCTCAGTCACGTTTTCGACTGCCGAATGGAGCCACTCAGCGGCAACCCGCAGGCGATATCCGCGTCTGGCCAGCGTCTCTATATATCGAGGATCCTCAGCGGAATCGCCCAGCGCCCGCCGGAGGGTCTTGATGACGGTGTTGATGCTGTGATCAAAATCGACGATGGTGTCGTTGGGCCACAGCCTGTTCTTGATCTCCTCGCGTGTAACGATCTTTCCGTTTCGCTCGGCGAGCATGCGCAGGACCTGAAATGCCTGTTCCCGGAGGAGGACCGTCCCTGCTCCTTCTGCAGAGCGCAACTCCCCGGTCTTTAAATCCAGCTCAAACCAACCGATCCGGACACGGGTGTGAGTCCGATTTTCCATTAGGTCTCGCCGATACACGAGGTGCGGAAAGTCTACAATATCCACTGCTGGGGCGTTCACCGTTTATCCCTGACCCTGCCAGACCCAAGTTAGCCTTGTGAAATGAATCCCTTACGGCCCAGGCGTTGATTTCACCCGGAAATCACCCCTGGTGCATTTACACGCACCCATCGCCCATGTTCAATGCGGCAGACATCGGTTTTCACCCTCCGAGAACCGAATCAGGAGTAGGAACATGATTTCCGTCTGGGAACACACCTCAGATCCTGGAGCGTACCAGGGGAACACCACGAAGACGGCCTCGATCAGGAATACCTCATTGGGCCGTTGCTCTGCGGCGAGCCAGGCCGTACCAGATTCTGGCTCTTGCGAAAGAAGAAACAGGCAATCGATGGACATAAGTCCTGAAGCGATTCGTATTCTGGCGGTTGACGACCACCCCCTTCTCCGGCAAGGGATCGGTGCTCTCATCGCGAACCAGAGGGACATGCGTTTGGTCGCGGAAGCCTCCAACGGACGCGAAGCGATTGAGCTGTTCCGCTCACACCGCCCAGACGTCACTTTGATGGACCTGCAGATGCCAGAGATGAATGGGATGGATGCCCTGATTGCCATTCGAGGTGAATTTCCAGACGCGCGGATCATTGTGCTAACCGCGTACGCGGGCGATGCTTTGTGCATGCGGGCGATGAAAGCTGGCGCGCGAGCTTACATCTTAAAAGATAACGCGCGGACAGATTTGTTGGACACGATCCGAGCTGTTCGTGCCGGTAAAAAGTTCATTCACGCGGAAGTCGCCGCCGAACTCGCCAGCCATGCTACCGATGATGCTTTGAGTGAGAGGGAAATCGACGTTCTGTCCTTGATGGCCGCCGGGAATTCCAACAAGTTGATCGCCGATCAGTTGAAGATCGTGGAGGATACGGTCAAGGGTCACGTAAAGAGCATCCTTTCCAAACTTGGGGCCAATGGCCGGACACACGCCGTAACCGTAGGGTTGAAGCGTGGAATCATCGCGTTGTAGTTTGAATCGCAAAAAACGCAAAACAACACTGCGCCCTCTTGAGGTGATTTTTGTGCGCGTTGCCTCCGACGCCCGCGCGCCCCAGGGGGTGGTCCCTTTTTCGTGTGCGTATACGCATACCCGTCAACGCAGGGTGGGGGTAGTACGCGCTGAGGGGAAATTGCTACACGTATGGAACTGAGGATGTGGGCTCGTAACCAAGTTACCGGTAAGCGCTAATCAGGCACTGGGTCCACTTCCCAGCTACCCACCTAAGTTCCGTTCGTTGACTTGCCTTTGAGCACGGCCTTAACATGCCTCGCTAAGAGCGGTTTCCCAGCAATGATTGGCCAGACCATCTCGCACTACCGCATCCTCGAAAAGCTTGGTGTCGGAGGGATGGGTGTCGTCTACAAGGCACAAGACACCCGCCTCGACCGATTTGTTGCCCTCAAGTTCCTCCCTGAAGACGTTGCCCAAGACCGCCAAGCTTTGGAACGTTTTCGACGCGAGGCCAAGGCCGCCTCGGCCCTCAACCACCCGAACATTTGCACCATCCATGACATCGGGGAAGAAGGCGGCCAAGCGTTTATTGCCATGGAATTCTTGGATGGCGCGACGCTGAAGCACAGCATTGCCCGTCAGCCGATGGAATTAGATCGTCTCCTCAATATCTCGATTCAGGTCGCGGACGCGCTGGACGCCGCACACTCCGAGGGCATCATCCACCGGGACATCAAGCCGGCAAACATTTTTGTTACGAAGCGAGGGCACGCCAAGATTTTGGATTTCGGACTCGCCAAGGTAGCAGCTTCGAAGATTGTAAGCGGGAAGGGAGAGACGCTGGCTACACTAAGCGCGGATTCCGAACAGTTGACGAGCCCTGGAGCGGCTTTGGGCACCGTCGCGTACATGTCGCCAGAGCAAGCGCTGGGCAAGGAGTTGGATGCGCCTACGGACCTCTTTTCCTTTGGCGTGGTGCTCTACGAGATGGCGACAGGCAAGCTTCCCTTCAAGGGCGATACTTCCGCCGCGGTTTTCGACGCCATCCTGCACAAGGCACCCACTGCACCGGCGCGTTTGAACAGCGACGTTCCCGCCGATCTGGAGCACATCATTAACCGCGCGCTGGAGAAGGACCGCAACCTGCGCTACCAGCACGCCTCGGAACTGCGCGCTGAACTGCAACGCCTGAAACGCGACACGGATTCGGGACGGTCGGCAGCCGTGACCGCCACCGAAGACGTCGAGCCAGCAACGAGCGCAAAGCAGCAAGCAGCCGCATCGCCAAGCCGCCAAACGGTGGCCATAACGCCGAGGAAATGGCTCTGGAAGACATTGGTTCTCGTCGTGGCTGTACTCGTCGTGGCTATGATGATCGGCGGCTTCTACTGGCGCTCCCGTCACTCCGCGAAGCTCACCAACAAGGACACCATCGTTCTCGCTGATTTCACCAACACCACCGGCGATTCCGTCTTTGACGGCACGCTACGCCAGGGCCTCGCTGTGCAACTAGAGCAATCGCCGTACTTGAGCCTCGTCTCCGATCAGCAAATCGCCGAGACCCTCAAGCTGATGGAGCAGCCGCCCGATGCACGCCTAACCGCTGATCTCGCCCGCCAGGTGTGCCTGCGCTCAAATGCCACGGCTGTGATTGATAGTTCGATTGCTAGCCTCGCGCCCCAGTACGTTATCAGCGTGAATGCAGTGAATTGCCGCACAGGTGAGTCTCTCGCGCAGGAGCAGGTGACTGCTGAGAACAAACGTCACGTTCTTGATGCTCTGGTCACGGCGGCGTCCGCCATCCGCTCGAAGCTCGGTGAATCCCTCGCCACGATTCAAAAATTCGACGTGCCTCTCGACCAAGCCACTACTTCGTCCCTCGAAGCTTTGCAAGCCTTCACACTGGGTCAAAAGGCCATGGTAGAGAAAACCGATTTCGCGGCAGCCATTTCGCTTTTCCAGCGCGCTATTTCCCTCGACCCGAATTTTGCAGCCGCTTATTCCACCCTGAGCATCGACTATAACAATCTCGGTGAAACTGCATTGGCTGCGGAGAACGCCAAGAAAGCTTACGATTTGCGCGGCCGTGTGAGCGAACTCGAGAAGCTGCAGATTTCCGCCTTCTATTATAATTTCGTTTCCGGTGATTTGCAGAAGGCCGCGGCAACGTACCGACTTTGGGCCGAAACCTACCCGCGCGACTCTGGAGCTCACGGCATCCTGAACGGTGTCTACATTTCCCTCGGCCAATACGATAAGGCGCTCGACGAGGCTAACGTCGCCCTCCGACTGGAACCGGTTGGCATAACCTACGGCGCTGTTGGGTTCTGTTACCTCAGTTTGAACCGGCTGGACGAAGCGAAGGCCATTTTCGCCGAAGCTCAGACTAATCACCACGATTCAGCTTTCAATCATAACAATTTGTACTTCGTCTCTTTTCTCGAACACGACGCGGCTGGTATGGCGCGTGAGAGGGCCTGGGGGACTGGCAGGCCAGGACTCGAAGACTTCATGCTCTATCTCGAGGCTCTGACTGCAGCGTATTCCGGACGGCTGGCGCAGGCGCGCGATCTCTTTCGGCGCGCTGCCGATTCTGCTGGACATACGCAGGAGAAGGAAACCGCCGCGGGTTACCGTGCGGGAGCCGCTCTCACGGAAGCCCTTTTCGGCAACGCCGCGCAAGCAAAGAGCGATGCTGCAGCGGCGCGCGCCGAATCCCGCGGCAGGGATGTTGAGACCGCCGCGGCCTTGGCCTATGCCCTTGGTGGCGGCGTAGCCCAGGGGCAATCCCTCGCCGACGACCTCGCCAAGCGTTTCCCCGAGGATACGCTCGCGCAATTTGAGTATCTGCCTGAAATTCGCGCCGAAATCGCGCTTGACCAGCATGCTTCGCCAAAGGCTATTGAAGTCCTTCAAGCTTCGTCTTCCTACGAACTCGGCTCGCCCACCTCAGCAATCGGGCTCGCTCTCTATCCAGTCTACGTTCGTGGTCTCGCCTATCTCGCCGCGAACGATGGCCCCGCCGCCGCTGCCGAATTTCAGAAAATCCTCGATCATCCCGGCGTTGCGCTCAACGAGCCGATTGGCGCGCTCGCGCATTTGCAAATCGCCCGAGCCTTCGCGCTCGAAGGTCAAAAAGACAAATCCCGCGCCGCCTATCAGGATTTCCTCAAGCTGTGGAAAGACGCCGACCCCGACATTCCCATTCTTCTCGCTGCAAAGTCTGAGTACGCAAAGCTCCATTAGTTCCGAGGCAGCCTAGAGGAGCGGGCTCGGCGCGCCCCCTCGGGCTGTCAGTGGACGATTAGTCGCGTTACCGGTAACTTGGATACTAGGACTTCTGCCCGGTAGCGGAAATCACGTTGAATGCGACCTTAACCAGCGAAGCCGCGATCGTCCCAGTTCGCTGATACGGTATTCCAAGGTTCCTCGGCCACGGGAGCGTCTTTCTAGCAAACCGAAACTCCAGAGCCTTTTAAAATAAGTCCAGGCCGACCTTGCCGGGAAGAAATCGAGCTTTTCCACAGCTTCACTTGGCCCAAGCCATTCACCTTGGGTCGCGGCAAACAAAGTCAAAACTCGGAGTTTCAGTTCGTTATATCGGTTCATTTTCCTACCCTCTACAGACTTTTTCTCGCTATCAAAAGCTAGTTGATGAGGCGTCAAAAACCGCTTTAGGTCGTACTATTTCGCCCGACCCGACTTTCATGCTGTTTTCGTGGAGTTTGTTTCTGAATCCCGTCGATCTCGCCAATAGAAAAACAAAGCCAGCACCAGAATGACGGACCCAACCAGCCACCAAGCCCATCCTTTCTTAAAGATGTCTGAAGAGGCGAGCGTTAATCCGCCAACCGCAATCCCAATTTTCGGGTTGTAGGCAGCCAGTGCTCCCCCGGCGATTATGGGAATTACCAAAACTGAATTCCCGAACTCGACCTTTGCAGGCTTCGGTTGAGGCTTTTGCTCGACCGCTTCGATTTGGCGCAGCTGACGGCGACGCGCCAGTCTTTGAGGTCGATGCAACCGCTCCCATTCTTTCTTTCGTTCAGGGTCTTTGTATGGCATCACGCTGCTCCTTTTTTGAGGTCTTCGACCACTTTCAGACACTTCGTGAGTTTCGTTACGCGCACCGGCTTACGAGTGCAGATTTTCTCCAGCGTGTGTTGACTCACCCCTCGGCGCATGAATTCACGCTTTGCAATCTTCACGATCTCGGCTAGCTGATTGTCATCGGCGATGGCATTTCCTTTTCTTCTGTACTGGACGGCCTTAAAGTCCAACAAACTCAAATCATCCCCTTCTTCCCAGTGGCGGTCGGATTCCTTCCCGATATAGATCGGCGGCCAGTTCGCAATAATGTGAGCCCGTTGAAGGAGGCCACGCGTTTTGGGATCGCACGTGCGCCCGTCCACACCGAGACTCTTCGATTCCGGATGACTCTGATAGGAATCCAGGAGCATGAAAAAGTTCTTGGGTAGCGCCTTCGTCGGCTCGTATTCGTCCGTGAGTTCGTAGGTGGGAGAGTTAGTGTCATAAATGTTGATGCATTTTGATCTGATCCACTGGTCCCGATCTGAGGAGAATGGCGTAATTAACGTGAATTTGTTGGGGTCGACATTCTCCGGAATACCAAATCTGCATAACTGGGGCAGCATCATGAAATTGTTCGGTCTGGTAAGCGGCCCTTTGGCGAGATTCTTCAAGGCATGATGCGGAGTGCTGAGGGTTAGCTTCATCATCACCGGAAGGTCGAACCAGGCAGGTCGAGTGCGCTTTAGCCCGAGAACACCCCGCATGATCAAGTCCCACGCCTCAAATATCCATTGAGGGACATCACGGTCCCAGCCCTCCTGCGAATCCTTGGGCGGGTAGAAGTAACCGAGACCATGCGCCTTTGGTTCGACAATTTCGATGTCATTTGGCGTCTTTGTATAGAGTGCGTACCGCTTTGCGGCGATGCTGTAGCCGTATAGCTGGCGACGCTGTTTATTACGATCCCAGTTCAATTTGTGAACTTTCAGGATCGACCCAGGTACCAGCTTGGGATTGTATGGATTGAGCGACTCAAATCTGTCGACGATGCTTTGCACTTCGGACCAAGAGAGCGCGGTTATCGGTTTGGCACCGTCCGGCATCGCAATGCACTTCCGCCGTTTTGCCGATACGATCGCTGCGCTATCGGTATCGCAGAACAGAAAGGTGCCGCCAGCATCGCTTATGGACCGTTCGAGTATCGCCAAGAGTAGCCGACCGCCCCCCGTAATGAGAGAAGCGATGTGCGGCGCGAACCACTTTCCGGGTTCTTCGAGGACGTCCGATGAAGTCTCAAAGACCTCCTCGCCCGAAAATACCTTTATTTGTGTCGCCCTGGCATCGTTCGGATTGAGCTCAACGAACAACCCATACGATCCCGAGCTGGCGAGAATCTTCAACCAGTAGTGCAGTGCTTTGTCCGATTCGTGAGCGGCCCGCTGTTCGACCACATGTTTAAAGAGACTGTGTTTTGCTGCATCTACATTGACCATGCCGCGTAGTGAGGTTGAGCCCAGTTCCGCCTGCTTGCCGTGGGGAACCACGCGGATCGCTTTCTCGATGTGTGGCACTTTCCCGGTGAGGAGAATGGCACTAATGACGTCTGGTCCAGCGAACCAGATCGGCTCATTGCTGGTGAGGTAATTCAGTCCGATATTCTGGGTTGTGCCGTTATAGACCGCTCGCACTGGAAATATGTCGTCATCGGGGCGGACCAAGGCGAAGAATTTGAAGCGCAGCCACATTTTGCGTTCAAAGCAGCGATCAATCGTTATCTGGGCAAGTAGCTTTCGCACGTCGCCGGTTGCATCAGGAAAGGTCACGGACTCTGCCGTCAGCACTTCCCAGTTCCCGAGCAACTCGTTCACCGTCGAATACTGCGACATGAAATCCACCGGACAAACCGGCACTTCCCAGTTGCGTATGCGGCACTCGGCGCGACCGCCAAAGTAGCTTTGCATGAAAATGCCGTACGCTCTTTCAGCCTCTACAACCTTTTCGCTTGGATGAAAAACGTTGAGCTTGTCCAGGTAGCTCTTGGCGACGCTAGCTGGGCTGAACATCCGATCGGGACCGGGATCGATTGGATGAAGATCAAATTCCTGCTTGGACACGTTTAATAAATCGACGGTGCAGGGAACATCGTTCCGCGCGTACTCAATTTCCTCGGGTGCGACTTTGCCCGTCGGATCGTGATCCAGTTTCTGGTGTTCGGTTTTGAACTCCCTGCACCCAGTCTTCAACGAATAAGACTTATTACGAAGAGCCCAAAGCAAGGTCCTAACGTCCAGAAATCTCGCTGTTGGCCAGAATACTACTTGCTTCGTCTTCTCTCCTTCTTCGGATATAGGCGCGCGGGTCGAATGGATTATGGACGCCTTACTGTTCAGAGCCTTGGTCACGATGCGTGGAAAAAACTTGTTTGGCTTGAGTTCTCCAGTGTTGGGGTTTGGCCATTTCGAGAAGATGAGAGACCATCCCCCGTTCTCGGCGGTCTCCCACTCCATTGCCAGTCTGCTCAAATCGAATCCGGCGTTGAAGCACACGATCAATGCCCCGGCCTGAATCGCCATACCAAACGTTTCCTTGACAAACTTCGATCGGGAATACAGCCGCAAACGGTCGCCACCATCGTGCGGTGTATCTGGCTTGGTATTGCGTGGGTAATCGCGCAGGAGATTGAATTCCCTTGCGCTCAGACCGTCATCGTCATGAAAGGTTCCCTCTTCGATGCACACGTACTTACCGTCGCGCAATTCGCAAAATCGCCAGAAACCGAAGCTCAGAGTGAGGTCTGCCGTGATGCGAGTCTCGCAGTCAAAAACGAGTGCGTACTGAGGCCATTTAGGTTCGTCTCCCGCACGTGCGGCTTTTCTCTCTTCTTGCTCAACAGGGACCGTATAAGCTCGAACGTAGATATCGTGGTTCATTTGTTTTCCTCGTTTTCCAAAAGATTTGCCCACTTGCGATAGGACTTCGCTAAAGCTTCGAAAAACACTGCCGAGGCCCTCAGCATTAGCACTACAAGCTTGGAAACGTTCTTTTCGGGGCGCATGCTCACACCTTCACGCGCCAGTCCTTCTGTGATTTCTCGGTGACAGTTAAGGCAAAGGATCACGATTAGGTCCGGGTCGTGAGCCTCACCTAGGCTGTGATGGTCTTCTAGCAAGTGATCGATCCAGTCCTTGGATATTCCCTTCGACTCAAGCCAATTGCGCGATACTTTCGTCAGCGATTCCAGGCAGCCATAACCGCAAAAGAGGCAAAGGGCATCCTTACCGAGCCGCTCCTCCCTTAAGGCTTTGCGCCGTGCAGTGCGGATTGGATACTGGTCGCCCATTCTTCTTAGCTATTGAAAATGCGATATAGAGAAAACTCGGACAGGGCAGGCTCGATCGACACCAACGCGCCCTTATCCGTAAACAGTTCGACTCCCGCGATTTTCTTTCCACGCCACTTTGTAAGAGCTCTGACATCACCGCGTAACGCGCGGCCTATATCGCGCAGATATTGACCTGCTTCGCTGCGCTCCTTCGATGATCGGGTTTTAATCGCGATCGAGTTGCCTTGGGCGTCTGGAATGTAGAGTGTCTGTGTATAGCGGTCGCTTTTTGTGACTCGGAGCTTCCCGTTGACCCTGACCAGCGCCGAGGGGAAGTATTTCTCGATCGTCTCGACCTTGGTGCCTTCGCGCTTGGCAATTAGAGTTAGCGGGACGCCGGGATCATTTCGTGAGGCAGCTAGCGCGTGAAGAGCTCTTTCGCGAGCGGTGTAACTGCGCTTTGACAGGCTCGCGAGCGGTATCGGACGACGCTTGTCCGCTCGCCTTCGATGCGCTAGTCTCCTGTTGGCTGCTGTTCTTCTGGCCCTGGACTGCCCTGCACGGCGAGACCGGGGCCTTTTTCTTGAAGACATTTACTCACCCGTGCGTCCGCTGTTCCCCTGAATTGACTGCACATGCTTCGCATTTCCGGTCCTCGGCTCGCCTCTTACGAAGGCTTCTAACGCGGCAACGGGGATGATTCTTCGACGACCGACCTTGCGACTAGCGAGCTCCCGGCGTGAGACCAGCGCTGCAACCGTTCGAATTGAGAGCCCAAGCCGACGAGCGGCTTCCGGTATGTTGACTGCCAGTTGTTCTTGCATGCGTATGCCTCCCATAGCAGCAAGTGTGCCTTGACGCATTCGATTGCGCACCGTAGAATGGCATTAGTCGGCATGGTTTGGCACGAGTTTATGAGTAAAAGAGGACCTAAAGCCCCTGATTACGGACTTTTGAGCATGTGGGAGTTTGAGTTCTACAAAGCCTTCCACTTGCTCCGTGATGGATACGCCCTTCCTGCCCGCCAACGGGCGCCTGTTTCGGGATTGACGCGCACAGAAGCGAGCAAATTTCTGGCGATTCTGAAACGACTGAGCGCTGCGGACTACTACTTCGCTACACGTAGATTGGCGTTAGAGTGCGGCCAACATCTGAACTTAGACAGACCGCCAATCTCGGTGGACATTGAGTGGGCCGAGTCACAGCGTAATGAAGAGTTTGTTTGGCTCGAACGGCTCTTGAATCCGCGACACCCTGAGGCGAAGACCGCCGGTAAGAAAATTTGGAAAGACTTATTACGCGCCAGCACTTATGCAGACGTCCGAAAGGTTTGTGGAAGATGGTCGCGGCTGCCCTCCGTACTGGGAGCAGGTTTGACACCATTTCCTGACCATGTCAGGACGAACGCAGCGCAGTTCCTTGTGATGAAAAGGAACAAGCGCTTCCCGAAATCAGCTTACGGCGACGATTCTCGCATTGAGTTTTTGGCACGCGGCATGGCCGGAATAATGGTGAACCGGAGCGCCATGACCGGAGTCGAGCGACTACGCAACATGAAGCATGAGCCTGGTGGTCCTTTTTGGGTTGAAAGTGAAGGGAATCAACTGTTGCCTGAAAATCGACAACATTGCCGTTGCTGGCGATGTGGCCTAAATCAGGGGAACGAGCTCACGAACTCCATGCGGACCGCTTTCGATGACGGTTTTAGGGTGTTTATGGAAATCGCAGCCAACACAAAAGCGCCGAAAGAGTGGGCTAATCGCGGTTTACATAGACGCTTGAAGAGAATCTAAAGACAAAACGGGCCTGCCGTCTGTTAGCGCAGACGACAAGCCCTGACCACCAAAAGGAGTGCACCTCCCATGGCAGCTACGCAGACCGTACCTCAACATCTGAAACACTGCAATTTCACTACGATCACGCCGCGAAACGGTGTTGTAACGCTCTATGGTTACGGCATCGAGGTGCACGTTGATCGCGGCCATCTAACAACCCGTGATGGGATTGAAATCGATCGTCGCCAGGCACGATTGCCGCGAGTTGGGCACGGACTTCGGCGTCTAGTGGTAGTCGGGTCTGATGGAATGGTATCGCTGGCAGCACTTCGCTGGCTCGCCGATCAGGACGCAGCCTTTGTTATGCTCGACCGAGATGGATCAGTCCTCGTCAACACCGGCCCCGTCCGACCATCTGACGCCCGGCTTCGACGGGCACAATCGCTCGCCCAGGAATCTGGAGCTGCTTTGAAAATCGCGATAGAGCTAATAAGGCGAAAATTGATTGGCCAAGAGCGACTCGTTCGAGAACGATTTCAGAATGATAGTTCGGCACAGATGATTGCCAACGCCCGTCAGGCTTTAATGAAAGCAAAATCGAGCGAAAAAATTAGACGATACGAGGCGCATGCGGCTTTAGCATACTGGAAGGCGTGGCATGAATTGCCTGTCACTTACCCTCGGACAGACTTGCAGCGCGTACCTGAACATTGGCGAACCTTCGGTAGCCGTCTGTCGCCACTTACGAGGTCACCTCGACTCGCTGTGAATCCAGCAAACTCAATGCTCAACTATCTCTATGCGATCCTGGAAACCGAAGCGAGACTCGCGATTTCCGAACTCGGCCTCGATCCCGGTATCGGAGTTCTCCATAGCGACGCCCGCACACGGGATAGCCTCGCCTGCGATCTCATGGAGCCGATTCGCCCTCAAGCGGATGCCTTTCTGTTGGACTGGTTACGCCGTGCGCCATTGTAGAGGAAATGGTTTTTCGAGCAAAGGGACGGAAACTGTCGGCTGACAGGTGAATTTGCCGTCGAACTGTCCGAAACATCGAGAATTTGGAGGCAAGCTTTAGGGCCGTTCGCGGAATGGATTTCACATACGCTTTGGTCGACCACTTTACGACCGTTCCGAGCGAAGGCTCCACCTACACGGTTGACGCAACGCCGAAAACGGGAGGCAAAAGGAATTCCGACAACTACACCAGTCACGCCCATTGCGAATCCACCGGTTGCAACTCGAAATTGTGTCTCGAAAGTATTGCCAGAAAGCATTCTGACGGCTGTGAAGATGGGACGGCTGAACAGATTTGACCCGGTTGCGCAATCACGCCGCGCTGAGAGCCAACGGCGACAGGCTGCCGCATTAAGGGCTTGGAATCCGACAGCCAAACCAGAATGGCTCAACAGGAAAGCCTATCTCGACAAAATCCTGCCTAACCTAGTGGGAATCACGATACCGACCATGGTGTCAGCGCTCGCTGTTTCGGAGCCTTACGCTAGAAATATTCGTGCTGGTAGGTGCATTCCACACCCAAGACATTGGTTGACACTGGCGCGACTCCTGGAGATTTCGGCATGATGTTGTGACCGTGTATCGCCACAAGTGAGCCCGCGTTATGGTGGAGCCGAAGGCACATGAGGCCCCGGAACGGCAGGCGATGCTGTTCGCTTGGCAAGCGCCTTCTCTCCGGGATGGATTTCATATTCAAGTTTCAGCGCGTTAGCGATAGGAGCATGCACGGTATCTATGCTGTGAAGCTTCCAAGCGGGATCGAGTGCGGATGCGATCACTGCGTCGCCCATCCTCGAACAGACTTTGCAGGTAATGGCGTCAGGGTCTTTGGCTGCCTTATGCATGACAAACTGCGCAAACGATGGGCCTATCACTCCTTCACTTCTTAGCAAACGGCGTTTTCTTGATGAGGGGCCGAAGGTCAGCATAACCATTTGCCATCAGAATTTGCTCGCGCACCGTATCAAGGTCAGTAATCAGCCCATCCAGCATATTGCAGATGACCGCATACAACTCGACTGAATTGACCAGAGCCACCGAATTTCTCTTGGCTGCGTCGAGCACGTGGGGCGAGAACACACCGCTACCCAGCCTTGTCTCCGGTTTTCCAAGGCATAGTCCGTTGCCAACAAGGATTCCCTTCCTGTGCGTACCGGTCGCCTGAAAATCCGCCAAGATTTTCGTAGTGAAAGGCGCAAATTCATCCAATTTGATTCTTTGACCCGTCTGAAGCCGCCGAACGGCTCAATTTTCTACCGCCGCGCTCGGCTTGGACATACTTCAAGAGGTTGTGGAGATTCGGATTACTGGAGAAGCGATCCATGGGCAGGGGAACCCTGCAATACAGGATTAGTGAGGCAGGCGTGGCGCGGCTTCACTGGCTGCGTTCGCAGCGGAGATAAACCTACAGGCAGAATCCGTTCCGTTCCCTCCTATCCGATTAGCCGACAACTCTACGCGATCAACCCTTTGCCTGAGCTTGTGGTTCCTTGGGCAGCAGCAACACCAGCATCGCTGACGAGAACAAACTCGCACCAGCCACAATTAAACCTCCGGAAAGGCTACCCGTTCTTGTGGCAATGGCCCCGATCGCGTACGGCCCAGCGAACCCGCCGAGGTTCCCTACCGAATTAATCAACGCGATGCCCGCTGCCGCCGAAGCGCCTGTCAAAAATTCGCCCGGAATTACCCAGAAGGGACTAAATATGCTGTAACTGCCCATCGCCAAAATCGACAGCAGCGCAACCGCGTAGAACGGCGAATGAGCTGCGCTCAGCAGCAAAAGCGCTGTCGCTCCCGCCATGGCACAAACCGCAACATGGTAGCGCCGCTCCATCATGCGGTCGGAGCTCCTCGCCACAAGAATCATTGCTATCAGGCCCAGCAAGCTTGGAATCGCTGTCAAGAATCCGACGACGCTATTCGAATACATGTTGGAAAACGATTTCACCACTTGCGGTCCCCACAATGTCAGCGTGTATCCTCCGACCGTAATGCCCACATACGCCGATATCAGATGCCACACACGTGGGCTGGCCATCGCTCGCAGTACAGAGTATTCGCGCACTTGCAATTTCTGTTCTTCTTCCCTTCCCAATTCGGCTTCGATCACCTTCTTTTCATCCGGGCTGAGGAATTTCGCCTCCCGCGGACTGCTCGGCAGGACAAGATAAATGACCAAACCTAAGATGATTGCGGGAAGAGCTTCCAGAACCAAAAGCCAACGCCAACTGCTGACACCCATCCAGTGCACATGATCCAAGATTAAGCCGGAAACCGGTGCACCCAGCAAGCTCGCGACAGGTGATGCCATGTTAAACAATGCGATGGCCCGCGCTCGTTCCCGTTTGGGAAACCAATGGGTCACGTAAAAGTACACACCCGGCACATATCCTGCTTCCGCCAGCCCCAGCAGAAACCGCACTAGGTACAACTGATGCGTCGTGTGTACGAAACCGGTTAGCGCAGCCACGGCTCCCCAGCTGATCAGTATGCGCGGGAACCAGATTCGCGCTCCGACTTTGTGCAGCAAAAGGTTGCTTGGGACTTCAAACAAGAAATAACCAAAGAAGAAAATCCCGGAAAGTAACCCGTACTGCTGGCTGGTGATGGCCAGCTCTTTGTTCATCGTCAACGCAGCAAATCCGATATTGATGCGGTCGAGATAGCAGACAACGAAAAGTAGGAACAGGAACGGCATGAGCCTATTCCGCATTTTTTGAATAGTTTTCGGCTCGATAGAGGCTACACAAGTGCTGGTCTTGCTAGCCAATGCTACCTCCGCATGAAGGTGTTCTTGTCAGCAGGTCGGGTGCTGCGGAAAGCGGTCGCTAAGATAAACGGGACTGTATGCCGCGAAGCGACACCCGTCAAGCAATTCCTCGCTTGCCCTCAGGAGGCTCACCCACACCGCGGGATCCCAGAAGATCCATCTATCCGTAATTGCCAAAGCAAAGACGTCAGGTGTGGAACTGCAGTGGATTGTGCCCGAGTTACGCGGTACTAACCTGCCCAATGACGAGGCGATTCCGGGGTTGCGAGTGCTATGGCGATTTATCGCCAACCATCCGTCAAAACGGTGAACGCAGAGCCCCTGGGCGCGTGCCGGGCTTTGTATTTCGTCAAAAGAATGATGCGGCATAGAATCTAGAATGTGGAGCGTCACGAGCAAGTAGAGAAATCGTTGCAAAGCTGAAAGGGATCAGCAATGCGCCCACAAAATAGGGAGGGCATCTTGGCCGCAAAAATTCTCATGGTTCTTAGTGCGAGCATTACCTTTACGCTCGGAGTCGTCCACCTCGTCTATACGTTCTGGGGGCCAATGCTCACGCCCCGTGACCCCGCACTGCAAATCAGCATGAGCCAGATTGCACCTGTCATTACGAAAGAAACAACAATGTGGCGGTGTTGGGTGGGCTTCAATGCCAGCCACAGCATGGGACTTATTTTGTTCGGCTTGGTTTTCGGTTTTCTCGCATTGGCTCA
>Ga0070706_100001898_pt1 | contig 21582 bp, 12 predicted proteins | sample KBSK5501metaG_FD_65476 | JGI IMG/M metagenome (GOLD analysis project Ga0070706, IMG submission 65476) | Corn, switchgrass and miscanthus rhizosphere microbial communities from Kellogg Biological Station, Michigan, USA - KBS K5-50-1 metaG | ecosystem: Host-associated > Plants > Roots >... | reverse complement strand
CTCAGACCGAGGTGCGTTTATCAGCGGCGCTGATTACATTATCGACGGTGGCACGATGCCCACGACTTGATGCCCTCGTATCACCGGCGGCAGATTGGCTCCGTGGGCTTGCGGATGTTTTCCCGTAGCTGCTCCGGCCGAATCGTAGCGACGCGGAAGTAATCCAGATGTAGCCAGCCTGGGGCGTCCGGGCAACGTTGCCGACGCAGAGGATGCGGTCTGGATCCGTTGATCTTTCAGGCATCGAAGAGTCTGAGCCAACCATCACTGCTGAGCCCGGAACCACGGACAATGTTACCTTCGCCACGCCGTCCTCGAAGGGATTAGTAGGCTCTTCGTGGAAATCGAGAAATACGAGTCACGAGAACGAGCCGAGACCTTTGCCTACCTGAAGCGCGCTCTGAACGAGACTCGATCTTCGCTCGGGGCTGAACCTACTTACGGGAATGAGTAGAATCCTCGAAGCTGCAAGAATGAAAGATCGACTAGGAGACTTGATGCAGCCGTTGGCGAAGCACTAGGGCCGGACAACGGACTCTGATTCAGCGCATTGAGCGTACCAAACTAGATGAACCGATACTTACCCAAACTATTCTTAAGTGATGGTTGAGAAAGATCACAATACCGCAGCAGTACTTGGGAGATCAGATCTCGGCATTAATGACGCCCACCTTCGAACCATTGATCAGGACAGCGCAGGGCCGTTCTTTGAAACGGCCATCAACGGTCCACTGCCTGAGGATCTCGCTTTGATTCCGTAATCAGTTCTCGTAAGGACTCTGATGAATACTCTTTAATAACTGATGTCGTTTCGATAAATGTTCCTCTGCTACAGAGCTGGGGCATATGACCTCTCCTGGTCTGTGAGAATATTCGGCTCCTGCCGACCTAGACGTGCTCTCCCTTTCGATGTCAATCACTGGTGTCAGAACTGGAAACCGTTCTGACGGTTGTTGCTAGCAATCAGGTGCGCAGGTGACGTACACCGTGATCACCTCGCGATTGGGCGGCGAGCCGGGCCAGTGACCATCACCGGGCGTATCGTGGCAATCTTCAAAAATTCCCAGATCGGAATCGTAGGAGTGGCAGGCGAACGGGCTCGGAAGTGCCGGCGAGTAATCCACGCAGTCGCCGGCGTACTTGAAGCCGCACTGCGTGTGCGTCGGATCGAGCAGATCCGGTTCGGCGCAATCACGATCCACCAGACCGTCAAACTCACCTGCCGCCTGACCTGAACCGCGGCAGGCATTCCAATCGATCGGGTTGTCTCCGGTAAACAGGTTGCCGTAGAACGCGCCCTCCTGGATCGGAAACTGCGTCGCCTCGTCCGGGCTAACTGTCAGCGCATCATGCGGGCCGCGCAGAGAGATCGGCTCAGCGGTGTCATGCGCGTTGACGCGCGCGAACATGCAGGCGCTCACCCAGCGCTGACCTTTCGGATCTAGCTTGTGATCGATCCAGTACTCTGCCAGCCCAATTCCGCCGGGAAAGACGCACAGCCCGCTGCTGCAGGTGTAGAGCGTGGCGGGCGGGGCCGTGTCCGCGGCGCCGGTAACGCTCGCCTGAATCGATACGTCCGCCGGCAGCGCGCAATTGATTAGATAGCTGTAAACCTGTCGACCGTCATCGGTCGACAGCAGATCCGCTGTCGCCATGTTCGCTTCCAGGCGCGTCGAAGAGAGGGCGTTCGAGGCAAGTTTGTTCGACGCCAGTTTGTTCGTAGCAAGTCTGTTTGATGCCAGCCTGTTGGTCGCCAGCCTGTTGGTGGTTCGCGCCGCGCGTGGCGACCTGGTGGTGAATGTGAGTAACCCAAAGACAGCTACGATTAAGATAGCTGCAAAGGCCCAATGACGCTTGCTTCGATGATTCATGATGTTTGCTCCTTGTATCGCCAAAGTTGAGGACGTGATGCCTAGTCAGATCCGAGCCGCACAAACCTACGAAAGGTTGAAATACGCAAAGAAGACCTGGCCGCTGTTGAGCGTCACGAAGAGCGTGTAACAGCCTTTCGTTGACGGCGTGGCCCAGTTGTAAACGTACTGGTTCGTTGTGCTGTCGTATCGGAGGATGGTTCCGCCGGTCGTGCTTGTCTCTAAAGCGTCGGTCGAGTCGTTTGTCAGACTGTCGCAGGAAGTGGCTTTGAAGGACACGCCGGCAATAGCGCTAAGCGAGCTGACGAAGTTCCCGCTGGCGTCGCGCAATTGCCACTTCACCGGATAGGTCTTGCCGGCCTTTCCGGTGTTGACCGTGTTGGGATTGTTCACCGGCGCGAGAAAGCCACTGAAGTTGTAACCGACGCTGTACGAGCAGCTTTGCATTGCCGAATTGCCGACGCTGTCCAGTGCCGCGAGCGTCACTGACTTCGTTCCGGAGGATGAAGTGTCCGCCGCCGCAAATATGTTTTGCGAGGCTGGACCGGATCCTCCATCTGTCGCCACGCCGGTGACATTCGCGGGCGACTGGTTGACCGCGAACAAAGCAGGGTTGCAAGTAATCGCCGGCGCTTTCCGGTCGATCTTGTTGCCGGAGATATCCGCGGGTGACGACGTGCAATTGCCCACTGCATCACACGCCTGCGCGCCTCCAGCCGAGGCCGTGGCGTTGCTCGTTTCAATACCTGGCGCCACGTTGGTGGTGAGCGCGACCGACGGATTAGCCAGCCCTGAACCGCCGTCGATGTAGCTGCAATGCAGAGTGATATTGGCGGCGTGCCAGAGGCCATCCGGGGAATCACAGGACGAAAGCTGCGGCGGCTTCCGATCAACCTTATTGCCCGAGATGTCAGCGGGCGGCGCAGCGCAATTGCCGACTGCATCGCAGGCCTGCATGCCACTTGCCGAAGCGGTGGCATTGCTGGTCTGGATACCGGCGCTTACACCCGTGATTAAGCTGATCAACTGGGTCGCTGGACCAGAACCTCCATCGCTGTAGCTGCAGTGTAGGGTGACATTGTCTGGATGCCAGAGTCCCTCCGGCGAATCACAAGACGAAAGTTGCGGCGCCTTCCGGTCAACCTTAAACGTGTACGGTCCAACTGTCGTGCAATTGTTTGCGATGTCACAAACTTGTCGGCTGTCGGTCGTCGCGTTAAACGTCTCAGTGCCGTTGGTGACGCTCGTTGTTAGGGAGAAGGATGCATCGTTCGTGTGCGCAAGGCCGGATTGACCGTCGCTGGCTATGCAAATAACGCTGACGTCACTGCCATACCAGATTGCCTGGTCAGGTACTGTGCAATTGAGTGTGGGCGGCGTGGTGTCGGCGATCGCCGTAACCATTATCTGGCCGCCGCCGCTAATCCCGATGTCGTCGGAAGCATCGATAAGCTGGTTGCCCGCAGTGTTGAGTGTAGCGGTGAAGCTACGCGTGCCATTCGTGATCGTGCTGTCAGCCGGTAGAGTGGCTGCAGAATCGCTGCTGATGAAATGAATTGTGCCACTGTAACCCGTGGCCGTGTTGTTCGAACTATCCAGCGCCGTCACAGTAAAGCTGAATGGAGCTCCTATGGTAGCGCTTGACGGCGCGCTCACCGCAAAGTGCGTGGGTGGTGGTTGCCCGCAGATCGAACGCACCTCGATTGCTCCCGCATCTGTGCCATCTCCCGTACCGTTGGCAACTTCAGGGTTGTCAAACGTGCGGGGAACGCCACGCTGATCTGTGATCAGTCCATTGCTTATACCCTTATCAATGGCCACGCTGCCGCACCCGAGGCTGAGGACGGCGGTCGGACCGCCATGCAAAGTACCAGGACCGAGCTGTAGCTTCAGTTGGTCATTGGCGACATTAATCTGGTCGGTCGGCCCGAAGCCACAAGTTGGGCACGAGAAAGCAGCTCCGACGGTCGATCCGATCACGTTGTAGCCCTGCGGAATGAATGCTCCGAAGAGATCAATTCCGGTTGGAGAACTCGTGTTCAGATCGACGATGCTGCTCTTGAGATATGTGGTCCCGACGCTGTAAATTCCCCCGCCTTGACCGAATGGGGAGGCGATATTGTAAGCCACTGTGCTGTTAATCAGTGAGACGGTGCCGCCGGCGTAAATGCCGCCGCCTGCCCTGGTGGCCGTGTTGGAGTCTAGCGTGCTGTTGGTAATCGTGACTGTTCCGCTGAAGTTGTAAATGCCGGCGCCATCACCAAAACCGTTGGTTCCTGAACGGTTATCTAATAACGAACTGTTGGTGAGGGTGAGCGTGCCGCTGTGGAAAATGCCGCCGCCGTTAAAGTCTGCCCAGTTGTTGGCAAGCGTGCTGTTTGCGACATTGACGGTGCCTCCGGAACTGAAAATGCCGGCGCCTTGGCTGGCCCTGTTATTCAACAGCTCACAGTGGTTGATGTTAACTGTGCCCGCGCTATTCCGAATTCCTCCACCTACATCACTTGCTACGTGCCCGCCTGAGATGCCCAAGCCTGAGAGAGTGACAACGCCTGGCGCGCCGACCGTGATGTTAAAGACACGGTAATTGGCGGTATTAACAGGGCCGCTCACTATCAGCGTTTCGGCGCCGGGGCCGTTTATCGTTACCTCGTCGGTAATGTCCGGCAAGGCGCCCGCTAGATGGATGGTGCCGGCAACACCTGTCGCATCGATTGTGTCGGCGCCGGGGTTGGCATTCGCTTCTATGATGGCTTCGCGCAATGTGCACATTCCGGGAATTCCCGTTACACATGCGCCGGCAGCAGGCGTCAGATTGTCGTTCGTTGTATTGACCACAAAGGTCATTGGGTTAGGTGGCGCATTGGCGACGACTGTTATAGTTGTACAACGAGTCGACGCAACTCCCACGTTTAGTCTACCGTCGACGCCGGCAAGCGTGGTGGCCGGTGCTCCGGGATCCCTGACCCTAAGACAGACGCTGTACTTCGTTCCGACGCTCCCTTGAATAAAGAGACTCGGATGCGGCAGCGACGAGTCGTTGAAAACCCCGTCGTTGTCCAGGTCCCAGTTTAAGCTGACAGGGTCGCCGTCGGGATCGGAGCCGGTGCCGTTCAACTGGATCACCTGGTTGGGCAGTGCGGAGTATGGTCCGCCCGAATCTACGAGAGGCGCGACCGCCTCGACGATCACGAAGCTGCAACCAGTGTTTGTCGCGTTAGTTGTGATGTTCGTCGTCCGAACACAAACACTATAAGTTCCAGGTGTGGCAGGGGCGACATAAGTGGGATTCGGCAAATTCGAGTCATCAAAGATGCCATCGGCGTTGAGATCCCAAGCGAAGATCGTTCCTGGTGGAACAACTTGATTCGCGCTTAAGTGGATTGTAGTGTTTACGCTCGTCGCGTACGGCCCCAGCGCGTCTGCGTTTATGACTGGGCTCACATGAACAACACCACAACTCGTATTCGAGGAATTGTCAGTGATGTCCGTGACCTTGACACAGACTCGATAGCTACCAGGGATCGCGGGAGCAAGATAGTTTGGCGTCTGACTCGTGGAGTCATCAAAGACGCCGTCGCTATTCAAATCCCAGGCGAAACTGCAGGTCAAGCAGAGCCCAGCGTTCGCACCCAACTGGATCATCTGATTTACGTTTGCAACATAGAAGGGATCATGACCAGAGCTGTACCCTGCGTCAGCGAACGGCCCGACCGAAGCATGTTGTCTGCGCGTTCCGGCTACCAGCACAACAATTGACATCAGCACACACAAGATCGCAAAGCGCGCTCCCGGCAGGTTTTGCAACGTAATCTTTCTCATCTTCTTTCCCCTCTACTGCATTAATGATGGTGACCCGCGAGGTTGAGCTCTTTTGTTGCTTTAACGACGCCGTCATGAACATCGAAAGCCCATGACACGTGAAGAGACATCAGAACCGGGAATTTCCCGTGATGCTGTGCTCCTTTTGCTTGATAAGACATTTCCGGAAAAACATTTCAGGGGGAGGACGAAACAAGCCATAGAGGCACGGAGACACGGAGGATTACCAAGAGAAATCGGCAAAACTCGACCGCACCAGGTCTTGTAGCGATCTCTGCCTCTGTGGCGAGGAGTAACCCTCTAAGACGCACCCACTACGCGGGTGGTACTGACATGATCACTCAGTGTCTCTGGGCCTCTGTGGCAATGGCGGGTTAACGTTTACCTTCGAGGTTGGCCCACTCGCCGGATTGGATGAAGTTGGCCCAGTAGAAGGGATGGAGTTTGGGATTTCGTTTGAGCATGTCGAGCTGAACCTGTCTCAGCGCTTCGCCGCGGCCCAGGCCCTGCTTGAGGTTTCGATAATAGCCGGTCATCAGTTCGCGCGTCGTGTAATCGCTCACCGGCCAAAGAGTCATGACCAGAGATTCCGCGCCCGCCAGGACGAAAGCGCGTCGGAGGCCATAGACACCTTCGCCGTTGCGAACTTCACCCACCCCAGTATCGCAAGCCGAAAGGACGACCAGTTTCGTGCCCCAAAGATTCAGACCCGACGCTTCCAGGGCAGTGAGAATCCCGTCGTCATCGGAAGGATTCTGCCGAAGGTTGGCGCCGGCCAGCGCCAGACCCGAGCGCAGCAGCGGGTTCTGGATGTTGGCGTTGGCGCGAATTCCGCGGGTTGCGCTCGAGGTGGATGGCCTGTTCGCCGCTGGAGGTACTAACCCGTTGCCGCGCGCTGCGACCGGTGAAGATCCACCGTCGGTTACCCGTGGCGGCTCCGATAGGAAAAATCCATGCGTCGCGATGTGCAGAATCCTTGGGGCTGCCACCTGCTTCAATGCAGATTCAGTTGCTTGCGGCCCAGTCAGCAAACTCGCCTCCGAAAAAAGTGCGTGAATAGCGCCGGCTTCGCGGGCCGTCCCGGCAAGCGGCGCGAAGTACACTTCGGACAGATCGTTGCCCGTGGTCATGCTTCGCCGTTGGCCGACGCGCGCAACCGACTTTTCAGGCGCGCTGGTCTTCGCTAATAGGGGCGTGTCAGGCTCGCCAAACAAAGGATTAGCGATTACGACCGGGTTAGTTTTGCTTTCCCGAGCAACTTGCATTCGCAGCAGGTCGCGTCCGCTCGTCAGGTAAGTGAAAGAGTAACGCTCGATCAGATAGCGGCCGCTTTCATCAACCAGAGCAGCGAATGGAACCAGATTCAACTCGCCATCGGGCGAAACCAGCAGTTGCACGGCGTCACCAATCAAGGGTCGCAGCGGTCGCATGACTGCCTCATCCACGCCCCGCGCCAACAGTTTTACATCTTGATGTTGAGGATCACGCAGGGCCCCGCGAAAAGCATCCAGCTTCACGTCGATATCTTTGACCGTGCCGAGGTCCTTCCATTCCACATCGCCCCGCTGGTGAATCACGTAGGCGACATAACAGGGTTCGCCGTATGCTTTCTGATTGTCGGAAGCTTTCGGATCGAAAGGACGATAGACAGCAAATTCTACGAGCGCCGTGCGGTCAGGAATCGTTCGCCGTACAGAGTCGAGCGTGATCGACTGATGCTGCGATCTGAATTCCGCGCTGCGGCGACTGATTTCAGCTTCAATTTTTTCGCGTTCGGCTTCGAGGTTGTTAATCTCCTTTTTCTGGTCGGCGGAAGATGTGTTCTGAGGATTGTCGAGCACCAGACGAGCGAGGCGGGATGTCGTGCGATTCAAGTTTTGCAGCACGGCCTGATCTTCTGCGTTGGAGCGGCTGCGCAGAGAGTAAAGGCTGTTAGACAGGGCGTCCTGGACGCGGCCTTTACGTTGCAAAATAGCCGTGGCGGCTAAGTCGCGCGCGTCGGGGTTGTCGGCAGCGGCGTGGAGATGAAACGAAATCGCCTGACTCATTTGCTCTGGCAACGTGACGAGGTATGCCAACTTTTGACGTTCTGATCCGCTAGCGAGATTGATGTCAAGATTGTGCTCAATGATGGCATTCGCTCGCTGCTGAAAACCGACGGCCTGTTCGCTCTTGTGTTGTGCCGCGGACAACTTGGCCAGCCCGAGAAAAGCCTCGGCCAAATCGGGACAGTTTGTGCCGCAATACGCCTCCATAATGGGTATCGCACGGTGATAGAGTGGTTCGGCTTTCGCATACTCGTTAAGGGCGACATAAACCTTTGCCAATGTGCTCAAATGGAATCCGACCATCGGGTGATTCGGACCAAGCAACTTCTCCATCGTCGGCAGGAGGTTGAGGTACAAAGCTTCAGCTTTCGCGTACTTTCCCCAGTAACAATAGAGCAAGGCAAGTTCGGCACGAGCGTTTATCACGGTGGGATGGTTCGGCCCATTATTTCTTTCATGGATCGAGATAGCGCGTTGATACAACGGCTCGGCCCCGGCGTAATCGCCCATATCGCGGTACAGTTCGGCAAGGTTCTCAAGGCCTATACCCACCCATCCGTGGTTTGGTCCGAACTTCTTCTCCCAGAAAACGAGTGTGCGTTGAAGCAGTGGTTCCGCACTGGCGTAATCGCCCTTCCAGTCATAATAAATCCCGAGGTACATAAGCACGTGCGCGACGTTCACATGATCTTCACCTAACGTATTTTCGTAGATGTGAAGCGCGCGCTGAAGGAGGGGCTCGGGGCGGGCGTAATCACCCATATCGATATAGAGATAACCCAGGTCAGTCAGGGAGTTGGCAACCTGTGGGTGATCCGGACCAAAAGCCTTTTCTCTGACGGATAAGGCCCGTTTATACACGGACTCAGCGCGGGTGTAGTTGCCTCCTTGGTAGTAGTTGTAGGCGAGGCTGTTGAGGATTAGACCAACCAGTGGGTGCTCTAGTCCCAAGCCGCTCTCCGCAATCCGCAGCCCGCGCAGATAGAAAGCCTCAGCCTTTTCGTAATCGGCCAGGAAACGATTGATAAAACCAAGCGTGAAGAGAGTGTAAGCCAGAGTGGGATGCTCCATGCCCAGAACGCGCTCCTCTAGCTCAAGCGCTCGCTTCGACGCGATAAGTGGCTCCTGATATTTGCTTGAGTACATGAGTTGCCAGGAGCTAGTTATTAATCGCCGCGCTTCGTCGAGTAAACGATCATTCTCCCTGGCTGCGCGCACTTCGACCAGCCGAATCTCGTAACTTCCGGCCGGAAGCTTTGGGTATTTCGCCTTTAACAGCAGACGATAATTTCCAGCTGCCCCCGCGACCAGTTCTATCCTTTCTTCGCCTTCCTTCCGCGCTTCACTATCGAACTCGACGATTGACTTGCCATCGTCTCCAAGCAATTGCACCACGACATCAATGCCGTGCTGCTCAACCACCGCGTTCGCATACTCTCCCTGGGCCAGGGTGATTTGATAGCTGTGCTCCTGCTCTCCCGCCAGTTCGCGAACGACACGCCTACCCAATTCGAGACTCGCGACTTCTTGAGGATTCAGCGCAGGTTTTTCCTGTTTCGGCGCTAGCTCGAGGGGCGAAGCGATGGCGGTCGGACGGTGAGCAACCTGGATTGCGAGCGTCAATACAAGAACAGAAAACAGACGAATTCTGATTCGCCCCGCGCGGAGCCGCGGAAGATAGTTGGGGTGGGAGAACATCGGATTAATCCTGCTGACGCTGAAGCTCGTTACGGGGTGGCGCGTATTATTTCACAACTCGAAAAGGATAATCACCAAGAACTTCGGAGCTGCCCATAGACGCGATGCCAGACACTCGCAGCATATAGTTCTGTTTCGTTAGTAAACCGGCCGCGAAATTGACCGTTAGATACTTGGAATCCGCGGAGCCTCTTGCCTGAATTTTTCCACTGCGCCACGCAGTTCTATTCGTGCCCGCCTCAACTACTGCAACGCTGTAACTTGAATATTCGTTCGGCTCGAGTCGTAAGTGCATCGATACACGTTCGGTTCCATTGGGAATCGCAATTGTCATGATTTGTCCTGCGCCACGCAATTGTGGCGTCAGAAGAAAAGAAGCAATCGCCGCCGACGGCGGCCGTTGCTGAACTCCCCGCTGTTCGAGCTCCGTTTCCAGCCGGTCGTGCTCGGTGTGGAGCTGCGCCAGCTCTTGTTCGGTGCGCGAATTTGCGGCCCGCTGCTCGTCCAATTCTCTTTTCAAGTCTTGTTCGCGTGGCGAAACTTGATTACCAACAGGGCCCTGCGATCGCGTGATCTGTTGGCGTAGTCGTGAGTTCTCAATCACCAGCCAAACGCCGGCGATTAGGAAGATCAGGGCAGCAACTGCAAAGCCCCATTGCAGAGCCGGCCGCGGAGGTGTCAGGCTGAATGCCGAAAACCATCCGGCCTTTTTGGTTTTGGGTGGGGCTTCGGTTTCCTGCACCGGCTTCTTTTCCGCCCATGATTGAAATGCTTCGGCAAACTCCACCTTTTGCCGGCGCAGCGGCGAAGCGAGATAGCGCGACTCGAACTGCTCTAGCTCGGCATTGCCAAGCTCGCCTTGAATATAGGCGTCAACGAGATCATTCTCTGTGGCCTTCAGTGCCGTGGCGAAATCGCCATCACCTACAGCCAACTCATCCAGGTGTTCGGCCTCTGGCCCGGATAGCGACCCGAGCAGGTATTGAGTCATTTGATGCGTGTTGAATTCTTTACTCATCTGTCTCCGAAGCGGATCACGACTGCAGCCTCCAAACTTATAAGACAATATGGCAAAAGGCATTTCACTTCTTGACACACTCCGTGACGCAAGTTTCCAGCTTGTCGCGAAGGCGGTAGGCGCGGATGCTTAAGGCGTTGATGCTGATCCCCAACTCTGCAGCCAACGCACGACGATTGTCGATCTTTACACGCTCTTTCCCGGCATAGTACTGCGAGATGATCCTTCGGCTTAAGTAATCCAACTTGCCCGTACAATGATCGAGGCAATGAAGCATCTGCTCTTTATTCTTCTTTTCGTCGCCCGTCTGCAGGTGTCCCGGATTGTTATCATTTGATTGTCGCCAGATTTCAGTGTGCGCCACTGCCGTCTTCTCGACCCGCCTCAGATATTCGTGGAATATGTAGCGCGCGACTGTGTAGCAGTACTTGGCTGGAGTGTCACTTTGAATGCTGCCTTCCTCTTGAAGGCGGCGCGCGACGCGATTCAAGGTTTCATCGGCAAGGTCATCAGGCGCCTTGCAGTTTTTTCGATCAAAAAACCCAACCAACCGCTCGCGCATCTCCAGGTAATTCTGGCCCTGGGAATTCGAGCCTTCGTCGAGGTAAACGAGCAAACCGTGAAAAGCGCGCGAATCGAGCTGCCAATCCTTCTTCAAAGTTGATTGCTGAAGAAAGGCTTCGTTCATTGAAACTCCGAAAACCCGGCGGCGAACGTCCAAGAGCATAAGACGGATACCTCTGGCAAGCAATAACGATCAGGCGCCACAATGGCGCCCAGTGCCGGCGCGATTCAAATGGAGTCTCGTCTCGGATGAGGGATTGCTCGACACCCGCATTTGCGATCTGCCTATTCCCTTAAAGGATCGGTTCCAGAGCGCCTCAAATGAAACGTCTCTACAGCGAGCTGAACGACCGCGGCTTCAAACCACACGTTTGGTTGTCCGCAGAGCCGGATGGTGTGCCAAGTCTTGCCATTTCACAGGTTCCTTTGATCAGCGGGTTGTTTCCGGGAATAACCCAGCACGTACAAAGCGCACGATGCGCGCACGACGATGTTGACGTTCACAGAAACGAACTTCCTAAAATCAAAATCCAGCGAACCTGGGGCCCAGAAGAAATTTCCTCTATCAAAAGATGACGCTAAGATGACGACTCTCCGTTGCGCGACCTTGCCGGACGAAGCGTGACTTTGACGGCTGCCAGTCCGGTAAATATTGGTTCATCTCATTTCGTGAGATCAGGTAGGATGCTTTCGGCTGGACTTAAGATCCGTTGACCGTAAGGTCGTGCGGGTTCAACTCCCGCCCTCGGCACCATTCCTAATCCCACTGTTTCAAATAACTTGCGGTTCATTTTTCGTTTTCGTCGTATCTCCAGCATCCGAGTTCCTGGGATAAGGATGAGCTAAGATGACGACATCTAAACCGCCCTACGTGCGAATTCGAGAACCTCACCTCTTGGTTCTGCGAGTTTGTCGACCGCATTTTGGATCACGATCGGCGTACCATGGGCGTAATCAGCCGTGACTCTACTCACTCTTTCTCATTACTCTCTTTGCTCCTTTTCAACGTGGTTTCGAAAAACTGTCGGACCCAACATCGTCCACCAGTACGGGCACATCACGGCGCCTGTTGTTGCAACACCGGCTGATCGCTCCCCGTCGCCGTCACTACGAGATAGCGCCGCCCCGATTCTTGAGCGGCACTTCCGTCTGCCCTTACGACTGTTCGCAGAGGACCAATGGCCTGAGCGACTGCGGATCCGCTTGGATTCGTAGTGAATTTGCTAAGAGCAATGCGGCTCGCGTCTGGCTTCGTCAGCGAGTCAACCAAGAACAGCTGGTACTCCTGGCCCGGATGCAGGTTGGCGACGGCTATCTCGAGCAAGTCGACGAGGCCGAGCGAGTTAACTGCAACAGTTGCGCGGGCGTTTGTGAATGCGCCGCCTTGAGGCGGTACCATCAAAATATGCCGCGCCTCTCCGGCCACTCCGAGGGGCATCAAGTTGGCAGCTCCGTCGCCGCTTGGAACCGCGCCTGGCACATATACGAGAGCTTGTGTCGTCTGTCCGATCGGAATTTCGGCGATCGCCCGGTTGCTCAATGTGTCGATCGCGACGGCATGTTCGCCATTCTCCAAAGCGACGTATACACGTGTTCCATCCCCGGACGGCCAAATCCCGTGCGGAAGATTGCCTACAGGAATCGTGGCAGTCAGCTCAGGCTTTACGCCTCTCCGAAACGCTTTCACCTCGTTGGTCCCACCGATAGTGACATATGCAAACTTACCGTTCCGATTGTTCACGAAGTTCACGTGATTGGTGATGGGACCTGTGTCGAGTGTCGCCAGTTGCTCGAACGGCGGCTTGGCGCTGTACACTTGGACATAGCCTATGTCCTTGAGCGTAATCCAGACCTCGTCATTCTCAGGACTAACAGCGATGTTCGGGCAGAAGGAACTTTTTTGCGGCAGGCGCTTAATAATGTGGTGCGAGGCTACGTCGACGACAGCCAACTCAGGAGTAAAACTCGAACACACAAAGGCGTACTTCCCATCTGGACGGAACATGGTCATGCCTGGGCCATTCGCCGTCTCAATGCGACGGATTTCCTTCATGTGTTCAGGATCGATAACAGAGACGTAGTTCTCGCCGCGCACGGTCACCCAGAGTTCGCTTCCGTCAGGCGTGAAGAAAGGTTCGTGAGGTGCTCGGCCGACGTACACCTTCCCTTTTATTTTGTTGGTGGCAGTATCGATGAGCGTCACCGAGTTGGAACCAATCGAAACAACTGCCAGCGTTCTCGAATCTGGTGAATATCCAAGACCGTGAACGAGAAGCTCCCCCGTGTAAAGCGGGCTGAGAGCCCCAGGAACGGGATCGCCGAGACGAATGACGCCCAGGAGTTTATTGCTGGATGGATCAATCACCGAAACCGTGTTGGAGGTTTGATCGGCAGAGTAAACGCGGTCATGACTCGACACGGAAATATCCGGGCGGCCCCACGGCGCTTGTTGTGCCGACGCGGAAGCGGCCTCCCCGGAAACTAGAAGACAGAACAACGATAACAAACGAATGATTTTCATGCTTGTACTCCATCCATTTAAGACGGGAATTCATCAACGTGGCTGGTGTTGCTTAAGCCAAAGCTTCATCAACTCGATTTCCGATTGCTGATCTGTAATGATCTCTTGCGCCAGACGGCGCATTTGCGGATCCTTGCCATACAGCAGTTGGGTCTTCGCCATCTCGATCGCGGCTTGATGATGAGGAAGCATCAGCCGGACAAAGTCCTCGTCATCGTTTCCCGTTGACTTAATTGACGACATTGTTTCGTGCATCGCGTGCATGCTGTGTTGCAACTCAGACCAAGCCGGATTCCCCGATTCTGGCAATGAACCAGTGTGCGAATGCTGCGGAACCGCGGGCACTCCAGTCATCGCAGCGATAAGAGCCGCAATGATCAGCGGCAAGGCTCTTCGGTAGCCAAAGCGGGTAAGTAGCGTTATGAGCTTTCCCTTCGTTTGAGTACTCATTCCTTATCCCCTTTCATTTCCGTACCCAACAGCGCCATTATCGCGCAATTGGCAATCTTGGACCCGACGTCTCAACGTTTTTGGCTTGATCCAGCCGTGTTCCAACTTGCTTCCAATAGACGCCCTCACGATTTCTTTGAGGTCCGAATAGATACCTGTAAACGCCGGGCCATTTCGTTTCATAGACTGCGATCGTCATCTCCGTGAAGGATCAGATACACCTCACAAGAACCCTGCTAGCTCAACAAACTCATTTCAGCTTTTCGTATTCCTTCTTCGCCTCAATTAGGACCGGAATATCCCCGTCCGCATCTTTCCACAACGCGAAGAAGTCTTCATAAGCTTTGCGCGCTTTCGCCGCATCGCCCTGCAGCGTTGCTGCGCGTGCCAGTCCGAGGTGTGCGAGCGGAAACAGCGGCGACAACACAGCGTAGCCGCGAGATGCGAGAATCTTTTGAAATTCAACAGCTGCTTCAGCGCCTTTGCCGAGTTTAAGATTTGCCAGCCCACGCACATATTGTGGCCAGAACTCTCCTGCGGCTTCATAGCGGCTGGCGGCCTGTAGCTCCGTGATTGCCTGTGCGGCGTTTCCTCGATCTAGTTCCAACGCCGCGCGAGTCGGAGGTAACCAAATCTCATTGACAATAGTGAAGTGGGGATACACCTTCGCAAGTTCATTCACGAGCGATTGTGCTTGAGCAACTTCACCACACAATGCGAGTGCGAGGCTGCTACGTGTCAATGACACTTGATTGTGTTCGAACGAAAGTGCCTGCGCCGCAGCTGACTTGGTTTGCGCGCACTGACCAAAAACTGCAGCCCGCAGCGCTTCTTCAGCGGCATACTGAGCGGCCACTTCTTTCGCGTTGTTGTGAGTGGCGAGATCGATCGAACGCCGCGAAAAATCCTGCGCCAACCGCCACTGACCGCCAAAAGCGGACGAGTTAGTTTGCCAGTCGAGTGCTATGTACTCATTCGGCTTTCCGGTCAGCTGCTCAACCTCGTGTTTCATTGCCGCAGCATCGCTGCGAATGAACGCATTGTGGTAGACCCAGGTATGTAGGGGCTCGCTGTCGAGCTTCAACTGCTTCAACGCCCGATCAAGAACCGCAATGGATTCATCGTAACGATTTAACCTCATCAGCGCGCGGGCCAGGTTTCCATGCGGGGCGACGGTATTGGGATTTATGCGAATGGCTTCACCGGCTTCTGCTGCCGATTTCTCCCATTGCCCAATGCGATCGTAGGCCACCGAAAGATTAACGTACGGTCTCTCATCACGCGGGTAGGTCTGTTTATATAACTCCAGCACTTCAATGTACTTATCTAACTCACCAGTGTCGTAGAAATAGTAGAAGGAAGTGATGCGCAGCCTCTCAACTTCGCTCACGCGGTCGCGGAGTGCATAAGCTTTCGCCATGTTTTCCCCCGCCAGTTTGGGTTGGTTAGTGTTAGCGTAACTGACTCCCAATCCCGCGTAGGAGGAGGCGAAGTTCGGATCAAGCTCCAAGGCGTGTTTATAATGGTCCATGGCCTCAATCCATTTGCCACGGTTTGCCTGTTCGACTGCGAGTGAATAGGCTTTAAGAGCTTCCAGCGATGAGGTTGTGACTTCGAGTGGGGCATCGAATCTCTGGAGTGAGTTGAGCGACTCACCAAGTTTCTCTCGCAATTTGATCGCAGTTTGACTGAGTGTTTTGAGCACCTCCTCTTTGCTTTCGGCTTCGCCCTGCTCACTAGCCAATACCTCACCATTCTGGCTGTTGACCGCTTGGAGTGTGAGCACGTAATGGCTACCCAGCGACGCAATCGAACCGGCAATAAAGGCTTTCAAACCTTGCCGTTGACAAATCTCTCGTCCGATCTCTGCGGTTACCCGGTCATCAGGCGAATGTCCCATGAGCCGCAAGGTCTGCCGCACGCGGGTGTCAGAAAAGAGATTCAAGAACGGCGACTGACCGAGTTGCACGGCAAGACCTTGTTTGAGGGTGCCGTCAAAGACGGCGTCTCCGGTGGTATTGACGAAATCCGCTAGCAGGATCGCGTCTTTGTCCGTTAAGGCAGCTGTGCGACGAGCAATGAGGAAGTAGCCCACGGTCGCCAAAGCCAGAGCAAATACTACTGCCCCCGTGACTGCAAAGCCTTTTTTATGCTGCTTAATCTCGCTGACGATGTATTCGGCACTTGTGACTTGATGAGTAACTTGACTGCTCGGAGCTCCGATGGTTGTGACTTGCTCTGAAATAGCTGGCGCATAAGTGCCAGTATGCACACCACGGCTCCCCGAGGTTCTGAACTCTGGTGGAACGGTGCGCTCAATCTCTGACTCCAGATCGAGTTGTCGTTTAAGTCGTTTGAGATCAACCAGAAGGTCTTTTGCAGTTTGATATCGCTCTTCAAGATCTTTGGTCAAGGTCTTAGTGACGATACGCTCAAGTTCCGGTGGGGTTTCACGATCATATCGAGCCAGCGGCAGCGGTTCCTTGTTGAGTATCAGCCCGATGACTTCGGTGGAGGTTGCAGCTTCGAAAGGAGGATGTCCCGCCGCCATCTCGTAGATGACAGCACCCAAACTCCATAGATCTGTGCGGACGTCAACCTGTTGGCCCTTTGCCTGTTCCGGCGACATGTAATTCGCCGTTCCCAGAACGATGCCGGCATCAGTGTCAACCAGGGCTTTGGTGGGTGCTTCTGTGTCAGCGATAGAACCGACAGGCTCGGTAAGTTTAGCCAGTCCGAAATCCAGCACCTTTATATAGCCGTCGTGCCTGACCATGATGTTCTCAGGCTTGATGTCGCGATGAATGATGCCGGCTGCATGCGCGGCAGAGAGTGCGCCTGCGGCTTGAGTGGCAATCTCGAGCAGGTCCGTTACTTTTAAGTGCCCGTGTTTCATCCGCTGACGCAGCGTCTCTCCATCGATGAATTCTGTCGCGATGAAGTGACGGGAGTCGGCCTCGCCAACCTCGTGGATTGTGATGATGTTGGGATGATTGAGGGCGGAGGCAGCCTTGGCTTCCTGGACAAAGCGACGCATGCGTTCCTGATTCGACGCGACTTCAGCAGGTAGAATTTTCAGCGCCACTTTGCGATCCAGTTTCTTGTCTTGCGCGAGATAGACTTCACCCATACCACCCGCGCCGATCTTGCGGACAATCGAGTAATGGGCGAGCATCATGTTAGGGAACATCGTTTCGCTCAATGGCCCACGAGCTCTTTTGGGCCAAAAGAAAATCGTTAGAAGGCAGGTGACATTCGCAATCCGTTAAGTGGTACTGTTGCTGCAACGTTACCCGTACGTCGATAATGCCTCGTATATTAGTTCAAGAAGTAATTGGGAGGCTAGCATCCTGGTGGTTGTGTTTTGTAATGGGCGCGTAACTCGTCGTACATCGTCGAAAAACGGTGGCCCGGCTAGTTTTGAGGGGGTTCCTAACGGTAAGGGGGAATGGAGCTAAGATGGTGGCGATACGTGTGAAGTACGCCTAAATCCTGCAATCCAGGTGCACCTATTACATCGACATGGTTGCGGCACGCGCGGCGGGGATGGCCATGTCGACCCGTTCAAGTGATGCACGCAGCAGTTCGGCAATGCTCCAGGCTTGAGCAACGCACCCGCGTGGTGTGTGTGGAGAGTCGCCGTCGAAGATTTCTGAAACTTGACGCAGACAGGCTTCCGTCAGATGGTCTTCGAAGTTATTTAGCCATTCAGTCGCGAACTTTCGACCCGCTTTCTGACCAAATGTCTTCACATACGCTGTGACATATGAACCCATGAGCCACGGCCATACTGTGCCCTGATGATAAGCTCCGTCGCGGCTACGGGTATCGCCTTCATAACGACCGACATAGCGGGAATCGTTCGGCGAGAGCGTGCGCAGGCCGCGTGGAGTCAGCAGTTCGCGCTCGACTACGCGCAGGATGTTCTTCGCTCGCGCTCTTGAAACCAGCGAATTCGTTAGGCTGATCGCCAGGACCTGATTAGGCCTGATTGAAGCATCGCGTTCGTCGCCGTTAACCACGTCGTAGAGACAGCCTGTCTGCTCGTTCCAGAAAAGTTCATTGAAACTCTTCCGCGCGCCTGCAGCCATGGTCTTGTACTGTTTTTCATTCGCTTTGTCTCCGAACTTCTCTGCCAGGTCCTCCATTACCCGCAGTGCGTTGTACCACAGGGCTTGAATCTCGACAGCCTTCCCAGTACGTGGCGTGACGACCCAGTCGCCGACTTTCGCGTCCATCCAAGTCAACTGCACGCCTTGTTCGCCAGAAAACAATAGGCCGTCTGTATCAACGTGGATACTGTAACGCGTTCCGCGCACGTGCCAGTCGATGATGTCTCGCAGGACTTCGTAAAGGTTGTCGCGAACAAAGTCGAAGTCCTTTGTGCCGCACACGAGTGCCCGCACGGCTTCAAAGAACCAGAGTGTTGCGTCGACAGTGTTGTATTCGAGTGTCTCTCCGGAATCAGGAAAGCGATTTGGCAACATGCCCTGATCGACGTGCTTTGCGAACTCAAGCAATATGCTCTTCGCGATCTCAAATCGTCCGGTTGCGAGCGTGAGACCCGGGAGCGCGATCATCGTATCGCGGCCCCAATCGGCGAACCAGTGATAGCCGGCGATGATTGTCTTCTGTTCGCCGCGTGCAACGATGTATTGATCCGCCGCGAGTGTTGAAGCACGAACTAGATCGTTGTCGTGTGGCGCAGACTGCGTGATCGTTTGGCGCCGTGCCACCTCAGCTTCGCGATAAGCCCTGGCTTGCTTCGCATCACGACGGTCGGTCGAAGTGATGATACTGACGCGCGCTCCTGATTTCGTCGCCAACGCTGTTTGGTCTATTGCAAACGTCACTGCAAACGGACTGAAGAGGTCTTCGTGGGAATCAAGTCCCCGCTCCTGCTCAACTCGGTATTCGAAGTTACGATACCAATCACCGTGTGGCGCGATCTCACCGGAGTCGTGGGCGAAGTATAACGTCGGCAAATCGGCATACGGAGCAACGCTTGCTCTTCCAACCTCAATCTCGACGCGCGAATTCAACGCGCTGTTTTCGTGCGTAGTGCTGTGATAATCGCGAAAGGCAATCAGCGGCCGAATCTCAAAAGACAGGTGAGCACTAAGCAGCGGGCTGTTAGCAGCGGGCTCTGGCAAGCGAAATTGGTATTCGACCACAGTCGTGTTCTCACCCTGCACCATGAACACCGACTTCTCCAACTCGATTCCTTCGACCTCGTAGGTGAATATGGGGAACGGATCAAGGCGAAAGCCTGTTTGCAACTGAAAGCCCTGCGGGTGAACCGTGCCGGGATATTGATTGGCTGAGAGGTCGTAACGCTTCCCGTCAATGATGAGCGCTTCTTCGAACTTGGAGAGCAAGACCATGCGCCCAACCGGCGGCTTGGTGGCAGCAGTCAGTAATCCGTGGTAGCGGCGCGTGTTTAGACCGATGATGGTCGACGAAGCGAAGCCACCAAGCCCATTGGTTTCCAGCCATTCACGCGTCTGGGCAGCTTCGAGGTCGCCACAAATGTTTTGATCTATCTCAATCATAACTCTTCCTTCTGGCGCTGAATGCCTCACAGCTAAGCGGCTTCGGCGTCTTCAGGTCGGTCGTCGGCTACTTTGATTACCGAAAGTGCTTCCGCTCGGGAAATGTTGGATGAAGTTACGTCCATGAACTGCACCAAGTCCTTCGAGAACAAGAGATCGAGAGTCCAATCGAGCGCGACCCGTACTTTCTTTTCAAAGCGAGGTAGCTTGCTCAGATAAATGGTGCGCCACATCCACCACGCGATGAAGCCTGAAAAATTCACGCCCATGATGCGCGCTACACCAGTGCGCCTGCCGATCGAAGCCAGCGCCCCGATCGTTTTGAACTCGAAACGTTTCCGCCTGCCACCGCGTATCGCCGCAAAGATGTTATGGGCCGCCACCTTGCCCTGGCGGAACGCGTGTTGCGCCGTCGGCGGACACGCTTTGCCAGTCGCGGAATCGGGCACAGCGGCGCAATCGCCTAACGCCCAGACGCCGGGGTTCCCATTGACTTCGAGAAACTCGTTCGTGATCAGGCGTCCACGCTCTTTCCCGCAATTCAGCATATCTAGTAGCGGATTGGGGGAAACGCCCGCGGTCCAAAGGAGGGTGTTGGTCTCGATCGCGGTCCCATCGCTGAGCGTCACCTCACGGTTCAAAACACTCTTTACCGCCGTGTTCATCAGAAACTCTACTCCACGATCCGCCAGCTTCCGTCGCGCATAGATGCCGAGATTGGGCCCAAGTTCAGGCAGAATTTCGCCGGTGGCTTGGATCAGAACGATACGCAACTCAGCTTCTTTAAGTCGCGGATAGAAACCAATCGCTTCACGAATAAAGTCGTTGATTGCCGCGATGGTTTCGACGCCCGCAAACCCACCTCCAGCCACGACGACGGTCAACAGTCTCCCGCGCCGCGTGCCGCAACATTCAAAATCCGCTTCTTCAAGGTTCTTGATGAGATGGTTGCGCAAGCGAGTTGCGTCGCTCAAAGACTTCATTGTCAGCGCGTTCTCGGCCAGCCCAGGCAGGTTGTAGAAGTTCGTCACTGAGCCCAACGCAAGGACCAGATAGTCGTACGACAACTCGTGACCATGATTATCGTCGCTGTGCGCGACCATCACGCGCTTTTCCTTCAAATCAATCGACTTGATATCGCCGTGGAAGAACTGCACTCGATGAAGCAGCTTGCGCACAGGATTCACGATGTGGGTGAAATCGAGATCGCTCGCGGCGACTTCGTGCAGCATCGGCGTGAACAAAAAGAAGTTCTCGCGATTGACGAGTGTGATCTCGATATCAGGACTTCGGGCCAGGTTCTTTTCGAGGTGTAACGCCGTGTACAGACCGCCAAAGCCGCTGCCGAGAATCAAGATCCGTTTCTTTGGTTGTGAATCAATAGCCATCGCTACACCGGCGCTACTTCGCAGAAGACTTTTATCGCGCCGTTACCGTTGGTTAGCTTAGCGAAGAGTTCTTGATAGTTTTCCAGGCCCTTAACCGGGTGCGTCAGCAAGCGCGGAAGCCAGCCGGGATACTCAGCTTCGGCCTGCGCCATGTCTTTAACACCCATTTCGAAATACTCACGGTTGGCGTTTACTGTGCCGACCATCACCTTGTTGCCCAGCACAAAGTTCAGATTGATCTTGTCGGCCGGAACTTCGATCTTGCGATCGCCGCCCGTGACGCTCGATAGCACCAGCACTCCGTTCTTGCCGAGGGCTTGCATGCTGTCGAACACCACCGGCGAAAAACCAGTGGCTTCGAAGATGATGTCGAACGGTCCGTATTCCTTTGCGCCCTCAAAGATCGACATCTCTTTTGTGGATTGGTAAGTAGCGCCGATGGCTTCGATCAGATCTGAGTTCAAGTAGGGTTTAGGATTTAGACCAAACGTCGTTACCTGCAGGCCGCGCAAGCGCAGCGCGAGAGTCGCCAGCAACCCGATCGTCCCCGCGCCCATCACTGCCGCGCGATGTGGGCGCCACACTCGCAGGCGACGCTGAATTTCGTAGCCTTGCGCAATTCCTTTTTCAACGACAGTCATTGGCTCCAG
>Ga0070706_100001897_pt1 | contig 21585 bp, 20 predicted proteins | sample KBSK5501metaG_FD_65476 | JGI IMG/M metagenome (GOLD analysis project Ga0070706, IMG submission 65476) | Corn, switchgrass and miscanthus rhizosphere microbial communities from Kellogg Biological Station, Michigan, USA - KBS K5-50-1 metaG | ecosystem: Host-associated > Plants > Roots >... | reverse complement strand
GATGGCAGGAGATGACAGTCTTGAAGAACCTACAATCATTCATCAGAATATTTCTTGTCCTATTAATCGCCTCGCTTCCCACTTTCGCGCAGGAAAAGCTGCTCACCATTGACGACATTTTCGATCCTTCTCCGGCGAAGCGCGTTAACTTCAGCGGTACTCCGGCGAGCCCGCGCTGGTTAAAGGACGGCGTACATTACATCGTTGTGAGCAAGGACAAGAATGCATCGCCGCGTCTTCTGAAGGTCAACGCCATTACCGGCAAGTCACAGCCGTTCTACGACGCTGCGAAAATGGAAACTGCTTTCAAAGCCTTGCCCGGTATTAGCGCTGGCGATGCTAAACGGCTCGCAAATCAAACCTCCTATCAAATGAATAGGGAAGAGACGGGCGTTCTCATCAATCAAGCGAATGATCTTTACTACTACGAATTCGGGAAAGACCGCGCAGTGCGCTTGACGCACAATCCCGAAGAAGAAGCCGGCGAGAGTTTCAGTCCCGATGGACGCATGGTGAGCTTTGTTCGCAGCAACAATCTGTACGTGGAAGATATCGCCACGCAGCGCGAACACGCGTTGACACGCGATGGCAACCCAAAGCTTCTCAACGGACGCCTCGATTGGGTTTATCAGGAAGAGCTTTATGGTCGCGGCAACTTTGGCGCGTACTGGTGGAGTCCCGACTCGACGAAGATTGCTTTCCTGCGTCTCGACGAACATCCAGTTCCTGAATTCACCGTAGTCGATCACATTCCTTACGAGCAGAGTGTCGAAGTCACACCTTATCCCAAAGCCGGTGATCCGAATCCGATTGTGAAACTGGGCGTCGTCAATTCTGCGGGCGGCGACATTCGCTGGGTCGACACTTACAAGTATCCGTCCGAAGACCTGCTGATCGTGCGTGTTGGTTGGACACCGGACGGCAAGAAAGTCGTCTATCAAGCTCAGAACCGCGAACAAACTTTTCTTGATCTAAATTCCGCAAATCCTGACGACGGCAACACGCAAACAATGTTTCGCGAAACCACCAGGGCATGGGTCGAAGTTGTAGACGAAGGCATCCGATGGTTGAAGGATGGCTCATTTCTTTGGTTGAGCGATCGCAGCGGCTGGCGGCACATCTATCATTACGGCGCCGACGGCAAGCTAATCAAGCAGGTAACTAACGGCGATTGGGAGGTGCGCACTCTGGATGACGTGGATGAAGCGAAGGGCAACGTCTATTTCAGTGGGACCGAGCACAGCTTCATCGCTAATCATGAATACGCGATCAAGGTTGATGGGACTGGCATGACACGGTTGACTTCCGCGGAGGGCAATCATCGCGCGTCATTCAATTCAAGCTCGTCGCACTTCATCGATTCCTGGAATGACGTAAACACGCCGACTCAGGGCCGGCTTTATGACTCAGCGGGCAAACTTGTGCGGGTCATCGACGAGAATAAGGTGGATGCATTGGCACAATACAAGCTGGGCAAAGTCGAATTCATGAACGTGAAGACGCGCGACGGCTTCACGATGGAAGCGATGATGATCAAGCCGGCGGATTTCGATCCCTCGAAGAAGTATCCGGTCTGGTCGTACACATACAGTGGGCCGCAAGCGCCGCAGGTGCGCAACACGTGGGGCGGCTCGCGTTACATGTGGCATCAGATGCTCGCCCAGAAGGGTTACATCATCTGGATCTGTGACAACCGAACCGCGAGCAACAAAGGCGTGAATTCCGCCTGGCCGCTCTATAAGAACTTTGGCGAACTGGAGCTACGTGATTTGGAAGATGGTTTCGCGTGGCTGAAGAGTCAGCCTTATGTTGACGGCTCGCGCATAGGCCTCTGGGGCTGGAGCTACGGCGGATACATGACGAGCTACGCGCTGACGCACAGCCAGACATTCAAGGTTGGCATCGCCGGCGGCACGGTTTCTGATTGGCGCAACTACGACACGATCTACACCGAGCGCTACATGCAAACTCCGCAGAACAATCCGGAAGGCTACCGGAAGAGTTCACCAGTCCACTTCGCGAAAGACCTGCACGGCAAGCTGCTCCTGATCCATGGCGCGATCGACGACAACGTGCACATGGCAAACACCGTTCAGTTTCTTTACGAGTTGCAGAAAGCAGGGAAGCAAGTTCAGTTTATGATCTATCCTAAATCCCGCCACGGCGTCACCGACCCGGTGCTGGTCAAGCACATGCAGCAGATGATGACGGATTTTATTCTGGGGAATCTTTAATAAGTTTCCGGTTTCAAGTTTCAAGTTTCAAGTTCGGCAATCGATTTAACCTGAAACCTGGAACCTGGAACCTGAAACCTGGAACTTACTTTCGCTGACATCGCGGACACCAATACGTTGATCTCCCGCCGTGCGTGATGCGGCGGATGCGGGCGCCGCATTTGAAGCAAGGCTCGCCTTCGCGTTCGTAAACCTGCCAGAACCTCTCAAACGCCTCGCCGTAAGAGAAGCCGTTCGGATGTTCCAGGCTGACTCGAGAGGTTGAACTGTCAGAAACAGCGTCTTCCAGCACGTCGCGAATTGCCTGATGGAGTCGCTCAACTCTTCGTGATGAAAGCGTCGTCGCGATCTTGAATGGATTGATGCCGGCGCGAAACAGAGCTTCGGCAGCGTAGATGTTGCCGAGGCCCAGTACTTTCGTTTGATCCAACAGAAGCGTTTTCAGTGTGCGTCTTGACCGAGCCAGAACTTCTTTCAGGTAAGCCGCGCTGAAATCGTCCGACCAGGGTTCCGGCGCAAGCCCGCTGATACCTTTCGCCTTCGTGAGCCCAGACTTCGCGATCAGCCTCATCACGCCAAACTGTCGCTGATCTCGAAACACCAGGCGGCGGTCGTTGTCTAGATAGAAAATCGCGTGCGCATGTTTTGGCAAAGGGTCTTCTGACGTCAAGTAAAGAAACTTGCCGGTCATCCGAAGATGCACAACGAGAATGAGCCCTCCCTTACGGTCGGGCTTCTGAAACGGGACAGTAACCCGACCCCGGGGTCCCCGGCCGAGCAGCTCGGCTGGGGTGGGGCGGTGAGGGAGGGCTCCGGTCTTGTCAAGCTCAATCAGAATGAACTTACCACGCCGGCTGACACCCTTAATGCGTGAGCCCTTCACCTTACGATTAAATAGGGAAGTTGACGATGGAGAAATCAGCTTTGGAAGTTTTATCTCACTCGCGACAATCTGCCGACCGACAATGGCGCGGCGCAAGGCGCGAACGACATGCTCAACTTCCGGAAGTTCTGGCATGAAAGCAAAACCAAAGAGCGGGGGCAAGCCCGCCTTCCTAACCTGAGAGCCATCCCGAGTTCAAGCGTTACTCCTAGCTTGAGTGCCTTTCAACTGTGCGGAACTCGGAAGAGTGAAAGCAGCTCGTGGTCGGGAAGGGTGGCTTGCCCCGCCCTTTTCAACTAGTGAGGTTCCGAATTAATGATCGCCTCAATCTCAGCTCGGATCTTTTCGACCAACCCGGGCTGACGAGCCTCAACGTTCAAGCGCAGTAGCGGCTCGGTATTCGAAGGACGTATGTTGAAGCGCCAATCGCCGCTTTCCAGCGAATAGCCGTCGGTGAAGTCTTCTTTGCCTTCCTTGCTGAAACGATCCTTCACGTCGCTGATTACTTTCTTAATGTCCTTGACGCGATAGTTCAGTTCGCCGGACATGTAATGGCCTTCCATGTAAGGCCGCATCACGTCAGAAAATGGTTTCCCGGTTCTAGAGAGGTGCTCCATGACCAGCAGGAAGGGAATGGTTCCGTTATCGGCGTAAAAATTATCGCGGAAGTAATAGTGTCCGCTCATCTCGCCGGCGAACAGCGCGTTTTCCTTTCTCATGCGATCTTTTATGAACGCGTGGCCACCTTTGGAAATGATTGGTTGTGCGCCTCGCTGTTCGCAGACCTTGATTGTTGGCCAAATGACGCGCGGATCGAAAATTATTTTGTTGTTCGCCCCGTGCTTTGTCAGGAGGATGTCGGCCAGCAGCGCAGTAATGTAAGCGCCTGAGATGAATTCACCTTTCTCGTCCAGGAACATGCAGCGGTCCGCGTCGGCATCCCAGATCGCCGCGAAGTCCGCACCCGATTCCACCGTCAACTTTTCGCTTTCCGCACGATTGTCCGGCAGCATTGGATCGGGCGGACCTTTCGGAAAGGTGCCGTCCGGCTCGAAGTTAAGGGGTATTAAGTTCAGCCGCAGCCTGTCTACCAGCAGAGAAACTCCGCGGCTCACGTATCCGAAGTTTGCGTTACCGACGAAAGTAAACTGCTTGATGACTTTCTGATCGATGAAGCTGAGGACGTGCTCGATGTAGTCGTTGAGCACATCTTGCTCTTTCACTGATCCCTTGGTCGTCGATGAAACTGTTTTGTCCTTCTCAGCTTTGAGCGCGTCGCGAATATCAAACAGACCTGTCTCGGAAGAGATGGCGGCCGCTTTCTCCCGAACCATTTTCATGCCGTTATACTGTTTCGGATTGTGCGAGGCCGAAACGACGACGCCGCCCGAGTAATCGGATCGACCGACGGCAAAGTACAACATGTCCGTAGTGATTCCGCCGATGTCGACAATGTTCACTCCCGCATCGACAAACCCTGTTATCAAAGCAGCCTTCAGCGGCGGCGATGAGACTCGCGCATCCATGCCGACGACCATGGTCGTCGGATGAAACAAGTAGGTGTAGGCTTTGGCGGTTCGGTAATACGCCTCCTCGTCGAGGTCGTCAGGATAGACGCCTCGGATGTCGTACGCACGAAAGCTGTCCCAGTTCACGGTCTCACTTCTTCCTTTCCGGTTCGGTCATGTCTCCCGCGCCGCCAGTGATTGTGTAATCGGTCAATGAGGTCTTATCGCCCAGAATCGAGCCCGGCCGGACTATAGTCGAGCGACCAACGTAACAACCACGGCCGATGACGGCTCCGGACACTTCGGCAGCCGTGCCGACGCGCGTGTGACTCCAGAGTACCGAGTTCTCAATGCGCGCGCGCTCTTCAATGTAACAGCCGCGCCCGAGAACCGAGTTAATGATTTGCACACCGGGCTTGATCGTGCATTCATCGGCGACTACTGACAACTCATCGATTTCGGAATGCGTCGCCGCATCAAACTTGCCCCGCCGATCCTTGATGTGAATGCGCGTAACACGATTAGCCAACAGATCGTGATGTGACTTGAGGTACCGCGCCGGCGTGCCGATATCCATCCAGTAAGTGCGTTGCGGAATGTGCGCGAAGAATGGCTCGCCTTTTTCCAGCAGCTTCGGGAACAGGCCGTATTCGAACGAATGATTCTCGCCGCGAGGAATTAGATCAAGCACCTCGGGCTCCAGCACGTACGTGCCTGCATTGATGTTCTTGCAAGTGACTTCGTCGGCCTTCGGCTTTTCCAGAAACCGCCGCACGCGCCCGTCGTTCTCAGTCTCTACCAGGCCATAGGCGCTGGGATTCTCGACCGGCGTCAGAACGATCGTGGCCACGGCGTTGCGTTCCTTGTGCTGGCGAATTACAGTTTTCAAATCTAAATCGGTCAGGATGTCGCCATTGAAGACCACTGTCGGCTCGCGAATTAAATCCTCGGCAAACTTGTAGGCGCCCGCGGTGCCCATCGGCTGCGGCTCGACAGTGTATTTCAACTTCACGCCGAAGTTCGAGCCATCGCCGAGGTGCTGTTCGATCTTCTCAGGCTGATAGGAAAGCGAGAGTGTGATGTCGGTGACCCCGGCGCGACGCAACGTATCGATCTGATAAAGCAGAAACGGACGATTGCAAATAGGAACGATTGGTTTCGGCGTGTAAACAGTCAGCGGGCGCAGCCGTGTGCCTTTTCCTCCGGCTAAAATCAATGCCTGCATGATTAGTTAGTTCGGTAAGCCAGAACGATTAAGGGGTTGAATTGCAAGCCGCGAGTCTAACACTCGCGCGCAATGGTTTTCAATCGTGCTCGGCGCGCGCCGGACAACTTACCTTCGCTTGACTGGTTCAGCGTTGCCAAAGAAACTGACACCTGCAAAGCCGCAAGCGTCTTCAGTCTCTTTTGATGACTGAATTAACTGCCGTGAAAAGACACCGTCCCTTCTTCATTCTAATCGTATTAGCGGGCACGTTATTTCTCAGCGACATCTGGAGCTACAAGGAATTTGTTCGCGCCGAAAGTTATTTTGCGTTGGGCGCGCGGCTCATGATCGAACGGAAAGAATGGCTTGCTCCGCATGCGTCCGATGAGCGGCAGTATGATCGACTCGGAGGCTTTGGCTGTCGTATGGGAACGCGAGTATGCCGGCCTGGCCGAGAAAGATCCTGAGTTGAAGATAGTGGCACAGGCAGAGACCTACGGTCATGGCGGACTGAATTTGAAGATGCTACGTCACCCTAAGCGCGAGCGGCTACTTCTGGTTGGTCACGATCATTGAAACTCCTGCTTCAACTTGTCCTTGTCTTCAAAACACCTCATCCCACATTTGCCGATCGAAATCTTAATAGCGTCGGCTTGACACCTTTCGCGCTTAACAGTAATGCTAAATCAGTTGATAGATAGCGACTACTACATTCGGTTTAAGCCGTAATGACCACGATGAAAGAAGCAGTAATCATTAGCGCCGTTCGCACGCCGGTGGGAAAGTTTCTCGGCGCTCTGAAGAGTTTCAAAGCAACCGATCTCGGCGCGATGGTTGTCCGCGAAGCCGTGGGGCGCGCCCAGGTCAAACCCGAAGAAGTTGACGAAGTGATCATGGGCTGTGTGATTCAGGCAGGACTTGGTCAAAATCCGGCGCGGCAGGCGGCTCTTCGCGGTGGATTGCCAAGTACAGTTTCGGCGGTGACAGTTAATAAGGTCTGCGGGTCGGGCTTGAAAGCCGTCATGATGGCGGCGCAAGGCGTGCAGCTAGGCGATACCGAGATAGTTGTTGCCGGCGGCATGGAATCGATGTCCAACGCACCTTACCTGCTTCCTAAGGCGCGCGAAGGTTACCGGTTGGGTCACGGCACAATTGTAGATTCAGCGATTAATGACGGCCTTTGGTGCGCGTTCGACAATCAGCACATGGGCTGCACCGGCGAAGTGGTTTCCGAACGATTTCACGTATCGCGCGCAGAGCAGGATGAATACGCTTTGAATTCCCATCGGAAAGCCAGCGCGGCGATCAAGTCAGGAAAATTCAAGGACGAGATTCTGCCGGTCGAAATCCCGCAGAAGAAGGGTCCACCAGTTGTTTTCGACACCGATGAACCGGTGCGCCCAGACACTTCGCTCGAATCATTGGGCAAGCTGAAACCGGCGTTCAAAGAGGGCGGCACGGTGACGGCGGGGAACGCTCCGGGCCTAAACGATGGTGCGTCGGCAGTGGTCGTGACGTCAGCCGAACGAGCCCGTGCGCTAGGCGCTGAAGGATTGGCAAGGATCGTCGCGCAAGCCACTTCAGGCACTGAGCCAAAGCTGGTGATGATGGCGCCCGTTGAGGCGATCAAGAAGTTGTTGAAGAAGACGGGATGGTCGCTCGCTGAAGTCGATCTGATCGAATTGAACGAAGCGTTCGCAGTCCAGGTTGTAGCGATCATCCGCGAACTGAATCTCGACCCGGAAAAAGTCAACGTCAATGGCGGCGCTGTCGCGCTTGGGCATGCAATCGGGCAATCCGGATCGCGGATACTCACGACCATGCTCTACGAGATGAAACGCCGGAACGCTCATCGTGGAATAGCTGCGCTGTGTCTCGGTGGCGGAAACGCGGTGGCCATGGCGGTGGAGAGGTGACATGACCGCGGAAGAACACAATAAGACACTCGCTACGCTGCATTTCATCTATGGGGCGATGCATGGGCTCACTTTGGCGGGATTATTGCTGTTGGTGTTTGTCGTTGGCACTGCGTCGCCGAGCACGTTTTCAGTCTCGACATTTTGGATAGTAGTCGGCAGTGTCGTGTTCATCGTGATGATGGTCGCAGTGGGTCTGCTGCCGCTGGTCGTTGGATATGGTCTGCTGAAGCGAAGAAGATGGGCGCGGCCTCTGGGCATTGGCCTGGCGATAATTTCGCTTATCAATATTCCCGTTGGGACAGCGCTCGGCATTTATACGTTCAAGTTTTTCAAAAGCGAGGGTGGCGTCAAACTCTATGGCGGCAGCGCTTCAGCGGCGAACGAGAATGATTTGCAGAACGCTTGGCGCGGCGCTCAACCATTAATGAACTGGGCCGATCGATTTAGATAGGTTTGTTCTCGCGCGTGGCATAGCTCACGCAGAAAATTAGAAATGATTTGCCCGGAAAGGCAGAGCTTTTCCGCAGATCGGAGCGGCAGAGCCGCGAACGAGATCGATGAGCGAAGTCTTCGGTGTAGTTGGATCAGGCACAATGGGCGCTGGGATCGCCCAGGTGGCGGCGCACGCTGGTTACGACGTTGTGCTCCGCGACGTGGCGCAGGAATTTCTGGCGCGCGGGATGACCTCAATCGATAAAAGCTTGCAGCGCGACGTCGATAAGGAGCGATTAAGCAAAGATGAAAAGCGCGCGATTACATCCCGGATCCGCACGACGACGGACATTGGCGTTCTTAGCGACGCCTTCATCGTCGTTGAAGCAGCCACTGAGGATCTGGCTGTCAAAACCGAAATTTTCAAATCACTCGACGAAGTGACTAAGTCCGAGGCGATCCTCGCTTCAAACACTTCCTCCATTTCGATCACAAAACTAGGCGCGGTGACTCGACGACCGGGCAAAGTGATCGGCATGCACTTCATGAATCCGGTACCGCTGATGAAGCTGGTCGAGATCATTCGCGGCGCGGCGACTTCGGATGAGACGTACGAAAAGACGCGCGCGCTCAGCGAGAAACTTGGCAAGATTCCGCTTGAATGTCAGGACTCACCCGGCTTCATTTCGAACCGCGTGCTGATGCCGATGATTAACGAAGCAGTCTTTGCGCTACACGAAGGCGTTGCGACACGCGAGAGCATCGATGGCATCATGAAGCTGGGGATGAACCATCCGATGGGTCCGTTGGCGCTGGCGGACTTCATCGGCCTCGATGTTTGCCTTGCGATCATGAACGTGCTACATGATGGTTTTGGCGATTCCAAATATCGGCCGTGTCCGTTACTGAAGCGCTACGTCGATGCGGGTTGGTTGGGAAAGAAGTCGGGTCGCGGGTTTTATGAATACTAGAGCTTTGAACTTTGAGCTTTGTCTTTGTTCTCTTTTCGAGGATTCCACAAGAACTGCGATAGTCAAGCGAAATTTCACAAAACGCTAAGAACAAAGTACGAAGTACGCCTTTCTGAGAATGCAACACCGGACCATTTCACATTTCTGTCAGAAATGCCGCGCGGCGAACCCGCTGGGCCAGGAATTCTGCCTGCGCTGCGGTACGCGGCTAATGATCATTGTGCAGCCACCTTCGGCGCGCGTTGACACTGCGGAAACTACTCCGAACGAAGAGCACTTGCTCGAGCGGCTCACGCTTCTCGAAAACACACTGGCGCGTTTGGCTGAGCGGCTTGAACAGGGACTCAAACTGCTGCTCCGTCAGTCCGAAACGGCTTACAGTAATCACGCTTTGGTGAAGAGTCTGATTGAGATCCTCAACGAATGTGGTGTCGTGGACAATAGTCGTCTTGAATCAAAGTGGCGAGCAGAATGCGACCGGCTAAACGAGAAAGCTACCGAAGCTCCGGGCCCCTCACAGAGGCCAAAGAAAGCGCGAAAAGTCACGCGCAAGGCGAGCAGAAGCGGTTGAGCGGGCTTTGACAGCGCCGACCCCGCGGTTATAATTAGCGACTTTGCGCTTAGCCCCCTGACGCATTCTATGTGGATCAAGGCGGCTGTAGCTATGCGGATTGAGATTGACAAGCTGGAAGAATTCGGCGGCAAGTTTTCGCAAGTTTACGAAGTTAGCGACTTGGTGTTGGGCGAGGCGGACACGCGGCTGCTCGAAGCGGCAAAGATTCACGGTCGCGTTCGGCGCGACGGTAATGAAGTTCAGTTGCGCGGCGCGTTGGACGCGAAAATCGAGGTTACCTGTGGTCGCTGTTTGAAACCGGTTGCGTTGCCCATTCATGCCGAATTCGCCGAGCGATTCGTTCCCGCAGTGACCTGGCGCACTGAGGAGCAACATGAACTGCGGGAAGAGGACTTGAATCTGGCGGTCTTTGACGGCGAAGCAATTGAACTGGATGACTTGGTGCGCGAGGAGATTCTGCTGGCGATGCCCGGTCACGTCTTGTGCCGTGAGGATTGCAAAGGTTTGTGCCCCATTTGCGGAATTGATAGAAACGTGAAAAGTTGCCAGTGTGAAATCAACGAAATCGATTCGCGCTGGCGGAAACTGAAAGAACTACAATTGTAATTTTGAACTTTGTCTTAGACCGAAATACTAGCAAAGTACAAAGGACCAAGGACAGAGGACAAAGCCCTGAATACAAGATTTCAAATTTAAGAGTTTCAAATTGAAATCTGAATATTGGAATTCGGAGTAATTATGCCAAACCCAAAACGTCGTCACTCAAAAGCGCGCCGCGGCAAGCGGCGGGCTCATGATGCCCTGCGAACGCCACAGACTGTTGTCTGCCCAAATTGCCAGGAGCCGCGGATGCAGCATCGCGTGTGCCCCAAGTGCGGTTACTACAAAGGCCGCGAAATTGTCCAAGTGGAACAGACTGCCTGATCGTTTTCCGAATCCGAAACCTTTCCGCAGAGGTTATTGAATGTCGAAAGTTAACGCGGGCATTCTTGGCACCGGCCATTCATATCCGGAAGGCATTCTTACGAATGCCGATCTGGAGAAGATTGTTGACACTTCGGATGAGTGGATTACCACGCGCACGGGTATCAAGCAGCGGCGCAAGGCCGCGCCGGGAGAATACACGTCTCAGTTTGCGGTTCGCGCTTCGCTCGAGGCGATCGAGCGATCGGGCATCGAGGCCGCGGAAATCGATCTGATACTTTGTGCGACGGTAACGCCGGATCAAATTCTGCCTTCAACGGCTTGTTTGATTCAGGCCCAGTTGGGCGCCCACAACGCCGCCGCACTGGACATTGTCGCGGCGTGTTCAGGCTTTCTCTACGGCCTGTCACTCGCGGATGCGATGATTCGTGGCGGACAGTCAAAGCGCGCGCTCGTGATCGGAGCCGAGATTCTTACACGTTACGTCGATTACACCGACCGTTCGACTTGCGTATTGTTTGGCGATGGCGCGGGCGCAGCGATCCTCGGCCCGGTTGAGAGTGATCGTGGGATACTGGCGACAAAGATTCGCTCTGATGGCCGCTACGAAGAGCAGCTTTACGCGCCGGGTGGTGGCACGAAGGGCGGTTTTAGCGCTGAGACAATCGCCCGTGGCGATCACTTTTTTAAGATGAAAGGCAATGAGGTGTTCAAGGTCGCCATCCGCTCGATGGCCGATATCTCGCGCGAGGTGCTGGACGAGGCGGGATTGAAGACCGAAGATGTGAAACTTTTCATTCCGCATCAAGCGAACCAGCGGATCACTGATGCAGTCGCAGCCAAGTTAAACGTCGACAGCTCACTCGTCTATTCAAATATCGCAATGCACGGCAATACATCGTCTGCCTCGATTCCCATCGGGCTCGACGAATGCGTCGAGGCCGGTCGCGTGCGCCCCGGCGACGTGATTCTGATGGCTTCGTTTGGTGGCGGCGTGACCTGGGGTGGAGTGGTGATGCGGTGGTGAGGCATTGCCGATTGCCAATTTCCGATTGGTCTTCAGGCGCAGTTGTTTAGCTTCGATTCTAATAAGAGCAGTTAGGAAACGGGCAATTGGCAATCGGCAAGCGGCAATCGAAAACTGCATTCATTTTTCCCGGCCAGGGCTCGCAGTATGCGGGCATGGGAAAAGATTTGGCCGAGAAGTTTTCGGCGGCCAGAGAGGTCTTTGAAGAAGCAGACAGCGCGCTCGGCTTCGCGCTTTCCGAACTATGTTTCAATGGTCCGGCTGAGGAATTGCAGTTGACCGAGAATACGCAGCCGGCAATTTTGACCGTGTCGATTGCGGCGTTGCGCGCGATGGAGTCGCACGACTTTCCGAAAGCGGACTTTGTCGCGGGACATAGTCTCGGTGAATACTCCGCTTTGGTGGCGGCAGGCACGCTTTCGTTGACGGACGCCGCAAAGACAGTGCGCGCGCGCGGGCGTTACATGCAGGAAGCTGTGCCTGTCGGTTCGGGAAGTATGGCCGCGATTTTGGGCGCTGACTTGAACGTGATTACCGCAACCTGCGAAGAAGCGAGCCAGGGGCAGGTTTGCAGTGCTGCTAATATCAACTCACCGCGTCAGGTGGTTATCGCGGGAGACACAGGCGCCATCGATCGGGCGATTGGCTTGCTGAAGGAACGCGGTGCCCGACGCGTGGTGAAACTAAACGTGAGCGCGCCTTTTCATTGCGCCTTGATGAAACCGGCACAGGAACGACTGACCGTTGACTTACAACGGATTCGGTTCAAAGATTTGACGCAGCCCGTGGTCACGAATACTGATGCAAACGCCGTTAGCAGCGGAGACGAAGCACGAGAAGCGCTCGTTCGTCAGATCTCGCAAACGGTTCGCTGGCTTGAATCAGTTGAATTTTTGATCAGTCACGGTGTACAAAGCTTTATAGAGATAGGACCCGGAAAAGTTTTAAGCGGACTGATGCGCCAGATCGACCGCAACGTGCATTGCGTGAACGTCGAGGATGAGACTAGTCTGCGCGCGGCTCGCGAGGCGCTCGGCGCCTGAATAGCCTGGTAAGTTCTGACAATTTTCACAGAGGAGCAAACGAATGCCCGATCCAGAGATTGAGCAAAAGGTAAAACAGATAATCGTCGATGAGCTTGGAGTTGACGAAAATGAAGTCACGCCGAACGCGCGGTTCATCGACGACCTCGGCGCCGATTCGCTCGATACCGTCGAGTTGGTTATGCGTTTCGAGGAAGAGTTCGGGATCGAAATTCCCGACGAAGACGCCGAAAAGATTCAAAGCGTGCGCGACGCATACAACTACATCGATCAGCACAAGGGGAAGTGACTGGTTAGTTCTGACAGATGACTTCGAGCCCGGCGCTGGTAATCATCAGTCACTTGTAACCTCTCACGTTAGGAGTCTACGAATTTGAATCGTCGCGTCGTCGTTACCGGTCTTGGTCTGGTTACGCCTGTGGGCAACTCAGTCGAGACCACCTGGACCGCGCTGATGGAAGGCCGAAGTGGCGCGGACTATATCAAAAAGTTCGATGCTGCAAGGTTTGCCGCTCGCTTTGCGTGCGAAGTAAAGAATTTCGATCCCCTGGATTACGTCGAAAAGAAAGAAGCGCGTAAGATGGGCGCCTTCATTCATTACGCGATCGCTGCCTCTCAACAGGCGGTTGATAACAGCGGGCTGAAGATCACCGACGACGTTGCCGAAGGCGTCGGAACTTACATTAGCAGCGGCATCGGCGATTTCTGGGCCATCGAGCGCGAACATGAAAAGCTTCTGAAGGACGGCCCCAGCCGCGTCTCGCCGTTCTTTATTCCGTCGGCAATCGTTAACCTCGCTTCCGGTCAGGTTTCAATTCGCCACAACGCCAAAGGACCAAACTCGGCGACAGCTACTGCGTGCTCAGCCGGCGCGCATGCGATCGGCGACAGCTTCAAGATCATCCAGCGCGGCGACGCCGAGGCAATGATTTGCGGCGGCGCTGAGTCTGCAATTACCCCGATGAGTGTCGCGGGGTTTGCCGCGTTGCGCGCGCTTTCCACTCGCAACGACGATCCGATACATGCATCGCGGCCCTTCGAACTCAATCGCGACGGCTTTGTGATTGGCGAGGGCGCCGGAATTCTGATACTTGAAGAACTCGAGTTTGCTCGGCGTCGCGGGGCGCGCATTTACGCCGAGGTCGTTGGGTACGGGATGACCGGTGACGCTTTTCACATCACCATGCCCGACGACAGCGGTTCAGGCGCTGTCCGCGTAATGCAGAAAACTCTGAATGATGCAAAGATTCAGCCCGACGAAGTCGGCTACATCAACGCGCACGGAACGTCCACACCCTACAACGACAAATTCGAAACGATGGCGATCAAAAAGACGTTCGGCGAACATGCTTACAAGGTGGCTATCAGTTCGACGAAGTCGATGACCGGGCATCTCCTGGGCGCGGCGGGCGGCGTCGAAGGTGTCTTTTCCGTGCTGGCCATTGTTCGCGGAATATTGCCGCCAACCATTAACTACGTCACGCCGGATCCCGATTGTGATCTTGATTACGTTCCCAACCAGGCCCGTGAGGCGCACGTGAACTACGCGCTTTCAAATAGCTTCGGATTTGGCGGCACGAACGCTGCGGTGTTGTTCAAGCGATACGAAGAGAATTGATTCATTGGGCCATTGATTCATTGAGTCATTCAATGGATCAATGGCTAGATGAATCAATGACTCAATCATGAAACTCCTCGTCCTAATGAAGCAGGTTGCAAATAAGGACGCGATCCTGCGAATCAATAAAGATTCTACCTGGATCGAGGAAACTGATCTTTCGTTTGAAGTAAACGAGTCGGACGGCTACGCGCTCGAAGAAGCATTGCGCATCAAGGAAAAAGTCGGCGGCGAAGTTGTTGTTTGTTCGATGGGCCCGCAGCGGGCGAAGAGTGTAATTAAAGACGCGCTGGCTCGCGGCGCCGACCGCGCAATTCACGTTGTCGGTGATAACGTCGTCCATCTGTCACCTTTCGCTGCGGCCAGTGTGCTGGCTGATGCGGTTCGCGGTGAAGGACCGGACTTAATCATGACCGGCCTGCAGTCCGATGACTATGGCTACGCTCAAACGGGCGTGATACTCGCTGAGCTTTTAGGTTTGCCACATGCGACGATCGTGATTGAGATTGATGCCGGCAGCGAGCAACTTCGCGTCAAACGCGAACTCGAAAGTGGGTGGTATCAGTGGTACACAATGCCGACGCCGGCGCTGCTCACGATTCAGTCTGGCATCAGTCAGATTCGTTACGCGACGCTGAAGGGCATCATGGCAGCGAAGAAGAAAGAGATTAAGGAAGTCACCCCATCTGCGGAGGCCCTTAGTCGGCCTTCGCACCAGCGGATTGAAAAGATTTACCTGCCGCAGAAATCGAAGCAAACTCAATTCCTTGGCGATGGCGACGCCAAGAAAGGCGCGGTTGAGCTGGCCGAGAAACTACGCACTGAGGCGCGGGTGATTTGAAGTGGAAACGCTGGATCTAATTGATCGAAAGCTGGCCTATAACGATTGGGCTAATCGTCGCGCCTTGGAATCGTTGCGCGTGATGAAGAGTCCAAGCTCCCGCGCAGCGCGGGCGTTGGCGCACGTCTTACTCGTGGAAAAGCTTTGGCTGTCGCGCTTGCGGCGGGAAGAAATAAAGAACCTGCCCGCGGACTTCTTCCCCGAACTTCCTTTGACGCAATGTGAAGGTCTGATTGAGGAAAGTCTCACCGGCTATACTCAATATATTCGGACACTGACTGAAGCGCAGCTCGACGTGATCGGCAACTATGAAACGCTCGCCGGCAGTAAGTACGTGGCATCACGGCGCGATTTGTTGACGCACGTCATGAACCACTCGACGTACCATCGCGGACAGGTGGCGTTGGCTATACGGGAAGACGGTGGCGAGCCGTTGCAATCGGATTACATTTTGTTTGTGCGCGAAACGTCCGAACGCGTTTAGAAGCAGGCTACCGCCCGCTCCGTCGGGCATTAGCCCGACAACTAGACACATGCTCAGGATCGTAGACATGCATAAGGTTCAAGCATTATGAGTGACGGCATCCTGGTCTTCATCGAACACAAAGCGGGCGCCCTTAACAAGACGTCTCTCGAAGCCGTTGCTGCGGCGCAGAAGCTTGGCGCGGAGACAGGGCAGAAGCCCGCGGCCGTCATCCTGGGTTCGGGCGGCCGGTCGTTGGCGCAAGACATCGCTGCATACGATCTCGCCAAGGTCGTTTACGTGGACCATCCTCAGCTTGCGGAGTACACGCCGGATGCGTACGCCGCGGCGATGGAGCAAGTCGGGCGAAGCTTAGCGCCACAGTACGTCATCATGAGCCACACCTACCTGGCGCGCGATTTCGCGCCAAAGCTGGCCGCGCGGTTCGGTAAAGGGTTGATCAGCGACTGTATTCGCATGAACATCGATGGTGGCAAAGCGGTTTTCACGCGCCGCATTTTCCTGGGGAAACTAGATGCGGACGTTGTCTCGGATGACCAGCCACCGCTCTTTGTGACCTTTCAGTCAGGGGCGTTTCGCGGCGACCAGGCGGTGAAGGGAAGCGGCGCTGCGGTCGAGACGATGCAAGTCGAGATCGGCGAAGTTCGGATGAAGCCGGAAGCGCCATTTCAGGAAGTGAAGCAGGCGGTCGATCTTAGCAAGGCGGACGTGATCGTTGCTGTTGGCCGCGGCATCAAGAGCAAAGACAACATCGGGCTGGTTGAGAAACTCGCTGAAGTTCTTGGCGGAGATCTTGCCGCGTCGCGGCCAATCTGCGATGCAGAATGGCTTCCAATCGATCGGCAAATCGGTTCGTCCGGACAAACAGTTGCGCCGAAGCTCTACGTTGCGATTGGCATTTCAGGCGCGATCCAGCATCTCGTTGGCATGAAGAACTCGCAGACGATCGTGGCCATCAACAAAGACCCGGAGGCGCCAATCTTCGACATCGCCGATTACGGCATCGTGGGCGATCTATTCGAAGTATTGCCCGTGCTAACGGAAGAAATCCGGAAACTGAAGAGTTAGGCTTTCCAACTCCACTCGACCGCAGTAAAATGTGGTCGCAAACCCCAAAGTCGGACCCTTGACGTTGAGCAAGAAGGGCTCTCGAAAGGAGTGATTTCTATGCATTGCGGAAAACTCTGGTTAGTTTTACTGGCCGTTTTTGTCGCGGGAGCGTTGTTACCATCAAGTCGATCAACTCATGCCGAAAACGATACTTCGCTATTTTATCCGTCAGCCTCAGCGTCGGCGGGTCAGGGTTTTGACACTTCCGGCATCGATAAGAGCGTCTCGGCTTGTGCGAATTTCTTTCAGTACGCAAACGGCGCCTGGATAGCCCGCAACCCAATTCCGCCGGCGTATTCGCGTTGGGGCCGCTTCGAAATGCTGGATGAAGGAAACCTCGAAGTTCTGCATGGAATTCTCGACTCGCTGGTGAAGAGGACAAACCTTAAGTCTGGCAGCAACGAACAAAAGATTGCGGACTTCTACCAGAGTTGCATGGACGAACCGAAAATTGAAGCTGAAGGGGCCAAGCCGCTCGCACCAGAATTCCAGCGCATCGATCAAATCAAAGATCTCCTGGGCGTCGAGGAGGAGATCGCACGGTTTCACGCCCACCGCATTCCCGCGGTATTCGGCTTTGGAGCCGGCCAGGATTTCAAGAACTCCCAAGCCGTGATAGCACAGGCAGTGCAAGGCGGCCTGGGCCTTCCCGATCGCGATTACTACACGAAGGATGACGAAAAGGCGCGGCAGACGCGCGATGAATATGTGAAGCATGTGTCTCGCACATTTCAGTTGCTTTGTGACGCGCCGGAGCGCGCGGCCGCCGCGGCGCAAACTGTAATGAAGATCGAGACGAGCCTCGCCCAGAACTCAGTGACCCGCGTTCAACGTCGCACTCCAGAGGCGAACTACCATCCAATGACAAAGTCAGAGCTGATCGCACTCACACCCGACTTTGATTGGACGATTTACTTTCGCACGATAAACCTGCCGGAGGTTGGCAAAATCAACGTTGGCCAGCCTGACTTTTTTAAAGCTGCCGATAAGCTCCTGAAGTCAACTCCGATCGACGACTGGAAGACCTACCTGCGCTGGCATCTTGTCAATGCCGCTTCAAACACTCTCTCTTTGAAGTTTGTGCAGGAAAGCTTCGACTTTAACGGCAAATATCTACAGGGAACGAAAGAGATGCTCCCGCGCTGGAAGCGTTGCGTAGCGAGCACGGACCGCGCGTTAGGTGAAGCGCTCGGCCAGCTTTATGTCGCAAAGACTTTCACGCCGCAGGCCAAGGCCCGAGCACGAATGCTGGTCGCGAACTTGATTGCGGCCCTACATGAAGACCTGATGACGCTTAGTTGGATGAGCAACGAAACGCGAACAAAGGCAATTGCGAAGCTCGAGGCTTTCACACGGAAGATTGGATTTCCCGATCAGTGGCGTGACTACGAGGCGCTACAGGTCAGCCGTGGGCCTTACTACAACAACGCCGTCTCTGCGGGCGAGTTCGACTTTAAACGCAACCTGGGCAAGATCGGCAAGCCCGTCGATCGAACTGAATGGGGCATGTCACCACCGACGGTCAATGCTTACTACAATCCCTCGATGAACGAAATCGTTTTTCCAGCGGGCATTCTTCAGCCGCCATTTTACGATCCGAAGGCTGATGACGCGTTCAACTATGGCGGCATCGGCGCGGTGATTGGGCACGAGATGACACACGGTTTCGATGACTCTGGCGCGAAGTTCGATGCCGATGGCAACCTGGTGATGTGGTGGACACCGGACGATTTCAAGAAGTTCAATGCGAGAACTGATTGTGTCGTAAAGCAATTCGATGAATACGAAGTCGAGCCGGGTCTGCATCAGAACGGCAAGCTCGTCGTCGGCGAATCGGTAGCTGACCTGGGCGGACTAACGCTGGCATACGCGGCTTACAGGAAGTCAATGGAAGGCAAGCCGCGCCCGCCGGTTATCGCAGGCTTTACGCCCGAGCAGCGTTTCTTTCTTGGCTATGCGCAGATTTGGGCCGGCAGCATTCGACCTGAGGCTGCGCGTTTACGAGTCGCTACGGACCCACATCCGCTGGCACGCTTTCGCGTGAACGGCCCGCTTTCGAATATCCCGATGTTTGCGCAAGCATTTCAGTGCAAGGAAGGCGATGCGATGGTTCGACCGCCTGAAAAGCGATGTCAGATTTGGTGAGTCTGCGCCGAACTGTTCGTGTCGTGCGTAACACATGCAACGCGTGGGCCTTAACTTACGACTGCGGTTTGAAAACTAGTAGGAGATCACTCACGATCTGCTCTGGCTTCCATTCGTTTCCTCGATACAGCTTGACGACTTTGCCGTCCAGACCAATGACTGCTGTGCGTAAAGAGTGAATGACTTGTTCGTTACCCGACTCAGTGTCGTGGAAATAACGCAGCCCGAAGAACTGCGCGACGCCTTTCACTTCGTCCTTGCTTCCGGTCGCGAATTCCCAATGCTGAAACGTCTCGTCCGAGTAACGGCCGGTATGCGATGCGCCATAACTGCGCAGGACTTTGGGTGTGTCATAGTCGGGATCGAAACTTATGCTCAGCAGATGTGTCTTCTCGTAAAGCTCGGGTTGTTTCTGTAACTCCTGATCGATAGCGGCGAAATTGTTGCTCATCAGCGTGCACTGATCGGGCTGCGGACAGCGTGTGTAGACGAATGTCAAAACCAACGCTTTCCCGCGATACTGCGCAAGATGAATTCGCTTGTCATCCTGATTCACCAGGCCGAAGTCTGGGACCTCATCGCCAGGCCTTGGCTCAGTTATGCCATCACTGGCTTTGGCGTTGGGATCAACCACGGCTTCTTTAGTAATTACCAGGTCTTCCAGCCATGACGACACGTCATCAATAACCAACGTCGCGCTCACTTGATCTCCCGGAGCAAGAATTTCCAACGATGCGTTATCTTTGATCTTGAAAGGCATTGTCATTGCGGGCATGTAACCGGGGATGTCTTCGTGCGCGATGGTTACGGTGCGATCCGTCTTCTCGATCGCAACAACCTTGCCTTTCAGTTCGTAGCGCTTTTCGTTTGCCGAGCGACGTGGGCGACATGCAAGGCCCATGGAGGCCAGGCAAAGAAAAAGCATAAGAGGAAGGCAGGCCCTTCGTCTGTTGGTTGTAGTCGGCGCCGTTGATGTCAATGCTTCACTCCGATGTGTTAGCTCTGAGAAGCAGTAGGTTAACGACTTTGTTGTTAGGGCTCAAGTTGACAGTCAAAATCGAAACCGCTGTTGTGTGCTACGATTACTGCAAATGGTCTCGATTGAAGCAAAACGTGCTGACATTCTTGACGGTCGAGCGATCGCCGAGGAAATCAAGCACGAAGTCGCCCTGGAAGTTCAGCGACTTTCTCAAGGACACGGGGTTAAGCCGTGTCTGGCTGCGGTGTTGGTCGGCAACGATGAAGCCTCAGCCGTATACGTGCGGAACAAGGTGCGGGCCTGTGATGAAGTCGGTATTCGTTCGGAGCAACACGCTTTGCCTTCCACCGCGACTTCCGGTGAATTGCTCCATCTGATTCAAGACTTAAATCAGCGCGACGAAGTCCACGGGATTCTGGTTCAATTGCCTCTGCCAAAACAGATTGACGAAGACGCGATCATTGAGGCAGTCAACCCGGCGAAAGATGTCGACGGCTTTCATCCCGTCAACGTGGGTCTGCTGGCCATGGGTCGGCCACGGTTTGTGCCGTGTACGCCGGCGGGAATTATCGAATTGCTCGAGCGAAACAAGATAGTCATCGCCGGAGCGAACGCGTGCGTTGTCGGCCGCAGCCAAATTGTGGGACGACCAGTTGCGAATTTGCTCTTGCAGCGCCACGCGACCGTCACCATCTGTCATTCGCGCACGCGCGATCTGCCGTCAGTGACGCAGCAAGCCGATATTCTTGTAGCCGCAATTGGTCGTCCCGCGTTTATCCGTGGAAGTTTTATCAAGCCGGGCGCGACAGTTATTGACGTCGGCGTCAATAAGATCACCGATACCGAGGAGGCACGCGGCATTTTTGGCGACGAAGCCGATCGAAGGATCGAGGCGATTGAGCGTCGCGGTTATACCCTCGTCGGTGACGTGCATCCGGCGGAAGCTGATCGAGTCGCGGGGCGGCGTACTCCCGTGCCGGGGGGTGTCGGCTTGCTGACCGTGGCCATGTTGATGCGGAATGCTTTGCAGGCGGCGCGCGCGCGGCCAGGGCGGCTGTAGGCCGTTGGAGCGCGGGCAACCTTGCCTGCGGATCGCCGGCATTGGTGGCGGCAGACTACCCACTCGCCACAGCGAGCGGTTCTGTAATGTGGATGCTGAAAGTTGGACTAACCGGATCAATCGCGGTTGGTAAGTCATTTGTCCTTAGCGTGCTGGCTGAGTTCGGTTGCCGCGTCCTTGATGCCGACAAGATGGCACGCGAAATCGTCGCGCCAGGGACAGAGGGCTTGAATGCCGTTACTGAAGCGTTTGGAAAAGATATTTTGAATCTGGACGGCACACTCGATCGCATGAAATTGGGCGAGCTGGTTTTCGCGGACGATGAAAAACGACAACGCCTGAACTCAATTCTGCATCCCTTCATCATCGCCGCGCAGGATGATCAACTGCAACGTTGGGAAGAGGAGGACCCGAAAGGCATCGCCGTGATAGACGCTGCCTTGATGATCGAGTCTGGCGGTTACCGCCGTTTCGATAAACTGATTGTTGTTCATTGCCGACCGGAAGTGCAGTTGCAGCGTTTGATGTCGCGCGATGATCTTTCGCGCGACGAAGCGGAGCGACGGATAGAGGCCCAGATGCCTCAGGAAGAAAAAAAGAGTTATGCAGACTTTCTGATTGATACC
>Ga0070706_100001893_pt1 | contig 21606 bp, 12 predicted proteins | sample KBSK5501metaG_FD_65476 | JGI IMG/M metagenome (GOLD analysis project Ga0070706, IMG submission 65476) | Corn, switchgrass and miscanthus rhizosphere microbial communities from Kellogg Biological Station, Michigan, USA - KBS K5-50-1 metaG | ecosystem: Host-associated > Plants > Roots >... | reverse complement strand
GTAGTTGCTCAGGTCAAGCGCGTGCAGCGCCTCTACCGGCTGAGCGATTCCCCAGAGCAAATGACGATCCTACTCGGCACCCGCTTCGACTCGGCGCGCGCCATTGCGACGACGCCACGAGCCACATTCGTACAGCAGATGAAAGATCAACTAGGCGGAGAGAGTGCGGCGAACCAGGTCTACAGGAAGGCCCAATCGGTGCAAGCTCTAGTGCTGCACATTGCAACCACGCTCTATCAAGAAGCCTACGGAGTGCGGCCGCGAGTCCTCGGCGAAACCGGCCCGACCTCCGCGAGGAGCGGCCAGACATCCGGAGCGAGCGGCGGGGACGGGGCTGGCAGCGTCAACACGGGCAGCAACACGGGCAGAGGCAGCGGCGCCACCATGCAGTCGCTCATTGAGAGCATCCCGACGCTGGCCGATCTCTTCGGCTCGCTCGATACCTGCGCCTGTAATGAATGTCGGTCGGTTCTTGGACCGTCGGCGTATCTGGTAGATCTACTCCAGCTGCTCGGCAACACTCCAGCGCAGCCCAAAATGAGTGCCGGTGCGCCCTGGATGCAGGACATCCTATTCAGCCGAAGACCTGATATCCCTCTCATCAATCTAACGTGCGAGAACGCCGATACCCCGCTGCCCTATATTGATCTCGTCAACGAAATCTTGGAGACCTACGTAGCGGTGTACAGCGCGTATTACCAGACTCCTCAATCGGCTCCCATCAACGTTAGTATGTTCACGGCCCAAATCGGCAGCCAGGCAACCTTTGCGCCGACAGGCAATAACAGCGGCACCAATGACACCGGCGACGCCACTCCCGATGAGCTGCTGGCCAGCCCCCAATATCTAGTTGACGCAGCATACACGGAGCTGCAAGGCGCGATCTATCCTTTCACGCTGCCGTTCGACCAGTTTCTGGAGACCGCGCGCGTGTATCTGCAATCGCAGGGCAGCAGCCTTTACCAGGCGATGCAAACCTTCCAGCCGGACGGCGTAACCGTAGGCGCACCGTACACATCGGTCTCGCAGCGCCTCAACGGCGAATATCTGAAGCTGGCTCCCGCGGAGTACAGGCTCCTCTCCGGCCACCGGCAATTCACGGATCCCATCACGAACCAGCAGATCGCCGCTACGGTCTCGGACTATTACGGGTACACCTTGCATCTCGGGCATCCCGGCAACACCGCCGTCACGAGCGGCGATGTGACCAAGCTCTCCACCGTCTGCGAGTTCCTCGACCGCACCGGCCTGACGCTGGATGAGCTCATTCACGTTCTGCGCATGCGCACCGTCAACCCCAATTACGCGGTCATCCCGGTGCTGGAAGGTCTCGGGCTGGACTACGTTGAGATGTGGAAGACTGAACCGAGCGGCTTCACAAATCTCTCTCACGACATCCTTAACGCCCTCAGGGCCGCGCAGGTCTCTCCGAAAGACTTTTCGACCTGGATGACGCAGCCGCCGTATGGGCAGACAAACGTTCCTTCGCCAGGGCAGGCGCTTGGGAACGTCATCGTCATTGACCAGCAGACGGTGACCGGCGCGAATGGCATCGTGACCGTGCAGTGCGACACCTACAAGATGGCGCTTCGGCACGTTGACGGCACCGATCTCACTGACGGCGAGCGGCTCTGGCTGTACTTCTTCATCCGCCTCTGGCGCAAGCTCGGCTGGGCGATGGAGGATCTGGACAACGCGCTGGCGAACTGGCTGCTATCCTGGCCGTGGACGACCCAGACTGTTGATTTGACGGTGCCACTCGATCGCCTGTCACAAGTGGCGCAGCTGCACGACACGCTCAACGTGCCGGTTGCCGATCTGCTCCCGCTGTGGGTAGACTTCACGGGCGATGGCACGACCGTGAAAAATGAGGGGCTGTGCCCGATCAGCCCGCGCTATCAGCAGCTCTTCTTGAACAGGGCCGCGCGCAAGATTGATCCTGTCTTTCGACCGACCTGGCAGGGTATCGCTCCGAACCCGCAGGACCCCACCACGACCCTGCACAACCAGCCGTCGTCACTTGACGGCCACATCTTTGCCATCGTGGCGGCCTTCCGCATCACTGAGTCCGAGCTGACGGCCATCCGCGAGCAGACTGGGCTGTCGGCGACATCGCAATCCGTCGTTCCGTTGAACATGCAAACGCTGAGCACGATCTATCGCCGCGTGCTGCTGGCGCGTGCCCTCAAGCTCAGCATCCCCGACTTGTTCTCGCTCATCGCGCTCTCTGGGCTGGATCCATTCGCCGACCCTGGCACGACCTTGCAGTTCGTCCAGCTCGCGCAGACGGTCAAGCGCTCCGGCTTCACCGTCGCCCAACTGAATTACCTGTTCCGTGACCTCGATACGACATCTGCCGGCCAGGCACCCAAGGGCGACGACATCCTTCAGCTTGCCATTCAGCTGCGTGCCGGACTCAACAGTATCGTCAGCCAGACGCAGGAAGTTGCGGATCCGACCGGCGCGGTCCTGCAGACGATGCTAGGCAAGATCTTCGATACCCCCACTGTTGCTCAGGCGATGCACATGCTGGATGGCACGCAGGTGTATACCGCGCCACTCACGCCCGCCTCTCATGTAAACGCTCCCTCGCTATTCGTTCCCCAGGATCTCCAGTCACGGGTTTCCTACGTCGCGGGCCAGGGGAACAAACCGGGTCGGTTGCGGGTGCGCGGTCCGTTGAGCGATGCGGACAAGAATGAGCTCTTAAATCCCCACCTGCCCAATGATCCCAACACACCCAACCCGAATTTTACCGAGTTCACGGATTACTCTCCTGCCGTCACAGCGGTGTGGCAGCAGCCGCAGGACTTTATCGCCAGCGCGTTCGCCGGCTTTCTGACGACTGCGCAGGATCAGACGGATGCCCTGAGCAACCTGCTGCTGATTGGGCAACTGCCGTCGGCTGTGCCGACCACGGCTGACAAGTACCAATACGTGCTGCATCGCTTCCTGCCGTTCCTGCGAGACCGCCTGTGTCGCTTGTTCGTCAAGCAAACGCTCGCCACCGCCCTCAAGCTGGACCCAGCCGTCGCCGCCGCCCTGCTTGAGAATGTGAGCGTATTGCACTCTCGGACGAATGGAACAGATCCGGCGGTGGCCGACGCGCTCGCGCTCACCACCCCTGGCCTCACCGCCAATTGCGAATACCTCGCCGTATCCATCTCGTCATCCTCTGGCCCGCTGCAGACCATTGACGCTTCGGCCCTGCCGCAAGGCACCGTGTCCGTTACATACACAGGCTCGGTGACGGCGCCGAGCGCTGGCGCGTATGCTTTCGCTGTCACCACCACGCCCGGCGCGATGGTTCAGTTCGCGCTGGCAGATCAGGGCGCTCCGGTCGCGAGCTTCAGCTCGCTCGCCCCCCTCTCGAGTGGTGTTGTGTCCTTCCCCTCCTGTACGCTGGCGGCAAACCATACCTATGACCTGACGCTGGCAATCTTCTTCCCTGACACCGCTCCCTACGGGACCGTGACGCAAGCGCACCTGAACTGGACACCTCCAGGCCAGAGCCAAGCGCCGGCGACCGGCACATTCACCGCGCGATACACCACCTCGACCACCACGCGGCCGCAGGTGAACGTGCAGCAACCGCAGCACATAGCGGCATTTGGATCGAGCGTGGCTGTGGGTACCAGCGTGACCGGATCCGCACCGATGCCGCCGAACACTGCCATCGCCGCATACACGGGCACAATAACGGGGCCGAGAGGTGTGCCCAACCCTATTGCGTTCCACCTGCTCTCGGACGCGGGCGTGCTGATGTCGTGGGTCATCCTGGACCCTCAAGGGCATCAAGTCGGCGGATCGAATGGCTGGCAATCGGTGCAAAACGGCGAGGCCGACTGGACCTGTGTGCTGACGCCCGGCCAGTCCTATACCTTGACCGTCCAGGTGATGGCGAGCGCGGCTCGTGGCAGCTTCACCTGTGCTCCCTTGACGCGCGTCCAGGTGACCTGGGACACGACAGGGCCCAGGGTGCCAGTCCCCCCGTCCCAGACAAACGGCGTTACCGCCGTCTATGCGACCGCAGCACCCTGGCCATCCTCAGCCGCCGTCGTGCAGACCAGGACGACACTGGTTCCCGCCCCCGCGTGCAATGCGGCCGATGGCTCGTTGCCGGCAGGCGTATTCCAGGCGGAATACCAGGCGACGCTCCTGGTCACGACCGCGGGTACCTACACGTTCTCGGTAGATACCGACGCGAACGCGACCATCCAGCTCACCATCGGCACCAAGTCGTACGGCCCCATCGTGGCGCCATCATCCGGCGAGTGCCAGTTCCCGTGTGACCTCGCTGCCGGGGAAGCATATGCCCTCGACCTCTTCATCCTGGCCCCTGGAGCTAGCCCGAACGCTCCTGGTCCAAACCAGCCTCCCCTGTCCGGTGCCGTCCTGTCGTGGTGCAGCACCTCGCAGCTCAAGGCCGTGGTGCCCGGCGCGCAGCTCATCCCGGCGACTATCCTGAGCACGTTTGGTGACCTGTACACAGTGTTGTGCAAGATCGCTGTGCTCGTGACCCGGCATCGTCTCACCGCAGACGAGATCGTATATTTCTCGGTCAACAACGCGCAATTTGGCGGCTTCGACCTCGATCTCATCACGCCCACCGGCGGTGCGACGCAGGTGACGAAGCTGATGGCTATGTGGCAGCGCGTCAACGCCTTTGCCACGTTGCGGTCCAGCCTTCCCCAGAGCCAGACTAGCCTGCTGGATGTGTTCGCACTCGCCACAGCAAGCACCAGTCCGCTCATCAACAGCAATGCTACCCCCCCAGCCCTCACCGACCTCGGCACTGCGGTAGCGGCGCAAGTGGCGGCGGCGACAGGCTGGGACGCACAGATGGTGAGCAGTCTCATCCTCCACCTAAACCTCAGCTCCATTTCCTCTTTTACGAACGATGCGGTCCTGACCCGTCTGCAGACCTGCCTGCAACAGGTAAGCACCCTCGGTATCTCCCCGGCGAAGCTCACTCAGTGGGCAACCAACGCGCTCCAGGGCACGCTGGGTGAGGCCGAAGCCGAGGACATCAAGAGGACGATCAAGGCTAGGTACGATGACGCAGCATGGACCGGTGTGGCGCACCCACTCGCCGATGCGCTTCGCGAGCGCCAGCGCGACGCGCTGGTAGCCTATATTCTCGGGCTTGGCACCTGGAATGGCCTCGCGGTGAACGGTGTTCCCGTCACGGACACCAACCTGCTCTACGAATACCTGCTGATAGACACCGAGATGAGCCCCTGTATGCTCACCTCGCGCATCGTGCAGGCCACGGCAGCGGTCCAGCTCTTCGTACAGCGCTGCCAGCTCGGCCTGGAAGTGGCGTACGTGGACCCGCAGGCGATGGACGACGAGCTGTGGTCGTGGATGAAGCTCTACCGCGTCTGGCAGGCGAACCGGAAAGTCTTCCTCTGGCCGGAAAACTACATCGTGGAGAGCCTGCGCGACGACAAGACGCCCTTCTACAAGGAGTTCGAGTCGGAACTGTTGCAAGGCCAGCTCACCGACGATAGGATCGAGTCGGCCGTATCAGACTATGTGGCGAAGCTTAACCAGGTCGCCAACCTCGAGATGTGTGGTCTGTTCTGGGAGCAGACGGACGTCGACATCCTGCACGTCTTCGGCCGCACACGCAACACACCGCACATCTATTTCTATCGCCGATTAGAGAACCAAACGTCCTGGACGCCCTGGGAGCGGGTGGACCTCGACATCGAGGGCGACCACCTCATCCCGGTCATCTGGAACCGGCGCCTGTATCTTTTCTGGCCAAGATTTACGATGAAAACCCTGGGCGCGGATCCCGAGCATTCCACGGAACAACTCACCTACTGGGAGATTACCCTCGCTTGGAGCGAGTACAAGCACGGCAAGTGGCAGCGAAAGGAAGTTTCAAAGGAGATCCTGTATTTTTATCAGGTTCGTTACCCGTACAATGAAGATGACCCTGAATTACGACCTTGGCAGAGCGATACCAGCCCGCCAATAAGTGGGCAAATATATGGGGGTCCATGGCCTTATACAATCAAGGGTGATGTCTCGCAGAATTACCCGCCAGGGCGCTTTACATACAGAATTGGGGTCTCCACCGAGGGTACTCTCGGCATTGCGATGTTTGTGGAGAATGGAGAGGCAACAGATACCACTGGGAAGGTGCACAGCTGGGCAGATGTTTGCGGGACATTTGTTTTCAATGGTCAAAGTGGACACATCGATGTCATTCTCGCCCTCGGCAGCTGGATTGTCCCATACGAAACTGCTATACTTGACCCAATTGGCATGCAAGTAGCGAGCATGACATTCGTTTGGGATCCGACCTCAGATGTAGCAAAACACCGCAATCCGCAAGGTAAGCTCGCCGCTTATTATGTAAACGACCCTGCGAACTTCAACACGTGGCAGACGGAGCAGCTACTCGAGGCTGCGTCAGGCAAGTATGACCTCCTCCCCCCCGCTGCATCCTTCCAGTTCGTCGCAGGTCAGCCGTTCTTCTATCAGGACGCCACGCGCGCTTATCTCTGCTTGCCCGGGCCCACTATCCCATATTACCCCTTTCCGATCCCGACCGAACGCTTCTCCCATCTCTTCCACCCGTACGCGTCCAAGTTCGTCGGCGACCTTTCGAGGGGAGGCATTGCGGCGCTCCTTACGCTCAGCAATCAACAGCTCAGCGAGGCGGGTTGGGACTTCACCCATCTCACGCTCAATCCATATACCAACGACATATTCGGGAACTACTTCTACTCGTCTTACCTTCCTGGATTGGTCGTCGTTCCAACCTTTTCCTACGAGCGGGCTTTACCTTACGAGCAGGTCGATTTCGACATGGCTAAGGTGGATAGCCCCTACGTGATGTACAACTGGGAGCTGTTCTTCCACGTTCCGTTCCGCCTTGCAGCCTTCCTCAGCCAGAATCGCAGCTTCGATGCAGCGGAGACCATGTTCCGCTACATCTTCGACATCACCAAGAGTCCAAGCTATTGGCAGGTGCTCCCGTTCACGTCAGTCAACGCCCAGGCCGAGCAGATTCAGAATCTCCTGCAGAGTCTGGACCCGCCAGGACAGCAGAGCTCCTCCGTTCAGGACCAGATTGACGCGATGCAGAAGCATCCCTTCGAGCCACACCTGCTCGCGCGCATGCGCCTCTCGGCGTACATGAAAGCCGTGGTCTTTCAGTACATCGCCCATCACCTGGCCTGGGGCGACCAACTGTACCGCATGGCGGAGCAGGCGAGCGACAGAGAGTTCCTCAACGAGGCGCTGCAGCACTACATCCTCGTCGCGCAGCTGCTTGGGCCGCGTCCGGTGACCGTGCCCACTCCCGAGAAGACGAAGCCGCAGAACTACCAGCAGCTCCAGCAGGCCGGGCTGGATCTCTTCTCCAACACGCTGGTCGCCTTCGAGAACGAGTTTCCCTTCATCCCCACGGCACCGGACGGACAGGGAGGCACCAGCGGGACGGCTGTCGCCGCCAACATCTTCTATTTCTGCATCCCGCAGAACGACCAGTTGCTCGGCTACTGGGATACCGTCGAAGATCGGCTCTTCAAGATCCGTCATTGCATGACGATTGACGGCGAAGCGCTGCAGCTTCCGCTCTTCGCGCCGCCCATCAACCCCATGCTCCTCGTGCAGGCCGCGGCCCAGGGCATTGACCTCGGCAGCGTGCTCAACGACGTGTACGCCCCGTTACCCTACTATCGCTTCTCCTACATCTTACAGAAGGCGGTCGAGCTGTGTGCGGACGTGAGAGCCTTCGGCGCCGCACTCCTGAGCGCCCTCGAAAAGAAGGATGCTGAGGCGCTGGCCGCGCTGCGTGCCAGCCGCGAGAAAGCAATCCTCCAGGCGATGATGGACGTCAAGCAGGCGCAGCTTGACGAAGCCAACCTATCGCTGGCCGCGCTGAATGGCACGCGACACGTTACCGAGGCGCGCTTTGCCCAGTATCAGCAGTGGCTCGGCAGCCAGTCGGTCACTATCCCGCCCGTTGATAAGGCTTCTGATAGTTCGGAGGGTAGCCCTCCTGGGCAGAAATACATCCCCCATGAGACGGAGCATCTCGATCAACTCTCACAGGCACAGCAGTTGCAAGAACTTGCTTCAGGGTATGAGGTGGCCTCAAGCGTGGCTAACTATTTTCCAACCTACACGCAAGGTGCAGGCCCACCCACCGTCTCCTTTGGTGGCTCCAATGTTGGTGCGGCGTTATACGCCTTTGCCCGTTTTATTAATGCATTTGCTGCTCAACGCACGTATCTCGGAACTGTGGCTTCCATCAAGGGGGCGTTTGATCGCCGAGATGACGAGTGGCGTTTGCAGCTTACTCTTGCCACCAGAGAGCTCGAGCAGATCGACCAGCAGATGGCGGCCGCAAACAAGCGCGTTGACATCGCCGGCAAGGAGATCGAGAATCAGCAGAAACAGGTCGATAACGCCCAGGAGATCGAAGACTTTCTGCGTGACAAGTTCACCAATCAGGACCTTTACGATTGGATGCAGGGCCAACTCTCGACGCTCTACTATCAGGCCTACTCGATGGCCTACGACCTGGCCAAGCAGGCCGAGCGCGCCTATCGCTTCGAGCGCGGGCTGTCCGACTCCAACTATATCCAGTTTGGCTACTGGGATAGCGTCCACCAGGGCCTCATGGCCGGCGAGCAGCTTCACCTCGCGCTCAGGCAGTTGGAGCGGGCCTATCAGGACCAGAACAAGCGCGATTACGAGATCACCAAGCACATCTCACTGGCGCTGGTGGATCCGCTGGCGCTGGTGATGCTGAAAGAGACGGGCGTGTGCGAGGTCGAGCTGCCCGAGGCGCTCTTCGACGCCGATTACCCCGGCCACTACATGCGGCGCATCAAGTCGATGGCCATCACCATTCCCTGCGTCGTTGGCCCGTACACAAGCATCAACTGCACGCTCACACTGCTCAGCAATATCACCCGCATCAGTAGCGACGCGACGGCTCCCTACGCTGAGGGCGACAATGACGCCCGCTTTGTGTACAACTTCGCCTCGGTGCAGTCCATCGCCACCAGCCACGGGCAGAACGATGCCGGCCTCTTCGAGCTCAATTTCCGCGACGAGCGCTACCTGCCATTTGAGGGCGCCGGTGCAGTCTCGCGCTGGCGCATCGAGCTCCCCAGGGAGACCAACGCCTTCGACTTCAACACCATCACCGACGTGATCCTGCGGCTGCAGTATACGGCCCGCGACGGCGGCGTGCCGCTGCGGAAGGCCGCGAGTGATAGCCTGGCCGGGGATGTCAACGCAACAAGCGGCGCTCGTCTCTTCAGCACGAAGCACGAGTTCGCCGCCGCATGGGTCCAGTTCCTCAACCCGACGGATCCAAACACCGCGACACTGCAACTGGACCTCTCCAAGGATCGCTTCTCCTACCAGCTGCGTGGCAAGACGGTGCAGATCCAGACGGTGAATCTGTATCTTTTCCTGGACGAGTTGGTGGACCTGTCGCAGGTGCAGTCGCTGTCGTTCACGCTCACCTCGCCAGACCAGACGCTTCTTCAATCAGAATTCAAGCTCCCTGTCTCCTATCCCGTCATGTCAGCTAGTGTGCCGATTAGCACTAGCGGCGACAACCGTGGCTCCTGGTCACTCTCGCTGACTCGGCAATCTATCCCGCAGGCGCTGGCCTCGGATGGACCACCCAACACGCTCGATGCGAAGAAGGTCCGTGACCTGCTGATTGTCTGCGAGTACGCAATTTCGTGAGCAAGAGGTGAGCACCAGACAAGGCTTTTTGGAGAACTTCGTATGAACATGAATATAGAGACAGGGTTTCACGCCACCGCTCCTTCCTGCGCATCTAGACGAGGAACCGACCGACACCGTACAATGGAAGAGAGCGAGTCCTCTTCACCTCAGATGAGGTGCAAAAAATCCTCCTTTGGTGCGACGGTGAGCACCAGATGCATCGGCGCAGGACAGGCGAGAGGGAACTGATGGAGAAGCACATACTCCACGTGAGCATCATTGGCAGCGGCATTGGCGGACTGGCCGCAGCCGCAGCCTTACAACGCCAGGGCATTGAGGTCGCGCTCTTCGAGCGCAATCCCGAGCTGCGCGAGATCGGGGCAGGCTTGACCCTGTGGGCCAATGGAGTGCTGGTCCTGCGGTACCTGGGTCTGGCCGATGCGCTGACTGCGGTCAGTGCTCATCTGACCTCCTTTGAGTGCTGGTCCTGGCGGGGAAAACGACTGGGCAGCATGCGCCTCGACCCTCTCGAACGGCGAGTGGGAGCCCCCAGCCTGGGCATCCATCGGGCCGATCTGTTGCGCCTGCTGGCAGGCGCGATTGATCGAGGGAGTATCCACGTGCATGCGAACTGCGTCGGCTTCAAGCCAGAGCAAGGGCATGTCATCAGTCACTTCGCCGATGGGTATCAGCAGCAGACGGACCTGCTGGTCGGCGCGGATGGGTTGTATTCGGTGATCCGCGAGCAGCTGCTGGGCAAGGCGCCCCCGCGCTATAGTGGCTACACCTGTTGGCGGGGGGTCGCCGACTTCGAGGAGCAGCACGTCTCCCCGGGCATTTCCAGCGAGACGTGGGGGCGAGGTCGACGCTTTGGCATGCTGCCGATTGGCAACGGGCGGGTCTTCTGGTACGCTACGCAGAGCTACCCGGCCGGCGAACAGGACCGCGCAGGGGAACGGAAGGCCAGGCTCTCCCGACTCTTTGGGGGCTGGCGGGAGCCCATCGAGCGCCTGATCGAGGCCACCGACGAGGAGGCCATCCTGCGCAACGATCTCTTCGATCGCCGACCCGTGCGTCACTGGGGAAGTGGCCGGGTGACCTTGCTGGGCGATGCCGCTCATCCCCCGACCCCCAACCTCGGGCAAGGGGCGTGTCAGGCCCTGGAAGATGCCCTCGTCCTCGCTGGGTGCCTCTCCGAGGAGCGCGAGCCAGTGGCCGCTTTGCGCGCCTACGAGGCACGCCGCAGGAAGCGGAGCGCCGCCATCACCCGGCAGTCCTTTCTTTTCGGCAAGATCGGGCAGTGGGAGAACCCGCTGCTCTGCTCGCTGCGGGATGGACTCACCCCGCTCGCCTTCGCGACGTTGTTCCCCAGACTGTTTGTCGCGAATGTGAGCCTCCCATCGTGACTGTGGCGGTGAGGGATGCATGCAGCGCACGCGCACTCGGAGGCACCTCTCGCTGGTGGCGTGGTGGTCAAACAGGCTCTCGTGACTCTCCTTACGCATGAGGAAACGAAGTACTGGTCTTCTTGGTCTTGATGCGCAGGAACGAGGTGCGGCGTGAAACCCTGAGAGACTTGTTTACTTCACGAAAATCTATCGACCATTTGGGTGGTAACGCATCGAGACAAAGCCGCGCACCTTGGCCCAACATTTTGCCTTGTCTCCTAAAAGAGGCATTCGCTTGGCTCTGACCTGTCAGGCGCCTTTTGCGAAGCTCTGAACGCGAGCATCAGGTTGCTCCCTCTAAGCAGTGCGTCATCGTTCGATGGCTATGTGCAGCTCACCGTAGCGCCAGTCGTCCTTATCACCTCCCCAACGCTTTCGCAGCGGTAGCAGGACCGGAGACGAGCATGGATCGTCTTTCCAACTGCCGACAGAGGCGGCAGGCTTCCGTGCCTGCAAGCCTACAGGCCGGCGAGGAGAGGTATAGAACATACTCCTCTAACCCATTCATTTCTCGGAAATACCTTTTCATTGTTTTGCCATCTGGCCTGAGTGGTTCCCTATGAAGCCACGAAAAGTGTCTGTTACAGTTTGTTTGACAGTGTATCTCTTCTTTCACGCATGTGAGACCCAGAGCTCTAAGGGATAGGAATTACCAGCACAGTTTGTTGAACAACAATACTATTGTCTGTATCATGATAGATGATGCGTTTCCTGTATAAATTGGATCCAGAATGGCTCAAATTCCCCGTCAATCACATGTCGCTGCATTGTCTCATGAGAGAGGATGGAGCCGATGCAGCGACATTGGTATCACAGATTGGGTAGAGCGTTCGTCTGGCGCATGCAGGAGAACCTGGTGCAACTTCACCGGTTGCTGAATGTTCATGGGCATACCTTCCATGTACATAACGCTCCATCACGAACACATGCAAAGAGAGGTGACGTACCAGATGCGTCTTTCCATTTCAGCATCATCTCGCCGACATGGTCATGCCTGCACCTCCATATCTCCCACCATGTGTTCAACCATCAGTCCTTGCACAAAGAGCACTGTTTCTCGTTTCTCGATAGCCACAGTCTTGATCTGATTGAGGGAGATGTCACTCTCCTGTTCATGGGTTTGCCCTGTGTGATTGCTCATGGGCTCGGATCACTTCCGGCATTGTGTCCGACAGAGAGCATGCCTGGGTAGTAGAAGCGCTCAATGCCATCTTGTAGGAGCACCACGCCGACCTTGTAGTGCAGTCGTTCCTTCCGCTCAGGAGCAACGAACGTGACATCTTGTTCTTGCCGGTTTCCGGTCAGATAACCCAGGCCATCGATCGTTTCGACAGCAGGATCAGCCGCGTAGCGCAGCAAGGCTGCCTTGTGTTGGGTCATGACCTGGCGCAGTTCGTCCGTCAACGCCCCGCTGGGAGCCTGGACATGCAATCCATCGGATTCAACCGAGAGATGCACCTTCAGGGAGGTCAGTTCCGTCAACAACAATATGAGCATCATAGGACAAATTCCTCCCATCCTTCCGGTAATGTTGCGTTAGGTGAAGGGTTGGTGAAGGGTTGTGAATCACTTCGATTTTGTTCTGCATTGGCTTCTGATGGTGGCTGAGGCGCATTCCCAATGGATGAGTTGGTGAAGGGTGTGAAGGGTTTCGCCCCGTTTTGGCCTCTATAGAGGCCTTCAATTGCATTAGGGGGAAAAACGTGGTGAAACCCTTCACACCCTTCACCTTCCTGTGTTTCTTGTGTATCTATATTGGCTTCTGAAGTACTTTCATGGGATGTAGCAGCAGAATCCAAACCCTTCACCAACCCTTCACCAGCAGTCAGTAACCCAACTCCCTGATACACCCTCCCGATTTTCGTGGTCTTCTTCTCAAAGCGACGACTGATCTCGTTGCCAAACAGGGTGGCATTCATGCCCCGACCAAACTGGTTCTCTTCACACCAGGCTTTGTATGCTTCATAGAGGACACTCGCCTTGATGGAGACCTCTGGTCGTAAAATGCAGCGCTCGGTGAGGAAGTGCAAGATGCGATCCTCCTCATCGCGATACTTCTCGGTCGCCAGGGAGACAGAGTCCGGGATGGCCAGTCCCTGCTGTTGCCAGGCGAGACAGCCCCGGACGAGCCAGGCCAGGATGCCGCTGCGTTCCTCTTTGAGCTTGTCCTTGAGCCCGACGTCGGCCTGCCGCTCGTTGGGCGCGTGGGGATGCTCCACGAACCGGATGCCAAATTCGATCAGGCAGGCGCGCGACCAGAAGGCCTGATCGCGGGCATCGGCATGGGGCTTGTAGTTGGTCATGAGCAGCAACTTGTGCGTCGGGGTGAAGCTGTACTGCCTGCCGTGCAACTGCCGGGTGGAGATCTCCCCTCCGCCGGAGAGCAGCTTGATCTGGGCGATGTTGAGTTTGTCCCCTTGCCGCGTCTCGCTGCCCCAGACCAGGCGCTTGCCCTGTAGATCACAGAGATGAGGCGTCGGGGCTCCACTGGCCCGGAACTTGTCCTGCGCGACGAACAGGTCGTTGCTCACCGCTCCCACGAGAGGCCCCAGGACGTCTTTGAGCATGTCAAGCAGCGTATCCTTGCCATTGCGTCCTTCCTCTCCATACAGGATAGAAAAGACATGATGGGCGGTGGAGCCAGTGATGCCATACCCGAGTAAACGCTGGAGAAAAGCGATCAGTGCCTCACGTTCCTGCTCTGGCTTGTCTTGAAAAATCTCCTGCAGGAACTGGTCCCAACGCGGAGCCGGGGTTTCCAGGGCGATCCACTCGGTTGGGATGGCTGTCTTGAGGTAATCATCCGGCTTGCCTGCTTGCAGTTCGCCGGCTTGCAAATCCAACACGCCATTGGCGCAGGCCAACAGCCAGGGATGGGTATCCCAGTCTCTCGAGGTGATGCGCAGGTACGCCTGGGCATAGGTCAAGATGGATTGCGCGCGTTTCAGTTTCTTGAGGGCCTTGGCGCGTCCGATGAGTGCGCCGGTCATCGCTTTGAGCCATTCGTAGCGCTGCAGGTGTGGATCATCCCCTTTGAGATGCTGCAACAGGTCGGGGTCCAGGCGCTTTTCGGTCTGAGCGGCTTCTTCGGCAAGCTGGGCGCTGGCGTCCAGGTAGACGGAGGCCAGCGGTCCGCTGGCCAGGAGAAGCGCATGTTTACACTCATCGCGCTCCCAGTGATGGCCTTGCCACTCGTACCACATCCCTTCGGTGTGATCATACACACACTTCCCGCGGAACAGGTGGCAATACAGCCGGGCGTCTCCCTCTTCCTCGTCCTGCAGGCACTCCAGCACAAACTCCAGGTGTGTTTCGGGCAGTGACACCGCCTCTGCCTCAGGGGTGCCCTCTGGCTTGCGCCGGAAGTGGATGATCTTGCCGTGTGCATGCGGGGTGTAGGTCTCGCTACAGCCGGCAATGGCGCGCGCAATGGTTCCCTTGCCATAGGTTTCCCCTGAGCGTGCCGGGCGATCCCACTTCTCTGGACGGTACAACGCAGAACGACGAAACAGCCGATCGATCTGAGAGGCATCCTTGTTCGTCCAGCATGCAAGCACGTGGCAGAGGGCGAGATCGGCTTCTGACGGAGAAACATAGCCAGAGGTATCGCCGTTCCACAACGCCACAACGGTCGCGCCATTGCTGGCATGCATCGCCTGGTCCAGGACCGCAGCATCGTCCAGAGCAATTTGCCCTTGCAGAGGAACCTGCTGTGTGGGCTTGGGCGCGGTGAGTTCCGCATGGATCGAATGCAGGTCGGAACATGCTTCAATCGTGGTTGGCATTCCGGCCACATGGTTGCCGGTCACGGTGAAGTAGCGCCGTTCACAGTACATCTCAATGGCGGCTTCCGGGTGTGGCGCATGCGGCACCCTTCGCCGTAGCCCGCTCGGAATGATGCCGCGGACCAGGATGTGCACCCCGGTCTTGCTGGGAGAGTATTCGGCATAGCTCCCCAGCCGATCCAGATAGGCTTGCGCCCAGGGATCAATGCGTCCATCCGGGTTCACGCAGTGATCCAGGTCAATGCCCGTATAGTCCCGGTGGAAGACATACCCGAGGCCGTGAAAGGTGCCAGTGCGCAGTGCTTGAACAGCCTGAGCGTAGCTCGCCCAGGTCGCCGAGTTATCGGATTGCGCCTTGTTTCCAGTGCGAGCGTTGTAGGGGACTTTGGTGAGTTTGCCCTGACGCTCTTCTTTGCGCCAGCACACCCACTGTGGACGCGCCTGCAGTTCTTCCAGAGCGGGGAGCTTTCGTGTGTAGGAAATGTGTGTCTGTGATTGCATACCTCCGGGACCTTTCTTACTTGCGAAGAGAGTGATGCTGATCCTTGAAATCAGGGGACTGGCTCAGGTTGGGATCGCGTGACTGGGCAGGATCAGGCGCTATGCTGCTCGATCCAGGCTTGCAATTTGTCCGGTTGGAAGCGGCGTGCGCCATCGATTTTGACCGAAGGTAGGCCGTTTCTGAGTAGGAGGTAGACTTTGACCCTGCTGACCCCCAAAATGTCAGCGACATCCTCCACCTTGAGCAGTTTCTTCACTCCGGTGAGCTGAGCAGATTCAAGTGGCTGTTGCTTATTGGTGTTGCTTCTCATAATCATGTCCTTCCAATGTGAGAGAGTGTTGTAATCGTTCGCAAGAAATGATAGCAAATATTGTCAGATACTAGCAATTATGATATGCTTTCTTTATGAAGCTCAGTCAGTTTGCCAAACAACAAGGGATCAGTTACAGCACCGCGCTGCGCTGGTGGAAGGCGGGTGTGATCCGCGGGTATCAAGCGCCATCAGGAACCATCATTGTTGAGGCTGGAGGATCGCAGCCGCACCCGGAGGAGCGGGTGGCAATCTATGCACGGGTGTCTGAGGCTTCGCGCCGAGAGAACTTGGAGCGACAGGCAGAACGGCTCACGCAGTATTGCACTGTGCGTGGCTATCAGGTCGTCAAGTTGGTCAAAGAGGTAGGCTCTGGGGTGAATGATAGCCGACCGAAATTGTTGTCTCTACTCAGAGACCCGATGATTACTCGGCTCGTGGTTGAACATAAGGATAGGCTCACCCGCTTTGGTTTCCGGTATATCGAAACCCTTTTGGAAGTACAAGGAAGAACCATCGAAGTTGTCAATCCAGCAGAAAACAACAGAGAAGACCTGCTTCACGATTTAGCAAGCATCGTCTACTCGATCTGCGTCCGGCTGTACGGGCAGCGACGAGCAAAACGGAAGATAGAACGCCTTGTTGAACAGTTAGAAGCAGAGGATGGCGAGTCATGAGGCAGGTTTCGCAGCATATCATTGCAAAGGGCGATCCACGCTATACGGTCATTGATGCCGCTGCTTTTGCTTCCAAAAACCTCTACAATCAGGCCACATATCAGATTCGACAAGCCTACCTCCATGAGGGAAAATATCTGCCATATGCAGAGATCTTCCATCGCGTGAAGCATCTGGAATGCTATCAAGCCCTCCCCCGGAAAGTCTCCAATTCCATTTTGATCCAGATCGATAAGAACTGGAAATCCTTCCGTGAGAGCCTCAAAGAGTGGTATGAGCACCCGGAGAAATTCAGAGGCAAGCCCAAGATCCCAGGCTACAAGCACAAGGAACATGGCCGCTTTCTCTTAATCTACGACATCCAAGCCATTGGCAAACGGGCCTACAAAAAGACCGGGAAGATTGTGCCGTCTGGGCTGGGTATTGAGATTGAGACACAGGTTCCGTGGGAGGCTATTGATCAGGTTCGGATTGTTCCTCGTCGAGATTTTTATGTCGTGGAAGTGGTCTATCAGAAAGAGGCGCAACCCGCAGCCGTCGATCCGTCTCTTGTGGCAGCCCTGGACCCAGGAGTCAATGTGCTTGCTGCCATCACATCCAACAAGCCTGGGTTTGTTCCTCGTTTGGTCAGTGGCAAACCGATCAAAAGCCGAAACCAGTATTACAATAAACAACGGGAACACTATCAGAAGCAACTCGCCGAGTACCAGCGTTTTACCTCTCGCAAGCTGGATCAGGTCACGACGAAGCGCAATCGCCGTATCGCCCACTATTTACACACGGCAAGCCGTCGCATTATTGACCTGCTGGTGGAAGAGGGGATCGGAACCTTGATAATCGGGAAGAATCGCTATTGGAAGCAGGAAGTGGAAATGGGGAAGAAAAATAACCAGCAGTTTGTGCAGATTCCCCATGCAAGATTTATTGAAATGCTCACGTACAAGGGAGCGCTGGTTGGTATCCAGGTGATCACTCACGAAGAAAGCTACACCTCCAAAGCCAGTTTTCTCGATCTTGACCCTCTTCCGGCCTATGGTCCCTCACGGGAAGAGTCCCCCATTTTCAGTGGGAGGCGTTCTGGACGCTGGTATTATGCCAGTGGCGAACGCGTTCTGCACTCGGATGTCAACGGCAGTTACAACATCCTGAGAAAAGTAGCTCCGACAGCCTTTGATGGCCTAGGAGTAGGGGGCGCAGCAGTTCGTCCCAGGCGGCTTGCCGTCTGAATGGAAGAGTTGAGCATTTGCTATCATTTTCCGATACTGTTGAGATGTAGAGAGGTCCGTACTCGCAGAGGCCATGCCTGCACCTACAGACTTACAGGGCTGTTCTGATAGGTGCCTGCTAGATGCTTCCAGGCAAATCTTGCGGAATAATGATACCATGGGGAAAAGTGTGTGGAAGATTGAAGAGAAGGAAGGAACGTATGACAGCCCCAATCACTTTACCCCTATTAGAGAGAGCAACCCTTGCCGAGTTGCGTCGCCGTTATGAAGACACAGCCAATGTGGAGAGCCGGACGCGCTATCAGATGATTCTGCTCGCCCAGCAAAACTACAAAGTGCCGCAGATTGCCCGCATCGTGTTGCGGAGCGAGGACACGGTGGCCCGTGTGCTCAAGCATTTCTTAGCTGGAGGACTGGATGCGGTGCCTCGGCGCACCCCGCCAGGCCGAGAGCGGAGGGTCACGGCAGCCTGGTAAGCCGAGTTGCTGCGCGTGATCGAGTTGGATCCCCATGAGGTGGGCGTGAGTAGCGCGAACTGGACCACCGAGTTGCTTGCTGAGTATTTAGGTCAGCACACAGGGATACAGGTCACGGAGGAGACGGTGCGCGTGTACTTGCATACCCATGGGTACGTTTGCAAACGCCCGACCTGGACCTTACGACGCAAAGCCGAAGAGAAAGCCGATTACGTGGGAAACGCTTGCGGGTAGAGGTTCTGTTGGCCGGTGCCACCGCACCCGAACCTCTACTCGTCAATGATTTGGTCGAGGCTGATCTATGGGATCAGTTGCCTGCCGACTTGTCAGACCTGCTCGCCCTCTTACCACGAGCCGACCTCTACCTCCAGGATGAGATCCAATTTGCCTTTCACCCGACCCTCACACGCGTCTGGAGCCGCAAAGGACGGCGCGGGCAACGCCTGATCCAGGCTCCGGGAGATAACCACAAGGTCTATGGCTTCGGCTTGGTGGACTGGCGTGATGGCTGGTTTGATGGCAGAACGGCTCCCGGACGGACTGCTGATGTGTTCTGTGAACAAGTGCGCGCCGCTGTTGCTCGCTCCAAACGTCGTGGGCATGTCGCCATCGTGATTGCTGACAATCTCAAGGCGCACACTCCTGCTGGTTCCTTATTGGTGCGTGGCATGCTCACCGAGCTAAAAGAGCAGCTGTATCTCGTCTATACGCCGGCCTATGATCCTGATGCCAACCGCATTGAATGGCTCTGGCGCATCTCGCGACGGGTCGTGCCGCATAATCATCATCGCAGCACGTTCGAGCTGCTGCTCGCGGATGTGGAGCAGCATTTCCAGGCACTCGCCCAGGCCCCGACGGAGGTCCTTCGCCATATCGGCAGTCCCTTTGCTCCTGAGAAGGATCAAGACGCTCCTCTGTCACTCGCTCAGGCTGCATAATCATCTTGGAAGCATTTAGCTGCCTCCCTTTCCCGACGTGATGCGCCCAATCGCGCCGGGATGCTCCTCTGCAAACCAGAGGTTGCCATCAGGTCCGGCCGTGATGCGGTAAGGGGTGCTGGTAGGTCTTGGGAGCGCAAACTCGCTGATCTGCCCGGCTGGGGTGATGCGCCCGATCCTGCTGTCGTTGCACGCGCCCCCGCTTGCAGGGATGCTACATTCCGTAAACCAGAGATTGCCATCGGGTCCGGCCGTGATTGCGCCGGAAATACTCTGAGGAGTTGGGAGCGCAAACTCGCTGATCTGCCCGGTTGGAGTGATGCGCCCAATCTGGCTGGTCATGCAGTGCGTCCCTGAATGGGAGGTACAATCCGTAAACCAGAGGTTGCCATCAGGCCCGGCCGTGATGCCAGCCGGGGAGCTCCCAGGCGTTGAGAGGGGAAACTCGGTGAGCTGGCCGGTGGGCGTCATGCGCCCAATCTGGTTGCCAGTGAACCGACCCCCACTGTCAACGTACTCTGTAAACCAGAGGTTGCCATCAGGCCCAGCGGTGATCTCATTAGGGATGCTCTTGGGATTGGGGAGCGGGAACTCGGTGAGCTGGCCGGCGGGCGTCATGCGCCCAATCTGGTTGCCAGGGTTTTCTGTAAACCAGAGGTTGCCATCGGGCCCAACAGCGATGCTGTCGGGGTAGCCACTCGTCATGGGGAGCGGGAACTCGGTGAGCTGGCCGGCTGGGGTGACGCGCCCCAGCTTGCCAAACTCCTCCGTAAACCAGAGGTTGCCATCGGGCCCAGCGACGATCTCTAAGGGGATGCCGGGGGGGAGCGCAAACTCACTGATCTGCCCGGCTGGGGTGATGCGCCCGATCCTGCTGATGTCGCCTACAGCAGTGGACGCGGTAAACCAGAGGTTGCCATCGGGCCCGGCCGTGATGCCAGCCGGGGAGATCTCAGAAGTTGGCAAAGGAAACTCAGCGATGATACCCGCTGGTGGGTGGGTGGGCAGTGTGGTCGCAGATCCGCGTGTGGCTGGCTGCGAGCCGCACGCAGCGACCATGACTGCTGTGACCAGGAGCGCCATACGTATCTTGGGCTTCATAGCTTTCCTCAATCCTGGCGACGCTTAGCTCTTGTGTACGCGCTGGCACGTGGGCCTATGCAGAGTATACACCCGGCTTGATGAGCAGGCAATCCCCGTCAGGGTTTCTGGCCACTTCCAAAAGCGGCATGCTGAGAACGGAAAACCCAGGTGAGGTGCTCTGAAGGGCGGGTGTTTCGGAGAAGCCATCCGCCCCACGCTACTTCTTCAGGAAGCAGCGAGGCCAGAAACCCAGACGGGCTATTTCGTCCTCTTGGAGAGTAGCAGCAATCTGATAGGTGTATGCATGAGGGTCGTTCCAGATCACTGTGCCGAGGTGTCGAGTGATCGCTTCGTCTATTGCTTATTCTTCGCCATACCATGAAAGATAATGCCCCGAAGGCGACGGCGTTTTATCTGCTATGGCCAGGATATTGCAGAGATAGCTATTCGCATCGAGTGGCTCTGGCGGGTCTCACGTCACATCGTCACGCATAATCATCACCGCAGAGACTTTGAGTCGAGGCTTTCTGATGCCAGAGCGCACTTTGAGACGTTCGCCCGAACCCCTGATGATCTGCTTCGTCATATCGGCAGTCCTTTCGCGCCTGACAAGCATCCTACTCAGTCACAGGTACTTGCCGCATGATCAACTTGGAAGCATTTAGCTAGCGCACGAGATGGCTTGAGGCTTGCAAAACCACTCGTACACGTGCTGATAGAGGGATTCGATAGCTTCATCGGGCGTATTTCCTGTTGCATCAATGATCTCAACGCTTTCAATCCCTGCCGCGAGCACCACCGAATATACGGAGATCCCGCAGCGAAGCCGCGGTGTGTCATCTCCAGCCAGCTGCACAATCTCATCGAGATACCAGGCATTACGCTCTGGATACACTTCTGTGCGCGCTGCCAGCCCTCGCCAGTACAGAGGCAACTCTGCCGCTTCACGCCAGGCATGGCAGGCTTCTATCGCCGCTTCGCGACAGTCGTAGCCTTGTCCTGGTTCATTCAATGAATCAAGTGCAAGAGGGAGAAGAGGAGAGCCTTTCAGTATGTACGCCCAATCGTATGTTTCCGAGAGGGGGGCAAACGCTGGGAACCACCTGCCATTGGCGGTTTCTACCAGTGCCATGCCCTCTGGAAGTGCATCTTGCTTCATTGTCCTCGTCATGCCATTTTTCTCTTTCCTCAACATGTGGAAAGAGACCGGGGAACCATCCCTGGTCTCTTTCCATTTTTCATGCAAACCAACAAAAAGGATGTAGCGATCTCACGCACATGCAGCGCACGCCCTGCTTCATGACCGTGCGAGTAGTCGCCTCCAAACCGAAATGGCAGTTTCAGCCTGCCGATGTTTGCTCACTCACCTCCTACGGTGATGATAATCCGGCTCGGGTCTGCTGGCAGCATCACGCGCTCGCTCCCCGAAAGGAGCATATTGACAGCC
>Ga0070706_100001891_pt1 | contig 21615 bp, 18 predicted proteins | sample KBSK5501metaG_FD_65476 | JGI IMG/M metagenome (GOLD analysis project Ga0070706, IMG submission 65476) | Corn, switchgrass and miscanthus rhizosphere microbial communities from Kellogg Biological Station, Michigan, USA - KBS K5-50-1 metaG | ecosystem: Host-associated > Plants > Roots >... | reverse complement strand
TCGTCGATGGATGAAATCGAACGCCAGGCAATTGAGGCTACACTCGATTACACCAAGGGCGATAAAACTCACGCCGCCCGCGCCCTCGGTATTGGCCGGAAAACCCTTTACCGCAAACTCGATCAGTACAACGGCGACCGAAATCCTGATCAAGCGGCGGGGGCAAGCCCGCCTTCCCAACCTGAGAGATTCTCCAAGGGTTAGGCAGTTCAACGACGAAAGCCTTTCAATCACAACTCAGCAATTCACTTCGACCAACTCAGGGTTGGGAAGGTGGGCTTGCCCCCGCTGCTTTTGTTTCGACTGGCCCATCCTCTTGCACCCTTCGGGGGTTTTGTTTGCACCCGTTCGCGGGGTTTTGTTATAGTCAACATCTGAAAACCAACAGTTTGCACTAACCGCAAAGCCCGGGTGCTTTGCTTCAGGAAAGGGAATTCTTATGGGAAACGATAATGACAACATCTCAACGCGGCTTACCTATCTTTTGATCGGCGGCGGCATCGGGGCCGTTATTGCTCTGCTTTTTGCCCCAAAATCCGGTCAGGAGCTCCGCGGTGACCTGGCCGACGCGACACGCAAGGGTATCGACAGGTCGCGCGAGGCTGCTCAGCAACTTGGCGAACGCGCCGGCGAGTATTACGAGTCAACTCGCGAGCGGGCCGGCGAACTCTACAATCAGGCAGCCAGCAAGGCTTCCGAAGTCTACAGCCAGGCCTCTGAGAAGGTCGGTGAGGTAGCGAATACGGCGCGCGCAACGGCGGCTCGCCAGACCAGCACTGTAGCGGCAGCGATCGACGCCGGCAAAAAGGCCTATCAGGAAGAGAAGCGCAAAACCGAATTGTCTGGTCGCATCGAGGCAGCTCCTCAGTACAACGACAAGTCAAACTAAGTAATTGCCGATTTTCGATTGCCGATTGCGGATTGGACGTTTCGAGTAGAGCACAGAAATTCCAACCAGCCTCGGCAATCGCTAACTGGCATCACGTCTGCTGGAAACAGGCAATCGGAAATAAGCAATGACGCTCCTGGCTCTACAAATGAACCCCAACGATCCGCTGTTCTGGGTGATGGTAGTCATCGCGTTGTCTTTTATCATCATCGCGGTGGCCATGATCGCCATCGCGGTTATGATCAGTCGCGCTGTGAAATCCGTAAATCGGCTGGAAGAGAAACTGGAACCGCTGATCGCAAAGGTGACGGTGATGAGTGAACAGGGCCAGCAGATTGCCGTTCAGGGAAAACTGATCGCAGAGCAGTTTACTGCAGTGTCCGGTCACCTTTCGGCGGCCACTGCAAACCTGTCCGAGTCGCTGGCGATAATCAAGGATGAAGTTGACGAATTGAAAGAGATGGTGAGTGACACGGCGCACGATGCGCGCGACAAAGTCGAGCTGGTCAGCCAAACGATTGATCGAACGCACGACCAAGTTGTCACTACCACCGATTTCATCCAGCGGAAAGTGGTCGAGCCGGCGCGCGAAATGGCCGCGATTATGGCGGGCTTCCGTCGCGGGCTCGAAGTTCTCGTAGCGCCAATACCGAAGCCCATTAACCAAACTTACGGAGAGGATGAGATGTTTATCGGTTGACCTCTGACGCCATCTTGCGGCTTGAAACTCGAACCATCGCATCCGCGGATATGGTTCGAGTTTTTGTTTGGAGTGCGGTGACCTGTCACCGCTTTGGCATGCGGCGGCTTGACGCCGCATCTGCACAGAATCTTCAGCTAACAAAGGCTGCGACAGGTCGCAGCCGACTAAAGCGGTGACAGGTCACCGCACTCCAAAGAGAGGCAAGCATTTTGGAGAGTGTCTCATTGTCCTGCTAGTATTGTTAATTCCGAACGCGACGAGAAACTATGTCTACTGAAACCACGCCACTTGATCTGAAAAAGACTATCAACCTGCCCAAGACCGGGTTTTCGCAGAAGGCGAACCTGGCGCAGAGCGAACCCGCGCGTCTCAAAAAATGGACGGACATGCGTCTCTACGATTTGATTCGCGCAGCGCGCGCTGGTGACGAGAAGTTCATCATGCACGACGGCCCGCCCTACGCAAACGCCGACATTCATCTTGGCACGGCGATGAACAAAATCATCAAAGACTTCGTCGTCAAGTCGCGCAATATGCTGGGGTACGACGCGCCATATGTGCCTGGCTATGACTGTCACGGTCTGCCGATTGAGCTTTATGTCGACCGCAAGCTCGGTGCTAAGAAAGCCAACATGCCGGCCGTGGCGATCCGGCGTGCCTGTCGTGAACACGCGTCGCAGGCTTTGAAGCGGCAGACGCGCGACTTTCAGCGGCTCGGTATCCTGGGCGAGTGGGACAATCCTTACCTGACGATGTCGAATCATTACGAAGCGGAGACAGCCCGCCTGTTCGGTCGTTTCGTTGAGCGCGGCTACGTTTACAAAGGCGCGCGGCCGGTCTACTGGTGCATAAAGGATCAAACTGCATTGGCGGAGGCCGAAGTTGAATACCATCAGCACACAAGCCCTTCTGTTTATGTGAAATTTCCGCTCGCAAGTGACCCGGCGTTGATTGATCCGGCGCTCGCGGGCAAGAAGGTTTTCGTTCTCATCTGGACGACGACGCCATGGACTCTGCCCGCGAATCTCGGCGTAACATTCCATCCTGATTACGAATACTCAGCCTTTGAAGACGGCGACGAAGTTTACATAGTTGCGTCTGAACTGCTCGAGGCGGTCGCCGAGAAGTGTGGTCTGGGAGAACGGGACGAAGCCGGAAACCGGATCAAACCGAAAGTACTCGCCCGCTTCGTTGGCGCGAAATTGGATCGTCTTGAGTGCCGCCATCCCTGGATCGATCGTCCGTCGCTCTTGATGGTGGGGGAACACGTCACGCTGGGCGGCGAGGCAGATGCGGAAACCGAGCTGGATGTAAGCGAAGCGCGCGACAAGAAGACAACGAGTAAGGCGGGCACCGGCGCGGTGCATACGGCGCCGGGCCACGGCCACGACGATTTCGTAATCGGGAAGCGCTACGGCTTGGAGATTTATTGCCCGGTGGATAACTCCGGACATTTCACATCAGACGTCGAACACTTCTCGGGTATGAGCGTGTTTGAGGCCAACCCGAAGATAGTGGAGTTCATGCGCGAGCGTGGCGTTCTGTTGTTCACGGAGAACTACGAACATCGCTATCCCCATTGTTGGCGCTGTAAGAATCCGGTGATCTTCCGCGCCACACCACAGTGGTTCATCTCTATGGATCGCGAGGTGGCCGCGACGGTGGAAAAGGACGAGGACGGCCGCGACCGCAGCAACTACACTGAAAACTTTTCCGAGTCTGAATCATCGTTGCGAAAAGCGGCGTTGCGTGAGACTGGACTGGTGCAGTGGATTCCCGCCTGGGGCAAAGTGCGAATGGCAAACATGCTCAAGAGCAGGCCGGATTGGTGCGTTTCGCGGCAGCGAGTTTGGGGGGTTTCAATTCCGGTTTTCTACTGCGCGAAATGTACCGAAGCAGTGGCTGAGCCGGAGATCATCCGTCACGTTGCCGATATCTTTGAAAAGGAATCATCGGACGCCTGGTTCATCCGCGAAGCGCGGGAGCTATTGCCGGAAGGGTATACCTGTAAGAAATGTGGCGCTGCGGAATGGACAAAAGAGACTGACATTCTGGACGTTTGGTTTGACAGCGGATCGTCTTCTATCGCGGTGCTGGAACAGCACGAAGGCCTGCGCTGGCCGGCGGATGTCTATCTCGAGGGCGGCGATCAATTTCGCGGTTGGTTTAATTCCTCGTTGATGGTCGGGATCGCCGCCCATGATCGGGCACCTTACAAAACGGTCATCACGCACGGCTGGACGGTAGACGCGCAGGGTAAGGAGATGCACAAGTCAGGCGGTAATGCGGTACCGCCGGATGAGGTGATCAAGGAGTCGGGCGCCGACATCCTGCGGCTGTGGTGTGCGTCTTCCAACTATTTCGACGACATGCGCTCCTCCAAAGAGATTCTGCAACGCGTGACCGATGGCTATCGTAAACTGCGTAACACTGCCCGGTACGCGCTTGGCAACTTGCATGGTTTTGATCCGGCTCGGGATAGGGTGACCCTTGAGGAGTTGCTTGAAACTGACCGCTGGGCGCTGGCTAAGCTTGACGAGGTAGTTCGGATGGTTCGTGAAGCTTATGAAGCCTATGAATTTCATACCGTCTATCACGCGCTTTATAACTTCTGCACCGTTACGCTCTCCGCGCGATACTTCGACATCCTGAAGGATCGGCTTTATACCTACTCGCCACGCAGCCTCGCGCGGCGTTCCGCCCAAACCGCCCTTTACGAGATCGCCGACGCGTTGGCACGAATGCTGGCTCCGCTGCTCGCTTTCACCGCCGACGAGATCTGGGAAAACCTGCCGGCAGCTAACGCGCGTCCAGCATCCGTTCATATCGCTTTGTTGCCAGCCGAGAGTGGCCACAGTGAGCCTGATCTGCTTACAAATTGGGACCGGCTGTTCGAGATCCGCGACGACGTTTTGCAGTCTCTCGAGGAAGCAAGAGTAGCGAAACAGATCGGCAGTTCACTTGAAGCCCATCTGGAAATCGCGGCCGCAGGAGACAGTTACGATCTACTTGTCCGTTACCGCGATGAGCTGCGCTACATTTTCATAGTCTCGCAAGTGGACGTGGTGCGTTCCGATGAGGGCGCCTCGGGCGTCGTCGTAAAAGTCCTGCCAGCGGCCGGTAAGAAGTGTGAGCGCTGCTGGAACTACTCGACACACGTCGGCGAATCAACCCGTTACCCGGATGTTTGCGAACGGTGTGTGACAGCTCTGGAAGAAATTGAACAAGAGACTGCTGCGCTTGAGGCCTGAGCGCGATGCGACTGAATGAGCCAAACTCGAGATAGACAAACTCCGGCATTACGCCTGGGCTGGCGCGCGGGTTACCTGTTCGCCAGCTTTGGCATCTACATGGTCGATCAGTCCAGCAAGGCGTGGGCGACACGCGCGTTGCGGTTCGCCGCCGATCGGACCATCGTTCGCGGCTTCCTCGATTTTGTTTACACGGAGAATCGGGGAATCGCTTTTGGTCAGTTGCAGGAAGGCGGAAGTTTTGGAAGATGGTTCTTTGTGGTGCTGGCCGTCGCGGCCGCGCTGGCGGTGTTTTATTATTTCTTGCGCACTCCGCGAAACGACGATCGGGTCCTGGGAGCTTGCGCGCTCCTGCTCGCAGGAATAGCCGGTAACCTGACTGACCGCGCCAGGCTTGGGTACGTGATTGATTTCATAGTTGTGCGCGCCGGCTCCTGGCATTGGCCAACCTTCAACGTCGCCGACGCAAGCATCTCGATTGGCGCGTTGCTGCTTGCTTACGATCTGATTTTCGAGAAGAAAAAGACATCTGCTGTAAGCTTGCCGGTTGCAAGCGAAACCGAGTCTAAAAGACTGACCACTGAACACTAGTTACTGATTTCCATGTACCCCGAAATTTTTCGTATTGGCAGTTTCCCGATTAATACCTATGGCGTGTTTCTCGCCCTGGCTTTTCTCTGTGCAATTCTAATCACCGTAAAGCTTGCGGCGCGCGATGGACTGCCACGCGAAAAGATCTATGACCTGTGCCTTTGGATGCTACTGTGCTCGCTAATCGGTTCGAAGATTCTAATGTTCTTCACAGAACCGGAGTATCGCGATCATCCTTTGCAGTTGATCTCGCTCGACTTTCTTCGCTCGGGTGGTGTTTTTTACGGAGGGTTGATCGGCGCGATTCTATCGGGTTATTTCCTGATGCGCCGTTACCGGCTCCCGTGGTGGAAGACCGCTGACGCCTGCGCTCCAGGGATCGCGATTGGAAATTTTTTTGGCAGGCAGGGATGTTTCGCCGCCGGCTGTTGCTGGGGCAAACCAACTACGCTTCCCTGGGGCGTGAAGTTTACCGAGTTGGGTCACGAGATTACCGGTGTCCCCCTTGACGTTCGCCTGCATCCCACCCAGCTGTATGAATCCTTCGCGATGCTGCTTGTCTTCTTCTTCCTTCTCTGGCTTCACAAACACAGGCGTTTCAACGGCCAGGTGATCCTCTTGTACGCACTGCTCTATTCTGTTATTCGCTTCGCGATTGAGTTTTTGCGCGACGATCCGCGCGGCGACTTGTTTGGACTAACAACACTGACCGGCCTCTCAACCTCGCAACTGATAAGTCTAATTGTGGGCGCCGGCGCTCTCGTGTTGCTGGTCCTGCGCTGGCGCAAAGCCGCCGGAATAACCAAAGCACACGGAATGGCAGCGGCCAACGCCGCGTGAATCTTATTCACACCGTTATCAGCACCGCGATAAAAACAAACCCACGACCGCCGTTTACACAACAAAACCTGACCCAACCCAATCTTGGCTTTGCTGTGTAAAGTACTTGACAACACTTGGCCGCCGTGACTATAATTCCGCCTATGGGGTCGATCCACCTGGTTATCCCGGAAAAGGAAGAGCCGCCCGCGCTGCACGAGCGGGCGATGGATAACCTGAAATACATCCGCGAAACGATGGAGCGGGCTACTGCGTTTACCGGCATTTCCGGCTGGGGGCAGGTGGCCATTGGATTTACCGCAATCGCCTCCGCTTTAATCTCAGCTCAACAGAAAACGTTTAAAGCATGGTTGGCTGTTTGGATGGCTGAGGCAGTGATTGCCTTGCTCATCGCCGGTTGGTCGATCGACCGAAAGGCGCGGGCTGCAAAAATGCCGTTGCTTTCCGGGCCCGGACGAAAGGTCGCGTTTAGTCTCTCACCACCAATTTTTGCTGGAGCAATTGTGACTGTAGTGCTCTATCGCGCCGGCTTAACCAATGCGATCCCGGGTCTTTGGTTGTTGCTTTACGGTACCGGCGTACTTACCGGCGGAATGTTTTCGGTGAGTGTGGTTCCAATAATGGGCCTCTGTTTTATGGCGCTGGGCGCGGCGACGTTTTTCGTGCCTGCTGAATATGCCAATTGGCTGATGGCGGCCGGCTTCGGCGGATTGCATATTGTTTTTGGAGTGATTATCGCAAGGAGATACGGTGGCTAGACAATCGGCACTAAAAGACTCTGGTCAAAAAAAATCGACGACGAATTTGCGAGACGTCGGCGATGCTAAGGCGAAACATCTCGCACCGAGTCTTGATCGTTTGATTCATGAACGGATGCGGCTGGGCATCGTCAGCGCGCTCGCAGCTAATGAGTCTTTGACCTTCAACGATCTGAAGAGTCTCATGAATACTACTGACGGCAACCTGAGTGTGCATGCACGCAAACTGGAAGACGGCGGCTACATCGCTTGTACCAAGTCATTTGAAGGACGGCTGCCAAAAACTGAATACAAACTAACCGTGGCAGGGCGACGCGCGCTCGAGAGTTATTTGAGTCACATGGAAACTCTCATTCACCAGATGCGAAACAGTTAGCCAATCCTGTTGGCGTCTCTTTTTTTGCCCGTCAACTTTGCGTAGTAAAGCGCTTTGACTCGCTCGCCACCTGAGGATAATTGTTCTGAAGGAACTAAATTCTTCGATTCAAAAATGGAAAACTATGACGTAGTCATAATCGGCGCCGGCCTGGCGGGGCTGCATCTCGCCCGCCTGCTAGGCAAGCGCGGGCTAAGCGTGCTTCTTGTGGATCGCAAAGCAGCTCTCGACTTGTCGATTCACACTACCGGCATTTTTGTGCGTCGTACTCTGGAAGACTTCGATATACCGGACGACTGCTTAGGGCCGGCTGTCCGACATGTGACTTTGTATTCCCCCTCGCGCCGGCGGATGGAATTGGTTAGTCCTCATGATGAATTCCGAGTGGGGAAAATGGGTCCTCTCTACTTGCGCTATCTCGATCATTGTCTGCGCGCTGGAGTCGCCTGGCTTCCCGGCACTCGCTACCTCGAACACTCCCGCGGCAAAAACACGATCGCAGTACGACTGGAGACTAATGCTGGCGGCAATACTTCACGTTGGGTGACCACTCGCTTTCTGGTCGGCGCCGACGGCGCAAACTCGCGTGTGGCTCGCAACCTTGGGCTCGAAGTCAATCGCGAGTGGATTGTTGGCGTCGAAGATGTATTCACCGGGGTACCGATTGAGGGACCGCCTCGTCTTCATTGCTTTCTCGACCCGTCGATAGCGCCGGGCTACCTTGCATGGATAGCGCACGACGGCGAGGAAACACATGTCGGGGTTGGTGGTTACGCGGCGATGTTTGAGCCAGTGCAAGCGCTCGAGAATTTTAAGAACGGATTGCACGGCATCATTGACTTGCGCAATGCCACACAAGGAGAGCGACGAGGCGGACGCATTCCAGTTGGCGGCGTGTTGCGCAACATCGCCAATCAGCAGGGCCTGCTTATTGGTGACGCAGCTGGTGCGGTCTCGCCGCTGACGGCTGGCGGCCTCGATCCCTGCATGCGACTCTCGACTCTCGCAGCCACTCTGATTGTGGAATATCTCCAAACTGGAAACGCAGACGTGCTCGCGGCCTATTCGGGGGAATTGTTTCGCGCGCGATTTGCTTCACGCCTCTGGATGCGAAGGTTGATATCAAGCGTACGACACCCTGCGTTGTTGGAGTTTGCCTGCGCAAGTCTGCGTCTGCCGCTCTTGAACTCACTCGCCTGGCACGTATTTTTTGGCCGCGGATCTTTTCCCGATGTCGTTTTGCAATTCGCTCCTCAACCTGAATGTCAAACGACTGGAGTCTTGCCGTGAAGACACCTTCAGAATGTCTGGCCGCGCAAGACCGAATCGTTACGCGGCACTGGGACTTGTACGACACGCGCAACGTTGTCTATCGAACTTCATGCATGTCACCGGAAGAATTGAAGCGCGGGTATGACTGGGCGTACGAAGCCTTCTATCGCTGGAGCAACATCTTTGAGGCGGCATCGGCGCACAAAGCAGTCAAGCACCGCTTGAAGCATTTCTTCTACAGCGCGGGCTGGAAGAAGTTCGAGTGCGCCTGGGACCTCGTGATCCGCGTCAAGCAGCTATCCCAGCTACGGCCCATACTTGAAGCTGTTCTCGCGCCGGTGAATCCCACGACAACTGAACGTGCGCCGGAAACGCTGACCCACGGATCGTTGCCGGTGCTGAATGACCTAAGTGTTACCAAAACACTCCCTGCGACGACCGATTAAAGGAGAAAGAATCATGACTTTGAATACAGCGAGTGAAAGCATTGCCCCTGAGAAACGTTCGTTTTGGCGCCGACAGTTTGGGGAAGACCGCCCCGACGCACAGCAAGTCTTTGATGTAGTGTTTGGCCTGATAGCTCCGATTCTTTGCTTCTATTTTGATCCAATAGTCTTCAAAGGTTCATTTGTCCAGGAATCTACCATTCAGTCCTATCAGTTATTCGCCTATGGAGTTAGCGCGGTAGAGGTGTCAGTGCTGGCGGTTTGGTTATTGTTCGGAGCCCGGCTCGGAGGATGGTCACGACCGGTTGGCGGGGTTCTGATTAGCGGTGCCGTTTTCTCTGCCGCCATCGGCGTCGCAATTCTTCCTTTAAGCCTTATTGGGTTGTTTCTGATCATTGGAGTTTTCGGTTTCATCCCATTTATTACGGCTTTCGTTTATCTACGTGTTGGCTGGCGAGCGCTCAAAAGCGCCGAGAGTATCACGCCGGCTTCGTGGGCGAATGCTCTCCTGATCGGAGCCATTCTTTCTCTCGGCATACCAGCGTTGCTGAGTCTTTATGTTTCGCGGACCGCTTCTCGTTCCGTCGAGGTGATTCTTCACGGCAGCCCGCAGCAGGCGCAAGTAGCACTAGCGCGGCTTCGCAAGCTGCCCATAATTCCCCGGCAAGATCTGGAACCGTTACTTCAGGCATACACGGTGGAGAAAGATGCCAACAGAAAAGAAACGCTGAAGGAGAGCTACCGCCTACTGACCGGCGAGGACATCGACAGACGCATAGCCATACTCAATGACTGATTAGCAGGAAGTCCGCGGGAGTGACGTAGCAATCACCCGCCGCCTCTGTGGCCTGCCACATTGTTCCACTATGAGATTTGTTCAGAATGGTTCCCAACAAAATAGCTGTTACATGACTTATTCATAAGTTCTAAGGAGTCAAGAAATGACGAAACGAATCATCGCTATCGCTTTCATCTTTATTTGCGCTTCGGTTGCCTGGGCCATTCTCGGGGGAACTATTTTTGCGCGCACTTACGATTCTGCCGCGACTTCCAGCGGCCGGGTGGCTTCCACCTGGGGTGCGCCTCAAAATCAAGTGTTGCCGAGCGCGTCTTATACCGAACTCGTTGCCAAGAATGAAGAAACCACTGAGAACGGAAAGAAGATTATTAAGACTACCCAAGAGGAGGTGACAACCGATCTGCCGCTGGAGAGCAGTGTCATCGATGTAGTTATCGATCTTGAGCATCGCCAAAAGGGCCTGCTTTGGTACAGTACTTACAAAGTAGCCTTCAAGGGTCTCTATGAGTTTCGTAATACCAGCGATAAAGAACGATTGGTCGATTTCGAGCTTCCCTTTCCTACCTCTCAAGCCATCTATGACGATTTAACGTTTCTGGTCGACGGCGTATCTGTTCCGATTGTGAATGAAACCAACACCGCGAAGGGCAGCGTAAAGATACTGCCGGGGAAGACCGCAAAGTTAACCACCGGCTATCGCTCTCAGGGCTTGAACGAGTGGCGCTACAGCTTCGGCAGCGAGAACGTAACGCAAGTGCGTGACTTCAAGCTGAACATGAAAACAAACTTCAAGGATATCGACTTCCCGGAAAACACACTCTCACCTTCAGAAAAGCACGAGTCGGGATCGGGCTGGGACTTGACGTGGTCTTACAAGAATCTGCTGTCGGGTTATCAAATAGCGATGGTCATGCCTGAGAAATTACAGCCAGGACCGCTTGCCGGCAGGATTAGTTTCTTCGCTCCAGTATCGCTCTTCTTTTTCTTCTTCCTGATGCTAATTATCACCACTCTGCGCGGGATTGATCTTCATCCCATGAACTATTTCTTTCTCGCCGCCGCGTTTTTCTCCTTCCATCTGCTACTCGCCTACCTGGTGGATCATGTTTCCATCCACGTTGCCTTTGGCATATCCGCTGTGGTGTCTGTTTTTCTGGTGGTGAGCTACCTTCGGCTCGTCGTGGGGATTCACTTCGCAAGTCGTGAAGCCGCACTGGCGCAGTTGGTTTACCTGGTCATGTTCTCCTATGCGTTCTTCCTTAAAGGCTTCACCGGGCTCGCGATCACGATCGGTTCGGTGGTTACACTCTTCGTGGCGATGCAGGTCACGGGGCGCATACGCTGGACAGACAAATTCTCTCTGAAACCGGCGGAACAACCAGCCGCGGAACTGGTCTAACTGTTAATAAGTCTCGCACCGGACACGTTAACAATAATGGATGTTTGTGCGTCCTAAGTTGGACAGTTGCATTACAAGGCTGGAAAGGGCTGCGCGACCATACGAATTTTCGTAACGGTCGCGCAGTCCAAATCCTTCCAAACTTTGACCTTAGTTTTCTCGTACAGGCTTCTGCGCTGAACAAGCGGTGGGAATGCCCACGATGTAGTCTGAATAATGAAAGCCCTTTTTTCTTTTTACGCTGACGCGCTGCGGATTGCTCTCCAGTCGATTTTTGCCCACAAATTGCGGGCTTTTCTGACTCTAATCGGGATCATCATCGGGGTCGCATCAGTAGTAACGGTGGGCGCTTCGATCAGCGGCCTGAACACCTATGTCGTCGACAAGGTGGCAAAAATCCTCGGCAGTAACCATTTCATGATCGCTCGCATTGCCTCTAATGGTCGCCTCTCGGATGAGGAATTCGAGCGGATGAACCGGCGTAACAAACGACTCAATTGGGACGACTATGAGTGGGTTAGGGATCATTGTAAGTCATGCGTTGAAGTGGGAGCGCAGGCACAGGGCCAAACAGATCTGAAGCAGGACAATATCGAGTTTCCTGGCGCGCTGGTATTTGGCTCTTCCGCCAACATGGTAGATATCGAAGACAAGACAATAGCGGAAGGGCGTTTCATTTCGGCCGACGAAGTACAACGTTCGGCTCTAGTCTGCGTTCTTGGCGGCGACATCAAAGACAAGTTTTTTGCCAATACGGATGCTGTGGGCAAAACCTTAAAGGTTCGCGGATTGCCAATGCGCGTTGTCGGCGTCGAAGAGAAGCGGGGTTCGTTCTTCGGTGATTCGGTTGACCGGCACATATATATTCCCGTATCCACTCACCTGCAGTTGTGGGGTCGCAACGGACTGCAAATTCATGGGAAGGGTCTCAACCGGGAAACTTTTCAGCAGGCAATTGAGGATGCTCGGGTTGCAATGCGAATCAAACACCAGTTGAAGGGAAACGAAGAGGACGACTTTGGGCTGGTTGACGTGGAAGCACTCAACAATCAGATCGATCAATTCACCAGCGGCATTGCGGCGGTTGTGGTTCCCATCACCCTGATCACGCTGATCGTAGGTGGAATAGTAGTGATGAACATAATGCTGGTCAGCGTGACCGAGCGAACCTTTGAGGTGGGATTGCGAAAAGCGGTGGGCGCCACACGCAGACAAATTCTACTTCAGTTTCTCATTGAGTCCGGGATTCTTTGCGCACTGGGTGGCGTGCTCGGCCTTCTGCTTTCGTGGGGAATAACCACTCTGATTACGACCCTCGCATCTATTACGATGACCATAACCATTGGGTACATTCTGCTGGCGCTGATTGTTTCGACAGCGATAGGAATGATTGCCGGCATCTATCCGGCATTCAAAGCGGCGCGGCTCGATCCGATTCTGGCACTGACACAGGCGACCTAAGCTCGCTCTTGCAGCAAAATGAAACTGAACCTGTCAAGAAGCGTGTTGCGTGAGACATTCCGAATGGCTCTGGATAGCGTGCGCTCCCATAAGTTCAGGAGTTTTCTGACTGTTCTGGGTATTGTCATCGGTGTCATGACTGCCATCTCGATTGCTTCCATTCTCACGGGTCTGCGCCAAAACATCGTCTCGATCATTGAAGAGTACGGCACCAACAACATCTATGCATTTCACCTTTCCACTGGTCCGCGAACCAGCGAGGACCGCTCCGAACGAACTCGAAAGCCACTAACGCCGGCTGATGCTGAAACCATCGCAGCCCAGTCAGCAGCTGTCGAGGAAGTTGGCCTGGTTGCTCCGAACATCGGGTACAGCGGCGGCCCATTCGACGACAACATTTCTTATCAGGGACATAACTACCGGTGGGGAAATACGCAGGGAGTGTCAGCAAACTACGCCGGAATCACCAACATTGCGATCAAAGAAGGACGCTTTATCACCGATAGCGACGATCAGCAACGCGCCAACGTTATGGTTATTGGCGTTAACGCTGCTGACGCACTTTTTCCGGGACAGAATCAGCAAATAGCGGGAACGCAGGTGCGTATGGGCGGGATAAACTTCGAGATCGTAGGCGTGCTCGAGAAGAGAAAGGCAGGATTCTTCGGAGAGAACGAGGAGGACAATGCTGTCTTCATTCCTTTTCGCACCGCTCAAAAGGTTGCTCCGGCTAAAGGTTATCTGCTGCTGGTGATCAAAGCCCGACCCGGGCTAATCAATGAAGCGCTGCAACAGTCAGAAGACATTCTGCGGCGGCGGCGCAGTGTTAAGTTTGGCGATCCGAATAACTTCGACATCAAAACTGCCGACAAGTTTATCGAACAGTTTGACAGCATCACGGCGATGGTGGGGTTGATCGCCATCGCCATCTCCAGTCTGGGTCTGCTTGTCGGCGGCATCGGCGTGATGAATATCATGCTGGTTAGCGTGACTGAACGAACGAAAGAGATCGGCGTACGGAAAGCTCTGGGCGCACGGCGCAAGGACATTGTGCGTCAGTTTCTCTTTGAAGCGATGACGCTCACTTTCCTGGGCGGTGTGCTTGGCGTTGTGCTCGCCGTCGGTATTAGTAAGATTGTTATTCTGTTCGTTCCTTCCCTGCCCGCTTCAATTCCAACCTGGGCCGTCATTTCAGGGCTCACGGTTTCGATCGGCGTCGGCATCCTCTTCGGCGTGTGGCCGGCTCGCAAAGCTTCTCGCCTCGATCCGATCGAGTGCCTGCGCTACGAATAAGCATCCAGCCAATCACGTAACTCGTCTATAATAGCGGCCCCTTCAGAAGCGCAAAGTCGCGGCGGTGAACTATGAAGCCAACTAAAGGAATAGGGACAATGTCGATCTTTGCCGCAGGCTCACTGCTCCTGATTGTCGCAACGGCGGTGATTGCACAGAAGCGCACTGCGGTTACAGTACCGAGAGATGTGTCCCGACAAATGGTGAATGATGGTGAGGAGATTACGGAATTGCTGGCTGAGGCGATAGATCTCAATGCTGATGGTAGGCCGGAGCTAATCGTGCGAGGTGATTGTGCTGTAGTAGGAAACTGCTCAACTTATATTTTCCGCAGGATAGGGCATGGGTATGAGCAATTGTTGAATGACGAAGCGCAAATAGTCAGGACGGGAAAGGTCGGCATTCAGAAGTACCGCGACATTGTTTTCCAGGTGCACGATTCGGCGTTCGAATCTCGTGTCTCAACATACAAATTCGACGGTAAACAATATCATCTAAAAGGTTGTATTGACCGCAAGTACAGCTACATAGATAACAGGGGACGTTGGCGTCTCAGAAAGCGTCCCCAAATTACGAAATGTTGGTCATGAATTTTGGCCAGAGTTGTGCATGGTAACGAAAAATCCGCAACGTGATTTAGTCAAAGACCATCTCACTTATCTTCAGGTAGAGAAGGGACTGGCGCGTCACACGCTCGAAAGTTACCGCAGAGATCTGGCACGACTGGATCGCTGGGCGAGCAAAGCCGGTAAGCCGATAGCGGAATTGACGCGACCCGACCTGCGCAAATGGATCGCGAATCTTTCGCGCGAAGGCCTCGCGCCCACGTCAGTGGCAAGAGCGGTCAGCGCCGCGCGTGGTTTCTTTAAGTTTCTAATGCTGGATGGTCACATCAAGTATCACCCGGCGGAAGACCTCGATACTCCACAAAAGTTTTCCTACCTGCCAAAGTTTCTCACCGAAGAGGAAATCGATCGCTTGTTTGCAATGCCTGACGTTTCAACGGAAGAAGGAATACGCGATCGGGCGATGCTGGAGCTCATGTATGCCGCCGGGTTACGAGTTTCTGAACTGGTGACTCTGAAGCAAGCGGAAGTGGATGTACACAGTGGCGTCGTCAACTGTCATGGCAAAGGCAGTAAGGAGCGGCGGGTTCCGGTTGGCAAGAGCGCAATCCACTGGCTACAGCAATATGCGTCAGTCAAAGCGGGCTATGGAAAGTCGGCCTATCCCAATCTCTTTCTGCACCGTGGCAAGCCTCTGACGCGTCACCTGGCCTGGACAATGATAAAGACTTATGCAGAAAAGATAGGGCTACAGCAGGTTTCACCGCACACTTTGCGTCACAGTTTTGCTACCCACCTGTTGCAACATGGCGCGGACTCGCGCTCGGTGCAGGCCCTACTGGGCCACAGTGATATCTCAACCACTCAAATCTATACGCACATTACTGACCGCCACCTGCGCGCCGCTTACGACAATCATCACCCGCGCGCGCGTGCTGCCGCCAACCGGAACAGGCCGAAAAGCGATTGAATCAAACGAATGTTTCTTCCGCGCCAGCCTTCCCACGAAACGATCCGGCAGTTCATCTCATCTCAACACGAGCTGCCATTTAGTTATCGCGAAGTTGGTGCGACGCGCAGCGAAGCAGCGCCGCCGGGTTACAAAATTGACCACAACCGAATGAGGCTGGGAGATGGTGAAGACGTTTACCTGCGCGCGGTTGCCGCTTTGAAAAGTTGGAAACAGTTTGACCTGGGTTGGGTGACGATCGTTCCTCCGAAGACGCCCGTTGAAGTCGGACGCACTGTAGCGGTTCAGGCCCGTACTTTCGGATTCTGGTCACTCAGTGCGGCCAGGATTGTCTATGTCATCGAAGACGAGGCGCCAGTAAAGCGGTTCGGCTTCGCGTATGGAACACTACCGAATCATGTGGAGTGTGGTGAAGAAAGATTTACGATCGAACAGCTTGAAGACGGCTCTGTTTGGTACGACATCTATGCCTTCTCGCACCCACAACATCCCCTCGTAAGGCTTGGGTTTCCCGTCGCCCGCAAGCTGCAGAAAAGATTTGTGAGAGATTCGCTCGCGGTCATGGCGCGAGCGTCAATCTAGCTACTGGTCACTTCCTTACCAACACCACCGGCGCTTGTTCCGCGGCTCGAATTTTTTCGAAGAAGCTACGCACCGATTGATACTGTTCAACGGGAATGGTCCCAGCTCTTTGTGCCAGCGTCCGGGTGAAGGTTAACGAGCCGTCCTTCACTTCGTAACTCGTTTTATAGGAACCAAACACAGTATCCAGCTTTACTACGTCGGGAAGTTCGTCGACATCAAAACCAGCCGGAAGTTTTACTCGCACGGTCTCGGTGAAAGCGTGCGATCCCAGCACAATCGGCTGACTTCTCCTGGCTTCCGTCAAAAACAGGGCTTCACGTCGCGAAACGATCGCAGGTTTGAAAACCAGCAGGCGCCCTTGCATTAGTTGCGCGTAGGCCGTCGCCGAAAAATCCACATCCAACCCGAAGCGGCCCTCGACGTTACTATCATCTGGCTGAACGCGTGAGACTTTTGCGCTGGTTGTGCCTCGCGCCAACCACTCCTCGATCGCTTGCCTATAATCAGGAGCTGCCAGTTTGCGAAACAGCGCTCGTTCATACACCGCCGTTTGTCCGGTGGACGTCTCCTTGAGCGTAGCAGTTATATCGCCTTCTGGTGACAAGATAACATCGGCCTGGCGATCCAACTGGCTCGATTCCGGCGGCATTGTCGGCATCCTCGTCAGCGTGCCGGAATCTCCCGCTAAAATTAGAGCCAGGCTGCCCTGCTCCTCATCGGGTAAATCACCAACCACAGTGTGCTCGTCAGTAGCGTCAAAAATCAGTAAGCGTCCGAGCGTCGGATGCTGAATAACAGTCGGCGCCTGAGTTTCGTCGCTTACTCTTACAGCGATGATGCAATGATTGAACTGACTCGGCGAGGCCCACTCTTCTTTTACATGGGTTGAGTCACCAAGAAAGATGGCGATTGGATAAGCAGTAATGTTTATCGCTTTGAGCATCGACCGCATGAGGTTGGCCTTGTCTTTGCAGTCTCCGTAAGCCTTCGCAAGGACCTGCGACGCCGCATGGGGACGCATGCCATTTCCCTTCCCGACTCCAATATCGATCGAGATGTACTGTATGCGTTGCACAAACTGCGCTATAGCCCTGATGCGCTCCAACTCGGTCTTGGAGTTTGCAGTTAAGGCTCGAGCTTTTGCCTCAACACTCGCATCGGGAATCGCCTGCGGATCGTGCAGGTCAGTCGCCCAACGAGAAACCTGTGCCCAGGTTTCAAAGTTTCGCGAAACGGGTGACGATCCGCTGTCAGCTAGGAAATAGTTGACGGCCAGACGGGGCGCAAGGTTGTTGACTTCAGGACTTGCAGGTTCAGGTCTAATCGGCGCCAGATCCCGTAATTCCCAGGTGTAGGTCGAGCCACTGACGTTTGGTTCAAGCTTATTGTGGTTAAACGTCACACTGGTCGCCCGCCAACCATTCGGCAGAGTCAGGCTGTAGCGGGAGACGAGCGTCGGCAGTCGATTCTGAAAGTTCCACTGCTCCTGCGTAAACAGTGGCCGCTCCTCACTAATCGCCTGATAACCAAAGACAGCTCCCGCTTCGACATCGTCAGAACCATCAATCAGCTTGAGGCGGACCTCGTCATAAATATCGTTAGGATCATTAATCCGATCTACGACATAGTCCTTGTCATACTTTTTCACCGAGCCGTTGGGCCTAATCAACCAGGCGCGCAGTTCGCGAACCTTACCGGTGTCGGCGAGATAGAATTGCAGCGCCTTGGCGTAGCCTCGGCCCTCGCGGGCTAGAATGCGCACTGCATAGGTCGTTGTGGTCGTGGCCTGGCCGTCCTGGCCCACCGTAACTGCCTGGTCATTCTGCAGCACTACCGCGGGTACATCCTTGTCGTAAACCGGAACCTTGATGGCTGCGGCCTGCTGCAACCACGACGGAGCTTCATCACTTGAAGCAACGACGGGAGTGAAGAACACAGCGGTGAGGAAAAATAATCCGATAACGCGTAGGAACATTGGGGTTAACTCCTGGGTAAAACTGATTCCCGCAATGGCATCTTTAGTTGCTGCCGGCTGTGGCCGCCGCCTGTTTCAAGGTAATGGTGTGATTGTCCGCTTTATTGATCAGATCGAAAAGGGTCTTCAAGCTGTTATAAGAAGCGACCGGGAAAATAAGGTTTCCTCCGCCACCAAAGTAAAAGCGGCGCCTGTAGGAGAGACTTTTACCGTCCTTCGTGATTCCAATCGTCGGCGCATACTCAGTGATGGGAGCGGAACGTATTGGCGCTGGAGCATCGGCATTGTCGAGCGCATAACCAGCAGGCAAGTCGATAGTCACGCTGTCCTCTTCCAACCAGGGATAGTGAAAATAGACATCTTGCTTGCGTTCACTCGCTGAAAACAGCGGGGCGATGCCGTGCTCGAAAAAAGCTGGCTGAAGAAAAATCCTCTTGCCGGTTCGTTGTGCATAGCCCGGCACGCGCACGTGATACGAATAGGCAAATGGCTTGATTGGGTCGGTAACGTTTTCAATTTTGATTTCTGACAGCTCGGCCGTACTGATACGCTTCTTGACGCTATTCCGCAAAGTCTCTTCGCGTTCAGACGGCGAGTCGTCGTCGTTATATTCCTTCTTCTCAAAACCAAGGTGACCTGAGTATTCAATTCTCACGTCACCCTCGAGAGTGCCATCCTCAAGCAAGTTGAGTTTGGCGGTACGTTTTTCCACGGACTTTTCCGGGCTTGAGGTTGCGGTCATCGTCCAGATTGGCTCTTTGGGATCCGTGATCAGCGCTTCCTGACTTTCCTCCGGCCAACCCAACATTCCGAAAGGTGTGTACATTTCGGCGGGACTAAAATACTGCCATTGCTCGCCAACTTTCACGGCGATAAACGATGATGCCAGGAAAGAAATGTTAGCGAGATCGCGGTTGAAAAACAGATCATCACGATTTCCGGACAACGCCAGGCGGGCATCAAACCCCGCGGCCTTGGCGAGAGCGCCGAAAAGCAGATCGATGTCTGAGCCCGAGCCCATGCCGCGCTTCAGCGTATCGGCGGGCGACTTGTTGTCCTTGAGTTTCTTTCTTTCGTCGTCAGACATGCCTGAGGCGTCGTCGCTCGTATTCTTGATCTTGATGCGACAGAAATCATATATCCGTTGCAGCTTTTCTTCGGGCGTTGCCGCGTCTCCAACGATTCCCACTATTGCAGCTTTCACCTCATCATTTACCTTCATCGAGTCTTTTACGATTTCGTAAAAGCTCTTGCCCATATCTTTCCAATACTGCGCCTTGTCGATTTTTGTCTCCTCGGTGTAGTACAAAAAGACCCAGGAACGCACCTGGTCTTCCGGAGGCATCTGCGGCTCTTCGTGAAATGCCGGGACATTGCTCAAGGTCAGCCTGGAAAAGCCGTCCTTGTCTTTTACAAACCTCGTCTCTCCGATGTGAAAGGGCATGTAGCGCATCCCGCTATATGGCTTGAGAAAGTAACTGACTATCTCAGCCGGTATGTCGCGTTGAAACTGGAGTCGAAGGCGATTGGCGCTCGCGTTGGGGCGGACCTCGCGCCAGCGATACTCAACAATAGAGCCAGGCTCCACTCCCGGCAGCGCGAAGGATTTCGCCTTCACCTTGACGCCGTTGGCCTTGACGATAGTACGTTCGAGAACATCGTCCTTCTTCAACTCGACGATTGTGCCGTCCGCCTTAATGACTCTGGCCGCGATGTCTTTGATTCGGTTTGATCCAGCGTAAGGAAGATCAACTTTGCTTTGCGATTCTTTACCGCGGTCAGTAAAGACTTTGATGCGAACATAATTCTTTAGCGAGAGTTCTTCGAGCACACTGTCATCTATTCGAACTTCCCAGAAGATCGCTTCGGCGTCGGCATCTTTTTCAACCAGGGGGGCTTTGAGGGACAAGTCCGCGGGATCTACCGGTTTCCAGTCATCAGCGAAGGAAGTGGTCGGGAAAAGGAACCCGACACAGATCAAGAACAAGGGGAGAATGAAGCGAGGCACAGATTTCATGTCTAAACTCCTGAAACTATGATTGCGGTGGCTAGGAACTCACGACGGACTTAGCGAGGCTAGTCAGCCGTTTGCGGAATGCCTATCTGGGAACATCCGGGCGGATTCTAAACTAGAAGAAGAACCGACGCAATGTGTTCTTCTTACAACTCTTGCGGACAAGACCACTTGCATAAGGTTGCCCGGACCACCCCTCGACGAAGGGTGATTACGGCTTTAGGCGCACGACCCCCGCACAACTAACAGGCAGCTAATATGCTACAATTTGCACGATTCGCTGAACATTTCCGCACCGAAGACTGGAACCAGTCGAAACCAGGAGGACAGAAATAGTGGCTACCGAACTGAAACGAGCAACCAATACCCTCGACCGGATTGTAGAACTCCTGGGCGATAGCGCGAGGACGCTGCTGGATCATAAGTCTGAAACGATCGATAGGGGTCAAATCAGTCTGCCCGGACCCGATTTCATCGATCGTGTTTGGGCCTATTCGGACCGCTCTCCATCTGTTTTGCGATCACTGCAGTCGCTTTTCGACAACGGTCGCCTGGCCGGTACCGGATACCTTTCAATCCTGCCGGTAGACCAGGGTATCGAGCATTCGGCCGGGGCGTCGTTTGCTCCGAATCCCCAGTACTTCGATCCGGAAAATATTGTGAAGCTGGCTATCGAAGGTGGCTGCAATGCTGTCGCCTCTACGTTTGGCGTCCTGGGCTCCGTCGCGCGGAAGTTTGCGCACAAAATTCCTTTCATCGTGAAGATCAATCACAACGAGTTGCTGACGCTGCCGAACAAGTTTGACCAGGTTTTGTTTGGTACGGTGAAGGAAGCTCAGAACATGGGCGCGGTGGCGGTAGGCGCAACCATCTATTTCGGCTCCGACGAATCAACGCGCCAGATAACTGAAATCAGCAAGGCCTTCGCCCTGGCGCATGAACTCGGCATGGGTACAATTCTTTGGTGTTACATTCGCAATTCCGGGTTCAAGACTCCGGAAGGCGATATGCACACGTCCGCAGACCTCACCGGACAGGCAAACCATCTTGGTGTGACTATTCAAGCCGACATCATTAAGCAGAAACTTCCGGAAAGAAATGGGGGTTACCCGGCAGTGGAAAAGGCGCTCGGCAAGTCGTACGGGAAAACGAGCAAGCTCGTCTACGAAAAACTGACCACCGACAACCCCATCGATCTGGTTCGCTATCAGGTGGCCAATTGTTATATGGGCCGCTGCGGGCTGATAAATTCCGGTGGCGAGTCGAAAGGCGCGAGCGATTTGGCCGAAGCGGTGCGTACTGCGGTTATCAACAAACGTGGTGGCGGCACCGGCCTCATCTCCGGACGCAAGGCGTTCCAAAGGCCGATGAGCGAAGGCGTTGATTTGCTGAACGCAATCCAGGATGTCTATCTCAGCGAAGAAATC
>Ga0070706_100001890_pt1 | contig 21616 bp, 24 predicted proteins | sample KBSK5501metaG_FD_65476 | JGI IMG/M metagenome (GOLD analysis project Ga0070706, IMG submission 65476) | Corn, switchgrass and miscanthus rhizosphere microbial communities from Kellogg Biological Station, Michigan, USA - KBS K5-50-1 metaG | ecosystem: Host-associated > Plants > Roots >... | reverse complement strand
ATGTTGCGAGAGGCTACTTACCCTCCCGCTGCTGTCAATGTCCTGGACGTTTCTTCTGAAAGTATGGCCGCTTTTCAGGTGTTCTTGTATGGCCGCTTTTGGGTGTTCACTGAGGGGGGAGGATTGGTGAAAACGAAAAAGTACCAAGACGTTACTAAATACCTTCTAAGACAGGTGGGAGAAATAACATGAAACATCCAAAGCATAGAAGGACGCCGCTCGCACCATTCGCTTTCCTGGACGATGGAGTGCTTTCTCAAAGCGGACTTGCAATTGCTTGGATTGGGTATATTCTGTAGTGGTTCTCTCCATAGGTATCACCTCCGCCGTGCCAAGTCTTATGTTAAAGCACGCCTTGCGGGAGGTTCTTATGTCTGCTCCCAATTTGGATTTAGGTAAACGAGTATCAGTAGGATTGATACATGGGTCTGGTCGAACGATTTCTTATTTAGACACTGATTACAATACACTGCCAGCAGGTTGCTCTATTGATGAAAGGCAGTTTGTCGTGTTGCAAGCTTTCCCATCGGCAGGGCTGGAGGCACTTTGGCGAGAGTACGCCGACCGAGTTGACCGTCCAGCCCATTACGACGCACCCGAGTTTTTTCTGGAGCCATATTGGGAAGGTCAGCATCCGTTTGCAATCCTCGCTCTGAGTCACAACAGGGTGGTTGGAGTTGTTACCGGGCTCCATGCTGGGGAGCGTGTTGTCTGCGGTGACTCGTCCCGACCGCAAATCAGCATCGACAAAAACAGCGGCGCACTTGAAGCTACCGACACCTTGGTACAAGGTCTTCTCTATGCTGCCGGCCGCGCCAAGTTGATAAGTGTCTACAGTTGGAGCTCAACCCCATTGCCAGCCTTCGAGACGCGGGGTTTTCTGGTGCGAAAGTTAGAGGGGAACGTTGTACTCGACCTTCGCCGAGGTGCAGAAGCGCTGTTTGCAGAATTCCACGACAACCGTAAGAGGAACATCCGGGCCGCTGTTCGGAATGGAATCGAAGTGTCGGAAGAGACAACGGCCGAGGACTTCGCTGCTTACTGGAATGTCTATTCTGCGTGGCGGAACACGAACCGCAAGACCATCCATCACAACCGCAGTTTTGCCGCGCTGGAAAAGGTCCACAGCATGCGTGGAAATCACCGACGTTTCTTGGCTCGTTGGGAGGGCAAAGTGATCGCCGCGACGGGGGTTCGGTTTTTTCCTGGGGGTCTGATTGAATATGCTAACAACTGCTCGCTCGATGAGTTTCTCTACCTGCGACCAAACGATCTTCTGATCTGGACGACCATACAGTGGGCGTGCAAGGAGGGATTCACAAAATACTCACTCGGCGGGGCACACCCATTCCTGAGGAAATCGGGCGGAACCGTGGTTCCGATCTATCGTTATCGGCTGGACCGCACTTTCCTTCACCGCTATGACGTGAAAGAGAGTATTGCCGCAATCACTCGCACTTTACCGATGCCAGTTAAGAAAGCTATCCGGCAGGTATTGCGAAAAGTAGGATAGCGGACCACCCTAGGCTGGAAATGTTCAACGCTCGTGCCAAGTCTACGGACGCAAGCAGATATCCGGTCGTGCCATCAGGGATGATCCGGCTGGTTCACCGAATTTCAGAACGATGCTGGGAGTGGCGTCTGGGCATCAACACTCGAGGGTGTATTTCCCCCGAGCGGCTCAGTTGCAAAAGCGACTCTGTGCAGTACAGTCCCGTCCCGTTCCGAGTATTTTTTCATATGATGAAGCATGTCCCCCGCGATCTGCTTAGCGGCACCTTTGTGGATTATGGAGCGGGAAGGGGGCGAGCAATGGTTCTTGCGGCTGTCTACTACGGTTTCCCGCGAGTAGTGGGCGTGGAGATCAGCCCTGAGTTATGCCGTGATAGTATGAACAACCTGGAGCATGTTCGCGCACGACGCGCGGAGATTAGTTGTGCTGACGCCGCGACGTACGATCCCCCGGCGGATGCCAGCCTATTCTTTTTCTTCAACCCGTTCTATGGTGACACCATGAAGGGCGTCATTCATAACATCCGCAAATCATTTCTGAAGAGCCCTCGACGGTTTGCGATCGCAGTATGCAATCCCAGGAATTTCAGGGAGGCTGCGCTCGGCGAGGACTGGCTGATTGAAACCGCCAGCGGCGAGATGCTTCCGTCCGTGCGCTGGGCCATATTCACTTCCCTAATCTAGGCCATTGAGGTCGAAGAATTGGAAAGTTCTCGGTGATCTGGTTTTTTCTGACGCGACTGACTCTGGGTCTTGTGGGACCACCGGGAACGTCGCCACTTTTGGCGGCGGTGGAAGGAAAAGGAGCTACTGACATGAGAAACATTCTTTCAACTTTTGAAATCTTCGCGCCTATTACCACTGCAGCCTTCGCCGCTACTACTCGCGTTACTGGCAATGCTCGCTATACTGTCTTGGATCGTGGGCGAGTGTGGTCTAACTTCGCGGGCGGTTTAGGTGCCGGTTATCTTTTCGATAACAATATCTCCAGAAACCGGCGTGTGTTTTTCATTCCATAACAACAATCCAACAAACGCCCGAAACGTAACTATCAACGTCGCTCAGACTTCTGACTTATCGAATCTCAACAATCTTACTTATGCGCTAAATTTGTTAGCCCGCACCCCCGCCCGCCCACACCCGCTCGCTCCCACGCCACGCCACGCCCGCTCGCTCACAAACCCTGCTCATGCGCACAGCGCTTCTGACGCTTCCCTTCGGTCCCGTCCCGGTCAAAAGCTCCCACGCCCACGCCGCACGCCCCCGCTCCCTCGCCCGCACACGCATGCTGCCCGTCGCTGTCCAATCCCAACCCCCTCCCGGTCTCGCGCGGGGTGGTCCTATTTTTCCCGGCTAGTAGAGTACCCCGCGCGCGAATTGACACCCCTGGCACCCACACCTAAACTGAACTGTTGCGCCATCGGGCTTTACGATAGATGTTGCAAGCTTCGAGGAGACTCAATGGGTTGGCTCCAGAATAAGTTTGAAAAGAATTTCATGATCACCACAGTGGATTATGTATTCAACTGGGCCCGCAAGTCCGCGGTGTGGCCTATGACGTTTGGTTTGGCCTGCTGTGCGATCGAAATGATTGCGTCCTCGACGGCGCGTTTCGATATCGCGCGTTTCGGTTCGGAGGTATTCCGACCCAGCCCGCGGCAAAGCGATCTGATGATCGTAGCCGGAACTGTAACTTTGAAAATGGCGCCGGTGGTGAAGCGTATTTATGATCAGATGCCCGATCCCAAATGGGTGATCTCCATGGGCGCATGTTCTTCCGTCGGAGGGCCGTTCAATACCTACGCCGTGCTTCAGGGTGTCGACAAGATTGTTCCCACCGATGTGTACGTGATTGGCTGCCCGCCACGCCCTGAAAATCTCTTCTACGCTTTGCTCAAGCTGCAAGACAAGATTGATCAGATGTCGCTGGCCAAGCGTCCAACGGAAGTTCGGTTGGATGAAAGAATGGTCGAGAACTTCAAGCGCCAGGTGATGATCGCGCAAACCTTGCAGCCGAAATAGAAATCAGCATTTAGCATTTAGCAATTAGCCATGACAGGCCAGTGCTCGGGATTGGCTAAGTGCTAAGTGCTAGATGCCAAGTGCCGCTTTTATGCCGTTCGTAAGGCTTGCCTCCCAATCCGAATTGCCTCCCGAGGGTGAAGCCAAAGAATTCGCCTGTGGAGACAAAATAATCTGCGTAGCCAATGTAAATGGTGTGATTTCGGCCATAGACAACGTCTGCCTGCATCGGGGCGGTCCCTTGGGGCAAGGGACGATTGAAGGCGATAAGCTGGTATGCCCTTGGCATGGTTGGCAATGGGATCCCAGGACTGGGCAAGCGGCGCATAATCCGGCGGCAAAGCTGTCCATCTACCCGCGCAAAATCGAAAACGGCGACGTGATGATCGAAGTCTGAAGTGTCGATGGACTGGATCGAACGTCGTAGCGCCGGCGTCCCGCCGGCTGCCTGCGGAGGAACAAGATCAGCGAGAGCCGGCGGGACGCCGGCGCTACGACACCTTTCTTTACCTGAGGATATTGGCGTCAGAAAACCGGAACCGCAGCGGTACTCACGATCGCCAACGACCTGCTACGTCAGGTATAGCCTTCCATGGGTAATTTTATGTTGCAGGGAGGCGGCGAGATGGTCGACGTCTACGGGCGAGATATTGGACGCCATGCGATCGTCGAAGAAAGGAGTGCGGTTACTGCCTACGGCGTCGCGACGCACTTGGACGAGCAAGGCATGCACTGCGTTCGGATCGAATTTTTCTGGCGTTATGCGAACGATTTCACTGAGCGTGGCGCCGATGGAAATAGGTTCGCGATAAGGACGTGGACTGGTCATGGCGTCAAAGGTATCCGCTAGAGCGATGATTCGTACCGGCATGGGAACGTCGTCCATGACGAGTCCGTCGGGATAACCCGAGCCATCTCCGCGCTCGTGATGCGAACGCACGATTTCCGGGATGCGCGGCCAGGGGAACTGTACCCCACTCACAATCTGATGACCGACGACCGTGTGATCCGCCATCTCACGGAATTCTTCCGGGTCAAGCGCAGTGGGCTTGCCGAAGAGGTGCTTATCTACCGCAACTTTGCCGATATCGTGCAAATATCCCGCGGAGCGAAGCGCGGCAATGTCGCCCGGTTCCAGGCCCATGGCTTCGCCTATTCCCGAGGCGTAGCGTCCAACGCGTAATGAGTGACCGTGAATGTCTACGTGCTTGATGTCGATGGCGGTGGCGAAAGCTTCCAGTGCCGTGTCGTAGAACCCATGGAGAGATCCCAGCAGCCGGAGATTCTCCGAAACCCGCTGAGCCAACGTTTGAGTGAGCGCATGATTGTGAATCGCCAATGCTATGTAGTGACACAACAAATCGAGAGCCTCAAGCTCGTCGATGTCGTAAACAGCGTCGCCATCGCGACGGCCCAATGCCACCATCCCGACAAGTTTGCCCGCGATTTTCAATGGAGCAATGCACTTGAAAAGCTCGGGAGCAACGTTGCCATTGGAACTAAGATAGACGTCAGAGACGCCCGCGTTCAGGATGATTGGCCCGCGTGCGGATTGCAGAGCGTGGAAGTGTCTCGGTAACAGCGGAATGACCGCCGGCTCCGGCATCAGGGCGAACCCATCCGAAGCAATGGAGGTGAGAAGGGAAGGCCGGTCACCATAAGTAAAGAGCGCAGCTTCCCGCGCCCCGCCCGCTTGCAGCACGGCGGAGAGCATGGCGCGCGCGCTCTGCGGAAAGTCGCGCTCGGCCGTCATCTGCGGGCCGAGATCAGACAACGCTTCTACTGTCCGCAAGAGCCTTCGAAAATTGTCTTTCTGCACTGCCACCAGTTGTGGGAGCAGAAAACCAGAGCAGAAAGAGAGTAACACGCTGGTTAAGTGCTAGTGACAACGAGCCTAGTAGCTAGAAATGTTCCCTGAGATTGGCGAAAGTCTCCACTACCAGCAAGCGGCTCGGTGCTTCCGCCGTCACAAGTTCTTCGTGCTCCAGAATCCAAGTGTCGCCGTGGGGCACGAATACGGCGTTGAGGCCTGCCGCAAGCGCGGGATTGATGTCGGACTTGGGACTGTTTCCAATCATCCACGTAGAATCGGGAGGCAAGGCATATTGGGAAACTACTTCTCGATACGTTGCAGCATTCTTCTCCGCGACTATCTCGACGGCAGAAAAATGTTCTCTCAGTCCCGAGCGCTCAACTTTGCCGGACTGTTCAGCGATCGCGCCCTTGGTCATCAAGATCAATCGATGCCGTCCAGAAAGGTACCGCAGCGTTTCTGGCACTTCCGGCATAATCTCGACCGGATGCTCTGCGATGGCATGAGCGAACCCCGCGACGGTTTTGTGTAAAGCAGGTGTGAGTGGCTCGACCGCTAAACGTTCGAAGGTTTGCGCCAAGGCATGAGCGAAGCTGTGCAACCCATATCCATGGCTGATTATGCACTCACGCTCCACATCGTCCAGAACCGCGCGAACCTGTTCCGGAGAATATTCGTGGTGGTTCAAACAAGATATGAAACTAGTGATGGCGCGTTCGAAATAGATGTTGTTTTCCCACAGCGTGTCATCGGCGTCAATGAGCAGGGTTTGCGCGCTGTTCAATTTTGTCGGCAGTGCCATCCTGAAACATCATAAATGTCTAGTGTTAATTGGCAAGATGCGGAGAAGATGGACACGGAGATTGCTCTGTTAGAATCTAACTGTTCATGACGATCCCAGGCTCGGTAGTTCCTCTGCTGATTTTTTCTCTCACAATGGTTTCGGCTTCCGCACAGAAGATTTCCAAACCGCAGACCCCTCGAGTGATGACTGGCTCCGCGGCCAAGGGCGCGGCATCGGCCGGAATGCAGGTCGCGCCTGATCTCGACCAGCGGTTGGCCCGCTTCCGCAGGGTGCGGATGCCGTTCCAATTTGCAGGGCTCAATGCGCGTGAGCAGAAATTAGTCAATAAGCTGGTGGACGCGTCACGCTATCTCGAGGAAATTTTCTGGCGTCAGGTCGATCCGGAAGCTTTGACCCTTTATCAATCTTTGGCCGGCAGCAAAAGCCCGAGAGATCAAAAATTGCGGCGCTACCTGTGGATCAATGCTTCGCGATTCGACCTGCTTGACCAAAATAAGCCTTTCGTCGGCACTGCATCGATGCCACCTGGGCGAGGCTTCTACCCTCAGGGGCTTACTCGCGAACAGATCGAGCAGTACGTAAAAGATCATCCGGAAAAGAAGGCAGAAATCTACAGTCCCACCACTCTCGTTCGGTGGCATGGCGATCAGCTTGAGGGGCTGCCTTACCACATTGCTTATCGGTCATTCCTGGAGCCGGCAGCCCGGGATTTGCGCGAAGCAGCAACATTGAGTGCCGATCCGGCTTTTGCGAACTTCTTGCGGCTGAGGGCAGACGCGCTGCTCAGCGATGACTATCTCAAAAGCGACCTGGCTTGGCTGGACCTGAAAGACCCGAAGTTCGACATAATTTTTGCTCCTTACGAAACCTATGAAGATGGCCTGCTTGGTGTGAAGGCTTCCTACGGCGCCGCAGTGCTGATCCGCAACCCACAAGAGAGCCAAAAACTGGCGCTGTTTCAAAAGTACGTAGCCGATATTCAAGACACTTTGCCTCTTGCTCCGGAGGATCGGCCGTCCAAGCGTGGCCTGGAAACCCCTATGGAAGTGATGGACGCTCCCTACCGCGCCGGTGACCTGCGGCATGGGTATCAGGCAGTCGCCGACAATTTGCCCAATGATCCGCGTGTGCATGAACAGAAAGGCAGTAAGAAAATATTTTTTAAGAACTTCATGAATGCCCGCGTCAATTTTGTGATCCTGCCAGTGGCCAAGCGGATGTTGAGGCCGGAACAAGCGGCGAAGGTTTCCGGAGAGGGTTACCTCCTGGCAACGATTTTGCATGAGATGGCGCACGGACTTGGACCTGCGTTCGCGCGCGCGGCAGCCGGCAAAACAGATATTCGTGAGGCGATTGGCCCGGTCTTCGGAGGTTTGGAGGAGGCCAAGGCCGATGTGGTAGGAATGTTCGGCTTGAAGTGGCTAGTGGACCACGATGTATTGCCTAAAGAGAAGCTCGAAGAGTACTACGCGTCATATGTTGGAGGAATTTTCCGCACTGTCCGTTTTGGCGCAGCGGAAGCTCACAGCCAGGCCGAGCTGATGGAGTTCAATTATCTCTCTGAGCGTGGTGCCATCCAACGCGAATCGTCGGGACGATATTCGATCGATTACGCGCGCATGCCGCAAGCCCTGGCAGACTTGGCGAAAGAACTTCTGGAAATTGAAGCCACCGGGGATCGTGAGCGTGCAGAAAGGTGGTTTAAGAAGTATGCGGTCATGACACCGGAGCTGCAATCGTCGTTAAAATCCGCGGCAACCACGCCGGTTGATATTGATCCGGTTTTCTCGTTCCCCGAGAGGGTCAGATAGAGGCAAGTATCAGCCTCGCGATTCAATCTACAAAATCCACGCGGGCAGCATGGGGGATGATCCCTGATTTGTGTCCCATGTCCAGCAGCCGGCGCACAGCTTCACGGCCATCGCGGCCGTAATCGAGAGTGCGTTCGTTCACATACATACCCACAAACTGGTCGGCGAGATGAGTATCGAGATCGCGAGCAAACTGCATGGCATAGGCCAGAGCCTCTTCGCGATGATCGAGCGCGTATTGAATACTTTCGCGTAGCGCTGCGGCTACCCTGGACGTCAAGGCCGGCCCTAGACTGCGGCGAATGGCGTTTCCTCCTAGCGGCAACGGCAGTCCTGTTACCTTCAGCCACCACCTGCCCAGGTCCACGATGCGATAGAGCCCAGACTTTGAATAGGTCAGCTGTCCCTCGTGAATAATGAGGCCGGCGTCGTACTTGCCGTCGAGTATCTGCGGAATGATCTGATCGAAGTTGACCACCTCGGTCTCGACTCCCGGCGCAAAAAGTCGAAGAGCCAGATAAGCGGTAGTCAGCGTCCCAGGAATCGCGATACGTTTGCCTTTGATATCGCTGGGTGAGTAGGCGCGGTTAGCGACAATCATGGGGCCGTAGCCTTCGCCTACACTGCCTCCACTGGGCAACAGAGCATAATTGTTTTGGATATAAGGGTATGCGTGGAACGAAATAGCAGTGACGTCGTATACGCCCTCACCTTCCATTGCTTTTCGATTGAGGCTCTCGATATCACACAGGGTGTGCTGGAAATGTAGTCCGGGCGCTCGGACCTTGTTGGTCGCCAGCCCGTAGAACATAAAAGCATCGTCGGAGTCGGGACTGTGCGCAACCGTAATTTCGCGGATCGGCCTGGATGTGGTGTCCGCAGGAAATTGCTGCGTTATTTTTTCCGGGGATGCCCCAATTGTCGTCATGAGTGAGCCTTGTGAGCTCGTTGCCAGCCGGTAGCTATGGCGGCGGCCGCCATAATCTTGATCACTTCAGCAAAAACAAACCAGTAAAGTCCAAAACGTACTGCCTGTGCAAATGAATGAGTGAATGTAACTAGCCAGGAAATTCCGCTGGCAAATAGCACAACTTCGGCCAGCAAACCAGCTACAGCAGCACGCGTGAAAGTTTTCTTGCCCCGCTCCATCACCCAACCTGCTAGAGCCGCTACCAATGGATATGCCAGCAGGTATCCGCCCGTGGGACCCAGAAGTTGAGCTACCCCGCCGAGGCCAGCGGGATTGAATACCGGCATGCCAACCGCTCCTTCAACCAGATAAAGCGCCAGCGCGGCGAAGCCGCGCCGGCTTCCCAACGTCAGCCCCACCAGCAAGACACCAAAATTCTGCAGGGTCAAAGGCACAGGAGTGAACGGCAATGGCAGAGTAAGGCGTGCGCATAAGGCGACGAACAAGCTCGCGCCAGCGACCACCGCGATTTGCAGCGCCCACTCGAAGCCGCGATCATGACGGCTCAGGATTTGAGTAGCCGTTTTCTGCATTTAATTATTCTCCCAATCGACTAAAGAGGCAGAGATCTACAGCCCACCGGCTTCGCGTTCGCGCTCCACCTCGAGCGATGCCTCCTTCTTCATATGGCGGCGCACACGCAGATAAAGAACTATGCCCGCCAACAGCACCGCACCGCTGCTGGAGGCCAGAATCAGAAACCACCACATCATCCGCACGAAGCCTAGGATATCAAAAGGAGGCGAGGCGTGCCGGATCGGGCAGGCCGGCTTGATCTATTCGAGCTGCTGCTTTGACCAAAATTCGCCGGAAGTTATGACGGGAACGATTTCAAAGTCGATCAAGTCGCTCCAGCGGGCCACCCGGACTTTCAGTAGTTCCGGATGTGGAGCTTCCATCAGTTGGAAACAGCGAGCGCCTTCCGAATCAACCCAGCTCGCGTGGTAAGAAAAGTCCTCCGGCAACATTCGGCCGTTCCGGCTGAAACGCTGTCCTATTGGTCTCGCATCCTGTTGCTTGAAACGCTCAATCACCATGAACAACATGACTAGGAGTTGATCTCCAGCTCTCAGCCACACCAGCGCTAGATTGTTTCATTTCTGATTGCCAGTGACCGACTTACTCGCTTGAAGGAATGCATCCACATTGCTTTTGTCCACCAGCGAAGATCCGGTATCCACAAAAGCCGGAATGGGGGCAAAGCTGTCTTTCGACCAATCCACATCCAGAGTCTTCAGTTTGTGGTGGTAGAGGTCATCCAACATTTTCAGGCCAACGAAGGACATTGTGTAAGGCTTCTGCGAGATCGTAGCGGCAATTACGCCTTTCTGAATCCAATCCAGCGTATCGGGATCAGTGTCGAAGGCCATAATGATTTTGTTCTTCACACTGTTATTGCTGAGCACAGTGGCTATTTCTTTGCCAGCCTGCGCCTCCAGACAGACGAATGCGTCCACTTTGTCTTTTTCCTTTCCAATAATCGTGGTTGCCGTATCGAACGCAATTCGCGGATCGCCCTGGATATCGACCACCCGCACGATTTTGATTTGTGTATTCTTTTCCAGGCCGTCGCGATATCCGCGCAAACGCTCTTCCATATTGGCCTGGCTAGGCATTGTAAATACCACTACGTTGCCCTTGTTCTTCAGTTCCTGGACAAGGCGCTGTCCTCCCATCAATCCTGCCTGGTAGTTGTTGGTTCCGATGAAGAACAGCCGCTTACTCAAGGGCGCATCGGAATCCATCGTAACGACCGGGATTCCAGCGCCGATGGCGCGGTCAATGTCATCCTTCATCAACTTGGGATCAGCCACCGAAATCAGGATGCCGGTCGCCTTTTGCTGTACGGCTTGCTGAAAAGATTGCTGCTGGGCTTTGGCATCATAGCTGTCCGGACCCGCGAACTCGGCCCGCACCTTGAGTTGGGAAGCGGCCTGCATAAAACCTGCTCCCGCCGTCTTCCAATACGGCACCTGAAGGTTGGCGGAGATGAGGTAATACTTTTCATCAGCATCGTGGCGCGATCCGCAACTTAATAGAGGGAGAAGCAGGATGCTGAAAAGGAACAAGGCAACGAGCTTGGACTTGTTCATTGGATCCTCCTGAGAGCGACCGACGCGAGCATCCTGCGTCGGGACGCCAAGGCGGTACGCATTCTAAACCCAGGCCGAAACAAAAGAAAGAAATCGATGGGAAGCAGCAAGGCGACGAAAATCTACACCCCAACCGGGAATGGCTTGGTGTGAGTTTCCGTGCTCAAAGAGAAACCGGCGAAGCGTCCTTGCAACAAAGACATGAGTCCCGTGTACCAGTAGCCGAGGACGAACAAGATCAGGAAAGGTACGGTAATGTAGTTCTCATTGACCACAGCATAGTAGACCGTCAGAGCGAAGTAGCCGCCAATCAGAAGCTCCAACCAGGGCACCCAGCCCAAGCGGCGCCGGTATTTTTTGGCTCGCATGCGGTCGATTTTCGATTCCACACGATATTTTGGAGTACGGGCAAACTCGGTTTGCTTACCCAAGAGCGCCTCCAGCACCGCGCGGGTGTTGGTGATACTCAATCCGATTCCCAATGCCATAAGAAAGGGCAAATAGAGTAAAGCCCGAGGCCACGTTTTCGGAAAAAGTTCCCTTTGAGAGACCAGGTAGAAACTCGAAATGGAGAAGGTTGACGCCAGAAATAATGGCAGATCGATATAGAGCATCTGGAACCATCCCTGGTAGAAGCGGATGACCATAGCCGGCAGCAGCAGTACCGACAGCACAATCATCAAGGGATAGCTGAGATTTGCCGTCAGATGATACCAAGCCTCAAGTTTCACCCGGAAAGGCTGATTGCTCTTCAGTACCTGAGGCAGAATCTTCTTGCCCGTCTGGATCAGGCCCTTGGCCCACCGCGCTTGCTGGGTCTTGAACGCTGTCATCTCAATAGGAAGCTCAGCCGGACACTCCACGTCCTGCAGGTAAATGAATTTCCAACCTTTGAGCTGCGCTCGATAAGAGAGATCGGTGTCCTCGGTGAGCGTATCGTGCTGCCACCCTCCCGCTTCCTCGATGGCGCGGCGGCGCCAGACTCCAGCGGTTCCATTGAAGTTAAAAAAAACATTGCTTCGAGCGCGCCCGGAATGTTCCAACACAAAATGGCCGTCGAGCAGAATCGCTTCAACTTCCGTGAGGAAGGAATAATGGCGATTGATATGACTCCATCGCGTCTGCACCATGCCAATCTTTGGATCGGTGAAATGGTGAATCGTGCGAAGCAGAAAATTTTCCGGCGGCACGAAGTCGGCGTCAAAAATGGTGATGAATTCGCCTTGGGCAACTTTCATCCCTTCCGCGAGAGCGCCTGCCTTGAAGCCCTCGCGATTAACCCGATGGTGATAGGTGATCGGATACCCACGACCCGCATAGTGCTCGACCAAACCGCGGGCCACGGCGACCGTCTCGTCGGTCGAGTCATCCAGCACCTGGATGTCCAGTTTGTCCAAGGGATAATTCAACCGGCATATTGCTTCGAGGAGCCGTTCCACCACGAACTGCTCATTGAAAATGGGAAGCTGGACGGTGACCCGTGGAAGCCCAGAAAAATGCCCCGACGGATCTACGGTGCGGTTTTTCCTATTCTTGTAGTAAAGATAGACCAGCACATAGCGATGCACGCCATACGACGCCAATAATGTCAGCACAATGAAATAGGGAATCAACAACGCCATGTCGAAAGAGTTGGCGTGATACAAACCCTGAAAAGTTTTGTCGAAGAAATGCTGTCGAATGTATTGCCCAAGACCTCGCGTAACTGCAATCAGGGCCAGAGCGGAAAACGAAATGGGCAGGCTGATCAGGGGGGAATCCTCGTCAGTCAGGTCGGACAAGCCAACCAGAAACCTTTATTGTACCTGAAAGCCGAGTGCCGACTTGTCGGCAGAGACACGTAAGCACCTGTTCATAGAAGAAGTTGCAGGTAGGACTTAATTCAGAAAATAGGTTCGATACAGGGTATCGCGCTGCACCGGTTTGAAACCGGCGTCGCGGATAATGTGTCGCAGTTCTTCTTCGGTGGTGCAGTTGGTGACCCCGGCGGCGCGCACAACGTTCTCTTCTAGCATGACGGAACCAACATCATTGCCACCAAATCGCAGGCCGAGTTGGCAGACCTTCAATCCTTGCGTAACCCAGCTTGACTGCACATTCTTGAAGTTCGACAGGAAAAGTCTGGAGATCGCCAACACTTTCAAATACTCGACGGCAGTAGCCTCGTCCCAGTGACGTCCCCCGAGCGCGGTGTTGGCGGGCTGAAAACTCCACGGAATAAATGCCGTGAACCCGCCAGTTTCTTGCTGAAGATCATAGAGCCGCTGAAAATGATTGACGCGGTGCTCGAAGGTTTCGCCGACTCCGAACATCATCGTAGCGGTAGTCTTCATGCCCAAGTGATGAGCCGTACGGTGGACGTTCAGCCAATCCTCGGTAAGACACTTCAGACGGGCGATCCGATATCGAACTTCGTCATCCAAGATTTCAGCACCGCCGCCCGGAATGGAATCCAGACCGGCATCTCTCAATTTCGCGATGGTGTCGTGGATGCTCAATTCGCTGTACTCCGCGATGGCAATAATCTCCGACGCTGAGTAGCAGTGCAGATGAACCTTGGGAAAACGCTGTTTGATGCCACGCAACATCTTTTCGTGCCAATCGATCTTGAGATCGGGATGCAAGCCGCCTTGCATCAGCACTCCAGTGCCACCAAGTTCTACCGTCTCTTCTATCTTGTCGAAGATAGTGTCGAAGTCGAGGATGTATCCCTCTTTCGCTTTCGGTCCTTTCAAAGGCCGGTAGAAGGCGCAAAAGGTGCAGTATTCCGTGCAAAAGTTCGTGTAATTAATGTTGCGGTCGATGATGTACGTGACCACACCCTCGGGGTGCAGCTTGCGGCGTTGCGCGTCGGCTTCCATGCCCAGTCCGATCAGATCGTCTGATCGAAACAGGTCGAGAGCTTCTTGTTTGGTTAAGGACATGATCTCTAGCACGATTCTAGCGGAGGCGGCGCGCTTATTCAAAACGCGGCTTGAATTTCAGGCGATTCTTCGAACGGCAACGTCGCTCGAACTTTCCTCCGCCGTCTTCCTGCGATACCGCAAGTATCCGACCAAAGTGAATATCCCGGCAACCACGGCCAATCCAATCAGGGTGTATAGAGCTGGTTCGTAGTACTTCGCAAAGAAACGGACTATGTGACTCCCGTAATGCGCTCCCAGGCCAGCAACGATAGTGAAACGTATCCCGCGTCCCAGCGCGAGTGCGCCCAGAAACTTCTTTTTAGAATATTGCAATGCCCCCGCAGCCAACAGGAAGGGCACGATGGGGAATGGCGGCGGCAGTATGGCGGGCATGGCCACAGCCCAAAATCCCCAGCGCTCAAAGCGCTCATAAACTTTCTCAGCTTTTTTCTTGGGCAGCTTCCTTTCGAAAGCCTCCTTGCCGCCTTTTCGAGCCAATCCGTATGTTATATAGCCGCCGATCAAGGCTCCGACGGTCGCCATAGCCGCGTAGTACAGCCACCACGATCGTTGATGGGCCGCCAGCCAGATGGTCAGCACGTCCATACTTCCCGGCAGAGGTACCACCGAATTATCGGCGATTCCCAAAAGGATTAATCCGGGGCCGCCCAGATGGCGCAACCATCGCCACAGTCGCGTGACCTTGAAAAATAAGAGGACAGCCGACATTCAGTTCCTTAGAAGCAGTCTTTCACCAATGAGTGCTACCAGAAGCCGCGAATCACTAGGCAATGAGCGTTTTTGCGACATTTACGAAGTTCAGACGCGGGGCAGCGGGCAGAATGCCGCATTCTTCAGCATAGCGAAAAAAAAGCTGCATTCCATCGAGGCACGCAGAATCGAGATAATAATGGATATTCTGACTGAGATAGCTTTTGATATCAGACTCGCTGAGGTCCATCCGCGGTGCCCACTCCTTAGCGATCCGCTCCAGATTTTCTGCCTGCACTCCATGATCACGAGACTCCTGAAATATTGATGCCAGATCGAGCGTCGGAGATAGATCTTTCAAGGCAGCCTGTCGCACGGCCCAAAAGGCGAAAACAAATGGCCGCCCAGTCAAGCGAATCCACTCTTCGGCCAGATCGTAAGTGAAGTAGCGCGAGCGGTCCACCTTCAATGCGGGATCGCCAATGACCAACCCGGCATCATGCTGTTTGAACATCCGTTCGACATCCGGAGCCATCGTAGTGAAAGGTCTGCGGCCGCCCCACCACTTCGTGAACAGGATCTGCAGCAACGCGACTGAAGTCAGAGAGGAAGAATCCACAGCTACCGTCTGGATTCTTTCAACCGGAACCTTGCTGACCAGCAGAATGGAACGCACCGCCTGTTTTGAAGCGATGGCTACTCCCGGCAAGATTAGCAGGTCCCCAATTGTGGCGTAGGCCGCAGCCGGAATGATGCCGATGTCCGCCGACCCATTTTGAACAGCCGCGGCGCAGCTGGAGGGCAATGTATAGGAGACATCGAAATCTGAGCCGGAGCCGACGTGCTCGAAGTCCCACATCAGCGGCGCAGTATTAAGGTACGAGATGGCGGAAACTCGGAGTCGTCTCATGCAGCCTTTGTTTGATTTTAACAAACCTGTGTGTCATCCAACCTTGACAGCATTTTTCCGAACTGTCAGAGTCCGCCTGTCGGAACATTCAGGAGGTTTGCCGTGGCGGGCGCAGTGTTCCCAATTCAGTCGACCGATACCCACGCAGTGGAGTGGCTGGCGCTATCGCTCACAGCTGGCCTAGGCACCACCAAGGCGCGCCGTCTGGTGGAACATTTCGGCAGCGTGCAAGAGGTTTTTCGGGCATCTCTGACCGAACTGGAAGCAACTGGCATCCAGACAGTTTCGGCACAGTCTCTGGGGACTGGCCGCTCCATGGAACTGGCCCAGGAAGAGCTGGCACGCGCCGCTACTGCAGGTGTAACCCTACTCGTTCCTGATGATCCGGCTTATCCTGCACAACTGAAACAGATTTATGATCCGCCGCTGGTCCTATATGTACGCGGGAATGCGGCAGCGGTTTCGCTCCCCGGCATCGCCCTTGTGGGTACTCGTCACCCCACGCCTTACGGCATGGCGATGGCGGAACGTCTGGCGTGCGATTTGGCAGCTCGAGGGCTGGTAATTTTCAGCGGCTTGGCACGCGGCGTGGACACAGCAGGTCATCGCGGCGCGATTGTGGCCAAGGGAAAAACGGTGGCAGTGTTTGGCACGGGAATAGACATCATCTATCCCAAAGAGAACACCCGCCTCGCGGAACAGATTCTATCTTTTGGCGGCGCCCTGGTATCTGAGTTCCCATTAAGCAGCTTCGGCCGCAGAACTCTCCCATACGCAATCGAATCATCAGCGGCCTATCCATTGGCGTCCTGGTCGTGGAGGCTGCCGAATACAGTGGCACGCGGATTACCGCGCGTTGCGCGCTGGAGCAAAATCGCGAGGTATTTGCGGTGCCGGGGAACGTGACTAACAAAAATTCCTGGGGTCCCAATACGCTCATTAAACAAGGCGCCAAGCTGGTGGCAACCTGGGAAGATGTTTGGGAAGAACTCCCGCCAGATGTGCGGCTTGCGCTGGAACCCACAGCCAGCCCTGAATCGGAAGCCGGACAAACTGCATCTCTATTCCAGGAAGGTGATCTTCCGCCTCACGAAAAAAAGTTCTTGCGCTGCTCAAGGCAGACGAAGCCACGCACATCGATGAGCTGGTGGAAAGACTAGAGCCGGCAATTTCGTCTTCTGAGATCTTTGCAGCGCTGTTCGAACTCGAGCTGGCAGGCAAAATCAAGCAGATGCCGGGAAAGAATTTTGTGAAGAGTTTCTGGGCAGGTTTCCGTTATCAGGATTAGTAAGAGTGCCGTATACGACAAGGTCGAAACTTGTTGACGCGACCGCATTCGTGCTAGCTTCGGGAAAGAACCCCTACAACTGAGGACACATTGGCCAAAGGTTTAGTCATCGTTGAGTCGCCCGCCAAGGCGAAGACCATCCAGAAATATCTAGGAAAGGGCTACACGGTCGAGGCCTCGCTAGGCCACGTCAAAGATCTGCCTAAAAGCACTCTTGGCGTCGACGTCAACAACGATTTCGAAACTGATTACATTGTCATTCCTGGCAAGGAAAAAGTTGTCGCCAGGTTAAAGAAATTGGCAGACGGTGCGGAAACTATCTACCTGGCCCCCGACCCTGACCGTGAGGGTGAGGCCATCGCGTCCCACCTGGCGGAAGAACTGGGCGGAAATGGAGCTGGTAGCAAAAAGAAAAAGAAGAAGACTGAAGCAAACGGTCGAATCCGTCGTGTCACTTTCAATGAAATTACGCAACGCGCAGTTCGAGAGGCGTTCGAGCATCCGCGTGATATCGACCGCCACCTGGTAGACGCGCAGCAGGCCCGACGCGTGCTTGACCGCCTGGTGGGATATCAAGTCTCGCCGCTGCTCTGGGACAAGGTACGTCGCGGTTTATCCGCAGGCCGGGTGCAAACCGTCGCATTGCGGCTGATCGTCGAGCGCGAACGTGAAATTAAAGCGTTCGACAAGGTCGAGTACTGGACCATCGATGCTCATCTCTCCGCAGCCAAGCCTCCCGCTTTCGATGCGCGTTTTGTAGGCAAAGGCGAAGAGAAGGTCGACGTTCCGAATGCCGAGGAAGCGGAGAAACTTCGCGCGGCGTTAGAGAATGCCGATTGGTTGGTTCGTACCGTCGATCGTAAGGAGCGTCGCCGAAATGCGACTCCGCCCTTCACCACCAGCAAGCTGCAACAGGATTCTTCCCGCAAGCTGCGCTTCAGCGTGAAGCGCACCATGATGATCGCGCAGCGGCTCTATGAAGGTGTCGAACTGGGCGAAGAAGGTCTCGTCGGTCTTATCACCTACATGCGTACCGACTCGACTCGAGTTTCCAATGAGGCGCTGACCGAAGTCCGGGAGTACATCACTTCTCAATACGGCGCACCATATCTTCCGGAAACGCCGAATACATATAAGGAGAAGAAGGCGGCGCAAGCGGCGCACGAAGCCATCCGCCCCAGTTCCGCCTTGCGTCATCCCGACCAGATCAAACAGTATCTAAAAGAAGATGAGTACAAAGTTTACAAACTGATCTGGCAACGCTTTGTAGCCTCGCAGATTACTCCTGCAGTTTTCGATCAGACTAGCGTGGACATAGACGCGCAGTCTGGATCGGAGAAGTTTTGGTTCCACGTGACTGGCTCAGTGCGGAAGTTCGATGGTTTCCTCAAGGTTTACGAAGAGTCAAAGGAAGGCATAGATGAAGAGGATGAAGAACTCAAGCACAAGCTGCCGCCACTAGAGCCTGGACAGAAGTTAACCCTCAAGAGCCTGAATCCGGAGCAGCATTTCACCGAACCTCCGCCGCGTTACAACGAAGCTTCGCTGGTGAAGGAACTGGAAGAGCGCGGAATCGGTCGGCCTTCGACATATTCGGCCATCCTCAGCACCATTCAGGAGCGGCAGTACGTGCAAAAGTTGGGCGGGAAGTTTACACCCACGGAGATTGGCTTGGTAGTTACCGATCTGCTGGTAGCGAACTTCCCCGATATCTTCGACGTTCAATACACGGCTCGCCTCGAAGAGGAGTTGGACGAGATCGAAGAAGGCAAAGAAAAATGGACCGATGCACTGGCCGACTTCTACAAGAAGTTCGAGAAAGATCTCCGTTACGCGCAAAAGCACATGGAAAATATCAAGCGAATGGAGAAGCCCACCGACGAGAAGTGCGAGCTCTGTAAGTCGCCGCTGGTTATCAAGTGGGGAAAGCACGGTTCCTTCTACGCTTGCAGTTCCTACGACAAGGAAGATCCGAAGAGCTGCACCTTCACCAAAGAGAATCCGATCAATTTGCCCGATCTGGATTCAGCCGATGTGCAGGAGACCACACAGGAAGAATATTGCGAGAACTGCGGCCGGATCATGGTTTTGAAGCGCGGGCGCTTCGGCCAGTTTATGGCTTGTACGGGGTATCCGGACTGCAAGACCACGCGCCGCCTCGACCAGGGCAAGAAAGTGCCCGACATTCCTTTGGATGAACTGTGTCCCAAGTGTGGCCGGAATATGATGATCCGCCACGGACGCTATGGAGAATTCACCACATGCAGCGGCTATCCAGAATGCAAGTACGTCAAACAGAATTTTATCGGGGTGAAGTGCCCGCTATGCAAAGAGGGTGAGTTGGTAGAGAAGAGGGCCCGCAAGGGCAATACTTTCTATGGCTGCGGGAACTATCCCAAATGCAAATTTACTTCCGCAAACAAACCGTTGCCTGAGAAGTGTCCAAGCTGCGGCAATGAATACCTGGTCGAGAAGACGCTGAAGGCCGGCCCGGTGGTTGCGTGTCCTAACAAAGAATGCGACTATGAACGTCCGGTAGAAGCAGCCCCGGTGGCGTAATCCAAATCCCTGTTTCGCCGAATTTCTCAATTCCAACTTAGGAGTTCTTATGCCAAAGAGTCCGACCACTGCCGATGCCCAAGTGATCCTTCAGCTTTACGACTTGCGCCGCGAGGCGGAGATGCGTAAAGCGCGCAGTTGGTGGTTCGGGTCGTTCTGGCCGCAGGGTGCCGACGATTTCATGAAGGTAATGAACGCGGTGGGCACGCCAGAGAACGCCTGGCTTCGACAAGTGGCGGGATATTGGGATATGGCCGCCGCCCTTGCGGTTCAAGGCGCCGTGAACCAGGAGCTATTTCTGGTCCCGAGTTTCAGCGGAGAAATGTTTACCGTCTTTGCGAAAGTCAGGCCCTTCTTAAAAGAGTTGCGGGAGAAGATCGGAAATCCAGAGCTATTGGCGAACATCGAAACCCTCATCAACGGTTCAAAAAAGGGACGCGAGCGTCTCAAGCAATTTGAGGTCAGACTTGCCGCCCGTCGCAAGCTGATGATGGAGGCGGCAGCGGCCAAAGCCAGCTAAATGCTCGTTTCTAGTTTCTGGTGTCCAGTTTCTAGAAACCAGAAACTAGAGACTAGAAACTAGAAACTAGAGACCATTTTTACTGCCTTATGCCGCTCCGCTTTCACGAGATGAATTCCCGGATATATTCGTCTTTCGAATGGGCCAACTCAGCGGCGTCGCCGTCCAGAATCACTTTGCCATCCCGCAGGATTAAAAAGCTCATGGGGACTTCGCCGTGTTCGCCGGGCGGCAGCGGCCGCATCTGGTTCGCTTTGCGATCAAAGTAGTGTGTGGCCATGATGAACGCATCCTGCAGCCGATGTGTGACCAGCAGCGAACTGGTTTTGTACACGTCACGCTGCTTTACGATCAGCTCAACAATTGTTGTGGAAGTGATCGGATCCAGCCCTCCCGTGGGCGAGTCGTAGAGCAAGACTTCGGGCTGGGTGATGATGGCGCGTGCGATCGCAACCCGCCGCCGCATTCCGCCGGAGAGTTCGGATGGAAACATGTCAATCGTGTTTTCGAGTTCCACGAAACTTAGTGCCTCTCGTACCCGACGCTCGATCTCCTCTTCCGACAAATCATGCTTTTCCATCAGCCGGAAAGCCACATTCTCCCGCACCGTAAGCGAATCGAAAAGAGCGCTCTCCTGGAATACGATCCCCACTTTGCTGCGTAGCTCGAAAAGCTCTTCTTCCGGCTTTTGCGTGACCTCTTCTCCCAGGAGGTAAATGCGTCCTGCGTCCGGCTTCAACAGGCCGATCGCCATTTTCAGAATCGTGCTCTTGCCGGAACCCGCAACCCCAAAAATAGCTTTGGTTTCCCCGCGAGGTAGGCGGACCGAGATTCCGTCGAGCACTTGTTTTCCCTGGAACGCAATGGATACATCTTCAAAGACGATTACCGGAGACTGAGATCCCTGAGTGCGGCTAGTTCGTTCTTCGACCGGTGTGGGAGGCGAAGACATGGCTTGATCCTACGATCAGCGGTAACCGAAAACTGCCATCAAGAATTTTGTCGCGAAGAAGTCCACCAGCAAAATGAAAACTGAAGACGCGACCACCGCCTGGGTGGTTGCCCGGCCCACCCCTTGGGTTCCTCCGCGCGCCGAGAGTCCGTAGTAACAGCCCACGGTGGCAATGATGAAGCCAAAAAGCAGGGGCTTGGTCAGGCCGGTGAACACATCCTGGAATACCAGAGCCTGCCAGGCAGAACTCCAGTATTGGTGCGAGTCCATTCCGAAGATGATCGTGGAAACAATGCCGCCGCCGATCAGTCCCAGCAGATCGGAAATGATGGTCAGAAAAAAAAGCATGAAGATGGTTGCCACCACGCGCGGTGTCACCAGTTTCTTCATTGGATCCGTGCCCAAGGCTCGCATGGCGTCAATTTGCTCGGTTACGACCATAGAACCGAGTTCACTGGCCATGCCGGAAGAATTCCGCCCCGCGACCATCAGTCCGGTGAGCACCGGCCCGAGTTCGGTGACCATTCCTACGGAGACCAATTGACCGATTAGTGACAGGGACCCGAATCTCTGCAAGGTGTGTGCGCTGTTCAATGCCAGCACCGCGCCGGTAAACAATCCGGTTAATACGACAATGGGCAGCGATCCGAAGCCGATGAGATCGGCTTGATAGACGATGTCAGCAAAATACCGGGGACGCCGGAATAGTCCCCCAATGGCACGTGCCGCCAGTATGGAGTATTC